>Ga0099364_10014777_pt1 | contig 10352 bp, 4 predicted proteins | sample TergutTh196P3_FD_73070 | JGI IMG/M metagenome (GOLD analysis project Ga0099364, IMG submission 73070) | Microcerotermes parvus P3 segment gut microbial communities from Pointe-Noire, Republic of the Congo - Th196 P3 | ecosystem: Host-associated > Arthropoda: Insects > Digestive system > Gut ...
TAAGTTTTATTATTGAACTTGAAAAAAGATTTCTCGCATTATTTTTTAAACTATTCAAGTTAAAAGGCTCTGTCAAAAATGCTGGTGCTAGAACAATACTGTTAAATTAATAAAATGACTTACATTATCTTTACAAAAAAATTGAACAAAAAATAAAAAAAACTCAATAATTTATGAACAGTTTAGTTACAAATAATAATTTAATTGAACAAAAATAGTTTAATTAGCTTAGCTTAACAGCATTGGGAATTAGTCCGTATTTTTGCTAGAGATAGAATAAAATATTTGAGTGATAATTACGATAAAGACATAATAGAAGATAACTTCATTGATTCAAATTATGTAGAAAAAAAAGAAGATTATTTTGACAATGACCTTAATAATAAGTTCCCTGATGATAAAAAAAAGAAAAAAGGATTCTTGAGCAAAATTTTTAGAAAATGAATTTTTGTGTGAATTAATTATATTTTTCAAATAAATGTCCTCATCCTGATGATGAATTATAAATCTATGATTCTACAGTAATATAGTCCAACACTTAATTTTTGGCACTGAATTTTCTGTTTGTTATATATAAATTGAGTATTTTTGTACCAATAATGTGGTACTGTACTATAATACAATTATTGTGGATAACCCACTTGAATTTGAAAAATATAGAATAAAAAAATAAAATAATACAAAAAAATATAAACGTATTAAATAGGAAACCTCATTAATTAAAAAAATTATCACGACTGTGGGAGTGGGGAAAAAAAGATTAAAAATTATAAAAAATAGCTAAAAAATACCTCCAGCTAGCATAGTTAACCTTAAAAACATTATCTCAGAGTCGCTTTTAAGCTCGACTAAATCATCTATTTTTTCAATTTTTTCTCCGTCAAGAAAAACAAAATATATTCCATCTTCAAATGCTAAAATAGCTACACTAATAGCTTCATCTAAATCTACTTCTTTTTTATTTCTTACTTCATCAATAGCTATTTTACCCTCCTCAGCTTTATCTTCTATTTCTTCTGGAGATAAATAACTTAAAATATTATTCTTATTTTCTTCTCTGATTTTTTGATTTTTTAACCTATTTTGAAATTCATTAACTTCAATCTTCACAATTTCTTTGATTAAATCCTTTAATTTAATTTTAGAATCAGTAGCTATTGAGTCTATCGTTAAATCCTTTGTTATTACTGGCCTTTTTCTTCCAATTTGTTTTACTTGAATGGTTAAACTTGTCATTTTCTCCCTCATTTATCCTTGGTAAGTTATAGCTTATGAAAAATCATCTTATTTTTATTAAAATTTTGATTATTTATTTTAAAAAATTTTTGATTTGATTAATTTAAATTCTAACTTTTATATCTTAATAAAATTATAATTATAATTTTAATTAATCTTTTTTGTAAAAATTAAGATTATATTATAAACAATATTAAAATTAAATATCTAAATATTATTAAAATAAATATCTAAATAATTAAATATGTAAATATAATTAAAATTTAAATTATATATTTTTTATTTATCCTTTTTCTTAAAAAAATCTTTATTTATGTAGTGATCTGCTTTAAAATCTTTGGATCTTCGATTTTATCATCTTCAGCTAATAATAAAATTTTTGAAACTATTTCCGCTGTTTTAAAATCATCATCAGCAAATGGTAAAAATATCCGACCTCTATGTTGTGAATGAACTGGTAGGATTGAAATATATCCTCCAGGTTGTTTGTGTACTACACCACTACCTAAATGGACAGAGTAAGAAGATAAAGTTCCATCAATCATAGCATGATTATCTTTTAACTTTATATTATCAAGTGAAAGCAATCTTTTTGTTTCTTTAATAAGTGATTGTCGCATTTCAATTGTAGAATGACTTGCTTCTGGATCTACTCCTCCTGCATGAGCTACACTTACTACTAAATCAAGATCCCTCATGGTTTCTGAAAAATCAATAGGATGTATTTTATCAAATGGAACATTTTTGTAATTTTTTGGATTTATAAATTCAATTGTTTCAATAGTTGGAGACTCGACTTCAGCAGGTGAAAACCAATCAGCTAATGCATAAATTTTTGCCATGTATCCTTTCTTTTTAAATAACTTCTTTAATCCTTCTTCATAATCAATAGTCCAAGACCTTGATTTAAAAAGAGCTAATGCGACTTTTGGTTGGATTTGATTTCCAGCATATCTTCTTGAGATAGTTTTTTCTTCTTCCTCATCAGGAGTTAATAGATAAATTTCACGGAATATTTGTTTAAATGGTTGAATTAGCTGATTTTCAAATGCATATTGTTGATAATTACTTAACAAACCATGCTTATATAAGTCTAAAGTATGAGCCACTTTTATTTTTGCATCTTTAGCTATTTTAATTTGTTTGCCTTCATAATCTTCAATAAGTCCATTTTTATAAAATCCAAAGTAGCTATTTCCATTATTGCTATCATTATCAATATTTTCAGTATTATCTGAATTATCACCGTTATTAGTACTATTTGCACTATCACTATCATCAATAGAATTTTCAACATAAAGCACTAATTTTTTAAGAAGAACACTTACAACTGGATGTTTCATTAGTTCTTCAAGTTCATTAGCTTTAAATGAATTAGTGTTGATCATAGTTTCTTCTAAACTTTCTTTAGTTCTTTTATTTTGATCAGCTAATTCTTTTTGTAAACTTTTAAGTTCTAAAACTTTTGGATCCTTTCTTAATTTAACAGGTATATTTTTTAGCTCTTTTCCATTCTTTATTGTTTTTATAGCTATTTTTCCTCCAGGAGAAATATCTAGTGAAATTTCAGTTTTTTCAAATTTAAGAGGTTTAGCTCTTTTTAAAATATCTTCAGAGACTTTACCTTCCATAATCCATTTAAAACTTACAACATCACTGTAACCCGCAGTTCTTCCAAGATTGGCACTAGCTATTTCACTAGCTAATTTCTCACTTTCCTGTCTTTGAGCTCCAAATTGTTTTGATTCTTTTAAAAACTTTTGAATAAATTTATATCTTCTTAAAATAGTTTCTTCATAATCCTCTTCAGGTATTTTTAAAAGACCTAATGCTCGTACATAGTCTTTATTTCTCTTATCCTCAATTTTTTCTAAAATTTCTTTTTCAGTTAAATTCCCAATTAAAGTATCTGCAAATACTTGAGCTCTTCTATGACCTGAATTATCTGAGATGTATTTAGCTGCTTTATATAATGTGTTCCAATGTTCCTCTCCAATAGCTTCATAAACTTCATTAAACCAATCTACATCAACAGCTCCATCTTTAAACTCATCATTATCTATTTTAGAATATCTTCCAATTTCACTTACCTTTCTCTCATCTAAGTGAATGTTAGTATGGGCGTGAAGCCACCAAGAAGCACTTTCCATTCCCTCCCAGCCTAAAGTATAGTCAACATAGCTTAACCATTGTGGAGAATACATTCCAGCTTGAACAAGTCGTTCATTTGAGATTCCACTTTCTTCAAACCTTCTTTTAAAATCTTCCTTTGTATCATCTTTAGCTGGTTCAAGAATACGGATTATTTTACTAAAATTATCTCTTTTAGTTGTTGAGGAGGAATACCAACCATAGTGGGAATTTCTTACAAATGTTTCTTTATCTAAACCAATAAGAACCTTAAAAAATCTATCCACTCCTTCAATTTTTGAAATATATGAAATTAAATTCGAAACAGCACTTGAACTATCTCCTCTTTTAAGTTCAATTTCGAGTACTCTATCGATTACAGGACTAGCTAAATCTTTTAAAAATGGATATTTTTCTGTAAATATAAATTTTTGAGATGGATATGGCTTAGAAGTGATGACATTAAGGTTATCAGAAATAAAAAGTAAAAAGTAAATATCCTCTTTTGATATTATACCCTTCTTATATGCCTTAGCATATGTAGGTAAAGAAGGTAAATAGCTAGGATTTTTCTTATCAGCTATATCGTACCTCCACTTTTTAAGAGTCCATAGCTTTTCTAATTGTTCATTATTCCACTTATCAATAAAACCAAGTTTGTTAGTCCATATGTCAAAGCTACTTATATCTTGCCAATATACATCATCTCCATATTCCCGTTCCATTGCTTCGTTCAATTTATCCTCTGGAATACTTCCAATAAAATTTTCATAAGAAGTTAAACATAGTTCTGCTCGTTTTTCATAAGGATACAAATTTTTAAACATATGAATTAAGAAAAATAATTGTGAAAAATAATTAAAATGCTTTTTATTAAATTCATAATCAAAATTACCAGGAATATGTTTTTTAATCAAATCACTAAGCCAAGAAGGAGTATGAGAAGGATTATCATAATAAGAATACTGATTAAATGTACATGTTATTAATTCAATGTCATAAGAGCTTAATTTACTATTTATAAACCAGTTGTCCCAGATGTCAAAAAGAACTACTTCTTTATAAGAATTTCTATCTTTTAAATAGCTTTGATTATACTTAGGACCCGTTAAGTAATTTCCAATAATATATGTGGAAGTAGATCCATCATAATTTTCAGATTTATATTCTACATCTTTATGTTTTTCAATAAGATTGTCTAATGATTTTAATTCATTGATAACTTCATCAATAGGGATTGAATAGCTATACCATTCTTCTTCATTATTATTTTTATTATTATTATTAAAATTTTTATTATTATTATTATTATTTTTGAAATTATTATTATATTTTTCATCTTTTTCATTGTTATTATTTATAATATCAATATTATCTGCTTGATAAGCTATTTTTGAAATATTATGAGTTTTCCAAAATGGCTCTTTAACTTTTGGTTTTATTCCTTTTTTTAGTTCTTCTGGATTATAAAGACCAAAACCATTAGCTAATGAATAAATATCATCATCAGATTCTAATGTTTTTATCAGAGCTTTTTCTTTAATGGTTAATCTTTTCCTTAGCTTAAATTCTTCTAATAGATTAGCTATTTTTTCATTAGAAATTCCAACTTTACTATCATTATTATCCTTTGTCTTTTTATTTTTATCTTTATTCTTATTTTTAAGTCTAATTAAAATATCTAAACCTGCTGTTCTCTCTTCTGAAGTTTTTGCTTCAAGTAACCTACAAGCTGAGGAGAAAAACTCCATGTCACTTTGGAGTGATAAAATTTCTAATACTCCTTTTCTAAGACTTGCTGATTTTCGTTTTAAAAGAATTTCTATGTTTTTTACTTCACTTTCTTCTAATTTTTCAATATTTTTTATGGATTTCATAGCAATATCTTGAACCCAATTACTTCTATCAGCTAATGCTTCCATTACAAAACTTCTTTGTTTTTCATTCAAAGGTTTTTTAGATTTTTCTTCACCATCATATGACCATCTTTTCTCCCCCAAATAAGATGAAGAGAAGTTATACCTTTGATCTGCACTCATAAATTTATAATATTCAAGTAAATCGTCATAATCATTAAATTCATCACTAATACTTAATATTTTAGCCATTACACTTTTTTGATCAATAACTAAATTAAACCAAGAAAATACAACTCCTTTTTTTAGTTTCGAAGTTTTACCAATTCGTGAAAATAAGTTTAAAAGTAATTTTTTTAATTTTTTAGATTCTTTTTTAGCTATTTCATTATCATCAAAAGAATTAGGTATTTGAACAACTTTAGAGGCAAGATAAGCTATTTCTAGATTTTTTGACTCAATGGAATCCTGAATCTTTTCATTGAAATCAAGTTCTGTCTGTTCTAAAAAGTAAAGTACTAATATTTTTTGTGTATCTGACCCTTCAAGTAGCTTATCAATAAACCCATAAGTTTTCTCAATATCATTGACTCCACAAGCCCATAGAGCCATGTAAATTTCTAAATTATCCTTTAAATTAGCTATTCGCTCTATAGCTTCATTTTCCGCATTTAAAAGATTTTCATCATTTAAATATTTTAATCCTAACTCCATAGCTCTTTTAACGGTGTTTTTACGAGGTTCTTCCCATCCTAATCCTGTCCACACATCAAAAGCTCTAACAACTGAACTAAATCTAGTTAAATCATTTTGAACTATGACTTCTATGATATATTTTAAATTATTCGGATGAGCTTCATCTAATACTTCAAGTATTGTTTGTCTAAGTCCTTCCTGTCTTTGAGCAGATAAAAGAAGACGAGAAATTGCCTTTCTTGACTCCTCCCTATCTAAAAGAAGGAGTGTTTTAATGATATTTGAATCTATTTTTCCCTCTTGTGACCTTCCATAAACAATATCCAACATTAGCTTGTAAATATCCTCTCTTCCAGATTCAATAACTACACAAAAAATAAAACTTAATGAGTTATAATAATCATACATCCCATAAGAATATTTTACATAGTCAATCAGATCAAAATCATAGTTAAAATTACTATAAACTTGGTTTAACCACAGAATTTTTGCTTTAATAGGTATTCTCTTGTTATTTGAAGCTCTGAAAGACCTTCTTAAATATCCAGTTTGATACATGTAATTTTGTTTGAAAACCCAAGCTTTTCTTACTAACTCAGCATATTCACCACATAATTCTTTTAAAATATTAAAAGCCTGACCCTCCCACTGAAAATCAGCTCCCCACTCTTTAATTAACTTATTATCATCAAAAACATAATCAAAAAGTTCTACTAAAACCATCATCTTTTCATCAGCAGAATCTTTGAAAGTTTTTTTCAATTCTTCTTTTTTAGCCCATACATCATTTTCAAGCCGATGCTCATCTAAAAACTCTTGGATTTCCATGATAATTATCCCCTAACTTTTTTATAATCATTTGAAAAATTTTATTATTTTACAAAATTAAAATAATTTTACAAAATTAAATCTCAATAAATCATATATAAAAAGAATATGTAATTAATTTGTATTAAATTTTAAAAAATAAGAAGAGTCAAATTCAAAAAATCGCATGAAAAACGTGTACATAACTTTGATGGAAAAAGTAATACTCGAAAATTTAAAACAAATAAATAGCTAGTTACAGTTCAATTCAAAAAAAAAAAAAAAACATTAATCATTCAATAAATAATAAATAATAAATAATAAATAATAAATAATATTATCTATAATTTTTTAATAATCCCCATATTCCTTTTCAAATAGTTTTAAATAATAGGAGATACGCAATTTTAATTGACTATGCTCTATTTTAGTCAAGTTCGCCAAAAAACTATTTGGTTTTTTAATCAAATGTTTTTGTGTTGTGATTCTCAAAAGACCTTTTTTATGGTTATATAATAATGGTCTTTTTTACTGCTAAAGTCTGTATTCATGGATTAAGTACTTATTCTAGAGAAGTACTTTGCAGACAAGCAGACACACATTCTTTTTTTTAAATAAATTTTTTCATGTAAATAATGAAATTGATTTAATAAAATAAAAAAATAAAAAAAAAATTCTTAAAAATAGTTATTTCAGGAATAAAATCTAGTTTTATAATAATTACATTAATTCTTCTCTTAAATCAATTGTGTCTTTTAAATCAGGACCTGTTGAAATAATGGTTACAGGAACACCAGTTTCATTTTCAATTTCTTCAATAAAACGTTTTGTCTCTCCAGAAATAGCTGAATAATCTTGAGTTCTTTCACAATCAGGATACAATCTATCAACACAAGTTAAAGCTATTTGAGTAGCTCCATTTATCATACAAGCCTCTTTAGCTAAATCCATATCAAAAAGACCAACCCTTCTTCTTCTACCTGTAACAGTACCATACTCTTCCAGTCCCATATCTTCAGCTTTTTTTTGCTCAATTTCGGTTGAAAATGGACCTTCACCTACTCTTGTTATATAAGATTTAAAAACAATAAAAACATCATCAATCTTAGTCGGTCCAACACCAACATCAGCTGCAAAGGTACTTGCAGTTGTATCCTTGCTTGTAACAAATGGATAGGTTCCATAATACAGGGAAAGTCCAAATCCTTGAGAACCTTCAATGAAAACTTCTTCTCCATCATCAATAGCTTGATTAGTTTCTAAAGGAACATTAGTAACATAATCTTTTAATACATCTATTTCTTCAGCTAATTTAATTGTTCTCATAACACGGTCTGAATTTGATGGACCACAGCCAGTTCCAGTACTTCCAATCTTTTTATATAAATGATCTGAACCTTGATCACGATCTTTATGTTCTTTTTCTATTATAGAGCAACGATAATCCACAAAAGTTCTGTTATCAACGTTATATTTATTTAAATACTCCAATTCATAGAAAAATACTTCAGGGTCAACTAAAACTCCCGCACCAATAAGGAGTTTAGCCTCTTTATTAACAAATCCTGCAGGTGTAAGTCTTAAACCATATCTTTCACCATTAAACTCTACAGAATGACCCGCATTCGGACCAACTCCTGCACGGGCTATTATACTAGGTTTATCCTTGTCACAAAGATAAGTAATGCACTTACCTTTACCTTCATCTCCCCATGCTCCCCCAACTAAAATATTACAAGTCATTTTTTCAATCTCCCAACTCTTATATAGATTATAATCTAATTCATTTCTATTAATGATAATAGTTTTAATATACTTTAAGTGTTGATAAAATTTAACAATCATTAATAAATATAGATTGATAAGTTTATATCTATCTTAGTAAAGTATTCATTACTGATATAATAATTTAATATTAATCATTAACTAAATATAAAAAACATCCACAAATTCACTACAAAAAATATCCACTAACTAAATATAAAAAACATCCACAAATTCACTACAAAAAATATCCACTAACTAAATATAAAAAACATCCACAAATTCACTACAAAAAATATTCACTAACTAAATATAAAAAATCTAATATGATAATTTTTTTAATAACTTTTAGAGACATTTCTATTTAGAAATATCAAACAATAAATATTGATACATTATAATATATTAATTTAATTGATTGAGTTCAAATTATTTTTCCATAAATTAACATTATCCAATAAAATTTCACTTAAATCAAGTAAAAATTAAACAAATGCCAAGGGATAAATTCATAAAATAATGGATTTATTATATTCAATTTAAATTAAAATTCTTAATTAATTTATGATTATTAAAATTATAAATACTGAGTATTTTTTTAATATTAAAATTTATTAAAATAAAGCAATTTAATGAACATGTGATATTAATGAATTATAGTCTTGAAAAAAGATTCTGATTAAAACAAAGAAAATAAAGATTAATATTTTTTATTAAAAAAATATGAAAATTATTAATTTATATATAAATAAACATAATAATTTAATACCAATAATTAAGGTTTATATATAACATATGGAAAACTATAAAATATATTACTAACAAAATCAATACATTAATTTAACAGAATTAATCAAAATTGGATTTTAGAGATATTATTTAATGGAGATGAGTATTATTAAAAGCCTAAAAAAGAGATATTTTATAATTTTAATGTTTATAGCTATGATAGCATCTGTGTCTTCGGTATCAGCTAATGATTTTCCAATGATCACAGATAAAAATATTTATGATTCAGATATTGTAACTTCAGGAAAATCTCAGCATGCAGTGGTGAATTTAAATGAAAAAATTTCTTTTAGTGTATCAACAATTAACATTGACAGAGTAGACTGGAATTTTGGAGATAAAACAAATTTAAAAAAGACAAGAACAATAAATCAAACATCAACTGTTACACACACCTTCAAAAAAGTAGGTACTTACAAAGTTAAGGTTAATACATATAGTAATAGTGGGAATATTAATCTACAGAATACCGAAGATTTTTTAACAGTTAAAGTTGTTAAAAAACCAGATCTTGTTTTAACAAGACTTAATTATGCTCGTAATGGGAAAAATATTGTTGGTTTTCAGGCAACAGTGAAAAATAAAGGTAAACTTGCTTCAAAAGCATGTTACATGAAAATGTGGTATCAAGATACAAAACTCAAAAAAGAGGCTAAAACAGTTAAAATCTCTGGATTGAAGCCAGGTCAAAGTACTTCAGTAATAATAAACTTCCAAATACCTTACAAGTACAGAAACTATATTTCATATGTAAAAGTTGATTCAACCAATATAATAAAAGAATCTATTAAATCAAATAATCAAAAATCTTTAAATGGTCTAATCAAATAAAAATGATTATTTTCCATCTTTATTTTTTCTAAATCATTATCTTTCTTTATAATAATTAATTTGATAATTTAATTTTTAGATAGTTAATTTTCATGAAAATTGATTGGTTTTGATAATTAAATTTTATAGATAGTCAATTCTTATAATATATAATAATTAAATAATTAATAATTATAATCTTGAAAGAAAATATTTTAATTAATAATTATGAGAATATTAATTTATTTTTAAAAAATCATTTTT
>Ga0099364_10014778_pt1 | contig 10351 bp, 7 predicted proteins | sample TergutTh196P3_FD_73070 | JGI IMG/M metagenome (GOLD analysis project Ga0099364, IMG submission 73070) | Microcerotermes parvus P3 segment gut microbial communities from Pointe-Noire, Republic of the Congo - Th196 P3 | ecosystem: Host-associated > Arthropoda: Insects > Digestive system > Gut ...
GTGCTGTTTGTTATCATTAGCATGGTGTTCTCTCTCCCCCTCGTGATAATGTACGTTCGCCTCTTTGCCCCTTTTAACCATACCATTGAAGAGAATGCATAAGGGAAGATTTCCTGCTCCATTACATCTACGCAAATGGCTATATGATTGGAATGCAGGGTAGCACGGATGGGACGGACGCACGGGACACCGCTACCGGAGTCGCTCACACTGCCCCGGAGTCGGACGTTTCCCGATTCTCCGTACCCTTTTCCCGCCCGGCACGCCCCCGCCGACTCTGCACGACTCTGGTACAGAGGGAGCGGCGTAGGACTGGTGGGTTTAGGGGAATTGGTGGGATTTTTTGACCGCTTGTGGACGGTACTTGTCTAGGACAACACTCTTGTCGCACCCTTGAAAAATAGGGATAGAAAATCTTGTAGAGGGGGGGGCGGACATTCCATCATGTCATGTGATAATTCCCCGCATGCGGAGAATGGACTCCGCTCTACTATTACTACTATCGAAAGGACTATCAAGCAACGGCATGATTTTTTGCGTACCGGACTACTACTCGGTGCGTCAGGACTGCTACCGGAAATCAATCTTGCAATCACGGAATCGGCACTACCGATAACGCCGAAGGACTGTTTAGGTTTTGCGGCATGTGAAACCTGTACGAAAGTGCCGATACCAGAGGACGGGAATTCTCCCGATGTACTCATTGACGATAGCCGACATTCGTGATACACTACGCCTTGATCCGGTTGTGTCTATTGTTTCCGTTGCCTCACAGAATTCGACACGGAGTCCATCAGAATCGGCTTTGTCAATTTCGTTGTAAGTGTTTGCAGGACAATGGGATAGAGTCGATTAGGCATTGCCGGTTCCAACCCCCCTGGGGGTACTTTGCCTTATTTCTAGTCTCTTGTTAGGATTAAAATTTGGGATAATGCTATGAAAGCCGGGAGCGCAGGCGGTAGCCGGAGCGACCGGATCAACCCGCTGAATCCGGCCGCTTTCACGGCAAAAACGCAATCTTGCAATCGTGCACATCTACGGGTTCCCGGCTGGAAAGACTGTAAAAAACCAGTAAAATAGACAACTATGAATTACGAAGAATACATCGCCGCCCATCGGGACGATTTCGAGTCCCGATTGTTTGAAGTTTTACGTTTTCCCAGCGTCAGTGCCGTCGAATCGCACCGCTCCGATATCCGACACACCGCCGAATGGTTCCGCAATCTTTTCACTGACATCGGATTGCACGCCGAACTCATCGAGTCCGACGGACATCCGATTGTCTTCGCAGAGTACACTCCGCCAAACGCAACGGAAGAAACTCCCACAATCATGGCGTACGGTCATTACGATGTGCAACCGCCCGACCCGCTCGACCTCTGGCTCTCGCCGCCATTTGAACCGACCATCCGCGACGGCAACGTCTATGCACGAGGAGCCACCGATAACAAAGGGCAATTCCTGACACACGCCTTTGCCATTGAGTCGATTCTTAAAACGCAAGGTTCACTGCCGTACAGAGTCAAGTTCGTTGTCGAAGGGGAAGAGGAAAGCACCGGCAGCCGTTCACTGAATCAATTTCTGCACACCGACGCAGGCAAACAAAAACTGGCGTGCGATTGTATCGTGGTGAGCGATACCAGTCAATTCGCACCAGGATTGCCGACGATCACCTACGGACTTCGGGGGATTCTTGCGTGCGAACTTTTCCTGACGGGACCGAATCGGGACTTGCACAGCGGCACCTTCGGCGGTTCCGTCTTCAATCCGGCGACCGCTTTGACCAAGATTTTATCGCAGTTCACCGACGAAAACGGTGTCGTACAAATCCCGCAGTTTTACGATGATGTGTTACCGCTGACGGATCGGGAGCGGAGCCAGTTTGCGGCGTTGCCTTTCGATGAAGCCGAGTATTTCGGCAAAATCGGTTTGGAAATCGGCTTTGGCGAAAAGGGTTATTCGACGGTTGAGCGGCGTTGTGCGAGACCGACGTTTGACATCAACGGTATCACGTCGGGCTATCAAGGGGAAGGAACGAAAACGATTATTCCCAGCAAGGCATCGGCAAAGTTTACGTGCCGGCTGGTTCCGAATCAAGACCCTGCGAAGATTGCGGAGGCGGTGCGTTCTTACGTTGCGGCGTTGATTCCGCCCGGCATTACTTGGGGGTTGTCGATACAACATGGAGCGGCGGGAATGAGTCTCGATCTTGACAAGAGTAAGTTTGTCGAACCGATGGCGAAGGCATTGGAAAAGACGTTTGACAAGGCACCGGTCTTTACTCGTGAGGGGGGTTCGATTCCGATAGTGGCGGAGTTTAATCACGTTTTGGGTGCGGATGTTTTGCTCGTCGGTTGGGGACAGGATGACGACGCTCTTCATTCGCCGAACGAAAAGTTTTCGTTGGATGGTTTTCACAAGGGGATTCTCGCTTCGGCAAGATTTTTTGCCTAACGCGATGCACAAAGAGCCGGGGACAGAGCGCAGCACAGTCCCCGGACAGCCGTCTAACTTCTCCCCTTAACTTTCGGTTTGAATCCGGTAATTTTTCCACAAGTCCCAGAAGCCTGAATCATTTCCCGAACGGCATCCTCAATGCGGATGTTCGGCTTGCGGGGAGCAATCTTTTTGGCCATCACCCCTAGCGAGCGAAGATGGGCATCCTGGATACGCCGGAGCGTCTCGCTGAATTGTCCGGGATGCTGCGCCGCCGCATAGTATGACTTCGCCTCCGCATTGTCCGGTTGAACTTCCAGCCACTCTGCCAAAATCCCAATGGCGGACGGAAACTGCTGTAACGCCAGCAACGCTAACGCATACCACCGCAGACACAAAATATCCCGGCACCCCTTGTCGTAGGCCTCCTTCAGCGGTGCAAAAGCATGCTCCCAGCGTCCCGTCTTGGCAATGCAGGCACCTTTGACGGCAAGCCGGATTAAATCAAGTTCGACATCCCCCCAAATCTCGGCTGACAGTTCCGATGCCTTGTCTTCCAAATTTTCCGCAATGTACAGATCGAGCAAATGCCGGTTGTACTCCGAGCGGTCTTCGACCATCTCAGTATTCATCTCCAATACGCGAATGGCCGCATTGTTTTTGTTTTGCAGCCGATGGCAGAGTGCCAGACTCATGATGGCCATTTCACGAATGCGCAAACGGTGCCACACATCCAACGAGACCCGGCCATGCTCCACCGCTGTTTCAAAGGTTCGGAGGGCCAAATCCAGTTTTCCCGTCCGTTGCATATGCGAACCCAAAAAGGTCAACAACTGCATATCGACCGGAAAATGGTCGAGGGCTTCGAGCATTAGTTTCGTGATTTCCACATCGGGAATGGGCACAACGGCGAACGTTTCCCAAAGACTGTAGTAGGCACGCAACCGCAGGTCAGACCGTTCGGTTTCTTTGAGCAACTGTGTCCACGACCGCCGGGCATCCACAACATTGCCAAGAATAAACTGGGCTTCCGCTCGGGCGGCCAAGAGGTCATCCTGAATGACATCCCCTTCGTTTTCGATTTTTCTCAACGTTTCCAGTGTCCGTGTTGCCCGTTTCGTGGATTTCGCCGGGTCTTGTTTTTGGGGAGGAAGGAGAACGCGGCCCGGAGCCGCACTGATTTGCGTCATCAAACCGGCACTCCGGGAAAGGAGCGACGCGGAGACCCTGCCTTGATACCGGACACCCCGACGCAGGGGCATCAATCGGGCTTCAATGGTTTCCTCATCGAAATCATGCCGGACATGATCCTCCCGAAAGTAACGGTGTGCAACCATCATATACAGGAAATCCCGATGACTGACGTGTTCGAGAAAATGCTGAAATTCGTCCAATGTTCTTGTGTCGAATTCTTCGCCGGGATTGAGCCAAAGGAGAAACTCGGCAACGTTGGCTTCCTCTACGTAATCAATCAATACATTCCGGGTGGAGGCTTCATCATGTGTCCAGCCGCCGTAATGGAGCGTTACGCCGGGTTCTGACACGGCAAGGTCTTGTCCGACGGCAAGGACAAAAATCTGGTCGGAGAGTGTTCGGGCACTGCTCACCGTTCGATGTAAAAGGGGAAGCGTGTCTTCATCGACAATGATGCCGACGGCGATTCGAGTGCTATGGGAACGTTCTCGGGCGGCTTCTGTCATAGGGGGTTGTTCCTTACTTGCGCTACGGGCTCTGCCGGAAATGGGGGAGTCTCACTTCCTACTATCGGCATTTTTGTCCCAAAAATTGAAAAATTCCGGCAAATGGCACAGAGCCCGTAACGTCAGTTAGGGACTGTATCGTCATAACATATCCAAAGAGCCGCAAGTGTCGCGTAGCGTAACTTGCGGGTGCATACCGAACACGCCCGCCACCCGCAAGTTCCGGCGGAGTACCGCCTACACTTGCGGCTCTTTGTAAAGATGTGAATGTTATTTTGATACACCCTTAGGGAATCGTTCGGTTGATTCCCTGGCTTACGCCACGGGCTCTGTCAAGATTGGATTTTGTAAACACCTTCCCGCCGGGGCTGTAAGTTTTCTTGTTTTTCGCCCACCGGCAAATTGATGTCAAAACTCTTTGTGTAATCGCTCCATCGCATCCATCAGCGTCGCTCTCGGACAGGCAATGTTCATGCGTTGAAAACCCTTGCCCTCTGCTCCGAATATCGTTCCGCTGCTCAACCACAACCTTGCTCCTTCAGTGATGCGGCGGTCGAGTTCTTCCTGTGAAAGTCCATATTCCGAAAAATCCAGCCAAACCAAATAGGTGCTTTCCGGTTCCACAAGTTTAATCTTCGGAAGTTTTGCCGCTAAAAACTCCCCCATAACTCGGATGTTTTCCATGAGATACTCGTTCAATTCCTTAAGCCATGTCGCTCCTTTCGTGTAGGCACTCTGACACGCAACAATACCGAGCGTGTTCAACTGACTGTATCCGCTCCGGTCGATTTCGGCTTTCAATTTTCTACGTAAATCCGTGTTTTTTATAAAGATGTTGGAAATCTGCAAACCCGCAAGATTAAAAGTTTTGCTGGGAGCGGTCATAATCACGGCGTTTTCGTTCAACAATCCAAAACAAGTGTGGGGATGTTCCGACCAGATAAAATCGCAGTGTATCTCGTCCGATATAATAATCACATTATGTTTTACGCAAATCTCATTCATCCGTTCGAGTTCGGTTCGAGTCCAAACTCTGCCTACCGGATTATGAGGACTGCACAAGATAAAAAGTTTTACATTGTTTTCGGCAATTCGAGTCTCGAAGTCATCGAAATCAATCGCGTATCTTCCGTCATTATAAACGAGTGAATTGCACACAAGGGTTCTGCCGTTATTGCGGGCGACATCGAAAAAGGGATAATAGACCGGTGTTTGTATCATGACCGCTTCGCCGAGTTCCGTAAAAGCGCGGACGGCTTGCGCCAGTGCAAAGACAACACCGGGGGCTTTGATAATTTCTCTTTTCGTTACAGAATAACCGAAGCGTGAACCGAACCAATTTGCTACCGCATTGTAGTATTCCTCTTTCGGCTCGGTGTAACCGAATATCCCATGACTGACCGCCTTTTGAATGTCTTCCAGCACTTCGGGCGGAGCGGAAAAATCCATGTCGGCAACCCACATAGGCAGAAGCCCCTCCGGCTTTTTTCTTTCTGCGGCAAAATCGTATTTGATGGAATTTGTGCCGTAGCGGTTTGTTAGGATGTCGAAGTTGTAGGTCATAATTTTTTTTGTTTTTTGACGCGAAACACGCTAACCTTCGCGAAAAGACGCTAAATTCGTATTTCGCGTTATTTTGCGAAGGTTCGTGTGGTTAGCGTCAAAAATTCACATTGCCCTTTCTAGATCGTCAATAATATCTTCCGCCGCTTCAATGCCGACGGAAAGCCGGAGCAGTTTGCCGTCGATACCCCGTGCCAATCTTTCGGTTTCCGGTACTTCGGCATGCGTTTGAGTCACAGGATAAGTGATCAACGTTTCCACTCCGCCAAGACTCTCGGCATAGAGAACAAGTTCCGTTTTGTTCAATATGCTTTGAGCGGTTGCCTCACTGTCCACCCGAAAACTGATCATTGCACCAAAGCCCCGTGCTTGTCGTTTCGATAATTCATACGCAGGATGATCAGGCAGACCGGCGTAATAGATGTCCGTAACCTTCGGTTGCCCTTTGAGCCAATTCGCAATTTTCATAGCGTTTTGCTGCGCCTTTTCCATACGGATAGCAAGCGTTTTAATTCCCCGTGTTACCAAGAAGGCATCGAAAGGGGAGAGAACGCCGCCGAGCGTGTTTTTCAAGGTATGCAGTTTCTCGGCAAGTTCCGCCGTCCTCGAAACGAGGAAGCCGGCGAGCGTGTCGTTGTGTCCGGCAAGATATTTCGTACCGCTGTGGATAACGATGTCCGCCCCGAGAGGAATCGGATTGAAAAAGTACGGTGTCAAAAAGGTATTGTCCACGATAAGCAAGATATTTCGATTGCCGATGAGTTTTTTTATCGCCGCAATGTCTGTAACTTTCATCATCGGATTCGTGGGCGTTTCGATGAATACCGCTTTGGTTGCTTCGGTGATGGCAGACTCGACGGTGGACAAATCGGAGGTATCGACATACTGCATTGTGTTACCATTCTTTGCTGATATGGTATTGAATAGCCTGATAGAACCGCCGTAAAGGTCATCGGTGGCGAGGATTTCATCGCCGGGGTTGAACAATTCCATGAGCGTGGCGATTGCTGCCATTCCGCTGGCGAATGCCGACGCACCGGCACCGTTTTCCAGAGCGGCAATCAATTTTTCGGCATGTTCGACGGTGGGATTTTGCGTTCGGGTGTAGTCGTATCCTGTGCTTTGACCAAAGCCGGGATGGGCAAAGGTCGCTGATTGGTAAATCGGAACCGCTACCGCTCCGGTGCTGTGCGACTTGTCCCGGGCGGCGTGGATACAGACTGTTTCTGGCTTCATGGTTGTTTCTCTTCGGCATATATGTTGTTTATATGCCGCTAATCATAATAGAGAAACTTGGCACAATGTCAAGCGGATCGGTTCAGTCAGGCGGATAAGATTCCCGTAGGCGACATGTCTTAATGTGTTACAGCCCCGACGGATAAAAAGTTCTCAGAGCCCGGAGCGGAAGCTCCGGTGCTACCGCACCGGACTCTGCTTGTTCTTTGCTCATTTTTCCCGCCAACCCTGTAAGAACATCGGAACCGCCATCGTAGGGAGAGTAGAGTTCGAGACCGCTGCATCGTTGGGTAAAAGTCAAGTAGACGCGAGACACATATGAGCAGTTTTGCCCGAAAAACCACCGGCGGTGCCGTTGCTCTACTGAAAACGGTATGAAATTGGATTTTGCGCCCCTTGCGCACCCTTTGCGTCCATTGCGGTTATTCCTTTTTTAACCGCAATGGATGCAAAGAAGACGCAAAGGTCGCAAAGAAAAAATGTCCCATTTGTCCCCGTGTAAGGTATAGCACCCGTAATCGCTATGTCCCGTAATAGAGCGGAGCCCCGGGTCCCAACGGCAATTCTAACAAAACCCAGCCGATGAGTAATAGCGTCCAACTAATGTATAACGTAATCGAAAAGGGCAACATCGTTGCAATTATCGTACCGATACCGGCACTCTTGTCGTACTTTTGATAATAGACAATTATCAACGCAAAGTAAGACATCATCGGTGTAATGATATTCGTAACGCTGTCTCCCACCCGATAGACCGCCTGGGCTAGTTCAGGAGAATAACCCAAGAGCATGAAAATAGGAACAAACACAGGAGCAATCACCGCCCATTTCGCGGCGGCACTTCCCATAAAAAGATTAAGAAATGCCGCAAACGTAACAAACATGACTATCAAAGGTATCAAACCGATATTGGCTTCCTTCAATACCGACGCACCATTGATGGCAATCAGCAATCCAAGATGACTCCAATTAAACCACGCCACAAATTGCGCCGCAAAAAAGACTAACACAAGATAAGATGCAATCGTTTTAACAGTATCGCTCATCGAATTGATAACATCTTCCCCCTTTGTGAACGTACCCACCGTAAAGCCATAGACTATTCCAACGGAACATGCCGACACAAACAACAGAGCGATAAAACCTTTGAAAACGGGGGAACCAAGCACGCTGCCGTCGTCTCCGCGTAGAAAACCGCCTTCGGGTATCAAGCAGATTGCTAAAAGAATGATCCAGCCCAAGATAACGAGTCCGACTAGGAGCAATCCTTTTTTCTCCAAAGCCGTAGGGTGTTCTATCTCTTCACGTTCTACGTCGCCGGTGTATTTTCCCAGTCGCGGCTCTACCCATTTTACCGTTACCGCCGTACATATTATTGCAATGACGAAGGTAGAAAATGCCATGAAGAAGTAGTTTGCGGTCGGCAACACATAGTAATCGGGATCGATGATATGTGCTGCTTCGGTCGAGAGTCCTGCTAGGAGCGGGTCGATGGTGCCGATCAAAATGTTGGCACTGTATCCTCCGCTCACTCCGGCAAAGGCGGCGGACATACCGGCAATGGGGTGCCGACCGAGAGAATGGAAAATCACCCCCGCCAAAGGAATCACCAGTACATATCCTATTTCGGAAGCGGCATTAGAAAGGAGTCCCGCAAAGATGACCATAAAGGTAATGAACTGCGGCGGCGTTTTTACCAACATGTAGTTAATCGATGCTCTTATCAATCCGCTGCTTTCCGCTACACCGATTCCCAGCAGGGCGACGATGACCACTCCGAGCGGTGCAAAACCGGTGAAGTTCGTGACCATTCCGAGAATGATACGATGGATTCCTTCGCGTGAAAGTAAGTTGACGACATCGACTTGTTCGCCTGTACCGGGATGCGTGCCGCTCCATCCTAATAGGGAACCGACGGCGGACAGCGCCAACGTTGCGAGGGCGAGCAAGCCGAACAGTATGGCCGGATGCGGCAGGGCGTTTCCGATTTTTTCGATAAAATTGAGGAATCGTTTCATGATGCAGCACGCTTTATTGCACCCCGGCAACAAGCCTCATTTTTACCTTATTTACACGGACAAAACAACCTCCGGCTTCTGCCGGAAAGTGATAAATATACCTTACACGGGGACAAATGGGCCGTTTGTTTCTTTGCGAACTTTTTTCGTAGCCGTTCACGGGTTTTGGAAAATGGAGAATTTTCAGTCCCCTAAAATGCCTAAATTGCTCATTTTGTCGGTAGATTTGAAATTTTAACAACAAAATGGGCGGTTTACGTGGTTTGGGCAATCAATAACAGCGTTTTTCGTTAACCCGTGAACAGCTACCTTTTTTCTTCGTGTCCTTTGCTGTTAAAAAAAGGAGTAACCGCAGAGAACGCAAAGGATGCGCAAGGGGCGCAAAGTCCAATTTCATACCGTTTTCAGTAGAGTCAACAGGAGCCGACGTTGATTTGTTTCTTTGTGTCCCTTGTGTACATTGGATCTGTATCGTAATAATATATTCAAAGAGCCGCAAGTGTAGCGTAGCGTAACTTGCGGGTGCATACCGAACACAACGAACCTTGCCGATTCTACGGACTCGAAAGGTGACTCACCGCAAAGGAGACGCGGAGAATGCCGATCTCCACCGCCATTTGTAAAACCGGTTGTATTTCACTGTATGGAACATCCTTGTTGGTACGGATGCAAATTTCCGCTTCCTCCCCCCAGTCTCTTCGGCACTCTGCCAGAATCCGGCGAAGGCTCCCCTTGTCCACCGACTCAACGCCGACATAAAGCATGCCCGGCCGCGGAATCGTGAGCGTGAGACGCTTCGTCGGCTGCTCCTGCGGCAACGAACCCGTCGCCGCTTCCGGCAAATCAACCGCAACGGCACTGTCCTGCTGAATCATATTGTTGGAAACAATGAAAAAAATGATAAGCAGGAAGACCACATCAATCATCGGTGTGAGGTTGAAGCGTCCTCCCCGCGGCTTTAAGTGTTCAGGCGGTTTCATTGTATCTGCGAAGGGTGGTATCAAAAACAACGGGATACAGGCAATTTACTACACTGGAAACGGGTAGAAAACGGACGTTTGTTCTTTGCATCCCTTGCGGTTAAAAAAGGATTTAACCGCAAAGGACGCAAAGAACATTTTTTATGATGCAAACAGCGTATCCCAAATTCTGATTATTGCAAGGCGCTAGGCTATTTGAAAAATGATGTATATTGCGACACGGCAATAATGTACCTTTTCTCCTTCGTGTCTCCTTTGTGTCCCTTGTGCCCTTTGTGGTTAATTCTTTCATAAGCGTTCACGGTCAATTTTCGTTGATAGGTTTGAATAGACTCGGCGGAGGCAGACCATGAAGAAGACTCAATATCGACTCCCGTAAAAAAGCCAACACATTCAGTCCCCGACGCTTACACGTCGC
>Ga0099364_10014779_pt1 | contig 10351 bp, 12 predicted proteins | sample TergutTh196P3_FD_73070 | JGI IMG/M metagenome (GOLD analysis project Ga0099364, IMG submission 73070) | Microcerotermes parvus P3 segment gut microbial communities from Pointe-Noire, Republic of the Congo - Th196 P3 | ecosystem: Host-associated > Arthropoda: Insects > Digestive system > Gut ...
ATCACCACGTAATGGCACGAAACGGCTACCACACGCAGTATGAGCCGATTTGGTATGGTTGGCTTAAGGGCGGCAAATGTTTATGCCCGCTCCAAGACCGAAAACAGAGTGATATTTGGGAAATTAACAGACCGTCCAAATCCGCTGAACATCCGACAATGAAGCCTATTGCGTTAGTCGGAAAAGCGATTGAAAATTCGAGTCGCACGGGGGATTTGGTGTTGGATAAAACCTTTACAACTTTGATACAATTTCATTTTAGGGTTCAAAATCCAAATGCACCTCAAAACCGCAGTAATAAAGGGCTTTCACGGTTATTCGCTAACCGCAGAAGCCCTTTTTTATTTGTGGAATTTCATGTCGATTACGGATGGTTGAGAATTACGGCGGTTGAGGTCAAGATTTTTGCACACCCCCTAATCGGAGAAAACGAGAATAATTAAATTGTGCATACCCCCTAAGAATGGCTTAATAATTATCAACTTAATTGCAATTCATCCCATGATTGCGTGTATCGATGACGTTTCAAAGTATGTCGAATTTTGCTCTGTCACTCCTAAAAATAGAACGTCTCTCTTACAAAGTCGTGATAATTCACGTCAATCTAAAAGAAACTTATATAGTAATTTTTGATGATTTATTGAAGTTTTAATTTCAGACAATAAACCATCGTAAAAAACATTTGCATTCTCTTGGTGTTTTTCTATCAACCGTTTACCAGCATCAGTATACATTTTTTTTGAGAGGTCTTTTATTATATTGTTATAACTGCTCACAAAAGAACGCTTTGTAGAAAAATCAATATCGCTATAATGGTTTAAGACATACAGAGGTTCTTCAAACTTATAAGCATACATCAACATTCTTGAGACTCCGATAAATCCAGTCAAGTCAATTTTATCTGCATCAAATAGAATTTTTCCTTCAATAGTAAGGGCTTCAAAATCCCCCCGAAAACTATGAGAGAGGATAGCTTCCTGCACCTTTTTTGCATTATTTTTATTATAATGATTTTTTATCAAAAAATCATATGCAATGTTAGCACCTATAATTTCATGCGATTGGTTTTTATTTCTAAACTCCAAGGCTCGACCAACATCGTGCAACAGGCAAGCTGGTATAAGGACACTGTAATCAACATCCAACGTTTCCGCAATTTCCAACGCATAGCCCAACACTCTTTCTATGTGAGTGAAGTCGTGGGAAAAATCATAATTGTGTGACTGTACAAATTCTTTTATAATATTATATTTATCGTTATTCATCGGCACTACAATAAGCGATGATGAGTCCCAACATCAACACTCCTATAAAAATGTATTTTGCTAAATCGGTTATGTTTTCATTTGAAAACAAGGCTCCGGTAGCCACGACCGATGTAGGCAATAATACCCCAACTTTTTTGAATGAATTTTTTCTATCTGAGAAAAACCTCCTAACCGGATTCCGTTTTTTGGATATATCATTTATTTTTTCAAATGCCTTCTTATCCCCTGCATCGAAATCATACCCCGTTAGATGCTTTTCCCATTTCGTGTGTTGGCGCCTTATTCTATCGACTTCTACACCTGTTAACGGTTGGAAAACAATGGGGTTTTCATTAAAAATTCCATCTTTTACATAAGGTGCACCATACGGATAGGGCAAGAGCAATAATTGTGCAATGTACATAAATGGGTATATTTTAATGTCGCTTTCTGAATTGTTACGTATAAATAATGGGAAATTCCAAGCCAAATCAAGAGGTGATTTAAATTGGTCAGACAAAACAGAAAAGCCATACGCAGAAACTCTTTGCTTTGCAATTACAAAACCAATATGAGACCTTGAATTTAGTTTTATTTTTTCTAAAGTTTTGCAATAAATCATTTCTCCGGGTTTAAGTACATACCCCGTTACAGGTAGTGTAAACTCAGCTTCGAATTCATCACTAAAACTCTGTGACAAGCAGTCTATTTCTTTCCCCACTTTGCGTTTCAATACCCTTGGATGCAATCGAAGGTCAATAGAATCCTCGCTAATTTGAAGGTCGGGTCTAAAATCCATCTCTTCTATAGAAGAAACGATTATGACCTTATTATTGTCGTAGAGTTTCCTTATCGGATTCGGTTTTTCTTTCATAATCAGCCACTTCCTTTTTACAAATAACATTTAACCATAACTTAGTTTTATCAGTTGTTTTTTCTTCGCGTTCACTTGATTCTAAAACCACAAACCCATTATCGGTTAGTAATTTTATAAAGACCTCTTTTGAGTACCTCATTCTATATCTTTCGATGTTGGCAGTTTTTACTTCCTTCTTTATAGTCGCTTTGAAATCCGAAGGATTGTTGTGTAAAGTCGTTGAAATGTACAGAACCCCGTTTGATTTCAACCATGAATTAATTTTGTCTAAAACTTTAACTGCATCTTCTGGCGAAAAAAGATGTATGAAGGCACTGGCATATACAACGTCGAATTGATTCGCATACTCTTTTTGTTCGACGTCCAATATGTTACTGCGCATAACCGGGATATGCTCAAATCTCTCATTGCAAGCGAGCCGCATATTCTCAGATAATTCAAGAGGGACAATCTTTGAATTTGGCAAAAGTGACAAAAACGACTGTATTGCAATCCCAACTCCTGAACCCAAATCTAAAATAGAAAGCGGTTCATCGCAAGGAATAAAATGGCGATTATTTATTTTGGCATACGCTCTCAATATACCCTCGAATATTTCGCTTTTTATTTTTTGCGAAACAGGGTCATTAAAAATATCAATATAGTATTGCACTAAGCAGTCGTACGCTCGTTCATTGATTTCGATATAATTAGATTTGTTCAACTCTCACACCTCTTAGAACTAAATATTTTTAATTAAACTTGGATACCCTCTTAACTCTCGAATTCCAACATTCGCCTCAAGCATATTTAGGACTTCTTGGAATTCGGCATAAACAACAGATAAATCTTTTATGTCTATTGCTTTTGTTTTTTCAAGCTCAATGTAGAATCCCAACTCTCTAACAAAATCAATACTCACCTCTATGTCATTTAACAACCAAGAGCTTCTTGTTTTCTCAACACAAACCGTTTTGTGTATATTAACAGCTTGTAATATCAACTCCATCGATTTTAAGTCGTCAATATATACTTCGTATTCATCGTGATAGGTTTGACCATCGCAAACCCTCGCACGTTTATAACACATAATATTTTTTTCATCCACGACTCTTATTCTAAGCCACTCTGAAACAATGTCTTTAGCAAAAAAATCTTCACTGGTCGGCGTGAAATAAAAATCCGACTGATGTTTATTGTCTAACGTTTTTTTGCTTTCAATTTTTTTTAATCTTTCAATAACGTTTTCGGGATTGTACAAGGGGTACTTCACTTCAACTTCTTGTGTTTTTCTCATAACAATACTCGCTTTTCAAACCACCGATAAAGATTTGCGTTTTGTGAAACCCGATTGCGGACAACAATGATATGCTTGCTACACACTTCCGCTTAAGCAAATGAACCTGTACCTCTTTCGACCTAATACCTTCGTCTTCTCGTTCAAGCATAAATAGCCAGAAACACCTTGCCAAGCTAATGTATTCATTAGGGGCTTCTGCTCTACCTTACAAATGTCAACCAAATCTATTATAACACACTTTTTTCGATGTGTCAATGGTTTTTTCAAAAAAACAACAAATCTTTAGTAAATCTTTAGAATCTCTGGCACAAGGACAAGTCTTCCGTACCGCTCTGACCGCTTGCTATTGCTTTTCGGAAACGACATTGCCCACCAACCCGGCACTCCACGTTTCAATCGACTGCCCGATATGTGTCTGCCACTTAGTCGAATCGCTCACACCACCAACATCAACACACATATCATACAACGCTCGCAGGTCGTCTTTGGTGAACGCTCGCCGGGCCGTCTTGACCTCTTTCACGACTTTGAGTATCGCAATCAATGAAGTAATCGTAATCGGCACAATCCGCTGTTTCTGACCCTCATACTCATATTTCACAGCAGTCCAAAACGTATTCACAGTATCAACGTGCAATCGCGGGGCGATGAATAAGCAATAACTATCGCAGTCACCGTTGTCAACCTCAAAAGACCGCAAGTGTCGCATAACAGGCTGACCCTCGTTGTACCACTGATTCCGCCCGGTCAGCATAGTCACTTCGCAAATCGCACCGAAATCGTCATAGTAGCACTCAATATCGGGGACACCCGCCGGAGCGGTAAAAGTCGGTTCGTTATCATCGCCGAGTGGCGAGTTTGGCTTAATTAACTTGGAATCGTTGAGAATGTTCAAGGCGATATTTGCCCACTTTTCAAGTTCGACAGAGGGTTTGTTGCCGCTACCCGCAAAGGAGTTCGAGAATGCCGCAATAGCCTCATCGATTTTCGCTGTTTCTTCATATTCCTTCTTGATGAGCAGATTATGCAGTGCCGTCCGTTGCTCTCGTAATTCTGCAATCTCAGTTTTCAAAGCCACAACATCAGTCGGAACGGTGATTTGAGTAACAACAACACCGAGTTCTTTTGACATCTTGGTAATTTCGGCAATGACACCTTCTGCGATTTTGCGGAGTTCCTGCGGTGTCTCGAAAGGCAGAGTATAAGCGTAATAATCGCCAATATACGCTTTGTATTCGTCAGCCGTGAATGTTCCGGCTGACGCATTATCGTTAGCAAGAATCGCCTCAATCTCCACCAGTCGCCGTGGCTCTAAGTCGATGTAATATCCACCACCACGAATATAAATGTACTTTGTCAACCGCAGATAACGAATCATATTGTCGGTATACTCACGGCAGTTCTTTTCGGGATTCTGAAAATTACTCAAGTAGTCTACGATAAACTCACTGACAAACATTTTCTTTTCGCTGTCAGTCTTGAAAGTTTGCTTTTTACGGCGAAACTCCAACAACTTCACGGCAGTTTCGGGGATTGCCGTGTAATCCTTTAATGACAGAGCGAAAATGCCGAACTCCTCACGAGATATGCCTTTGACTTTCTCGCTTGCTGATTCGCAAAGTTCATTCACACGCTTAATCAAGTGCAGAACGCCGATAAACGGCTTAATGTTGTAAGTCGGTCTGCCGTCCGAGATTGGATTTGGGAACTGTGTCTTAAGCAGGCTCGTGAACACCATTTCACCTAAATCAATCTGTCCGCCAAGGAACATCTGTCCGAAATTAGTAATCCGCACTCGATTATCGCCGTCAAGGTTGACAAGCCCCAACTTTTCAAGAGGGTCAAAAGACGTGCGACCTCTCATCGGTGCATCGACATAGTTTTTGGCAATAAACACTCGCTCTGCCTCTTCGTAGGTCATTTCATGGGCGAGGTTTTTAATAGGAGCATAGATTTTATCAGACAAACCACCCTGCATTGGCGTGTAATGCCTATTCTTTATGAGCAGCGTCTGATACTTGTTCTGCGTTTCGTCACACCAAATATCACCCTCAATCTCCGCAGCAGTCTGCAGAAATGACAGCGTTCTTTCGGGATTCCGCATAGTCGTTGACGCACTCCAAAGAAAATCCATAAAGCCCCCTTAATAATTGATAATCAAGACTTCATCGGTAGAATCCGTCTTATCTTTGGTATGATAATTCGAGTTTGAATAGCTGTAATTCAAGTGAATAGTGCGGTAATTCCGCTGTTGTAGCCATTTTGCGAGAATCGTGTTAGTCTTGCCTTTGCTCGTCAGCACGTTTGACAGAGCGAACTTGACGTTCTTGTTGTTCAAGTTGTCTAATGTAGCAAGCAAACTAAGCTCGTGAGTTTCATTCCAACCGTCTTTCTCGTTATAAGTAGCACAGGTGATTAAATACGGCGGGTCGCAGTATACAAGGCTGTTTGTAGTTAGGTCTGAAAAGTCGAACTCGGCGAAGTCAATGCACGAAAAGGTGAAATCTCTCTCGTTCAGTCTGTCGATAAAACTGCACAGCTTACTTCTCATTTTCACGTTAAAGTCACGCTTGCCTACCGGCAGATTAAACTCGCCCTTCGAATTAAAGCGGATTTGATTATTGAACGCAAACACTATCAGCACATACAACATTACATAATAGCCGTAGTCCTCACCTTTGGTGTTGAAATCGCTCCGCAACTTTAAAAACGGCTGGCGATTATAGTCCCCAAGTCCCCGTGAACTATCGCAGTTATAGAAATCATAGCCGTTTTCGGTTGAGTTGGAAAGCGCATACCGCTTAATCAACTCGTCAGCCATTTCGAGAACAGTTTCCTTGCCGAGATTCTTGAACGCTTTATACAAGTAAAGCAATTGCGGGTTATTGTCGTTGAACACTACTTTATCGGCATTTATATTAATCCCCACGTTGCAACCTCCACAGAATAAATCAACAAACGTGTCGATGTTATCGGGAAAATGCGGCAGGATTTGTTCGAGAAGTCTAAACTTGCCGCCCATGTAGTTCAACGGCGACTGCACCAAGCCCCTCATCTGCATATACAGAGGAATAAACGCTCCTCGTGGGCATCAATATCGGATTTGCCGGTTGTGAACGGTTTGTAGTCCTGCGTGAAAATCTTGACCTCGCCTTTGCCGGAAAGGATTCTCATTATATCATCGTCCGCAATCTTCGCATTGGAGCGGTCGTTGCCCTTTTGTCCCATATTATTGTATGAAAGCACGATGTATCGTGCCGTTATGTTTTTGATTAAGTCCGCAAAAGCCGTTGTTGCCTTTTGAGTGCAGTAATCGCTTTTAAGAGCCGTTCTATCCATTTTACGAGCTACACCCTTGACAGTCGGCTTTTCCCAACGTGCAACATTCTCTAAAAGGTGGTAAGCATCGCAATACTGCCTCGAATTATACGGTGGGTCGATATACACTAAATCCACCGAAAGTCGCTTGACTAATTCGTTTGTGTCCTCATTATAGCAGACATTGTACGTATTTAGCGATTTTTCGGGAAGCGGCACAGACAGTTCAAGATGTCGTTCAAATTCTGCACCTTGCCGGAAAGCATCGTAATGTCCGCAAGTGTTGGCGATTTTATCAGCAGCATAGAGCAGCGAAGTCAAGAGTAACGCTCGTTCTCGCTCGTTAATCTCGCCACTGCTAAACTTGTCCTCAACATCCTCACGAATGAATCCGATTTTACGGCAATCACCAATGCTAAAGAATGTATCGGCGAAATTGTCGCTCATATAATTGTCGCTTACAGCAATCGCACCGTTATAGAAAGCAATCAGCTTTTTTATTTTAGCTTGTGAGTATTTCTGCGGACTGAACCACGCAACGTGACAGATGTAATTGCTGTAAAGGTTGTCATTCGTAACAAGTTGCTTGTCGGTGAACGCCGAAGCGACCGCTCCCGTTCCTGCGAAGATGTCCGCAACTGAACTCACGTCAACACAGTTTTCGGCAATAACCGAAGCGATGAATGGGAGCAGTTTATATTTATTGCCGAGATAACGGCGATTGTTTATTAGGGTGGTTTTTGGTGCAGACGACCGCAGCGGCTTAATCTGCACATTGGTGATGGTAGTTTCCACTGAATCACTCCTCATATTTCAGAATGGGTAGTCATCATCTTTTCTGTCATTCGTCACTACTTGTGGTGCATATTGCGGTATCGGTGCTATCGCTACTACAGAAGCGGGTGGTGGCGGAGGGGGTGGTTTGCTTTCATCGTAATCCCAAGCCTTCAGCACTCCCGAGTTCAAGAATGTGGTTTTTGCTCCGCAGAACTCGCAGTACCGTGCGTTACCAACATTTGGGTGTTTATATTCCACAGGGAAGTCACCATTTTCATATTCACCACCTGTGCAATAATTAAAAAGCAAATGTCCACAGATTTTGCAAAACTCTGCTTCTTTATCAAACCCCTCGTTTTCGCATTGTGGACAGATAAGCACACGCTTGTTGTCGTCCATTTTTACGCCATCGTTATATAGCATAAGCTAATACCCCCATTTTTACGCAAACACAGCGAATCGATGCAACAGTCGATTTGCCGTATCTCACTATGTTGTTCTTGATTTTCTCAAGATGCACAACAATCTCATCATATAAACTGTTGTGCGGTGTTGTCAAAATAAAATCACCATCATCACGGTACATCACGCTACCGGAAAGCGTAGCGTATAGCGATAAGTCCTTCCCGTCCCAATAACCAAGTGTCATTCTTACGAAATCCCAATACTCATACTCTATGTAGTCATCGTACTCTTCAGAAAGTCCGACAACTTCATTTTTCTTTTCATAGAGCGATTTAAACATTGTTTCGCTCCCACACTCGGGACAAAAGCGGCATTTTACCGAAACATCCTTGAAACAATCAAGACAAAGATTCGCTGTAGAAGTACCGCATATGTTGCAATAACTTGCATTGTCGGCGAATCCGCTGTTTTTACATATCGGACAATAATGTAAGCGATTACCCGCTCCATCAAAAGTGTAGGGAACTTGCGGGTTAGTAGTTTGGCTTCCGTCAACGTTGAAATCTATAATTGCACTCAACACTCGGTCGCCCACGATTCTATCACTACTACAATTGTAACAATGTTTGTCCTCTTGGTTTTTTATTATTGTTCCGCAATCATTACAGATACGGCACGCTCTTGATAGGTCATCAAAAAAAAGGTGCGTGTGCATATCCACATAAGTTTTCGTATATAACCTTTTGATAATCACCTGATTTTAAATGCGCATAGAAGTTTTTAAATAAATCAAGAGAACCATAATTGCGTTCTTGATTTTTAAGTTGCTTGAATTTCTTCTCACCTGCTGATTTTGAAATATCGCACAACAATGATATTTCATTAGGCGCTTCAAATTTAAATTGACATAACACTGCACGTGGTGCAAGTAAATCTGAAGCAAATAGGTGAGCTTCAATCTCAAGAATACCGTATTCTTCTTTGGTCAAACCGCCACGACAGAGTGCAGTACCCTCAAAATGAACAAGATGTCTGCAGAAAATATGACCCAACTCGTGAGCAATCGTCCACCGAATGCGTTGCACATTGGATATTCTATCGTCATAAATAATGTGATATTCATCCGCTCCGCGTTGACTACAAACCTGTGCATCAATATGAGGTAGTCTATCCTCTGAATCGGAAGCAGTTAGATTTATTTCGTCTATCCGCTTGTTTCGCTTGTCGAAATACAATGGGTCGGGGAATTCATCACTTATGCATTCAGTATATTTTAATACTTTAATGTTTGGGAAATGGTCGACAACGCAAAACGGGTCAACGGGAAATTGTCGGATGTCAAGGTGCAACAGCAGAGTATACGCTCGGTTGCGCACCATATTAAACCGTGGTTTTTTAGGAATCGTTGATTTTCTTGTATTTAGCATTATTTATAAACATCTCCACATGGCTTACAAATAGGTCGTAGTCCTCTTCAGGGACATCGTTTCGGCACAGACCATCAATTATCACTTTTGCTGCTTTTTTCTGCCCATCGGTTTTCAATTCGGGGAAAGCCTTCTCAAAAGCAGTCAATCCACTATCGTCTTGCTTATAACCCGCAATCAGCAACATATCATCCTTTGGTATACCCAAGGCATCAGCGAGAGCATTCAAAACCGGTATAGACGGATTCGCTCTTTCGCCGTTTTCGATTCGGTGAACCTCAGAGTGACTTATCTTCGCCACTTCCGCTAAAGCTCGCTTTGACCAACCCTTTGCAAGCCGCTTTTCTTTAATCATAGAGCCGATGTTATTCATTCCACTCACCCCCTTCATTTCATTATAGCATACTTGTAACTAAAAAGCAACAGTTTTTACAAAAATATTTTTCAACGGCTACGTTTCGACAAATCTTGTAACCTTTTAGCAACAAATTTATTTTAGCTATTGACAAACGGGACAACAAGTCGTATAATGAAAGTATGTCCATTTCACAACACGTAATTAGAGAGGTTGAACATATGATTCCGAATAGAGAGTACATCAACAAACTTTTAATTGAACGCAACTGGTCTGACAGTGAACTTGCGCGTCAGATGGGGATTTCACGAACCGAGGCAAATCGGTTCATGAACGGGAAACGCAAAGGCGGCGGTCAAAAATTCATCAATGGTCTGATTCGCGCCTTCCCTACCGAAGAGTTTAACGCTCTTTTTATTTTTGATGCCGCGTCCCCTATAAGCAACAAACTCGATATAGTTGTTTCTGAAACGATTGCAGAGGGTTCGACTGCGATTAAAAACTTAAACAACTCACTTGTTGCCAAGTTGGATATCGAGAACGGGATTATTGAGGTAATCAACCGTGGCTACATCACGCATTTCCGTGTTCCGAAAGGTACAGAGGTGCAAGTCACGCATTATACGCCGAAGACCTTAAACACATAGAGTATCCGTGAGAGCGCAA
>Ga0099364_10014780_pt1 | contig 10351 bp, 12 predicted proteins | sample TergutTh196P3_FD_73070 | JGI IMG/M metagenome (GOLD analysis project Ga0099364, IMG submission 73070) | Microcerotermes parvus P3 segment gut microbial communities from Pointe-Noire, Republic of the Congo - Th196 P3 | ecosystem: Host-associated > Arthropoda: Insects > Digestive system > Gut ...
GGGGGTGCGGGCCGGCCCCGGGGTGGGGGGGGGGGCGCCCGCCCCGCCTGGGGGGAATGCCTGAACACTACCCAAACCAACAGCCGCACGGGCAAACGGTGAAAACCCGTTCCCCGAAGTTTGCGGATCACCTGCGGGACGCCGAGGTCTGCGTCCCCTACGGCCTGTGCGGTGGGGCAAACCACGGCGCGATGTGGGCATCGCGCCCTATGGGCGCGATCAGCGCAAAAGTAAATGCTCTTACTCTGTTGAATGTCCTTGCGCCTGTCTTCCGGCTGTGGTACAATCCTATCGGTCCCCCACCCCACGATCAAGGAGCTGCTCGACATGGACTGCACCGCGCTGGCCGGCATCCTGTTCCCCCAGATTCAGGACACGCCCGAAATCCTCGAGGCCCGTTTCCCGCCGCGCGCGTTTCCGCGGGAGGCCCTCTCCGGCGGGGAGGCCGCCGTCACGCGCTTCGCGCCCAGCCCGACGGGGTTTTTGCACCTCGGCAACCTCTACGGCGCGCTGGCCGACGAACGGCTGGCCCACCGGAGCGGCGGCGTGTTCTATTTGCGCATTGAGGACACCGACCAAAAGCGCGAGGTCCCCGGCGCGGTCGAAAAAATCCTGGAGATGCTAAACGAGTTTGACATTCCCCTCGACGAGGGCGCGGGCCTGGACCCGGCCTCCCTCTACGGGCCGTATTACCAGCGCCGGCGCGCCGAAATCTATCAGGCGTGCGCCAAATGGCTGACCGCGCGGGGTCTGGCGTACCCCTGCTTCTGCTCGGAGGACGAGCTGAACGCGATCCGCGGGCAGCAGGCCGCCGGAAAGGCCAATCCCGGCTACTACGGCGCGTGGGCCGTCCACCGCGAGCTGTCCCCCGCCGAAGCCGCCCGGCGGGTTTCCGAAGGCGCGCCCTACGTGCTGCGCCTGCGGTCGCCGGGGGATCCGGGCAAGCGCGTGAAATTCACCGATTTGGGGCGCGGGGCGCTGGACTTCCCCGAAAATGATCAGGACGTGGTGCTGCTGAAAAGCGACGGCATCCCGACGTACCATTTCGCGCATGTCGTCGACGACCATTTTATGCGCACCACGCATGTGGTGCGCGGCGACGAGTGGCTGGCGACCCTGCCCGTCCATCTCCAGCTGTTCTCGCTGATGGGCTGGAAGCCGCCGAAATATCTGCACACCGCGCCGCTGATGAAGCAGGACGGGGCCTCCAAGCGCAAGCTGTCCAAGCGCAAGGACCCGGAGCTGTCGCTGGATTTTTACCGCGAACGCGGCTATTGCGCGGCGGCGCTGAAGGAATACCTGATGACGCTGCTCAACTCCAACTTCGAGGAGTGGCGCGCGGCCAACCCCGGCGCGCCGCTCGCGGACTTCCCGTTCTCGGTCAAAAAAATGAGCGCGTCCGGCGCGCTGTTCGATCTGGACAAGCTCAATGACGTATCCCGGGGCGTGATCGCGCGCATGACGGCCGGCGAGGTATACGGCCTGCTGTCCGCGTGGGCCGGGCGGTATGATCCGGAATTTTCCGCCCTGCTGGCGCGCGGCCCGGCCTACGCCGAGGCCATTTTGGCCATCGGGCGCGGCGGCCCGAAGCCGCGCAAGGATTTGGCGGCCTGGAGCGAGGCCAAAGCGTATATGTCGTTCTTTTATGACGAATTGTTTACCCCCTCCGGCGCCTATCCCCCCAACATGGACGAGCAGACCGTGCGCGGGACGCTGGCGCGCTTTGCCGGGGGCTACGACCCGACCGAAGACAACGCCGCGTGGTTTGAGCGCGTCAAGGCGCTGGCGGCGGAGATCGGCTTTGCGGCAAACATGAAAGACTACAAGCAAAATCCGGATGCGTGGCCCGGCCACGTCGGGGACGTCAGCATGGCGCTGCGCGTGGCGGTCACGGGCCGCAGGGAATCGCCGGACCTCTGCGAGGTGATGCGGCTGCTGGGAAAAGAACGTGTGCGCCGGCGTCTTGTTCGGGATTGACAAAAGCGCGCCGGTCAGGATATAATGTTGCCGGCGATCTAATTGGGAGAGATGTCCGAGTGGTCGAAGGAGCACGACTGGAAATCGTGTGTGCGCTAAAACGCACCATGGGTTCAAATCCCATTCTCTCCGCCAGTCGGTTTATGTAAGAACACCCTGCAAGACGCTGTATTTTTCAACGGCGGGTTTGCGATTACGGTGTACTTCTGAACCGAAGCCAAAGCAAGAGAGCGTTTGAGATTGAAAAATCTTTGACGCTCTTTTACTGTATATAAGGAACGAGGGCAGAGAACGAGCAATAAGGAACTGCCCCTTTCCTTTCTGCCCTCTCATTGTACCCCTCCGACAGACCCGTATCAAGGGAGCAAAATAATTTTTGAAAGGTCACGCCGACAGGCGTATTTTTTATATGCAAAAATTTTTTTGACTTGAAACCCTTGACCCGTGCCTGTCTGCGGGGTGTGCCGTCCGTGCCGAAAGGTAAATTAAACGAAAAGGACGGAAAGACAATGAAAAATTACACCTACTTCAAGCCGACCCCGAAAACCTTTGAGGAACTGAAAGCCATGTACAAACGGCTTGCGTTCCAAAATCATCCTGACCGTGGCGGCGATATGGAAGCCATGAAAAAAATCAACTGCGAATACGACGAACTCTTTCCGAAGCTGAAAAACGTACACGCGACCAAAGAGGGCGAAACATTCACGGCGAAAAAAGAAACCACGGAAACCGCCGACCAATTCAAAGACCTGATAAATGCGTTGATGAAAATGGACGGGATAACGATAGAGGTTATCGGGTGCTTTGTTTGGGTGCAGGGAAATACGAAGCCGTATAAAGACACGCTGAAAGAATTGCGGTTTATGTGGCACTCAAAAAAATTCGCGTGGTATTTGAAGCCCGAAGATTACCGCCGTAAAAGCCGCCGCGAATATGACCTTGACGAAATCCGCACTATGTACGGCACAAGCGGAAAAGTCAACAGCAACGGAACGGTGAAAATTGACGGGGTAACAGCGTGACGGTGAAAAAAGAGCGGCAGGGTTTACGCCTTGCCGCTCTTACTCAATCGAACTGCAACAATTTATAGGCGGGTATTTCCAAGGCTTCGGCAACCCTAAACAATGTGGTAAGGCTGATTTTACGAAAGTCCCCCGGTGCCTCAATAGAACCTATATAAGAAACTCCTACGCCCATTTTTTCTGCAAAACTTTCTTGCGTGTAACCTTTTTGCTTTCTGAAATATGCTACCCGCAAACCAATTTGCCGAAAATCATTTTGATATTTTGCTCCGCTCATAAAAACACCCCTCTTATATTTTAGGGGCTTGCAAAGGTGAAATGAATTGTATATAATGTATGGGTGTATTACCAAATACGCGACAATGCGAAAAAGGGAGGAAAATTCTTTGAAAAGGAAAATACTCACGCTTGCCCTCGCCCTGCTTATGGCGGCTACCCTCGCGGCTTGTTCGGAAGGCAACGACACGCCGCCAGTCAGCCAATCGCCAGACGGCGGCACGGTGACACCTACCCCGACACCCACACCGCCACCGCCTACACCGCCCGCCGCCGATATACCCGTAAATCCTGTAAGCGATTTTAATTACGCGTACAATGCAGAGTATGGCGGAGTTGAAATCACACGCTATAAAGGCACTAATGCGTTAAGGGTGCGTGTACCGTCTGAGATAGAGGGACAACCAGTTACAAGCATACGCGGCACTACACTTGGAAGAAACGGGTGGATTCTCGGTGCGTTCCACAAGGCTTCTGTTATGGAGGTTTATTTGCCTAATAGTATTGTTAATATTGGCGATGAAGCATTTGAAGGGTCGGACATAACAAGTATCGTCATCCCCGATTCTGTTATTACGATTGGTAGGAGTGCGTTTCAAGATTGTGTAGGCTTGGAGAGCGTAACGATTGGAACTGGCGTGACAAGTATATCTGGCGGTGCGTTCTCTGGAACGGCTTTATTTGATAACGCTCCTGACGGGCTGTTTTATGTTGATAACTGGCTGATTGGATATAAAGGCGAGAACCCAACGGGCGATATTGTGATAAGAGAAGGCACAAGAGTTATAGCCAATGATGCCTTCTTTTCCTGTCAAGAAATAACGAGTGTAACGATACCCGACAGCGTGAAGAGTATTGGCGAGTATGCGTTTGATGTTATTGATAATTTGAGTATCACATACAGGGGCGTTGTTTATACCAGTATTCGCCCCGACGGTTGGGAAATTGATATAATGCCGCAGGAGTTTTACGATGCGATTAACAATAGTAAGTAATTAGGTTGCCACACAGCAAAAGCCCCGCCGATTATGGCGGGGTTTGCTCATTCAGACGGCGGCGGGGTTTTCGGGGGGCGTTTTTTCTTGCGTTTGAAATTATAGCTTTCGTATGTAATCGCGTTATATGTACGCTTGTTTTCGCCCTTGCCCTTTTTATCCTCAATAATGACCGTGCGGAAATAATCGGGCGTTTTGTTGCCTATGATTTCTTGCTTGGCTTGGGCGTAAGTCATTTTTTGTGGGGTAGGCGGTACGATTGACCGCGAATGACGGTAAATATTAACACCGCTTTTATAGAGGTGCAGACGGGCACCTTTCAAAAACTTCTTCGTCACTTTTTTATTGTCCTCGACCGTGACCTCTTTTTCTATGACCTCAAATATGCCGCCGTCATTTAAGACATTGGTAAATATCTCCTCTTTGTTGCCCTCCGTTATTTCGACATTCCCCAAATACGCCGATAAATAAGCACCGATATTATTAACATGGTTTAGTTTTTTCGTGCTTGTAAAACCGTGTCCCCAAAGCGGTGCGATAACTTCGTTGTTGTCAATATAGATATGGGAATTTATGTCAGTCCATTTATCGAAGCGAGCCAAAAGGTGCCAATGCCAAGCAGAGGACGCTTGCGGCTCCAACACGGCGATATACTGTAGGTCGGGGTATCTTCTGCGGAACCGTTTTATAAAGCGGTCAAAATCAATAGCCGCTTTTTCAACATCATTTTGCGGAGTGCCGTCCTCGTTAAGCCGATATGTCAGCGTGATAAACAACTCATTATTTGCACCGTGAAAATTGTTGTTGATTAAATCGCGTAGTCTTTTGAATGTTCTCTGTAATCCCTCTGTGTTTTGTGACCTGTTTTCTTTGAGGTCATAATTTTTATATTCAACCTCGCCAGTATTGCGGTCAACAACCATATAACTCTCTTTATCTAATTTGATATAATCATTAAGGGTATCAGATTTTCGGGCAATATGTATGACCTCTACAATATGCCCCATTTCTGTAACCTTGACTTCTGCACTATTATTTATGGTCAATGGCTCTTTCAATTTCTTAAATCCAATATCAGCCATAAAAAAACGCCTCCTTTCTCGCGGTGGTATGTTGCCGTATAATAAATTATAGGCGGCGGTTTCGCGGCTTACGCCGCTACACTCGCCGCCTCTTTTATAGTTACTGCACAATGATGTTTATTCTAATCCTCGGAATCTCAACAGGACACTTGGGCAAACCATTCGCCCATTTAAGTACAGCACGGGCACTACGCTTAACGTGTTCCTCATAAATATGAGGGCAGGGATTGAAGAATCTACCATACGTTACCGATTTTTCTTCGTGCATTTCTGATTTAATAAACATAGGCGGCAACGTAGCAGGGACGCACTTTTCTGTAAAGATAAACGCAACTAAGTTGTCAGTTTCGGTTGGAAATTTCCAACCAAGAACGGGATAGCCTTTTTCTTTTAGCGTGATTATTGCTTGCCTGTAATTGTTTTCTGCTGATTTGAACTCCATTTTTTACGACCTCCATTTTTATTTGCGGTTTTTACACCGCCGTTTTAACAGTATCGCCGTTGTCACCTGATAACCTCGCCGCCCTCCCTGCCGCTGATCGCACCGCCGCCGGCGGTGCGTCAGCTTGTCGGGCGGCTCGGGGTCTCGTGGCGGCGTCGGCGGACGCTCGGACTTCGCCTCGCTTGCCCCGGCGTGACAGCCCGCAACCTTGCACCCTGCGGGGTGCGTCGGGCGGTCTGTAGACGGCGGGTACACCTCACCGCCGACCGCCGCCGTGGGGGTAGAAACATCATTTGACATATGCGTATCAATCCTCCGACGAAGAACCCCCGCCAAGAGTAATAACGGGCTGTGGTGTGGAACTGTCAGATATACGAGCCGCCTCGACGCTAACTTTTATATTGGTAAGTAAAATACCGACATGAAAATAATTAGCTGAATGTTCAACCGTTGCGATTTTTATGAGCGGAATATTTGTATCTGCTTGTTTCGCCCACTTAAAAGACATATGCCCCTCGTTGACCCGTGCATTTAACTTGCCTTGTAAAACGTCCCTAATTCGTTGGTTATAATAAGCGGAACTGTTTAGCTTGGCATAAAAACGCACTTTCAAAATATGTGCATCGTTATACATACCACGATAATTTAAGCTGTCATACATATCATTGACCGTATTCGGAGGGTATATATTTTCGTCCAAAATATCGCTTGCATTTATAACGGTATCAAAAACAGTATTGCAAACTTCTTGACACACATCATCATCATCTAAATTAGGCAACGGGGGCGGTGTCATAGCAATAATAAGTACCGTCCAAATCAACTTGGCAAAATATTTGAGGTGCAAAAATCCATACTGAAATATCATTGCAATTAAAAATGGCACCGAAAAAACCACCGCCATAATAAGCAACACAACACTATCAATTTCAAGGTATGCGGCTTTAATTTCCGATATAGGGAATTTGCGTTCCTCTTTCAGCTTAACCCCGCTTGGTGCCATAGCCTCACGGAGTTTAGTAAATAACTCTTTCATTATGTCAGCCTGCCTTTCATTAAATAGGGGGTACGGCGAACCGCCGCACCCCCTGCCTGCGTCCTACGCCTTAACTGCGGTTTTCGCCGGTGCCGATGCCGTAGTCGGGAATCCTGCCGCCGGGGTCAGGGTCACGCTGCCCCACTCGCCGTCATAAGTAACAACGGCGTTGTAGTCACGCTGTTCGACGACGTCAGCCATCGTCTGCCCATCGGCAAGCACTAACTTCGTTGTCAGAAACTCGAACGAAAGAGTGTTGACAATGGTTGCGAAAGTGAGTTCTACGCTGTCTTTGCCTTCTTTGGGTTTGGTTTTAATGGTTTTAAGTTCTGTCAGCCTGACAGGGTTAGTAATCGGGAATTTCAAGCCTACACACCTCCTTTCTCGGCGTCGGTTTTCGCATTGCGAAATTTGAACACCTTACCGTACTTGTTAGCCTGTTTCAGAGTTGACAATGAAACTGGATTGCCGTCACGGTCTACGCCGCAGAGAACGAGAACGCCCTCCAAGGCATACTCGTCAAGCAATGTTGCCGTCTGAGCCTCTGCGGAGTAGTAAACTGCGGTGGACTGGTCGAGCCTGTAACCTCTAACCGTACCGCCGATACGCGCTGCAAGAGCCGCAAAGTCGGTAGTGGTAAAGGTTGCCTCGGTGCCTCTCTTGCCAATCGCGGCAAGGATTGCCGCACCCTGCGGCGTGGGTTGAGTAGCTTTACTCATGGTTTTTTTCCTCCTTATTAAATATGTAAACGCCTTTCGGCTGTTTACGCGCTCTTGCGGGTCTGCTTTTTCTGTTGCCCTTCGCGGGCTGCTTGATTGCAAGATAGGCTTTATGGTCTTCGGGATAGCGGGCAGCATAACCGCGTAAATCATCAAGAGCCAATGCACTTATAATCTCTGCGTCCGTCCGACTGATACTGACTGTCATACCACCCGCCCCCTCTCGTGTTTGTTTTGTCTGACAATCAGATTATAACGCAGATTTAACTGACTGTCAAGCAGTTTTTACACGAATAATGTATTTGACGGGATTTCCAGACACGAAATTGCAAAACTGCTGTTTTGTCGGGTGATTTTAACACAGAATTGAAATAGCAAATATTTCTTACATTTTTATCACATCCCGCTTGACAACGTTAAAAATTTCTGCTACAATAAAATAGTAGCAGATTAAAACAACAAGGAGAATTGATTATGAGTAGGAATGTACCTGATTTTAATTCCATTTTTGCTAAACGCTTGGGCGAACTGTTGGACGGCGAACACGTAGGTAAAAAAACTACCCAACAGGAACTTGCAAAGGAAATAGGAGTAACGCGGCAGACGGTATCTGAATATAGAGGTGCTACAAGCATACCTAATGCGGATAAACTGAGGGGGATTGCAGAGCATTTTGACGTGTCCGCAGATTTTTTATTAGGGATTACCGGCGACCCCTCAAAAGACAGAGATTTGCAAGCTGTTTTTAACGAGGTCGGATTAACGAGTAAATCTATGAGCAATTTACAGCAATACGAAAACGACAGTATAGAATTGTCAATCCTTAATTATATGGTGGAAAATACTTACTTGCACAACTTATTAGCCGAATTAAAAAACGCCCTTATTGAAACGGTGACATTTTCATTGTTGAGGGGCGATGCAGACATTTTTTATGATTCTTTTGAGAGCAACGTATATCAGCGTATGAAAAAATGGGAGTTAAACAAAACCATTACAAGGACGCTTGAAATTCTCTATGGCAATTTTGCACAAGACCATAGGCACACCTTAGAAATACCCGCTCAAAAAATATTGGACGAAACAACAACAGCGGATTTTGAGGCGTATGTACAAAGAGAGTTTATAAGCAAACTGCATGAGGACGAAATAACAGCGGAATTAGAGGAAGAATTAGACAACATTCTAAATGACAACGAAAAAGGCGAGAGTAAAAATACCGTAGAGGGATTACAGGAACTTTCCGCAGAGGAGCTAAATTCATACGATAGATTCGAGGAGGACGAGGAACAATGAATGCTGTAGCCTATTATCGTTATTCAAGCCACTCACAGAATGAGCAAAGTATTGAGGGGCAAAAAAGAGCCGTCGAAAATTACGCCGCTCAAAATGGGTACACCATTATTAAGGAATATCCCGAAAGGGCATTATCAGGGACAACTGATAAAAGACCGAAGTTTCAACGTATGCTTTCAGACAGTGCAAAGCAAAGGTTTGAGGTTATACTCGTCTATAGTTTAGACCGTTTCGCCCGTAACCGCTATGACTCAGCTACTCATAAAGCACACTTAAAAAAACACGGTGTCCGTGTTATCAGCGTGACGGAATCTATCTCACAAGACCCAGTGGGTATTATGGTTGAGGGGTTCCTTGAAAGTATGGCGGAATACTATTCCGCTGAATTGAGCCAAAAAGTCAAGCGAGGAATTTCGCTGTCCGTGGAGCAATGCAAATTTATAGGCGGCTATATTCCGCTTGGATATACGGTAGACGAAAACAAGCATTATCAATTTGACCCCGCCACCGCTCCTGTTGTGAAAAAAATCTTTGAGTTATATGCGGCGGGTTCTTCGATAACGCAAATCAATGACGCAATTATTGAGCAGTTTGGAAAAGCATACTTCGGAAACATAAGCAATTCTATCAACCGCATTTTAGACAATCGGAATTACAAGGGGATATATACAAGGGGCGGTGCAGAGGTTGAGGGCGGTATGCCACGTATAATTACGGACGAACTTTTTGAGCGTGTGGCACAAATGAGGGCAAAAAAAGAAAGGTCGAAAACAAGCACTCGGAACGACGCCGAATACTTATTAACGACCAAAATATTTTGTGGCTATCACGAACGCGACGAAAAAAACAGGGTGATGATGGTTGGCGTATCGGGAACAAGCAAATCGGGAAAGATACATAATTATTACACTTGTAAATCTGTATGGAACAAAAAAGGGTGCAAGAAAAAGACGGTTAGAAAAGACTATATAGAAAACTTCTTGCTTGAAAAAGCGAGAGAGCAATTAACGGACGATAACATTCTCTATATAGCGAAAGTCATAGCCGAAAAATCCAAGCAAGAAAACAACACACCAGTTATAGCGGACTTGAAAAAGCGGCTAAAAGATAACAAGAAAGCGATTGACAATTTAATGTTGGCAATCGAAAGCGGCGAACATATAGAACTGCTGTCGGAGCAGATAGGAAAAAGGAAACAGGAAAAAGCAGACCTTGAAAAAGCCCTTGCCCGTGAACAGTACGAAAATATCGAGATTACCGAGGACGATATAGGCACATTTTTATACAGGCTAAAAATGGGCGATGAGAACGACATCAAATACAAGCGGGCTTTGATTGCGATATTCATTAACGCCGTATATTTGTACGATGATAAGGCAACAATCTTTTTCAACACGATTGACAGGACGGTTGAAGTGGATTATAATATTCTCAATGACGCAGACGGCGGCGGGGAACAATCCAGTAATAGCAACGGTTTAGGGTGTTCTAATAACCAACCACCCG
>Ga0099364_10014781_pt1 | contig 10351 bp, 7 predicted proteins | sample TergutTh196P3_FD_73070 | JGI IMG/M metagenome (GOLD analysis project Ga0099364, IMG submission 73070) | Microcerotermes parvus P3 segment gut microbial communities from Pointe-Noire, Republic of the Congo - Th196 P3 | ecosystem: Host-associated > Arthropoda: Insects > Digestive system > Gut ...
GAAAAGGCGTCGCTGCGATGACAAGAATAGCGAAAAATAGAAAATTGCGGAACAAGTCATAATAATTTTCCCGCGAGGCGAACTCAACCGTGCCAATCCCCAACATATTTCCAAAATATACCGCGCCCGCCCCAATATCTTCAAATACAAATATCAGCCAACCGAACAATACAAACAAAAGCGTATATATATGACTGAAAACAACGGGGATTTTTTCAAGCAGTTTAATCAAAAAAATTCTTTCACACATAAGCAAAGTAAAATAATACAATCCCCAAATCACGAAGTTCCAACTCGCGCCGTGCCAAAATCCCGTCAAAAGCCACACTATCAATAGATTTCTGACATTTTTAAGCGGCGAGCATCTGCTTCCCCCCAACGGAAAATAGACATAATCCCGAAACCATACCGAGAGCGACATATGCCACCTACGCCAAAATTCCGTTATTGACTTTGATATATACGGATAATTAAAATTCTCGAGAAATTTAAAGCCGAACATTTTTCCAAGCCCTATCGCCATATCGGAATATCCCGAAAAATCAAAATATATTTGAAAGCCGTAGCAGATAATGCCTATCCAGCTTCCGAGAACGGTTCTCTCCCCTAATGGCGTTGAACTGTATATCTGCCACATTTCGCCCGCTATATTGCCGAGCAGGACTTTTTTCGCGAAGCCCGATATAAAAGTGCGTATGCCCGACGCGAAAAGCGTTATATTTTCATCGCGTTTTCTCAGTTGTACGTCAATATCTTTATATCGAACAATCGGTCCCGCAGTAAGCTGTGGAAAAAGCGCAACATAAGTCCCGAAAGAGGCGATATTTTTTTGTACGTTCGCGTCGCTCCTGTATACGTCTATTACATATGAAAGCGCCTGAAAAGTATAAAACGATATGCCTATCGGCAGTGCGATATTCAAGAGCGGCAAAGATTGAAACATCGGTATAGCCCGCAAATTTGTAACGAAAAAGTCGTAATATTTGAAAAATCCCAAAATAGCCAAATTAATAATAATACAAGCAATCAACACAAATTTTGCTTTACTTTTATCTTTTTCTTTATAATAATCTATAAAATAACCGCCTATGTAATCTATTATGACAGTAGCTATCATAATAAAAACAAATATCGGCTCCCCCCAACCGTAAAAAATAAGGCTTACGAAAAGGAGTATCACATTACGCCATTTTAAATATTTTGGCGGAACGGCGAAATATAATATAAAAGTTATCGGTAAAAACAAGAACAAAAACTCAAGGCTGGAGAATACCATGTTTTACAGGCTCCTTATTATTTTTTTTAGCTCATACGGCAGGATTTTAAGTCAACATTTTAAATTATAACATAAATAAACGAAAATATCTATAAACTATTTCAAAATTTTTTATAGATATAATATATATACTTCTATGGCGAAGCAATCAAAACAGTCATGTTTCGGAAAGATGGCTTTTACATATATTTTTTATTTTGATTTCAGTTTTGCAATAAATCTAATCTTTTTATTGAATTTTTGCAAAAAAAATGATATAATAATATTAAAATAGTTGCGAGGGGGGTAAATTATAGATATATTATACAGAAAAAAATATTTATTTTTATTTTGTTCGGGAACAGTATTCTCTGTGCCGTTTTTATTTCCGCAGTTACATATTATTTCTTTTGTTTCCGCCGTGCCGCTATTTTTTATATTTTTCAAAGAATTAACGCAAATCAAAAGCAAAGCTGTAAAGCTAAAGAGCTTTATAGGATACACAATAATTTTTGCAATGTCTTTTTATCTGTTAGTATATATTTGGTTTTTATGGTTCTATCCCCTTGATTTTGCGGGGTTATCACCGTCGGAAAGCTTGTTTATCACAATTTGCGCGTGGTGGGGATTTCCGATACTGCAAACGCTCGTGCTTTTGATTTTACCCGTCGGATTTTATTTGATGAAAAACACGGGCGTTATAAATCCGTTTATCTTGCCTATTCTCTCCGCTTCGCTTTATGTAATAGCCGAATGGGTGCAGTCTTGGTTCCTGACGGGGTTGACATGGGCAAAACTGTCAATTTCGCAGTATCAAAATTTATATGTTATACAGAGTATATCTGTTTTCGGCACATATTTCACAAGTTTTCTTATAATATTTATAAACGCGAGTATAGCGTTATACTTATGCAACAGAAGTAATAAAAATAAAAATAATAATTCGGCAATAGCCGTCAATAAAAACAATCTGCTTATTTTTATTGTAATATTGATATATTTTTTCAATGCTTATTTCGGACTTTTCAGAATAATGTTTTATCAGTACCCCGAGCAGACAGTAACGGCGCAAATTGTTCAGGGGAATATTTCATCAATAGAAAAATGGCAAAACAGGGTTATGTATTCGGTAGAGAAGCATCGAGATTTGACAGCCGAAAGTATAGAAAATTACGACGGAAACGGGAAAATAGATATTTCTGTTTGGTCTGAAACTGTTGTGCCTGTAGGAATTTATTATAATAGCGGTATATATAATACCTTATCGAACATTGCAGTCGAAAATGATATTGCCCTTATTATGGGCGCATTTTTTGACGACTATGAAAACGAGAAAAAATACAACTCAATAATGACGTTTTTGCCCCCTCCGAACGACGATGTATTTGTTGAGCCGTATAATAAGCGTCATCTTGTGCCGTTTGGAGAATATCTCCCTCTTGAAGATTTATTAAACGCGGTTTTCCCGTTTGTTGCGAATATGTCTATGTTTGACTCGAAAATCAACTGGGGGGAGAGTGAAAATCTTATAGAGATAGACGGCGTAAAATACGGAGGGCTTGTCTGCTTTGATTCTATTTTCCCCGAACTTGCGAGAAGTTCGGTCAATGCGGGAGCAAATATTTTAGTAGTCGTGACTAATGATTCTTGGTATAAAGATTCTATCGGCATTTATCAGCATAACGCGCAGTCGGTCCTCAGGGCAGTTGAAAATAACAGATATGTAATAAGGTCGGCAAATACGGGTATTTCGTCGTTTATATCGCCTGTCGGCGAAATTTTGGCGAAAACGCAGGTAAATAAGGACGAAGCTATAATACATGACGTAGGAATCATAGAAAATCGCAGGACTGTTTATACTGTATGCGGAGATATTATTTTATATTTATCGGCAGGTTTTATTGTTTTCTGTATAATTTTGAATATTAAATATTTATATAAGACATTCTATGAAAAAAATTAATTTATATATAATAATTTTTAAGAGAGGTAATTAATATGATTCACGAAAGAATTAATCTTTACGAAGACAGACCGCACATACACATGACGACTTATATTTCCGAACACTCTGACGAGCTAAGAAACATAAAGAAAAAAGCCGTGCTTGTATTGCCCGGCGGGGGCTACTATATAACAAGCGACCGCGAAGCCGAACCTGTAGCAAAGGCATTTTTCGCGGCGGGCATGAACGCATTTGTATTGAGATATTCCGTCAAAGATGAAGCTGTAGAGTTCGCGCCGTTGCTTGACGCCGCCCTCGCGATAAAAATAATACGCGATAATGCCGATAAATGGAACATAGACAAAGATAAAATTATAGTATGCGGATTTTCGGCGGGAGGTCATCTTGCCGCAAGTTTGGGGACCCTTTGGAAACTTGATTTATTATCTGATAAATTAAAATGCGGCGGTCGTTATCTGCGTCCTGACGGCATGATATTGGGTTATCCTGTAATTACGGCGGGGGATAAGGGACATCGAGGGTCGGTATATAAGCTCGCGAACAAAGAAAATCCCACGCAAGAGGAACTGGACGTATATTCTATCGAAAAGCGTGTTGACGCCGATACTTGTCCCGCTTTTATCTGGCATACTGCGGAAGATACGGGAGTTCCCGTTGAAAATGCGCTGTATATGGGCGAAGCGTTGGCGAAACATAAAATTCCGTTCGAACTTCATGTGTTCCCCTATGGCGCGCACGGGCTTTCGCTTGCCACCGAGGAAACCGCTCCGACACCCGAAATGGTGATGCCGTATGTTCAAAGATGGATTGATATGGCAATAAAATGGATTGATATGCAGTTTTAATTTATGTCTATGCGATTTCCTCGGCACGCCGCGAATTTACCCTCGGCACGCCGTAAATATATACTATATTGAATTTATTTTCACGGACGATGAACGCATGGATTTAAATTTCACGAACGAACACATAGAGTTTTCACGGACGACCGAGGGCGGTCGTCCATACTCTACAGTGGTTATTAATATGGAGGTTTGCAGATATGGAAATAATGATGGAAACAATAAAAGAATTTGTTATAAATGAAATATTCGTTATGCTTGAATTGTCGGGGTATAAAGACAAATTAAATGTTTATTTAACGGGAAGCAGAGCGGCAGGGGGATATACCGACAAGTCGGACATTGATTTGGATATTTTATGTCCGCAGGATATTTACGAGAAAATTCAGGAAAATTTTTTAAAAAGCGGTAAAACGCCTTCAATAAAGGCTTCTTTTTATCATTTAAACGATATTGACTATCGGGCTTATTTCGGCGATATTGGAAATCCGCACTTTTCAATAACGCCGCAGGAAAAAATATTGGCAAAGTTAAAGAACTTTGACGAAGTTCATATGTGGATATGGAGCTCCGCCAAACTTTTAATAGATAACGGCATTTCGTCTGTTTTTAACGACAGCTTGTTTGTTTTTCCGAAAGATATATTAATTGAAAAACTAAAAAAATATTATATGGATTTTATGTATTATATAATAGACGCATACCCGAACAGCGATACTTCAAATGACATGAAGCATATAGCGGTCTATTCGATATACAGCGCGTTACTCAGTATATACCGTTTTTCTTTCTTGGCTGAAAAACGACCGTTTCCATATACGGAAAAGTTGGTGACGCACGTAAAAACAACACAATTATATGCGGCATTTGCAAATGTTTTTCAAGAAATATATGAATTGCTTGAAAATATAAACGGAGAGGACGCTTGGGAGAAGATTGAAAAATGTCGCGGTATGCTTTGCTATGGCGATGTATATGAATGTTCGGAAGAATTAGAGGAGTTCATGGACGGCATCATGTTAGAATCGGGCTGTGATAAAGAATGGATTGACGCGGGTTATGATAATATTAACGATTATTTATTGTCTCCGTTTAGTCCCCATTGATGAAAATTTTATATGCAATATTTATTGCGGGTATTTTCTAAAGAGGGCTTCGGTTAGTTCTACGCGTTTATTATATAAATTTTGCTTGATACGATATGGCAAAAGAAAAATGATTAAATGTTCATAGAATTTTGTTGAATTTTCAAGAAAAATATGCTATAATATATTTAACAATACAATATATTACTTAACAAACTATAATAGTTAATAAATTATTTAGGAAAGGTGGAAAATAATTTTATGAATATTAATACAAAAAGAAAATTTTCTGTATTATTACTTGCTTTTTTGATTTTTTTAATGACAGCCTGTTCACAAACGCCTGAAACGTCAGGCGACGTAAACATCGGAGGAGGAGCCGAAGACAATGTAGATGTCGAGACCCCCGTTGTTGAGGATAAATTGGCGCAATACGATTTCGGGGGACACGAAATAAGGATTTTAACGAGTATAAATGCAAGCGAAAATTATATAACCAATTCGAATTATATGATTGAAGGAACCGGTCAGGAAACCGGTGAAATAGTCAACGATGCGGTATATAAAAGAAACATGGACGTTGAAGAATTACTTAATGTTAAGTTTGTCTATTCTCACATAGACGAGGATTTCGGCACGGTTCAAAATGAAATTTCCAAACTTATACTTGCGGGGTTGGACGAATACGACTTAATGATAAACGACTTGCGTTCTTTGGTCAATCTGTCGTTGCAGGGTATGTTTATGAATACAAGGGCGACCAATGTATTTGATTTGACGCAAAAATATTGGTATACGGACTTTATGGAGGACGTAGCCATAGGAAAAGAGAAATCTTTTATTCTTGCGGGCGACTATTTTATGGATATATTGAGAAACTGTCACGCCCTGTTCTTGAATAAAACTATGCTTGAACAGGAAACGCCGGGAGCTTCCGATGAGATATACAAAAAAGTTTTGGATGGCGCGTGGACGTTTGAAGAATTTATATCTCTGACAAAATCATTTCTTAAAGATTTAAACGGGGACGGAGCTTATACCAATGCTGACGACCAGTTCGGATTTATATGCGTTGGTACATGGGGTTCTGCAATGCCGTTTATGATGGCTGCCGATACAAACGTGTTTACAAAAAACTCTGACGGTATTCCCGAATTTACTATGAATAATCCCAAGTCAATACAGTTGCATGATTATTTAACTGAATTGTTTGCAAAAGATTCCGGCGGGAACTCCAGTTTCGGCGGAACAGAGTTAGTTTCGCAGTTTCAAAACAGAAAAAGCCTGATGGTGGGTTATCAACGCCTCGCAACATTGGAGCATTTGAGAACTATGGAAGACGATGTTTCTATACTGCCGTATCCGAAGCTTAATTCTGAACAGCAAAGATATATAACAAGCGCGCACGATACAATCGAAGTCGGAGCAATCCCCGTCACGACGAGCATCAATTTTGATACTTTGTGTATTGTACTCGAAGCCCTTAACCGCGAAGCGGAAAGGACGATTATTCCTGCGTATTACGAGCAATCACTGAAAATCAAATATGCGCGTGACGAATTATCCGCACAAATTATAGACATAATCCACGACAGTATGGGGAATGTGTTCCCTGTTGCATATTCAGAAACTGTTTCAGGCGTTCTGTCGCTTTACGACGTAACCGCTACAAGGAACTTTACTTCGAGCTATGAACGCATAGAAGAAAGAGTAAAAAATAGGCTTGCGGAAGTTGTAGAATGGTTTATGGATATAGAATCTTCATAAATATACGCAGACATAGGGCAGTCGGGAATCCGACTCCCATGCAAAAAATATTGAATTTTTAAAAATTTCTCAACGAAAGGCAAACCTTGTGTTTGCCTTTATCGTTGTATTTTTTTATTTTTTGTCTTGTAAAAAAAATATTCATATGGTATAATTAATATTGAAGATTTGTATGTTGTTTTGTAGGGACGACCGCCCTCGGTCGTCCGCGAGATTTAAGAGATTGTTCAATTTGTGTTGTTTAGTGTAGGGGACGGCGTCCTCGACGTCCCGCTATAACAAAAACACCCGTCACTCGCTGCGCTTCGTGCCACCCTCTTTACAAAAGAGGGCTTGGATTTAAAATCCTCACGTTAATTTATTTTTCGCGTAGGTCTATTATTCGCCAGTGAACAATATTTGTCTGCGATATACCGCAATTTTCAGTTTTTTAGAACTCCGTTAATAATCCTGTTCTGTGACAATTTTATTATAAAAATACTCTGCGATTGCGGGAATTTTTTTAAAGCTCTCTATGACCGACGATATACAGCCGACTATTATATCTCCGCTTAATGTAAATATTGCGGGAGTATATTCTCTGTTTAAACTTGAAAGGGAATTGAGTTTTTTCTGTGCATTATAGATTTTTTCAAAATCCAGTATGAATTTTTCGCCGAACGCCATTACTTCAGCTTTGTTATCCTGTGTCCTGTTAAACGAAAATATTTGGGAATCATGGTTGCCAATCATATCTTTTGAGTATGAATCCGCAGAAATAAACGCTCCTATTGCAAATATTACAACAAAAGTTATTATTAAAGCGCATAGAAAATTTAAAATTTTTGACATTAGTTTTCTTGAAGCGCGGTTATGTTTTACGGGTGCAGGATTTTCTGCGTTCATATTTAAAACAATCCTTTTTTACATTATTATATTGATATTATTGCCTTTTTTGGTTAAATTTATCAAATAAAAAACAATATTGATTTAAAATACGGCGGATTGAATACGCACCATAAATTAAATCAATATATTGCATTTGCGGATTATAAAGTAAAACAACTGAATTTCAGAGTACCGCAAATTCCCTGATTTTATATAAAATCAGTATATAAAGCGACGGACAGATAAGGTAAATACAGTTATATCCTTGTCTTTATCCGCCGTGAGATTGGGGCATTGTATGATGCTGTGCCCCTTTCAGCAAGGCGGCAATTCATCAGTACCGCCGCCGCCAAATCATGGAAGATTTGCTGCGGACGGCTATCAATCCCGAAAAGATTAAAATGTCCGTCGGTTTGATATTACCGCCACGTCGCAGGACTTTACGTCCTCAAGATAAATTTTAGAGGAGTTTTCCTCTTTAATATATTATGGATTTTTATGTATAGTGTGAAAATGTAAATTTTTTATTTTGCGTTTGGAGGCGCGTTATGATTATTATTTCTCCGTCACTCTTGGCAAGTGATTTTGCAAATCTCGAAAGCGAGATAAAAAAAGTCCGCAACGCGGGCTGTAAATATCTGCATCTTGATATTATGGACGGCATATTCGTAAAAAATATCACGTTCGGTATTCCCGTAATAACCTCGGTCAGAAAAGTGTGCGATATAATATTTGACGCGCATTTGATGATTGTAAATCCAATAAGATATATCGACGATTTTGCGCGTTCGGGCTGCGATATAATAACTTTTCACTATGAAGCGTGTTCGGGTAAAACTGAAATTTTTGACACTATCGAAAGAATAAAATCGCATGACATAAAATGTTCTATGTCGGTAAAACCCGCTACGGACATTAGAAAATTATACCCGTTTTTACATCTCCTCGATATGACGCTTGTAATGTCTGTGGAACCGGGGTTCGGCGGTCAGAAATTTATTGACGGCTCGCTTGAAAAAATAAGACATTTAAAGGAAATAAAGACAGAACAAGATTTATCGTTTGACATACAAGTTGACGGCGGCGTCACTTTTGAAAACATAGCCGCGATAAAAGAAGCGGGAGCGAACGTAATTGTCGCGGGTACGACTATTTTCGGGGCTGATGATGTGGATTACGCCGTTAAAAAATTGAAAAATTCGTCGAACTAACATTAAAATTAATATAATCAGAGGTAAAATGTGTATTAAAATTGTATTTTCCTGTCAGGCGGATTTTCAAGATATTTCGCTTCAGGAAATTTTGAGTAAAGATTCGTCAATTAAATTTATTACGTGGATTGGCGGCGGAGTGGGATTGCTTGAATATCCCGAAACATTCGTTGAATTTTCCGCGTTAATCAGGGAAAGAATTAACAATTTGATATTTGTTCGTCATATATTTCCCGCAGAATATATAATTCCGTATATAGATATTGAACAGCAATCCCAAATCGGAGAACTTAGTTTCATACAAAATTTTATATCCCGAATGGATATATCAAAAGATTTTTCTATTCAGATACGGGTTGCCGATGATAATAAATTATATAAACCTTCGGAAATAAAGCAAAAAATTTCAGATTATTTTAAATCAAAAGGATTTACTGAAAATAAACGATATCCCGAGCAAATCATAACATTATTTATCTCAAATGATTTGGCATATATCGGTCTTTCCCAAGCGGAGGAAAATTTGAGCGTATGGTCCGGTGGTATGAGGCATTATGCCATAAGGGAAGATACGATTTCAAGGGCGGGATTTAAATTAATGGAAGCACTGGAGACTTATCCTATTGATTTTAAGAAAAACAGTCTCGCGTTAGATTTGGGCGCAGCTCCCGGAGGGTGGACAAAAGTTTTGATTGAACATGGTCTTAGGGTGGTAGCTGTAGACCCCGTTCAATTATCTCCTGTATTATGTAAAAATGAAAATGTTGAATTTTATAATATGCGGGCGCACGAGTATATAAAAAAATCAAACAAAATGTTCGATTTGATTGTGAATGATATGAGTATGAATATTATAACCTCGATTAATTTTATGCTTTCACTGAAAAATCGCCTGCGTGACAAAGGATATATTATAATTACATTTAAGCTGACAAGGTATGACAGGCTTAATAAAATAAAAGAGGGCATAAGTCTTTTAAGCAGGGAATTTGACGTTGTTTTTATAAAACAGTTGTTTCATAACCGTTCGGAAGTTACCGTAATTCTTCAAAAAAAATGAAGCATTTGGAAGCCGTTTTCATGGAAAAATATATTGTGAGTTTTGGGCAAATTTTAGGGCATGACGCTTCGGCACGCCGCGAATGTAATTTTAAGTTGGTTTTATCGGCGGTGCTTATTAATTTTCGAGATTTCTCAAAAAGTCTAATAATAGATGTATCCGTGAACATCATCTGTTGTAGGGTGCGGCTTCCATGCCGCACCGATGAACCCTCCATTATTCCGTGTCTGCGGTTGGCGTTTTTGTGGGACGGTCGGGCATGGAAGCCCGACCCTACAGTTGACGGGAAGGTCTATTA
>Ga0099364_10014782_pt1 | contig 10350 bp, 10 predicted proteins | sample TergutTh196P3_FD_73070 | JGI IMG/M metagenome (GOLD analysis project Ga0099364, IMG submission 73070) | Microcerotermes parvus P3 segment gut microbial communities from Pointe-Noire, Republic of the Congo - Th196 P3 | ecosystem: Host-associated > Arthropoda: Insects > Digestive system > Gut ...
TCATTAGAGGGTTGCGCCTATTGCTGCGGCGGGTTGGCAGGCGCCTGTTGATTGTTGTTGCTGTTGCCGTCAAAAACGGCGTCAATGGCGCTATCCACCGCCCGCTCTGTTCTCTGTTCCGTTTGGCGTGTTGCTGCCCGTTCTGCCGCGCGTCCCGCCGCTTCCTGCAGCCGTCTGCCTACCTGTCCGTGCGCCATGCCGCATACAAGCGTCAGCGCAACTGTTACTGTTACTGTTTTTAATGTGTTCATTTTTATAAATTTTTGTTAGTAATTATTTTCTATTAACCATTAATCATTAACCATTATTGGCATTAATCATTAACCGTTTTCTTTCCCGATCGTTTCGCCAATATGTTTTTATATTTTTCGACAACAATGTTCCAGTATCGTATAAATTCGGCGTAGGCTGCCTCGCCCTCAACAATAACAAGAGCGTTTATCCGCTCAACAATGGTTTTGTATTGGGCATCAACCTGCTGCCTCACCTCTTTCAGCACCAAATCGGTTCGCAGAGTTGCTTCGTCGAAACGGCTTTTCATCAGCGAGTCGAAACGGCTGTTTGCAGCCTGCAGTTCTGCAACCCAGTCGCCGATACCCAGCAGCTCGATGTCGCCTGCATAGGTTCCGTTAAGATCCTGCAACAGGTTATACACCGCCGATGTCTGCTCGTTAAGCGGTTTTGCGGCAACATTGCCGTAGGTGTCGAACAGAATTTTGAGCCGTTTTGCCGCATTCAGTTTATCTTCGCTGAAATGGTTAAGAGCCGCCGCCGCCGATTCTTTCAATCCCTTATACATTCGGTCGCGGTGTTTGTCTGCCTCCTGTATTTCGGCGGTTATAGCGCTTTTCATAATCTTTTTCAGCGCCTCGTCTTCCTGCTCGAAAAGCGGGACGTAGATGTCAAATTCGGTTTTAATTTTCAGAGTCTGTGCGTTAAATCTGTTTACCGCATCGCCAAACTCGGTGTTGAACTGGAAATGTTCGTCATTTCGCAGTCGGCTAAGGTCAATTTTTGTTATTTTCATATTTTTAATTATTAAAATTACTTACAGATGTGTTTCGGAATTTCCCGAAAGTATCTCCGAGGGCAAAAACATGGTTGCGGGAGTTCCCGAAACCCTGCCCGAGAGCAAAAACATGGTTGCGGAGTTTCCCGAAACCCTGCCCGGGAACAAAAACACTGTTTCGGAGTTTCCCGAAAGTATCTCCGGGGGCAAAAACATGGTTGCGGGAGTTCCCGAAACCTTGCCCGAGAACAAAAACACTGTTTCGGAGCTTTCGGAAAGAGGTAATAAAAAAAGCCGCCATGTGAAAAAAACATACGGCGGCTATATATGTGGTTTGAAATATTTTTCTTAAATTAGCGCCCCAATTTATTGAGTTGAGTTGAGTTGAGTTGAGTAAAAATAAGCCGCACAAGATACGAATAAAATGTCGGATATGTTTACAGGGTCGTGCATAAATTATACTAAAATAAATAACAGATGCAAATGTAAAAAAACATTTTCAATACAAAACATTTTTTTGCACAATAATTTTGCAGTTTTTATGGGGAGTTAGGTTATATTTGTCGGAGGATTCACTATGCAGAAAAGATAATGCAAAAAGTACTACGTGTAAAATAAAATGACATGCTTGACAACTTAAAAATTGAAGATGTTTTGTTTATTGACATAGAAACAGTGCCGGCTGTTTCGGATTTCGATATTCTTGACGATGCCATGAAAACTTTATGGGATAAAAAGTCGAGGCAACTCAGAACCGAAGAACAGTCGGCAGAAGATGTATATGGAAAAGCCGGAATATACTCAGAGTTCGGGAAAATAATTTGCATATCGGTAGGGCTGATTGCAGAAAAGTCGTTAAGACTGAAATCGTTTTATGGCGATGACGAGAAAAAGGTTTTAGAAGATTTTTCGGCTATGCTTTCAAAGTTTGCCAAAGCGCCGAAAGATGCTCTTTTATGCGCACATAACGGCAAGGAGTTTGACTATCCGTATATTGCCAGAAGAATGATAATCAACAATGTAAGAATCCCTGCGCTGCTCGATAACGCCGGAAAAAAGCCATGGGAAATAAAACTGTTAGACACTATGGAGCTTTGGAAGTTTGGCGATTATAAGAGCTATACCTCTCTCGATTTGCTTACGACAGTTCTCGGCATACCCACTCCGAAAGACGACATAGACGGAAGCATGGTCGCCGGCATATATTATGGCGATAAGGATATTGAGAGGATTGTCAAGTATTGCGAAAAAGATGTTGCGGCTATTGCTCAAGTGCTTCTGCGATTCATGAATAAACCATTAATTGAGCCGGATAGGATAATTTCGGTTACGTTTTAACTCTCAAAGTATCGAAATCATTTCCTTAAAAGCGTAATGGGGAATTGTAAAAAATAGCAGGCAATAAACAGTTGGTGTCTAAGACTATTTTCATTTTGCCGAAATACGATTGTGACCGTACATTATCTCTTCTATTTTGGTTAAGTCAGAAAATCTGTCAATGGCAAAGAACAAAAAGAAATCTACGAAATGCTGAAAAAGGAACTGGAGATATAGATTGTATTTCAACCATACGAATAGAAACGTGTAAGCCAATAAAAAAAGTTTGACCGCCTAAGATGATAATAAAATGTACTTCGCGCCATCACTGCAGCTTTCAATAAAACAGAAAATGAATGTTCGTATATATGCCTAAAGAGAGTGATAAATCATTGATTAAAAGAGCTTTGTGAAAAAAATCTACAAAACAGATAAACAGATGTGTATCAAAGAACTAAACTGTGTTTTGGGCATAAGTACGGATATACATTAAACAGAAAGCCGATGATACGGTTTTAGTCCTTCGATGGCTTTTGCCCGGTCCCTTTCTCCCGGGCAATGCGTTCTTCGGCTAAGACCTTCAATTTTTTAAGTAGGTATTTTCGGCACGAAGATATTCCAACTCCGCCTCTAAAGACATATCTTTGAGTAAGGAGAATTTAGGTTTACGCGGTTTATTTTTCATCTTGCCTCTGTTGTTACGGAAAAGTCCTGCCAACCCATCACAATCATAAATACGCTCCCATTGGCGTAGTGTTTGATCGCTGGGAATACCATGCTTGACCGCTGTTTCAAACAAAGATAAATGATTTTCACGCATATCGCGGATTACTGACATCTTATCTTAAAGTTTCCACAGTAAGTGCCGTTTTTAATCCGTAAACCTTCCTCGCCGTGAAGATCATAACAGCTCAACCATTTACGGACATCTTTCCGATCAGCTCCGATTAGAGAACCGGCGACTCGCGATCCTCTTTGATTCTCTTTACTACCGATAAACGGTCTTCATATCGGTAAAATCTATCATAGCGTAAATTTTTGCCGCCATTACCCTGTCAGGGTCTTTGACCCTGACAGGGTGGAGCCGCTAATCGTCGTGAGTGCGCCATTGAAGATTTATTATTATTCCTGTTGTCCACCATCTGCAATTGGGAGGTGGGGAACCCATGCAATCTTGAATACGTATTACATCATAGGTTTCTATCCTGTCAGTATCAGAATAAACATCTAAAACGCATCCTATTTTTACATCAAGATAAGTAGCGGAACTTTTGCTTAACTTCGCTTTATTTCTGCATTTGGGGTAATTTTTACCCTGAGACAAACGCTGCCGCTTTAGCGCCAAACATACATGACTGCCAAACACTTACTTTGTTTTTCCGTATTTTGCCGTTTTTATGAAGACTTAGGTTATATTTGCAAAGAGTAATCAAAAAGCAAAAAATTATATGTAATTTTGCAAAATAGAAATAAAAAAGTTATGAGTTCAGTTATTATGTCGGACAATGCAGGCTTTGTTCTTCCTTTTTTGTATGGAAAAATAGAGAGTTTGCCTGCTGAAATGCAAAAGAAAGTTTCTCTTTTTGCCGATTTTTTGTTGAGTAAATCATTACATACAGCAACTCCGAAATTTGGCTCTTTAAAGGGGAAAATACATCTGTCTGCCGATTTCGACGAACCTCTGTCTGATTTTAAAGAGTATATGTAGTGAAAATTCTGTTAGACACGCACACTTTTCTTTGGTTTCTCGGAGGAGATACCGAATTGTCAAAACAGGCAAGAACCGCTTATTGAAAATCCCGAATATGAGAAATACATCAGTATTGCCAGTTTTTGGGAAATAGCCATAAAAAACAGTTTAGGAAAATTGACGCTTGATGTTCCCTTTGCCGAATTGAAAAGTGAAGTCATAAAAAACAGATTTCAAATATTACCTGTTACTTTTGAAGATACAATGCAGTTAATCAGACTTCCTTTTCACCACCGTGACCCGTTTGACCGTATTATTATCTCACAGGCAAAGGTAAATAACTTAACATTCGTATCTCGCGATAATAATCTTAGCCTGTATAGTGTAAGTTTGTTGTGGTAGGATTTACCCTTTTGAAAAGAAAACGAAACATGGGCTTTCTCCCCGGACGCTGACAGGTTCTGCGAACGCTGTCAGGTCTTGCGGCGCGGCGCGACCTGTCAGGCTGCAAAGCTGCTGACAGAGTCGAGTTAATTTTCCCGCAATAGTGCCCCCATTTGGCATGATTTTTGTATATGTTATTATATGACGGCAGTTACCTTGTGTGTCTGGCGGTAGCGAAGCTGTGGGTTTTTTTTGCGCGAGTTGGGAAAAAAATTATCTTTGCTATCATTAAAATACCCTATTTTGATTTGGCAGGCAGATTCAAACATATATTGGTTTTCTGGATATGTTGCATCATTTCTATCTATGCTGACGGACAGGAAGTTCCGTGGATTGCCGGAAGTGTTGTTCATACTGGTTTCTTAGTCAACCATAACAACAATATGAAAATTTTGAATGAGAAAATTCCGTATATCTACGAACTCTACATTGCCAAAACAACAGGTGGCGAAAAAGCGTGGCACTCGTTTTACCGTAATCCTCGGTACGGCGTTTCATACATGCTGTTCGACTTAGGCAGTCCGTCATATCTCGGAAAGGCGCATGGCATTTATCCGTTCATGAGTTTTCTTTTGACCGAATCAGGCAAGCGGGCGAGTTTGAATATGCAAATCGGCGGCGGCATTGCATATATGGAAAAAATATTCAACCGTTTTGACAATTATAAAAATATAGCTATAAGCAGTCGTTTCAACGCAATTATTAATTTTCGTATGGAAGGTAGGGTTCAAGTTGCAGCGCCGTTGCATTTGTCGGGCGGCTGGGCTTTATCGCATATATCAAACGGCACCATAAAAAAACCCAATGCGGGTTTAAATTATGTTACGGTACATGCAGGGATAAATTATGCTTTTGGAAAAGAACGATTTGCGGAAGCGGCTGATGTTTCCGGCGATGAAACAGACAGGAAATGGCATTATACCGTCTATCTTTCGGGCGGAGTGAAGAGTTACATCATATACGACAACGCAAAATATGCTGCTTCGGGCTTGTCGTTTGAGGCATCTCGTTCGCATCTTGCTTTTACCCGTTTCAGCGGCGCATTTGAGTTGTTTTACGACACATCCGATTATGCCTATCTTGTAGATTATGAGGTGAAAACCAGCAAGTTCCAAACTGTTAAACCCGCTCTTGCAGCAGGTTATGTTTTTCTTTTCGGAAAATTATCGGCAAATGTGCAGATAGGTGAGTATCTTTATGCCAAAAGACGGCAGAATGGAGCACTCTACCAGCGATTAGGATTGGGCTACTCGATTAGCGACCGGCTAAACGTGCGTTTCGGCTTGAAAACGTATTGGGGACAGGCTGATTATATTGAATTTTCACTTGGATACAGAGTCAATTAATAATTAATAACTTGATAAACAGACTATTATGAGCATGGAAATAAATATCAACGGAAACAGGCGCTTACAGTTAATTATCAACAGTTTATTATTAATTATTTTTTGTTTTATTGCCGGTTGCGACAAGGAAGATTCGTGGGATTTCGTCAAAACGCGAGGCGAGCATGTTATTGAAGTGAGAGCGGTTTCCGCTTTCCATACAATTACCGTAGAAAACGGCGTCAATGTTGTTTTAACTCAGGGCAATAGCTATGAGGCGACCATTGAAGGCTGGAAAAATCTGACGCCTAAAATCCGCCTCACCGTTGAAAATAACGGCGAATTGATTATTGAGGACACCAACAAATACAATTTTATGCGCAGCAGAGATAATATGACCACAGTGCGCCTAACCATTGCGGGCGAATTAAATCACATAAACTTTTCGGGAAACGGGGATATTATAACGAATGATACAATCGTTACATCGGGTTTGACAATTATAACTACAGGCTCAGGCAATATAGTTATGAATGTTAAGGCAGATGGCGTTTATATAGGCGCCAGTAACAAAAGTGTCGCTTTCATTGCCATCAGAGGGCTGGGTTACAGCGTGGGAGTAACCAACTGGGGATATAGTCCAATCGACTTATCGGGTTTCAAGGCATCGTACGCCGATGTAGCCCAACGAGGTCCGGGAAGCACTTATGTTAACGCCTCAGAATCTGTTAATGCAGTGTTTTACAGCGGTGAAGGAGATGTGCATTATGCCGGAAATCCATCGTCTATAACATTCTCTCGTAAAGAAAAAGGTAAAGGTAATTTGTATAAAATTGAGGATTGAAAGAAGTTTTAAGTTTACGATGTCAACTAATACAATAAATTATTTCAACGAGGAAGAAAAGAAAGTTTTTTTCTCAAAATACAGGGAATTGCTGAAAGCGTTGCCGAAAAGTCTTCAAAAAGAAGACTTTCCCAAGATACGCCGATTGCTCAAAACGGTAGATGTTACCCAATGTTACGGACGTGAACAAAACGGCATAAACGGATTGTTGCATAATGTCGAGACTGCGTTGATTGCCACAAAAATGATAGGATTGAAAGACACGGCGATCCTTGCGCTTATTCTCTACCGTCCGGTGATGAAAGGGGTCGTTAAGATTGCAGAAGTCGAAGAAACGTTCAGCGCCGATGTTTCGTTGATGATAAACCGGTTGCTCAAAACGTCCAATCTCTATGCGCGCAACACGGCTGTTAATCCTGAAAATTTTCATAATTTGCTTTTTTCATTCGCTGAAGATGTGCGCGTCATTCTGCTTATGATAGCCGACCGCTTGAGCATGATGCGCATGGGAAAAGAGATAACGAATGAGAAAAACCTCGTCCGTTTAGTAACCGAAGCGACCTATCTTTATGCACCATTGGCGCACCGTTTGGGGTTATATCAGATAAAAAACGAACTGGAAGACCTGTCACTCAAATATTTAAACCCTGTTCAGTATTATCATATAAAAGACAAACTAAACGAAACCAAACGTTCGCGAGATGAATACATCGACCGTTTTATTGAGCCTGTCAGAGAGAAACTGGATAAGGCGGGATTACAATTTGACATCAAAGGGCGAACCAAGTCGATTCATTCGATAAACAACAAAATGAAAAAACAAAAAGTTGATTTCGAGGGGATTTACGACCTGTTTGCCATACGAATAGTTCTTGATTCGTTTGCCGAAAAAGAGCGTTCCGACTGCTGGCAGGTTTTTTCCATCATTACCGATATGTATCAGCCTAACCCCAATCGTATGCGCGACTGGCTGTCCGTCCCCAAGAACAACGGTTACGAAAGTCTGCATATCACGGTATTAGGTCCGCAAAAACGCTGGGTGGAAGTTCAGATACGCACGCAGCGAATGGACGAAATTGCAGAGAAAGGACTTGCCGCTCACTGGAAATATAAAGGAGAGCAGGTAGAACACGGGTTGGACGAATTTTTGGGAGACGTACGCGCAGTGCTTGAAATACAAGGCTCTACGCCCATGGATTTGATGAAAGAGTTTAAAATGGAGCTTTATCAGGACGAAATTTATGTGTTTACACCCACCGGCGACCTGATAAAATTAAGCAAAGGAGCTACCGTCCTCGATTTCGCTTTTGCAATTCACTCTAAAATCGGACGCCGTTGCATTTCGGGCAAAGTGAACGGAAAGAACAAACCCATTAAATATACGCTCAACAACGGCGATACGATTGAAATATTAACCTCGCCTGCACAAACGCCTAAACGCGACTGGTTGTCGTTTGTCGCCACCTCCAAAGCCCGTTCGCAAATCAAACAGGCGCTCCGCGAAGAATATGCCAAAAGTGTCGAGTTTGCCAAAGAGCAACTCCAGCGGCGCATGAAAAACCGCAAAATCGAAATAGAAGATGCTGTATTAATGCGCTATATCAAGAAAAAGGGGTATAAAACAATGACCGATTTTTACATTGATATTGCACAGGGAAAGCTCGAAGTCAATAAGGTTATAGACGAATGTGTCGAACTGGAACAAAAAGAAAAAGAACCGCACGAACATGCGGAAACACGCAGCGCCGAAGAGTATGTCGCCAATATAGAAGCAAAAGAAATTTCCACCCAACAGGATATTTTGATAATTGACAAAAACCTTACGGGAATCGATTATAAATTGGCAAAATGCTGCAATCCGATTTACGGAGATCCGGTGTTCGCTTTTGTATCTACGCAAGGCGTCAAAATACACAGAATGAATTGCCCCAATGCGGCGGAAATGCGCAGCCGCTTCGGTTATCGCATCATTCTTGCCGAGTGGAGCGGAAAAGGCGCCAGCGGATATACGGTTACATTAAGCATCGTAGGCAATGACGACATAAGTATCGTTACAAACATCACTTCGGTAATCAGCAAAGAAAATCACGTTTCGCTTCGTTCCATAAACATCGATTCAGTTGACGGACTTTTTCAGGGTACATTTAGAATTATTATTTCCGATACCGCCGCGCTTACCCTGTTGATGAAAAAACTGAAAGGAGTAAGAGGAGTGAAAAATATCATACGGCTGAATTGAATGTGAAAAACAAGCGCCGCCGTATAAATCAAATTTAAATGCCTGCATAAAAACTCTTAGTACCTGTAATGCTCAGGCTTATACGGTCCAGATACGGGAACATTTATATACTCTGCCTGCTCTTTTGTAAGCGTTGTGAGCTTAACGCCCAACTGCCCAAGATGCAGCCGCGCAACCTCTTCGTCAAGGTTTTTCGGAAGCCTGTAAACTCCAACTTCATAATCGTTCAACCAAAGGTCAATCTGCGCTAAAGTCTGATTGCTGAATGAGTTACTCATTACAAACGAGGGGTGTCCGGTTGCACAGCCCAAATTAACAAGACGCCCTTCGGCTAACATAAAAACAGCGCGCCCATCGGGGAAAATATACTTGTCAACTTGCGGTTTTATATTGATTTTTTTTATCTCCGGCGCTTCGTTCAGCTTATCTACCTCTATTTCATTGTCAAAATGTCCTATGTTGCAGATAATTGATTGATCTTTCATCTTTTTTATATGATCAAAAGTTATAACATCTTTATTGCCGGTGGCGGTAACAAAAATATTGCCTTCGTCAAGCGCATCTTCAACTCTTTTAACCTCAAAGCCTTCCATTGCCGCTTGCAGTGCGCATATCGGGTCTATTTCGGTAACAATAACCCTTGCTCCATAAGCCTGCATAGATCTGGCGCAGCCTTTTCCCACATCGCCGTAACCGCACACTACAACCACTTTCCCTGCAATCATAACATCGGTGGCTCTTTTTATGCCGTCTGCCAATGATTCGCGACAGCCATAAAGATTATCAAACTTCGATTTTGTTACGGAATCGTTTACGTTTATTGCCGGCACAAGCAACTCGCCGTTTTCCATCATTTGATACAAACGATGAACTCCTGTTGTGGTCTCTTCCGAAATACCCTTCAAATCCTTAACAGCGCGAGTCCATTTACCCGGCTCTTTTTCAAGCAGTTCTTTTAAAGTATCTAATATGATGCCTTCTTCTTTTGATTCGGGTTTTTTATTCAAGACTTCAGGATTTTTTTCCGCTTTATAACCCAGATGCACCATCAATGAGGCATCGCCGCCATCGTCAACAATAAGATTCGGACCCTTTCCATCGGGGAATGAGAGAGCCAACGCGGTGCAAAGCCAATACTCTTCAAGCGTTTCGCCTTTCCATGCAAACACTGGTATTCCTGCCGCTGCTATTGCCGCCGCCGCATGATCCTGTGTAGAAAAAATATTGCAGCTTGCCCATCTCACATCGGCTCCTAACTCAACAAGAGTTTCTATGAGCACGGCAGTTTGCACGGTCATGTGTAGCGAGCCGGTTATCCGCGCCCCTTTCAACGGTTTTTCCGATGAATATTTTTTCCTTATTGCCAAAAGCCCCGGCATCTCTTTTTCGGCAATTTCAATCTCTTTTCTGCCAAAATCGGCAAGCGAAATATCTTTTATTTTATACTGCATTGTGTTATTCATTGAATTATATTTTAAAGTC
>Ga0099364_10014783_pt1 | contig 10349 bp, 7 predicted proteins | sample TergutTh196P3_FD_73070 | JGI IMG/M metagenome (GOLD analysis project Ga0099364, IMG submission 73070) | Microcerotermes parvus P3 segment gut microbial communities from Pointe-Noire, Republic of the Congo - Th196 P3 | ecosystem: Host-associated > Arthropoda: Insects > Digestive system > Gut ...
AAGACACAGCGCAGCCACTGCTTACTTTGAGGGCGAAGCACGAGAGCGGACTCTGGGAGAAGGATGTTGCCAGTTTGCTTAGAAACAGATATTAGTACCTTATTTTTATTGGTACACCCTGATGAACGAAATGTGAATTTCTCCGAACACAGGGACGGTCCTTTTGTTCACATGTGAACGCGGGGACGGATCCTTTGTTCATAAAGTTGGAAAAACTTGACATCTTGCTGAATCATCCGCTTGACAGGATTGTCGATTGGGCTGATTTCCTCCGTGTCAGGCAAGTGAGTATAACAATGAACAAAAGATCCGTCCCCGCGTTCATAAATAATGAACAAAAGGACCGTCCCCGTGTTCACCCGTGTTCAGCGGCTATATTGCAGCGGATAGGTCAGCGAGAAATTCGTCGATGACGCTTTCTGGGGTTGCCCATGAAGTCACGATTCTCACGGCAGTCTTATCGCCTAGGTTTTCCCAATCGTAAAAATCGTAAAGCTCGTGCAGCCTTTGTGCAACATGGTTGTGGAAAATTGGGATAATCAGGTTAGTCTGGGCGGGAAACAGGAAATCGCAGCCAGCCGCTTTTATGCCATTTGCCATTTTCAAAGCCATGGAATTGGATGTTTTAGCTAGCTCGTCGTACAAGCCATCGCAAAGTAGCGCGTCGAACTGCACTCCGAATGCGGCGCCTTTGGCAAGCATAGCCCCCCGCTGCTTGAGGTTGAAGCGAAAATTCTCTTTCAGCTCATCGTTGCAGATGACGACGGCTTCGCCAAATAGAGCACCGTTTTTTGTACCGCCGATATAGAACACATCCGTCAAAGCGGCGATATCGGCATAGGACAGGTCCCCAAAAGGACTGTTCAGCGCCGCTCCCAGCCTAGCACCGTCAAGGAAAAGATATAGCTTATTTTTCCTGCAACACTCCGAAATCGCTGTGAGCTCTGCCTTGCTGTATATGGTGCCGCACTCGGTGGTATGGGATATATAGACCATGCGAGGGAGGACCATGTGTTCATCGCTGTGTTCGATGACAAGCTTTTCAATTTCATCAACACTAAGTTTCCCGTCGTATCCCTTAGCGGTGCAGATTTTGTGCCCTGTTGCCTCGATGGCGCCAGTTTCGTGGACATATATATGCCCGCTCTCGAGGGCGATGACTGCTTCATATGGGCGAAGCGCAGAAGATATGACAACAAGATTCGCCTGGGTTCCACCGCTGATGAAATGCACATCTGCGCTAGGGGCAGCAACTTTCTCCCGAATCAGTTCGGCGGCTCTTTGCGATATCTCGTCCAGTCCGTATCCGCCAAACTGCTTTGTACCTGCGCTGGACAGTGCTTCCATCACTTTTGGATGCGCCAGTTCGCTGTAGTCGTTCCTGAAACTATATTTGGTTCCGTTTTCCATTTATTATCCTCTCCTTGTTATGATACTAGCCTTTTCCGCTGGTGAAAATGTACCATATGCTAGCTGGTATGTCAATTCATCTGTAAGTGTAACTGATCAGCACCTTTGGAAGAGCAAAATAATTGAACACGGGGACGGTTCTTTTGAACACGGGGACGGTTCTTTTGTTCATTTTTCACACGCTCTTGTCTGATGCGAATGAAATCAACTCAATCGGCTATCCAGTCAAGCGGAGGATTCTGCAATGTATCAGGAATTTCGCAGCATCCTGAACAAAAGGACCGTCCCCATGTTCAAACAAAAGGACCGTCCCCGTGTTCAATTTTCTTTTGCTGCATTTTCTCCTTGCATTTTTTTGTGCTAAGACGTATAATAGCGGCGAGGCAGGTGCAGCAGGTGTGCCTATTCACAAACGCCGAATGATTTGGAGGAAAAAAGATGAATCCGCAAATGATACTCGTTATACTTACCATGGCAGTGTTCTCCTATTTCACCATGGTCCGCCCCGAGAACAAGAAAAAAAAGAACCTCACTGAAATGCGCGATAACCTTACGGTGGGAGATACGATAACAACAATCGGCGGACTCATGGGCAAGGTCGTCCATGTCGACGACGATAAGGTCACCTTTGAAACCAGCGAAGACCGGGTCCGCATCCAAATAGTCAAGGCAGCTGTTTCCATTGTCGGTGACGGCAACGATGGTTCCGGAAAAAGATAATCTGACCTTGCGCTGCCCCAGAGAAACAATAAATCCATATGCGGTCGATAGGAGCATCTTTGCTCATATCGATCGTTTTTCGGCATATTTTACATATTTGTAGAGCAGTTTACACTTATTTTACATATTTTTTACCCAGTCACACTTGAAGAATCAACAATCCATGTAGTATAGTTGTAACTGCGCTTGGTAAAAACTAGCAGCAGGCAATGTAGCATCTATATCGCTATATCTGCAAATTCAGCTACAGCTTGGAGGACATTCAACCCATGCATTACGCCGTCATTGACCTTGGCTCGAACTCTATCCGATTGTCCGTATACGAATGTGATGGCAAGCAGATACATACGGCATTCACAGACAAAGCCTTGGCAGGACTAGCAGGATATGTATCCGACGACGCACTGGACGTGGAAGGCAACAAAAAAGCCTGCCATATCCTCAACAGCTTCAAAGACATCGCCGCCAAATTCGCCGAACCCGAAAACATTAGCGTTTTCGCTTCTGCATCTCTTCGGAATGTTTCCAATGGCAATGAAGCAGTTGACATGATAACTCGCGAAACCTCGCTGAGCCCGGTCATATTGAGCGGCGAAGAAGAAGCAAGCTTGGGATATGTGGGGGTGTCGAATTATCTGGACTGCAACGACGGCATAATGATAGACATCGGCGGCGCAAGTACGGAGCTGGTGCTTTTCAAAAACGGCAGAATAGAAAACCTGACCAGCCTGCCCATCGGCTGCTTGAATCTATATGTGAAATATGTCAGCGAAATCCTTCCAAAGAAAAATGAGAGAAAACGCATCAAGGCAAAAATCGAAAAGCATTTTTCCACAGTCGACTGGGCTCAGGGTGAAACCCAGCCATTGATGGTGGGCATCGGGGGTACGCTAAGATCCGCCCTTGCACTCTCCCGTACGCTGTTTGACCTGCCAGAAGACGGAAACGAGATTCTGCCCGACCACATTGCCACTGCTTCAAAGCTTTTGGCAAAAAACAAAGAAAAGATATATCTAAAAGTCTATAGAACCGTACCCGAACGGTTAATGACAATATCCACAGGCCTTGCCATATTGCGCTGCGCTCTGAAAGTATTCGGCTGCGAGACAATATCCGTTAGCCATTTTGGTGTTCGAGAAGGCTATTTAGTGGACAGAGTTTTGAATACGGGTGAAAAATATGTCATCAGTCATAGATTCGAAGATTGTTGATTTCGGAAACTGTATGCAGAACCGCGAGCTCTCCTGGCTCAAATTCAACGAGAGGGTTCTTGAGGAATCAACATATGGTCCCAATCCGCTCTTGGAGCGGCTAAAGTTCGTTGCTATTTTTTGCAGCAATCTTGATGAATTTTACATGGTGCGCGTCGGTAGCTTGACGGACTATGTTCTCTTCGCTCCGGAATATTTCGATAATAAAACGGGCATGACCGCTCATGAGCAGCTTGACGCTATATACCAGCAGACAAGCTCCCTTAACGCTATCAAGGACCGTTATTTTCTTTCCCTTATGAATGAACTGCGGGAAAACGGACTTCATCATCTGAAAATTGACGAGCTGGAAACAAAGGAGCTCAAGAACCTGGAGAAGCACTTCACAAGGTACATCCTGCCGCTTCTTTCTCCACAGATAATCGACAGCCGTTATCCCTTCCCCCATATCGACAACAAAAGGTTGCATATTGCCGTTTCCATTGAAAACAAAAGCAAGCTGATTTTCGGGCTCATTCCTATGCCTGCCGCCCTTGACAGGATACATTATCTCGATTCCGGATACCAGCGTTTTGTCCTGATGGAGGACATCATATGCCATTTTTCCCATCTGGTATTCAAACCATATAATGTGCTGGAAAAAACGGTGCTGGCAGTCACTCGCAACGCCGACACAAGCATAGAGGAAATCAATGCGGTGGACGAAGACATCGAATATAGCCAGCTTATGCAAAAACTGCTGAAAAAGCGCTTGCGTCTCTCCCCTGTGCGTCTGGAAATCCAATATGAGGTCAAAGACTCTTTTAAGTCTTTCTTTCTCGAGAAACTGAACCTGGAAGCCAGGCATCTGTTCTTGTCCGTTGCGCCCCTTGACCTATCCTATTGCTATTCCCTCGAAGACAAAGCCCGGCAAAACGGCAGCAGAAACTTGGTAAGGCCGCCCCATGTTCCCACCGAAACATATACCCAGGCACAAAGGGTCCACCTCATGCGGTCGATACAAAGAAAAGATATGCTCCTTTCATATCCATACGAAAACATTTCAACATTCTTTGAACTTCTAAGGCAAGCGGCAGAAGACCCTAGCGTGATGTCGATCAAAATAACTCTATACAGGCTCGATTTTCAATCAAAACTAGCCGAAACGCTGATGCGCGCTGCGGAAAACGGGAAAGAGGTCATCGCCGCCATTGAGCTTCGCGCCCGTTTTGACGAAGAGAACAACATCGCTTGGGCAAAACGACTTTATGAAGCAGGCTGCAGGGTGATCTATGGACCAGCTGAGCATAAGATGCATTCAAAGATTTGCCTCATTACAAAAAGAGACTACGGCAGGGTGCATTATATAACCCAAATTGGCACAGGCAACTACAATGAAAAGACCGCAAAGCTCTATACGGATCTTACCCTTGTGACGGCAAACCAAGAGATTGGCGAAGATGCTGCTAAGTTCTTCAACAATTTGATGCTGAGCAATCTCGATGGCGATTATTCCCATTTATGGGTGGCTCCCAACCGTTTCAAAGAAGAAATCATCCGCTGCATAGACGATGAGCAAAAAAAGGCACTAAGGGGCAGAGATGGGCGGATTTTTATAAAGTGCAATTCCATGACTGACAGGGAAATCATCGTCAAGCTGATCGAAGCCTCCCAAAGCGGCGTGAAAATCACGATGATCGTCAGGGGCATATGCTGCCTGATACCGCAGATTCCCGGCTATACGGAGAATATATCCATCATCAGCATCGTCGGCACATTTTTGGAGCATTCCCGCATATTTTCCTTTGGCGAGGGTGCCGAAAGAAAGCTGTATATATCCTCGGCAGACCTCATGACCAGAAATACGGAAAGGCGCGTGGAAATCGCCTGCCCTGTGCTTGACCCCGATATCAAGCAGCGGATACTGGATATGATTGAGATAATGCTTGCCGACAATACGAAAGCATGGGATCAGCTCGCAGATGGCAGCTATGTTTTGCGTACTTCTGACCCTGATTTGTCCGTCAACTCCCAGGAAATACAGGTGGAGCAGATGCGCGCCGGTACCGCCAATTTGGCTCAAATCGAGCGGAGCTCAAGCAAGGTCAGCATTTTGCACAAACTGCGAAACTGGGCTGCGAATTTCATGAGCTGAGTGCTTTTATTTTGGGCTTAACAGGACGCTTGATATGTGATACACTAAGGCAATGAGTAAGGTTGTTTTATTGGCGATCAATGCCAAATACATACATTCTTCATTGTCGGTGTGGGTGCTGGCAGGCGGGATTGCCCAATATTCCCGCCTTTTTCACGTTGTGGAAATAGTCGAAGCAACAATTAACCAAGAGGATTCAGAAATAGTTTCCCTTGTTGCGGCACAAACGCCCGATGTCGTTGGAATTTCCACATATATATGGAACGCTGCCAAACTGCATGGTTTGCTATCCTCTTTGCGGAAACGCCTGCCCGATACAGTATTCGTATTGGGCGGTCCTGAAGCATCCCACAATGCCGACCACTGGATAGCCCAAGGTGCTGACTACATTATCCAAGGCGAAGGCGAACAAAGCCTCCCCAACCTACTAGACCAGCTGGAAACACATAGAACACAAGGAACACAAGGGGACGGTTCTCCTGTGCGATTTCCAATCGCACAGGAGAACCGTCCCCTTGTGTTCCTTGTGTTCCCGATAGATCCATATAGCGATAAATATTTTGCGGAGCTTGGTGGTCGGATGGCATATCTTGAAACATCTAGGGGTTGCCCGTTTAGCTGCGCTTTTTGCTTATCTGGAGACAGCAGTTTGCGGTTTTTTCCTATTGACTCTGTAAAAGACCAGATAAAGCGGCTCGCCATGTCTGGATCGAGGACCATTAAGCTTGTTGACAGAACCTTCAACTGCAATACCGAGCGCGCTTATGAACTCTTTGAGTATATCATCGGGCTGGATACGGACTGCTGTTTCCATTTTGAAGTAGCCGCTGATTTGTTCGACGAAAAGACGCTATCCCTTCTTGCCACCGCCAAGCCTGGCAGCATCCAGCTCGAAGCCGGGATTCAGAGTTTTTACCCACCCGCCTTGGAAGCCTCCTCAAGGAGTGGCGACATTGATAAAGCGGAGCAAAACATAACCTCTCTGCTGCAAGCAGGCAATATTCATCTCCATCTTGATTTAATCGCAGGTCTACCCTATGAAACTCTTCCTGATTTCCAGAGAGGTTTCGACAGGGCATATGCCTTGGGCTCCCATACTTTGCAATTGGGCTTTTTGAAGCTGCTCCATGGAAGCGCACTGCGGGAGCAAGCGGCTTCACTGGGTATCTGCTATTCTCCAGACCCTCCTTACGAAATAACAAGCAGTCCATGGCTGAGCGCTGATGACCTGCAAACACTCAAAAAAGCAGAAAACGCACTCCAGCGGACATATAACAAAGGCAGATTCCTATCCACGTTGGAATATGTCCTGTCTGCCACTGGTATTAGCCCTTTTTCGCTATTCCTCAGCCTCGGCAACAGTGCTCCCAATCATGGAACCGCTCTGGACACATATGCAATGCAGCTCTTTGAATGCTTTACACTTTTTCCAGAAGTCGACGACATGCTTCTCAAAGACAAATTGACCTGGGACTGGCTCAGCATGGTAAAGGGAAAAAACACACCCGCATTTCTAAAAAGACAAGACCCCCGCAGCAAAGAAGCATCAATACAAGCAGAAAAACACCTGTGCCACCCCATACGCAGAGAAGAGCTTACTACCCTGAATTCCGGAAAAACCATCTACGTCGACAGCCAAAGCCGCAACCCCGTAACGGGCTTATACAAAGTCCATGTCTTATAGTAAAAAGGGAGAAGCCCGCAACCACGAACTTCCCCCACATATCTATTTAATTCCATTTCCCATTTCTGCAGTCTCATTTCCCATTTATCGACATTTGGAGCTAGGCAAAATACTTCTGCATCACACCCAAAAGCTCTTCCAGGTTTAGAGGTTTGCCCACATGGTCGCTCATGCCCACCGAAATGCACTTCTCAATATCTTCCCGAAACACGTTTGCAGTCATGGCGACAATGGGGATGGACCCGGCATTTGATGCACATAGGGAACGGATCCTGCGCGTAGCTTCGTAGCCGTCCATTTCCGGCATCTGCACATCCATGAAAATCATGTCATACTTATCGGGCGCTTCTCCAAACATGCGCACAGCCTCCACCCCGTTTTCAGCGCAGACTATCTCGGACATGGTGGGTTCCAGCAGGCTTAGGACGATTTCTCTATTGATCTCCATGTCCTCCACAAGCAATATACGCCTGCCCTCGAAAATTCCATCTATTTCCAACTGCTCTTCGTCGGCTTGATTACTGTCAAAACCAAGACATTCGTTGATGGTGTCCACAATGGACGAGGGGAACAGCGGCTTTGCCAAAAAGCTCTTTACCCCGGCACCCCTGGCATCTTTTTCTATCTGATCCCAATCTGCGGACGAAATCATTATCACCACGCTGTTTTTGTTAATCTGGTTTTCCTTCAATGCCTTCGCAAGTTCAACGCCATTCATTCCAGGCATCTTCCAATCAACGAAGTACACATTGTATGCACCGTTTTTCTTCACGGACTCAAGGGCAGCTTCCCCGCTTGTAGCGACATCGCAGTAAGTCCCAGTCCCTTGCATGACCGCCTTGAAATATGCCAGCACATCCGGATCATCGTCCACCACTAGAACACGGATATCGTTTCTGTGGACATTTCTTAACATGGTATGTTCTTTTGATTTGCTCCTTTTTGCTTGGAAAGTAAAGGAGAAGGTTGACCCTTTGCCCAGCTCGGACTCCACCCAGATGCGCCCGCCCATCAATTCGACGATGCTTTTGGAAATTGAGAGCCCCAAACCTGTTCCTCCGTATTTCCTGGAAGTGTCGTTTTTCGCCTGCTCAAAGGGGTCAAAAAGGCTTTTTCTTTGCTCCTTACTGATGCCGATACCCGTATCGGAAACAGAGACTTTAATCGTACAAACGCCCTTGTCCTCTCCAAGAAACCAGGTCCCGATTTTAATAGAACCCTCAGCAGGGGTGAATTTGACAGCGTTCCCCACAAGATTCGTTATCACCTGTGCCAGCGCCTGGTCATCACCAAAGAGATTGTCCGGTATATAATTGTCGATGCTCACCGAAAGATTCTGCTGCTTTTCCTCTGCTTTGAAACCGACCACATTAACCACCCGCTGGAGCATTTTTTCGAAACTAAAGTCCACTGGCGACAGCTCAAGCTTCCCTGCCTCGATTTTCGACATATCGAGAATATCGTTGATCACACCGAGTAGATGCTGCGCCGCATCATCGATTTTGTTGAAACTATAATTTTTCCGCTCAAGGTCGCTGGATGCTTTCCCTATCGTCACCATGCCGATAATAGCATTCATGGGAGTTCTGATTTCATGGCTCATATTTGCAAGGAAATCGCTCTTTGCCCTGCTTGCAGTCCGCACCTCGTTTAGCAATGTGGCAAGCTTTTCTTGAAGCTCGATTATCTCCGTCAGGTCATCTATACTTCCCACCACGCTGGTAACTTCGCCATTGCCGTCAAGCACCGGGACAGTCCTGGCGTGGAACTTTTTGCCATCTATTTCTGTTATCCATTCCTGGGGTCCATCATCGAAGGTTTTTTGCACCTTGTCCACTATGTCGATGTGCCTGCCGATGGATTTTGCCGCGCTGAGCCGCTTGCCTTCGATGAAGTCGGGCTTAATTCCCATGGTTTTGAGATAGAGCCCATTGAAAAGCGTTATTACACCATCTCTGTCAACATTCCAAATCACTCCCGCATAGTTGCTGATTACCGCATTCAGCCTGGCATTTGCCGTGTTCAATCTAGCGTTTGCCGCATTGATTTTTGACGTCATCTCGTTTTTTTGGATCGCATTTGATATCAGCAAGCCGACAGAGCGAAGCACATGGATTTCCTCATCCATGAGAGCACGTTCAATGTGGCAGTCGTCTATGCTGAATATGCCCCAGAAGTTTCCTTGCAGGAACAAAGGGATCATCACAATGGATTTGATGTCGAACGCATTAAAGTACTCCTGGGTAAAATGGGACATTTCAGACAAGGGACCATTGATGAGCCCGTTGTCTGCAACGGTGTCAACCCATTCTGCCTTTTCCCTGCTGGGGAACTCAAGGCGCGGGGGAATGTATGCTTTTTCCTTTCCCACTTCGCTGAGCCAAAGGTGCTTGTGGACGAAATGGGTCTTTCCGTTTGAAGTTTCGTTTCTCCAGATGTGAATCCTATCGGCATCCACGCATTTTCCAATGATTTCGAAGCATTCGGCAAGGGACCTGTCGAACTCCGTTTCCGCATCTGCCATGAGAAGCACCGATGCAACATGGTTCGCCATATTCAGCAGAGAATCCCGCTTCTCGATGGTTTGCATAATCTGGGAATATTCATCCAGAACCTTTGTATGCAGCTCTGCAATGTTCTCTTTATTTTCCTCAATGCTGGTCAAAGGGGTAATCACATATTCATCGCTGCAGTGATTGTCCGGTTCGTAAATGAACGAACCCGATGCTATTCGCTCCTTTTGCGCAAAGAGTTGGGGTTTTTTGTTGCTTGTATTGTTAATGTTAATTTTCATCATATTCTCTTCCACCTATAATATACTTTATCTTTATCTTACAATCTCACTATAGTCCAATAATGCAAATATGGAAATCCCCTAGAATGGGAAAAAAATCTCGCATATTACACCCAAGCGCCAAAAGAAAATACCCGAACCTGCACTGGAGTTCTCACCCCAATGCTGGTTCGGGTCATTGTATTTTTCTACAAATACTATTCTTTTTTGTCCTACATTCCGATATTAATCAGACATTCCAATCTGATATTCCGATATTCGAAAAAGTAATTCTAATTACTTACTCGACTTCAACTATCTCGATTATCTCTATGACGTCCGTGAACACCCTGGGCATTGTCACGCCTAGGCTGGTCATGGTGATGCGCTTGCCGGTCACGTCAAAGTAGTGGTTGG
>Ga0099364_10014784_pt1 | contig 10349 bp, 11 predicted proteins | sample TergutTh196P3_FD_73070 | JGI IMG/M metagenome (GOLD analysis project Ga0099364, IMG submission 73070) | Microcerotermes parvus P3 segment gut microbial communities from Pointe-Noire, Republic of the Congo - Th196 P3 | ecosystem: Host-associated > Arthropoda: Insects > Digestive system > Gut ...
CTTTCACCAAAAGCGGTTTAGTCCATGTGATGGCATCTTGGGATGTAACCGTATAAATTCCGTGATCGGGGTCGCCCCAATAAATGTAAAACAAATTGTTGTGATGACGAATCGCAGGAGCCCAAACTCCGTTGCCGTGTTGCGGTTTGTCGAACACATCAAGAGGTTCCTGAGCATAAGGAATGGCGTAAGAAATTATTGTCCAATTGACCAAATCCGTCGAATGCAAAATCGGCAACCCCGGAATGCAATTGAAACTCGAAGCCGTCATGTAAAAATCATCTCCGACTTTCACCACACTCGGATCGGAGTAGTCCAAATGCAGAATAGGATTTTTGAAGTTTTGAGCAAACATTGCAGTGGAAACTAATATCCACGCAAGAAAAAGCGATTTTAATTTCATATTATTCGATTTTTAGAATTTGAAGTATTCTTTGGCGTTGTTGTAACAAATATCTTCTACAACTTTGCCTATCCATGGCAATTCGGATTTCGGTAAAAGTCCCTGTTCTACATCGTTTCCGATGAGATTGCACAGTATTCTGCGAAAATACTCATGACGCGGATACGACAAGAAACTACGCGAATCCGTAAGCATTCCGACGAAACGACTTAACAATCCGAGAACCGAAAGCGAATTCATTTGGGCTTCCATTCCGGTTTTTTGATCCAAAAACCACCAACCGGATCCGAACTGAATTTTGCCGGCAACAGAGCCGTCTTGGAAATTGCCGAGCATGGTTGCAATCATCTCATTATCAGCAGGATTAATGTTGTAAAGAATGGTTTTCGCCAATTTATCTTCGGTATCTAATTTGTTCAAAAATTTACTCAACGACTTGGCGACATTAAATGTGCCGATAGAATCAAAACCCGTGTCGGGACCGAGTTTGTTGAACAAACGTGTGTTATTATTGCGAATCACACCGTAGTGAAATTGCTGAACCCAACCTTTTTTCCAATCCATCACCGCAAATTCGTACATCATCGCTGATTTGAATTTCAAGATTTCCTCTTTCGTGAGTTGCGTTCCGCCTAACACTTTCGTGAAAATCGCCGAGATTTCGTTTTCGGTATAATCTTCGGCATAAAATTCCTCGATACCGTGATCACTGAGTGTACAGCCCACCTCAGCGAAAAAATCGTGACGTTTTTGCAGAGCCGTCATCAAATCGGGATAGGATTTAATGTCCATGTTTGCTACTTCCGAAAGTTTTTTCATATAGGCTATAAAATCTTGCGGATTGTCTACAGCCATCGCTTTATCCGGACGCCAAGTCGGCAACATTTTCACGCCAAACGGATGAAGTTTCACATGAATATGATGTTCCAAATTATCGATAGGATCGTCGGTTGTGCAGACCACTTCTACGCGATATTTTTTCATCAAACCTTGTGCGGAATACTCCGGTTTTTGCAGTAAATCCGTACAGTGGTCATAAATTTCTTTGGCGGTTTCGGGTTTCAAAATTTTATCCACACCGAACGCTGTAGAAAGTTCCAGATGTGTCCAATGATAGAGCGGATTTCGAAGTGTATACGGCACGGTTTCTGCCCATTTTTCGAATTTTTCCCAATCGGAGGTTTCTCCGCCGGTGCAATACTTTTCAGGCACACCGTTGGTTCGCATGGCACGCCACTTGTAGTGGTCGCCCGCCAACCAAATTTCGGACAAATTTTTGAATTGATGATTTTTGGCAACCATTGCCGGAATCAAATGGCAGTGATAATCGATGATCGGCATTTTAGCAGCGTGATCGTGATAGAGTTTTTTTGCGGTTTCTGTTTGTAACAAAAAATCCGAGGAGATGAATTTGTTCATGGTGTTTGAGGTTTTATTTTTTGCAAAGATACAATTTTTTTCCGATATGCAAAAATCTTTTTTTTATATCAAATTTTTTTCGTATCTTTGTAAAAAATAAAAAAACATAACTTATGGAAAACATCAATTGGGCTGAACTTCCTTTCGGCTATTTCAAAACAGATTACAATGTCCGTTCGTATTTTAAGAACGGCAAATGGAGCGAACTCGACGTTTGCACCGACGAAGCTATTACCATGCACATGGCTGCAACCTGCTTGCACTACGGACAACAGGCGTTCGAAGGCTTGAAAGCCTTTCGCGGAATAGACGGAAAAATCCGTATGTTCCGCTTGGAAGAAAACGCCAAACGCTTAGCCCACTCGGCTCATGGCGTTATGATGGAACCTGTTCCGTTGGACTTGTTCATGGAAGCATGCAAAAAAGCGGTTAAACTCAATGAAAAATTTGTACCGCCTCATGGCACAGGAGCCGCACTGTACCTGCGTCCGTTGTTGATTGGCACAGGAGAGCAAGTGGGAGTTAGACCCGCTACGGAATACACGTTTATCGTGTTCGTTTGTCCGGTGGGACCGTATTTCAAAACAGGTTTCAAACCTGTGAAAATGCAGATCGTTCGCGATTATGATCGTGCTGCACCGCTCGGCACAGGCACCTACAAAGTGGGCGGAAACTACGCCGCCTCACTCCAAGCGAGTGTGCGTTCGCAAACGGAAGGCTTTGCATCGGTGCTTTTCCTTGATGCTAAGGAAAAACGCTATATCGACGAAGCCGGTCCGGCAAACTTTTTCGCCATCAAAGGCAACGAATACATCACACCACGTTCGCATTCTATTTTGCGTTCGATCACCAACATGAGTCTTCGCGAATTGGCGGCAGACATGGGTTTGACGGTAGTTGAACGTCCGATTGCAGTCGAGGAATTGGCAGATTTTGATGAGGCAGGAGCTTGCGGAACAGCAGCAGTAATCACACCCATCGGCGAAATTGTCGATCGTGAAGAAAGAATTTCGTACAAATTCGGCGAAGAAGGCGTGGCAGGCAAGGTTGCAACCGAACTCTACAACCGCCTGCGGGCTATCCAAAAAGGCGAGATTGAGGATAAATTCAATTGGAATACCATCATTGAATAATGTATAAAATTGCGTTTTCCGGTCTCTCTCTCGGACATCATACGTTCGAATTTTTTGTGGACGATGCGTTCTTTGCAGAAATGTGGCGTGTTGCATCTCCACAAAACGATAACGAATTTTCAAATTGTCATGTCAATATCAAAATCAATTTGGAAAAAACCGAACGATTTTTGAAATTGGATTTTCAATTTGATGGTCATTATGTGGTGCCGTGTGACCGATGTCTGGATCCTATTGAAATCCCTATCGAACATGATGAAACCTTGATTGTGAATTTCGGCAATGAAAACGATTTCGACAGCGAAGTTTGGACGATTTCTGCGAAAGAACATGAGTTGATTTTGAACGCTTTTATCTACGAAACGCTGGTGCTTTTACGTCCGTTTAGCGTGATGCACGAGATTGAGGATTGCAATCAGGACATGATTGAAAAATTGCAGATAGAGACGGGCAATGTCCCATCTCCACAGCAAAACGACCCGCGTTGGGAAGCTCTGAAAACCTTAAAAGACAAGCTCGACAAGCAATGATTGCGATTGAAAATACATTGATCTCCGACGAAATTTTAACCGAATGTTTTTATTGTAATCTCAATGTTTGCAAGGGTTCTTGTTGTGTGGAGGGCGATGCCGGGGCTCCGTTGAATGAAGATGAAATCTGTTTTTTGGAGGAGCATATCGAAATTATTAAACCCTATCTCACGGAAAAAGGTCGGGAAGTCATTGAAAACATTGGTGTTTTCGAAATTGCCGTAGACGATTCGATTGTTACGCCGCTTGTCAATCGCCAAGAATGTGCTTATATCTCTTTTTCCGAAAACGGCATGGCTGAATGTGCTATCGAAAAAGCCTTTGAAGACGGAAAAATTTCGTTTCAAAAACCGATTTCGTGTCATCTTTATCCGATTCGCATTTCGACACTTCGACCCGGCTCAACGACTGAAAGCGACCACGAAGCCCTCAACTACGATCGCTGGAAAATCTGCGATCATGCTCGTCTTGAAGGACAACAAAAATCCGTTAAAATTTTTCAATTTCTCAAAAATCCGCTTATTCGGAAGTATGGTGTGGAATGGTACGAACAGCTTGTTTTTGCAGAGAAAGAATTGTTTGCCAAGCCATAAAAAACAACGTTACAATTTTTTAATTTGGGTATTTCAAAAAAAAGTTGTATCTTTGCATTAACAAACCAACACTAAACCCACATAACTGAATGTCAATCAGAACGAAAACTCTTGAGCTTCGACGTCGTATGTCGGATGCCCTTCAAGGGGGCGGCGAAAAAGCCGTTGAAAAACAAAAAGCCACCGGAAAACTCACGGCTCGTGAGCGTATCCTGAGCATTCTTGATCCCGATTCTTTTCACGAATATGACCTTTTTGTCGAACATTCGGGACGCGAATTCGGCATGGATAAAAAGTATTTGCCGGGCGATGGCGTCATCACGGGAACGGGCACTATGAAAGGGCATCCCGTATGTATTTTTGCTCAAGATTTCACCGTTGCGGGGGGGTCTTTGGGCTATATGCACGCCAAAAAAATTACTAAAATCATGGATCACGCCATGAAATTGAAGGTGCCTTTGATTGGCATCAACGATTCCGGCGGTGCACGGATTCAAGAGGGTGTGAACGCTCTTGCAGGCTACGGCGATATTTTTTATCGCAACACTGCTGCATCGGGCGTTATTCCTCAGATTTCCGTGATTCTCGGTCCGTGTGCAGGAGGTGCGGTTTATTCGCCTGCTCTCACGGATTTCGTGTTTGTGGTGGATAAAATCTCCAAAATGTTTATCACCGGTCCGGAAGTTATCAAGTCTGTTTTGGGAGAGGATATTTCTCAAGAGGATTTGGGTGGTGCTCGCGTTCACGCCGAAATCACCGGAAATGCTCACTTTTTCGCGGAAAGCGAAGACGAATGTTTCCATCAAATCAAAAGTTTGATTAGTTATATTCCGTTCAACAACACGAAAAAAGCCGATTCTTTTCCTGTAAAAAATCCGAAAACCAAAGAATATAAAGTTGAAAATTTCTTTCCGGCGAATCCGAAAAAACCTTATGATGTCCGCAATATCATCAAATCCATTGCCGACAATTCGGATTTCTTGGAAATTCAAGAATTGTTTGCTCCGAATATTGTGATTGGCTTTGGTCGAATCGGTGGCGATACGGTTGGTTTTGTAGCCAATCAGCCACTTTGTATGGCGGGCGTTTTAGACGTTGACAGTTCCGATAAAGCTGCGCGATTTATTCGCTATTGCAATGCGTTCAACATTCCGTTGGTTACGTTTGTTGACCTTCCGGGATACCTTCCGGGAATTGATCAGGAATATGCGGGAGTGATTCGCCATGGGGCGAAAATTCTTTACGCATACTCGGAGGCAACCGTTCCGAAAATTACGATTATTCTCCGCAAAGCTTACGGCGGTGGGTATATCGCCATGTGTTCAAATCACTTGAAAGCCGATTTTGTGTTTGCTTGGCCTACGGCGGAAATTGCGGTGATGGGTCCGGAAGGTGCGGCAAATATCATTTTTAGAAGTGAAATTATGGCAGCGGATAATCCGGAGGAAATGCGTCAGAAAAAAATCGCCGAATATCGCGAAAAATTTGCAAATCCTTATGTTGCTGCGGCTTATGGTTATGTGGATGCTGTAATTAAACCTGAGGAAACTCGCCGTTATATCATTCATTCGTTAAATATCTCGAAAAATAAAGTTGAGGTTTCGCCTGTGAAAAAACACGGACTTCCTCCATTCTAAAAAACGATTATTATGAGTAAAACCGAACATACCGATAAAACCCCAAAATCGCAACCGATTCAGCGTTATGCGATGCAGAAAGTTCTCACTGCTGTGAATGCCAATCATATCACGGCTTTTATGCCCGGAACTGTTGGGCAAATTTTTGTAAAAAAAGGCGAAAGCGTGAAAAAAGGTCAAACCATCATCATTCTCGAATGTATGAAAATGGACAACGAACTGACCGCACCTTTCGATGCAAAAGTCAAAACCATTCACTTCAAAACCGGCGAAAATGTAGTGAAAGACGCAGTTTTGATTGAGTTGGGTTGATATTTTTGGGTTCTGCTGAAAAAATTATGCGTACTCTATAACAGCATCATATTTTCCCTCGTAAATTTCAAATTGGTCAATAGAACATTCGTTATCACCCCACATTAAAGTACCACAATCAATGTAAAACTGTTTGAATAATTCAAGGGGAATGAATTTGCGTACTAACGCCCAATTGTGGTTTTTGAAGAAACTTTCCAAATCAATGACCTTGATAATCCCATCATCAAACGTTACCTCTATCAAGTATTCGTACAGATATTTTGCTTTGATTATCATGTTATTTGATTTTTGTTGTTATTTCTATTATGGTAACCTTATTGCCGGCTTGAAGTTGTTTGTATGCAAACAATAAAGAATCTTTTTTTACTGAGATAAATTTTTTAATACTTCTCATTTGAGCAGGCGTAAATTTTCCTTTCTTTACCTCGTACTTTACGTAAGTGACCACGCCGTCCTTTTCATAAAGAAAAATCCTCAGTACATTATTTCCTACGGTAACGTGTGCGTGTATGGGCAAATGGTCGCCTGCAGGGAACGAAAAATCTATACCTAAGTACCTATAAACTTTCGACATATTACTAAAACTTTCTGCAAAGTTACAAAAAATATACGACTTGAGCAAATTTTTTTGATAGTTCAAAAAAAAATCGTATCTTTGCAAAAAATTCCGTAAGGGCGAAGTATGCATCGCCTCTACAAAAAAATAATTCGCCTATGAAAAAATCGCGTAGTTAATTACGCAAAAACATACTGAAAAGCGTTAGCCTTTCGTCTTGTCTTTTGAAACTTCAACACTTCAATTTACATCAAGACGAGTAAAGCAAACGCCCACGGGAGACCGTGGGCATTACTCGGAATATTTGATGTAGAAGGTAGTTGAAGACCTCAAAAGACAGATACGACATAAAGAGTAATCGCCTCCGGTTTTTTTTATTGCAAAAAATAAACAACCGAGCCCACGAATTAAACCAAGTAAAACATTATCCATAATTGAATGGAATATCACATAGAAGACATAAAGAATATTAGAGAAGAATTAAACTGGAGAGTTAAAATTGCATACACTTCAACTACCATATTTTATGGAGTTATAACTTTTGTAGTTGGTTTATTCATGACAAAAGATGGTTACAAAGCTTTGGATGTAGGTAACAAAGATTTCTTTATTCCGTTAGCATCTACAATCGCTATCATGATGTCGTTGTTCGCTGCTACTTTGACCGCCAATCATTTGATAGAAAAGAAAATAGAATTATACATACTGCAAATTCAAAAAAAGATATTAAAAAAGTCAGAGCATGTAGAGATTGATACACCACAATTTTCTTGGATTAGTTTTCTTTATGCAGATGAATATGTATATAGTAAATCCATGCAAAAACTTCATAATTTTGCACTTGCTGTGTTCCCTGCACTTCAATACGGGCTACCTAATGCTATCTCCATATTTATTTTATGTGCTATATATTACCATGGTTTTTCTGATGGGTTTTCTGGGGCACATACAATGACGATAATATACTATATTTTTGTATGCGTTATGTCCGTTTCCTCGTCTTTATTAGCGATTGTGTTTTTGATATTTTTTTTGAAAGTAAAGGCTGCGCATCGTGATTTCTTTTATGATCATATTCATTTATATTTTAAGACTAACGAGCATAAACAATTCTATCATAATCATATTCATAAACGCTTAAAAATTACCGAACATGAAAAAAAGTAAACGTGTTTTTAAAAACATACTATTAGGTATTTTGATTTTCATTGGTTTGTTTATTGTTGACATATTGTTGAGCCTATCTCCAACTTTATTCACACCACATTCCAACGATAAACCAATAACGAACTATACAATAACTGCGCATAGAGGTGGGGGTGGTACAGAATATCCGGAAAATTCTATTTCGGCAATAAAAAATACAATAGAAAACGGTAAAGCAGACAGAATAGAAATAGATGTTCATCAGACAAAAGACGGAGTGTTGGTTGTCATGCATGACAAGTCTATTAATAGAACCACAACAGGTAGAGGTTTGATAAAAGATTTTTCATATCAAGAATTAACACAATATCATTTGAAAAATTCCAAGAATAAAGAAGGCATACCTTTGCTCGCAGATGTCATTAATGCCATTGATGGTAAATGTGAATTGGTTATAGAACTGAAATATGGACATCCTTTTTATCCTGAAATTGAACAAAGAACGGTTGATATAATAAAAAAGCACAATGCTGAAAGTTGGTGTATGATACATTCTTTTGATGATGACATTTTGCAAAAGGTGCGTAGTATAGACACTTCTTTGCACTTACACAAATTGTTATTCGTTGAGTTAAGGCTTTTACCAATCATAATAGACAATAAAATTAGATTTAAATCCATTAAGGACTACCCATTTGTAGATGATTTTAGTGTCTTTTATCCGTTTGCTAATAGAAAAATCATTAAAAGAGCAAAGACAATGGATAAAAAAATAAATGCTTGGACAGCCAATAAAGATAAAACAAAGCAGAAATTATTACAAATAGGAATAGATGGAATAATTACAGATATTCCTTAAATGCCTAAATTTTAAACAAAACAAATATTCACTATGAAAAAGACATTACTTCTCCCAACCTTGTTTGTTCTCGCAGCTTTAAGCTTGCAAGCCCAAACGGTGAGCAACCTCCGAACCGCTTTCACCGACAAAGCAGAAGCCCGGAAAAGTGCGGTGCAATGCGTGTGGATCGGCGGCGTGTGTTGGGCAACCCACAACCTTAAGGCTCACGGCGAATTTGTAGATAATCCGGAAGACTACGGCGCACTTTTCCAATGGGGGCGACGGGGCGATGGACACGAACAGCGAACAAGCACACGCTACCCGAACGACAATGATGATTGGGAAGATGGCGTTGTTAGCGGTGTAGGCAATTTTGATGCTAACGGTCAGATAGTAAGTAGCCACGCTGCATTTGGCAAGTTTATCAAACAAATCGTCTTCCCTTATGATTGGCGCGATCCGCAAGACAACTTCTTATGGAACTCAAGCACGGCAAGCAACCCGGTAAAAACGGTCAACGACCCTTGTCCTCCGGGGTGGCGTATGCCAACAGAAACGGAACTTAACGCACTTGCAACACTTCCCACCTCGCAAAGGGTATGGACGACAAATTGGAATGGGACAGGTATTAACGGTTATGTTTTCGGAACCGTCCCCGAAACCATTTTTCTGCCCGCGGCGGGCTGCCGCGGCATCAGCAGTGGGTCGCTCCTCGGCGTGGGGACGGATGGCTACTATTGGAGTAGTACAGTCAGTGGGGCGAGCGCCAGGCACTTGAACTTCTACAGTGGCTTCGTGTACACGAACCCCAACGCCCGTGCGACCGGACTATCCGTTCGTTGCGTAACCTTATGTCCGCCAACATTCGACACGATAAACTTAGATTCATGCGACCAAATTACCTACAATAGCATGGTGTTTTTCAAGGACACTATCTTTACGGATACCCTTGTAAACGCTGCCGGTTGCGATAGTTTGCTTACGGTAAATTTAACGATTTATCCATCTTATGCTCATCAGCAAGATTTGTTTGGCTACGATTCGTTGGAATTTATGTCGCGGTATTACTATAGCGACACTATTTTAACCCATGCCTACCAAACCTCCAACGGTTGCGACAGTGTTGTGGAAACGCATATCTTTGTTTCGCTCCCACCCAATATCGTCGTGTATTGGCATCGCATCCTCGCCGTCCCCAACTGGCGAAACTTGGACGAATTCCGCTATGCCACCTATTATTGGTATAAAGACGATGCGCTACTCCCGCAGAGCAACAAAGACCACATCGAGGTAGGCTCGCCCATCCCCGCCGGAAAATATAATGTTTCGGTGCATTACGGAGGCATGGAAATTCTCTATTTGGAACGCATTTTCGAGCGTCCGTTTGGCATTTCTGCATATCCCAATCCCTTGCATATCGCTGAGGAATTAATCATCGAATCCGTTGGCAATGCCATTAGGCGGGTGGAGGTGTTTGATGCCAACGGTGTGTTACAAAAAATACCCATTCGTTTGGGTACGGGCGTAGGGGCGTATTGCATACGCCCCGCCAACGATTGCGACCAATGCCAACAGGGCGTATGCAATACGCCCCTACGGATATCCGGTTTCAAAAACCCGGGCATGTATATTTTGAAAATCCATTTTGATGACCATACGGTTGAAACCCTAAAAATTATTGTAAAATGACAAACCGAATTTTGATATTATTTTTTGTATTCACAATTGCGAATTTCATCGCACCCGTAGGGGCGTATTGCATACGCCCCCATGAAC
>Ga0099364_10014786_pt1 | contig 10348 bp, 6 predicted proteins | sample TergutTh196P3_FD_73070 | JGI IMG/M metagenome (GOLD analysis project Ga0099364, IMG submission 73070) | Microcerotermes parvus P3 segment gut microbial communities from Pointe-Noire, Republic of the Congo - Th196 P3 | ecosystem: Host-associated > Arthropoda: Insects > Digestive system > Gut ...
TAATAAAAACTGGAATAAAAAACAACTTTTTCATGCATTTTCCTCCATAAATATAATTATTGTAACTATCTGCCGTGCATCCGGTCCCAGGCGGACTGGGTGGCCCTTATTACATCGGCAAGACCCATCCTGCCAAACTCTGCGATATATCTATCCCAATCACGGTCAATGGAAAGATCCCCTGTCACAAAACGGGTATAGGATTCATGAACATAATTGATGATTGTTAGGTGAAACTCATCCATTATTTGCTGTTCCCGCTCATTATATATTATACCTACAACAGGATCATCGTTTGCGGCAGCGATATAATGTATTAAGTAACTCCCGTCAAAATCATCCCAGGGCACCGAACTGGGCAGGTCTGTTGTAGTACCATTCGACCATATTCCCGGCAGGAAATGCGGCCCGGTTTGCGCATAATACTTATTCTGAATGGATCCCCAGGGAGCACCCAAATTACTTAAAATCCGCGGCTGGAATCCCAGGCTTGCAAATATGGCTCTTAATCCTGGTCCAGGTGTGGCCCAATCAACACCGTATTCTCCATACCGGTTAGCCAAAGACATTTCTTCAGAAATCATAAAATCACCCAACATAAAAGCCGATTCAGGTGTTCTGCAATTACTTGTAATAATCATTCTGATTGACGGTAAATTTAAATTTTTAAACACATTTGTCCCGCCAGGCCCTTCCAAAGGCTGGAAGCGATAAAAATTATGCCTTAACTCAGAATTTAAGGGAAGGTTACTGGCAGAAATCCTAGCGAAAGCTCCAACAGTCTGGGGATCAGAATTGATCATGGCGTTCATTTGTGTCGCATTTTGTGTATATGACAAGGGAGAAATAAGACCTTGTTCCAGCAGCCGGTTAGCGTATCTTAAACCATCACGCCATGCAGGTTTGTTAAATACAACATCTATCCTTCCGTTTTCTACTATCCAATAGTTGGCTTGAGTGTAGATAAAAGGATTCATTAAAGCCCTTAGCATATTGGAAAGGGAACCTCCACTGTCACTAATCAGGGGAATTTCGTCCCGTATTCCATTACCATTAGGATCTCTGTCTCTTATAGCAGTAAGAACATTTTCAAATTCCGTTATGGTCCTGGGCATTTGGGGATATCCCAGTCTTTCAAGCCAGGGTTTGTACATCATGATCACGTTAGAGCTGTACATGTCGCCAATACCATCGGCAATCCTGGGAATGCCATATATATTCCCATCGTAACTGGTCACATATCTTAAAACATCAATATCAAAATGCTGAAGCTGCTGGTTTATATAGTGAGCACTGTTTTCGTAATACATGTTTAAGGGAATAACCATTCCTGCATCAGCGTATGAGACTAAGCGGCTTAAATTAAAGGAACCTGAGGTCATCAACACATCGGGTAGATCATCTCCACCGGACATCATCATTAGCTGGACTCTTTGATCAAAGTCAGCTTGAGGGAAGGTATCAAAGGTTAAAGTGTAATTACCCCTCTCTTCAAACTGTCTTGTCATCCAGTTAGTTTGAAAATCTTCAACAAGCGGATTCTGAGCTACACCAATTCTTAACGCTACTGTATTTCTATTAATGGGAAAAGTCCCTGGGGGATTTAAGTTGGGGTCCCGCTGGTAAGGCCCTGAAGCAGCGGTACCTGTTCTTGCCTGTCCGCCGCCGGAAAACACCGGGCTAATCAATAGAAAAATTAGGATTAAAAAGGCTGAAACAAAAATCATTTTTTTCATGTTTTTCCTCCATGGGGATATAACCGGTTAAATACCGTATACTAAATTCTATCATCATTCCTTTAATAAAGATAGGTAATTTTCCTAAAAATCCTGAAAATCCTATCTGTATGCTAGAAAATTAATGTTGTATACTAGAATTCTTGTATTTATTCCTTGACATAAACATCAAATAGATCCAGCTGCTTCAAAATAAGCCAGAGCATTTTCAACTGGAACATCAGGAAGCATATTGTGTGCGGTACCCAGGATATAACCGCCACCTTTTCCCATTGTCTTTATCCTGTCATAAACCTGTTTTTTCACATCCTGGGGTTTCCCGTAAGGCATAGTTTCCTGAATATCAATACCGCCTTGAAAGCAAATATATTTTCCATACTCATTCTTAATTTTTTTTAAATCCATACCATTAGCTTTGGGTTGCAAAGACTGGAGAATGTCCAACCCGCAATCTATAAAATCCGGAATTAATTCATAAATTGCTCCACATGTATGATGCATTACTTTCATGTCATATTTATGAGCCAGATCTATATAAGCCTTGAAACCTGGTTTAATAAATTTACGCCAATGATCCAGGCTCATTAACATTCCGTTTTGTGAAGCAAAATCATCTCCCATAAAAAATATATCAACTTTTCCTTTTGCCTGCTCAAAAAGCCTCCTGCCATATTCCAGGAAAAACTCTTTCTCCATTGCAATAATAGCCTGGAAAATTTCCGGATTTAATACAATGTCCAGCATACATTGTTCAATACCACGCAGATACATCGCCGGTTTTAACTGCGCCATCCTGTTTAAACGATCGCCTCCGCATACTATACATTGACCTGGAAACTGATCTGCTATATCTCTAATCTTAGAATAATCAAAATGATCCGGAGAGGGCCATCCAGTATAATCCTCTATTTCTTTTACGGTTTCGGCAGCTTCAAGAGGATGCTTAATTACATGTTCGTAATTCCCTTTTTCTGGATTTTTATCATCTACATAAATGGTTTTTCTGCGTACACCCCATATATCATCTGATGAGCCGTCATCATAACTAGTCAGTTCCGGTCCTGTATAAATCGATCCTTCTATATAACGCAAATCAATACCAAGATACTGGTAAAGTTTTTCGGTATCTTCAATACCAACAACTTTTTTTATTTTTGCAGTTGTAAGTTTATCGCCCCAATAATCAATAGGAACGTGATCAGGTTCAAAAAATGATAATGCAGTACGTACACGTTCTTTTGAATTCATTTTTGAATAATCCTATATGCGGAAAACCGGCTGCAGGTACATTTTAGCTCCGTAATCAGCTGTGACTTCTATACGAACATAAGGCTCAGAGGCAGGAATCTTAAAACGTAGATCCTCAGCTTCGGTTTTTAATAAAACCCTACCGTCTGCACCTGTAATTTTATACTCGAAATTATTAATATATGTTTCTTTTAAGTATCCGGCTTTTACAAATAATGCATTATCTTCAAGTAAATATTCTTTTAATGCGACTCCGCTTGAGACATAAAAACATCCGTTTATTACGGCTTCCTTAATGTCCTCGTAACTGCTTGACTTTGCATATATCATGTTGTAAACCCTGTCTATATTGTTATATAAATGAAAATCATCATTGCCAAAGCCCCATACTTTTCTACCCTGTGACAGGATATAGTCCCATGTATCAAGCGCCAGTCCTGATCCAGGTAAACTGTGAACCACTCCATTTGCAATTTCCAAACCTGTAAAACCGGTTAAGGTGTCAATCAATTTATTAGGAAAATATTCTCTGCGTTGCCAATTAGGATGGCATAAAATTACAAAGCCTCCGGACGTGACAGCTTTGTCGATGGCTTCCTGGTGAGGCAGATCATGGAATTCATTTACGCCGATTAGGAGCATGTGCGGATTGGTGGAGTATTCTACAGCATCAATTATACTAATATTTCCGTATTGCTTTTCTCTTAAGATATATCGATCATGGTTGGAAATTGCTAATACATTACATCCTGCCTTATTATATGCGTCCACAACATCGTCCAGTGGTAAAATGCCGCACTTACCTGGTTCACAGACACCGGTATGGGTATGGAAGTTTGATTTTAGCCAGGTTCCCTGTCCGGTTTTTAATGCTTCGTAAGTTGATTTGTACATGGTTCGTCCTCCTATAGGGGTAGATACAAATTAAGCTGCCCAAAGAGCAGCTTAATTTATCACAAATATTTTAATATAATCAAGCTCCTGTAAAACCGGAATATTGCAAGAGCCTCTCAGTTGATACTATCTCCCGTGCATCCGGTTCCAGGCTGATTGGGTGGCCCTTATTACATCAGCCAGGCCCATTCTGTTAAATTCTGCTACATAACTATCCCAGTCTCGATCTATGGACAGGTCACCCATTATAAAGCGAGTGTAAGATTCGTGAACATAACTAATAATTGTTGAATGTAACTCATTCATGACCTGCCGTTCCTGCTCATTGTATATAATGCCAACAATGGGGTTTTGGTTTGCAGCGGCGATATACGGAATCCACTGACTGCCGTCTGAGGCTCCTGGTTCTGTTATTGGTATATTTGTTGACATACCATTTACCAATCTACTGGGAATTAAGAAAGGTCCGGTTTGCGCAAAGTACTTATTTTGAATGGTTCCCCAAACAGCGCCTTGGTCAATCAGAATCGCGGGTTGGAACCCCAAAGCTCCAAGATTCGCTCTGAATCCCGGCCCTGGAGTAAGCCAATCAACACCGTACTCTCCAAACCGGTTAGCCATTGACATCTCTTCGCCGGACATAAAGTCACCCAGCATGAAAGCCGACTCAGGCGTTTTGCAATTTCGAGTTATGATCATTCTGACGGATGGCAAATTAATATTTCTAAACGCATTTGTACCACCGGGTCCTTCCAGGGGCCTGAAATTACTGAACCCGTTCCTTAAATCACTGCCTAAGGGTAGATTAGTGGCGGAAATTCGGGCAAAAGCTCCGACAGTCCAGGGTTCGGCCATAATCATAGAATTCATCTGGGTCGCGTTTTGGGTAAAAGATAGTGGTGAAATCAAACCCTGTTCAACTAAACGCCTGGCATACCTTAAGCCTTCACGCCATTGAGGTTTATTAAAGGCCACATTTATTCTGTTGTTTTCCAAAATCCAATAATTAACCTGAGTGTAAATAAAGGGATTCATCAATGCCCTAAGCATATTTGTAAGTGAGCCCCCGCTGTCGCTAACCAGTGGAATTTCATCCCGTAAACCGTTACCGTTTGGATCCCGGTCTCTGATAGCTAATAATACATTCTCAAAGTCCGTTATAGTCCTTGGCATTTCACGAAACCCCAACCTTTCAAGCCATGGTTTAAACATTACGATCACATTGGAGCTATACTCATTACCTAGTTGATCAATAATAGCCGGTAAACCATAAATACTACCATCAGGACTGGTGATATATCTTAATATATCAATTTCAAATTCCTGGAGCTGCTGGTTTATAAAATGCGCGCTGTTTTGGTAATATACGTTTAAAGGAATAATCATTCCCGCATCACCGTATGAGGTCAGACGGCCAAGATCAAAAACACCCCACAGCACATCAGGCATTTCATCCCCGCCAGACATCATCAAAAGCTGAACCCTTTGATCAAAATCAACCGTAGGGAACACATCAAAGCTTAAGCTATAGTTCCCCCTTGCCTCAATTTGACGCGTCATCCAGTTAGTTTGGAAGTCTTCCACAAAAGCAACCTGAGGCGCACCAATTCTTAAAGAAACTCTTTCTTTATTGATGGGAAATGTCCCTGGAGGATTCAGATTTGGGTCTCTCTGATAAGGTCCTGTAGGAGCAGCAGGACCGTTTTTTGCCTTTCCACCACCTGAAAAAACCGGGCTAATCAATAGAAAGCTAAGGATAATAAAGATAGAAATAAAAAGCATCTTTTTCATACAAGTTCCTCCGCATATTAGACTTGTTCGATAACCCCATGGTTCTCTCCCAAGTCTTGCACTTTTTCGGGCTATAAGCCCTACAAAAGTGCTTTTTTTTATGGAAATTGTTTGGAAACTGAAGTTTCCGAACAATTCTATTATAGTATTGGCTATTAAAGCCTTAATTAAAATTTAATATTTTTTTTAGTTAGAAGATTGGTAATTTTGCAAAAAATCCTATTTATAAACATAAAAATCATTATTTTATACTAGAATTCTTGTATTTATTTTAATTTTTTCATTGCCTAGCCTTTAATGGCTTTGTATAACTTTTAACGTGAAGCAGCTATTTGTTCATGCACTAACTTTATTATCAGGAGCCACGGAGATACGCTGATTTACACGGATGAACACGGATAAAAGGTATTACGCAGCCTGGTCTTAGCGTTCATGCATTGGTTAAGGCCAAAAATTCTATTTCATCACCGTGGATGCCTACTAACTCCTGGTTAACAGGGTTGACCATCAGATCCATGCCTTCAAGGGGAATAGCGCCAAGGAGTATTTTTTCAGCTCCTGGGATAACCAGAGCAGATACAACGGTATTTCGGTTTTTCCAGCGGACTTCCACTGCATCGGTCACCTTACAGCTTACCCGTTGACCGTTGGCAATATGGGCAATTTTTTCATCTTTCACCGAAAGACCCAGCTTCTGACGCAGTTCTTCGGTAATGACCAGGTTTAAGGAACCGGTATCAACCACCGCTGTTACAGTTGCCGTTCTAATATTATCTTTTTTAATAAGACCTTCCTTGGCTTTTTCACAATCATAGAGATTATTTAATGTAATTTCCGTATGTACAATTCCCATATAAGGCTCCTCTACTATTTTAATTCTTTTTTTAACAAATTTAAAGCCCTGTTAATAGAATTATAGATGATTTTAATCATAGGTAGGTTAATTTATACATAGGTCATTTTCCTATTTTGATAAACTTTATATCTAACCCTTAATTGACCTTATCATTATACCTTTTATAAAAAATTTTTGGAAGAAGGGGTAGATGCTCAAAATGGGAGCAGTGTATATAACAATCAGGTGTTATTTTTTGGTAAACTTTAGATATACAACGCCATTGAGATCCATATCCTTTTTAATAAGCTGCAGCCGGTACAAATGTTCCTTTTGCCAGTCATTACTAATTATAGGATCAGTCAATGAAATTTCCTCAACTTCCATTTTAAAACAGCTGGAATCAAATTCCAATATTACTTTCCCGCTTAACTCCGCTTTGTTTCCTTTAATATACGGTTTTTCATAACATAAAAAGTTCAAAATTAACGGAGAAGAGCATTCTTTTAATGAATATGTATCTGTCAATTCCAAATGTGAATCAGGAATAAATATAAAATTCCGTTTATAGCTGTTTACCATGGCTGTATCAGGGTATGCTCCTGCAATGTCCATAGAAATTTTGATGCTCCCGGCATGATAAGTTGTTATATCTTCTCCATTAATACCGGAAATGGATACTTCCCTGGCGCAGTATTCCTTACCTGGAAACTGCTCAACATTGTTTATAGTAGGAACATTATGATAACTAGATCTGAAAGTCCAAATTTTGTAACGTTCAGTATTTGAGGATTTGGAATAATATTCTACACCGACATCTACAATAACAGGCCTTGCATCGTAGTAAAGATAAAAATTTCCTACATCATTATGATTGTGGGACACACCGTTATGGCTGCCTTTAGCAGAAAAGAAGAAACCTTTCGGTTTATTTTCATTAGCACGAGCTGTGACTAATTGTATCCCGGGAAACCAGGCAATGCATGGAACTTTAAAATCATTACTCCTGTTCTCTTTAAAACCAGTAAAGAAATCGGCAAATAGACTATATATATGAAAAAAATAATTCGAGATAGTTCTATGACTAAGATATTTGTTCTCCTTTAAATACGAAGCAAAGGCAATCAATGCATTGTCCCCCATACTTTTACCTGCTCTTTCAAGTGTACCTGCAGGCACTGTTACTCTAGGCGAACAATCACCATAATTAATATAATATTCTTTCCCGATGTATACTTTATAAATGTAGGAAGCCATATTACGGATCTTTGGCATGTCGTAGAGGTAGGATACATCGGTAACATGGCTCAATTCTTCTATAAAATCCAGGAGAGAACCGCAAGCATGGCAAAAATAGCCAGGGCCTTCTTCACAGCATCCATCTTCAGTATAAAACTCGATAAAACAGTTGATGCTTTTTATTGATACATTCACCCCTTCTTCTGCCCTGGAGAAAGCAGGTGCAAATATTAATAATGCAGCAAGTACATTACAATTAATCCATGGATTCCAATTATTCCAATTATTGGTTTTAAGACCTACCCAATTAAGTTCGTCCTGTTCTGTAAAAGGAATTAATATACGGCGGATAACTTCCTGTTCTATCCGCCTTGTGACTTCCGGAACCTCCTTTGCAATAGCATTTCCTAGGAAATAATATACCCAGGAAAGAAGGGAGCCTGTTTCAGCTACAGAAAGATCAATGTAAGTATTATCCTCCGGTTCGTGAAGTCTCCTTCGATAATAAGTTCCTTTGGGTGGTTCAGGATATAAGGTCTTTTCACCTGTCTCTGGATTATGGTAAAAAATCTCTTTGTGAAACGGTCCATGATCCAAATGTGCAGGTCTAATCCAGGTAGTTTCTTCACAAATAAGCCAGACTCCATTTATAATATCATCCAGGTATTTTCCATTACCTTCAATACATTCAGCAATCAATAGAATACCAAGATCATAGCGCCTCTGCCGATACATATCATCATAATTAAAACGATTACCATTCCGGGAAAATTCCAGATAAATTGTTGCAGGTAAAGAAGGCCAATCCATACCATTACGTTTAGCAGCTTCGGAAAGATAAAAAGCCTTTATATCAGAAGATATTGAATCCCATGCTGCCCTGTCAGAGTATGCAGGGAATGGCTGGAACAGCGTTTTCTTAAGTGTTATTTCATTAATCATGACAGACCTATTATATTTTTATCTACCTTGCATGCGATCCCATGTAGACTGTGTAACCCTAATTACATCAGTAAGGCCCATTCTGTTGAATTCTGCGACATATCTGTCCCAGTCAAGGTCAATAGAAAGATCACCCATGATAAAGCGAGCATATGATTCATGAACATAATTAATGATTGTTGAATGGAATGTATTCATTATCTGCTGTTCTTGCTCATTAAACACCAAACCAATAATGGGATTTTTGTTAGCTACAGTGACCCATGGCATCAACGTGGATCCCACAGTCGGGCCTGTTAAAGTTACAGGATCAATTGCATTGCCATTAGCCCATGTCCCGGAGATCATATAAGGTGGGTGTTGTGCATAATTTTTATTTTGGATGGTTCCCCATATATTTCCGTCTGGAATTACTGCAAAGGTTGGAGAAAATCCCTGTTCAGCATAATGTGATATCCATCCAGATGGGGCGTCCATCCAATTTACACCTTTCTCTCCATAACGATTTATTACAGACATTTCTTCACTGCACATTAAATCACCTAACATAAAAGCGGCTTCAAGGTTATTACAATTTTTAGTAATTAGCATACCTATTGATGGTAATCGAGGATCCCAAAACGCATCTACACCTCCAGGTCCTTCCAAGGGCCCTTGAATTACATATTCTATCCTTTTACTATCGGTGATAGGTATATTACCAGTTGAAATTCGTGCAAAAGCTCCAACCGTTGTAGGTTCGGACATAATCATTGCCGTCATTTGTGTTTCATTTTGGGTGTAAGACAGAGGGGATATAAGGCCTTGATCCAGCAAGCTTTTTACATATCTTAGTCCATCACGCCAAGCTGGTTTGTTGAATGCTACATCAATTCTCCCATTATTTAAGATCCAATAATTGGTTTGTGTATAAATAAACGGGTTCATTAGCGTTCTGAGCATATTTTCCATAGATGTAGAACTTGCACCAATCAGAGGAATTTCATCCTGTCTTCCATTACCATTTGGATCTCTATCCTTTAAAGCTATTAGAACATTTTCGAATTCCGATATGGTTCTGGCCATTGTTAAACCAAGAGTATCAAGCCAAGGTTGGTATATTAAAACCCAATTTCTGTTATATTCATTAATAATATTACCTATAATATATGGTAAACCGTATATATTTCCGTCATGACTGGTAATGTATTTAAATATATCAATATCGAATTTAGGCAATTCCTGGTTTATATGAAAAGCGCTATTTTCATAGTAAACATTTAAAGGAAGGATCATCCCGGCTTCGCCATACCTTGTCAAATTACCAATATCAGTAAACCAGCCCCATAAAACATCCGGTAAATCCAACCCGCCTGCCATCATCATAAGTTCGACATTCTGTTGGAACTCAGGATATATTTCAAATGTTAGATCATAATTCCCCCTTCTCTCAAGCTGTAAGGTCATCCAGTTAGTTTTCCAGTCTTGAATCATCAAATTTGAACCTACTCCGATTTTCAAATGCACAGTATTTCTATTAATCGGAAAAGTACCCGGTGGATTCAGGTTGGGGTCCCGCTGATAGGGCCCTGATGGTGTTATGGGAGCTGCTGCCTGTCTGCCGCCGCCGGCAAATACCGGACTTATCAGTAAAATGAAAATAAAAACCAAAAACAATTTCTTC
>Ga0099364_10014787_pt1 | contig 10348 bp, 16 predicted proteins | sample TergutTh196P3_FD_73070 | JGI IMG/M metagenome (GOLD analysis project Ga0099364, IMG submission 73070) | Microcerotermes parvus P3 segment gut microbial communities from Pointe-Noire, Republic of the Congo - Th196 P3 | ecosystem: Host-associated > Arthropoda: Insects > Digestive system > Gut ...
CTACGGTTTGTGAATTGTTGCGTCAGTTAAAATTGAAGCATTTGGATGGCATTCCGGTAACGATAGTATTAGATAATGCGAAATATCAGTGTTGCAAATTAGTAAAAGATTTAGCATCAGAATTGGGGATAGAGTTATTATTTTTGCCTTCTTACAGTCCGAATCTAAACATTATAGAGCGTTATTGGCGTTGGTTGCGGAAGGATTGTTTGAATTGTAAGTATTATGATAATTTTACAAAATTTAAGTCGGCGATAGAAAATTCATTATTAAAGACAGTCAGAAAAGAGAACAAGGATGCATTAAAAACATTGTTAAATCTAAAATTCCAGACATTCAAAAACCACAATCTATGACAGAGGAAAGTATAAAAGTTAATGCAGATTTGTCATTAATCAAATCTCAATTAAGAAAAGATGAAAAATTTTCACTTTATATTTGTATATTTGCTCTAAATAATTAAAAAATTAATAGTTATGAAAAGATTTTTAACTCTACTTACTCTAATTTTAGCAAGCCAAATAGCAAATGCAGGACTATTTGATGGTTCGCAAGGTGAAGGAACTGAAATCTCACCCTATCTTATTTATATTAAAGCCGATTTAGAAGAATTAGCAGATAGCGTAAATACTAAACCAAATACTTGGAGCATAGGTAAATATTTTAATTTAATGAATGATATTAATGACCCTGTAAATACTGTTATTGGACGCAGATTATCTTTTGTTGACCATTATTTTCAAGGCAATTTTGATGGACAATACTATACTATTAATTTAGCAATAACAACTACAATACCTATGGCGGGTTTATTTGGATTTGTTAGTAATGCTGTCATTAAAAATGTTATTACACGTGGATATATTAATGGCAATGCGTTTATAGGTGGAATTGTAGGCGAAGCATTTGAAAATACAACGATTACAAATTGTATAAATTTGGCAAATCTTTATGCTGCGGGTTCATATATAGGTGGAATTTTAGCAAATGCAAGGTATAATGTAACGGTTACAAATTGTATAAATTTAGGAAATGTCAGTGTTAGTAATTCATATAGTTCATTTATAGGTGGGATTGTAGGTATGTCATGGTCTCCTCAATCGCAGAGCATAACAATTATGAATTGTATTAATGCAGGAGTTGTTAAAGCACCTGCTATTTATACAAATAATCCAAGTTCTATTATTCAGGTTGGTGGTATTTTGGGATATAATCTTTATGATGGTGCAAAAATAATAAATTGCATAAATGTAAATGTTGTAGAAGGACCGGATGAACTTACAAGTGCAATTGGTGGTGGTTCAAATGTTGTAAATTGCCATTATGATAAGCAATTTTGCAATCATAAAGGTGTAAATGGCGTAGATATTATAGGTCAAGCAGAAGGTCATTTAACAAGAAATATGGTTGGTAGGAAGTTAGCATCTTTGCTTGGCGATAATGATTGGACTTATGTAGAAGGAGCAACTATTTATCAATCTCTTTATCCTCAATTAAAAGTATTAGACCATACAAATGCAAGTAAAGTCGGTGCATCTCCGATATTTTTGTATGATGGGATTAAGGATTAACCTGTCCTGCTGAAACAAGTTTAGCATCCCCTTATTTTTTTAGCACTTATATTAAGTGAAAAAGCAGTTATTTGCATCAAATAAGTAACTTTTTGCATAAAAAAAGCAATTTACTAAATCAGAAAACCAATTATGTAAATCGGAAAAGCAATTATATAATCGGAAAAGCAATTATGTAAATCGGAAAACCAATTATGTAAATCGGAAAACCAATTACGTAAATCGGAAAACCAATTACGTAATCGGAAAAGCAATTTACTAAATCGGAAAACCAATTACATAAATCGGTTTTTTAGTAACAAAAAATGTATATTGCATTTAAATAAATATAAAAAAGGTTTTATCAATGAAAAAACTACTAAATACTATTTTATTTTTAATATCTGTTCCTTATTTATTTTCATTTTCAGGTGGAACAGGAACAGAAGCAAGCCCTTATCTTATAAATAGTTCCGCAGATTTAAACCTACTATATGATTCTACGCTTATACTTAATTGGAGTAGCGATAAGCATTTCCGATTAGAACAAAATATAATTAGCAATCTTACATCTCGGATTGGTGGTAGTAATTCTTCATTTAAAGGACATTTTGATGGAAATAGAAATAAAATTACAATATCAGGTTTTGGGTTGTTTCATACAACAGACACATCTGCTATAATTGAAAACTTAATTATAGATGGGCATATTTCAAATGCAGGTGTTGATGATATAGCACCTTTTGTAGCATTTAACTATGGAATAGTGCGAAATTGTATTAATTATGCTAACATTGAGGTAAGGTCATATGTTGGAGGAATTGTGAGTAATAACTATGGAATAGTGCAAAATTGTATTAATTATGGTAATATTGAAGCGTCATCATATATCGGTGGAATTGCTGCGACAAGTAGAAATAATTCTTTAATTTCAAAATGTATAAATGTTGGGAATATAACAGCGTTAATGAATATTGCAGGCGGGATAATTAGTGATTGTACATGGTCAAGTTGGTCTAATTATATTAGACATAGAACTATTGAATATTGCGTAAATATTGGAACTATAAAGGCGATAGGAATGGGACTTGCAGGTGGAATAATTGGTAGAATATCAGTTAGTTTATATGATTCATCTATAATAATTAATAATTGTATTAATGCGGGATTTGTTAGCGGCACAGAATATATTAGTGGCATATTGGGAATTTATATTTGGGCACAATCGCAGGCAACTACTACAATAACAAATTGCATCAACACAGGCGTTGTGGAAGGAGGAACTGCAAATAGTGGGGCTATAATAGGTTATATCAGTAGTGCTACTCCTATATTATCTAATTGCCATTATGATAAGCAATTTTGTAATCATAAAGGTGTAAATGGACTAGATGTTTCTGGTGTTTCTGGTCATATAACAAGAAATATGGTTGGTAGTAAATTAGCATCTTTGCTTGGTGATATTGATTGGACTTATGTAGAAGGAGCAACTTTAATAGAATCTCTTTATCCACAACTAAAAACATTAGACCACACAGATGCAAGTAAAGTTGGTGCCACACCAATATTTTTATATGATGGGATTAAAGATTAAATTGTTATACTGAACTTGCCTTGGATAACATAATAAAAAGTATAAACAGCCACAAGAATAAATGGCAATTTTTACTATAAGTAAATAAGAAAATAGTAAAAATAAATATTTATAATTAAAATGGCTGAAATCATTAAAAAAGCGGTTGAGATAACTCCCGCAACAATGCAAAAAGGAACAAATGAAGACATTAATAACAATGTTCCTACACACTTTCAAAACAGCGACGTCGCTGTTTTGAAAGAACAAAAAAGTAACAACAACGATGCTGTTACAAATCACCAATCTGCTCCTATCGTAGATGCCAAACCTAAACCTCAACATTCAAAACCAACAAACGAAGATGTTGATAATCTTCTTAATAAGTTTTCAAAAAAGATGCAACCCATTCTTGAAAATATGAAACAATGGCTGCAAATTAAAGAACTAAAAAACGAAAATGAAAAGTTAAAAGAAATTATAATACATCAAGAAATTATGATCCTAAATCAAAGAAAAATAATAGAATTATACGAATAACTACGCTGTTTTATCCACAGAACTTGACCTGATTGGCTATATAGAGTGCATTGGGACAGACAGAACTATTAGTTTTAGTCCGACATCAGAACACGATGGCAAGAATACAGGCGGGTTCGAGCATCTAATAAAAATACCTTTATTAAAATCAGGACAGCCGAACAACTTTTTCCAACAGAATATTATTGCAAAACATTTTGAAAATGTAGCAAATAAAGAGAAGAAACAAGAAGAGATTGTTATGAAGTTTCGGCAGATTGATTTTATGCTTGAGAGCGTTGTTGATGCTGCAAGTGCCAATGATTTTGTTACAGAGATAAATACGATAACACATATCGGAACATCATTGCAATACGCAAAAACAAAGTTCAAAGAAAAAGCAAATTCATTGCAATTAAAATATGATAAAGAAGCAAAAATTTACAAGGAGGCAGGCAATGAATAGCACAGCAGATTATCGTATAACGGCATCACAATTAAACTCTTTTGATTGGTTTTTAAAAGATGAAAAAGAATCAGCAGAGCAGGATTTGTTAGATACAATAAACAGAGTTCCGAAGGACTACGCAAAAGCAGATAAAAAAGAAAGAGAAAAAATAGAAAAGATGGCAAAAGGAAAATGTTTTGAATATGTTATTAATCAATGTTTGTTGGATAATAATATTATAGCAAAACTTAACGCAAACACGGGGGCTTGCCCCCGTGTTAAGGTGGATTTTAGCGAGAATAATGTTTGTTTTAATTTTGATTTTGATGTTGATTTGGTGGTTCGGATGCATAATTTATTGGTGCATCAAAAAGTTCATTCCTTGCAAGTATTTATTAGCAAATACATAACATTAGCAAGCAATAAACTGATAGAATTATATGGTTATGTGGATTATCTAACTCCGCTAACTATAATTGACCTAAAAACGACATCGGATTATAATTTTCCGAAATACCTTACTAACTGGCAGACCTACGTTTATGGTTATATATTAGCGGACAGAATAGGTTCTGTTGATTTTATTGCTACTGATTTTGAGCATATATATCACGAAATATATAACATAGAGCATATAAATTATTATGAATATAAACTAAAAAACTTCTTGCAATTATTTATAGAGTGGTTAGAAAAAAACAAAAATAAGATAACTGACAAGAAGATATTTGGTTTAGAAAATGACATAACAAGGTCGCCAGAGGCAATAATAACAGTAGATTTTGGAGGTGCAGATGCCAGAAAAAAAGTTTCCTAAAAACATATTCAGATTAGAAGGGAAGGTGGAAGAGATGAAGTCCTTGCAAAGTGGCGTAAATGAAAGCACGGGCAAGGTGTGGCATAAGTTAGAGATATTGCTTTCGATGGAATCGGAGAAGCATCATAGCACTTATTATTATCCTATAATTTTATGGAATGGGACGGCAAAGAAGGCGGTGGAAGAGAAGGGCTTGTGTTGTGGTGATTATATAAGTGTTGATGGTCAATTAGTTAGCAAGGAATACCAGAGCAACCGAGACGGCACAACAAATTATTTTGTCAATCCAACGGGCTATGGTGTTGCAATTATTGAAAAAGCAACTACTACTGCTCCTGTAATACAAGAGGAAGACGATGATGATGTGCCATTTTAACACGGGGATTCATCCCCGTGCAGGAACAATTAACACGGGGATAAATCCCCGTGTTGAAACAGAAAATAATATTAATAATTAATTTTGGATATCTTAAATGAGCAGAACGCAGAGTATAGACAAGCAGTAGGGGAATTGTGATATGAAAAAAACACAAAAAAAAGATAAAACCTACAAAGTGATAATAGACGGACAAATGCGTGAAGTCCGTGATGGTGAAGTAATAGAAATAAGTTTAGATGGCTTATTTGATTTAATGAAACAACATTTTACAACAGGAAAAATTACTATACCAAAGGAGCAGATATGATTATTATAACTGCAATAATTATTGGAATTGGCATTGGTGCATACTATTTGATAAAAGAAGATGGCATTATTCATTCTCTAATAAAAAAAAGAGAAGAAAAGAAACAACTAAAAAATCTTGTCATACTAAATATTGAGTTAAAATATATTGATGATGAATTTGCTAATAATTTTATTGACGAAAGCAAGAATTACCAATTAGCAAACGGCAAGATATATACAGGACATTACATAAAAAACAAAAGGCAGTATTACATTAAACCAGATAATCTAAATAAGGTGTATTACAAATGAAAAATATAGAACATAATTTACAATGTGCTTGTGTAAAGTGGTTTCGGTTGCAATATCCGAATTATGCTAATAATTTGATAGCAATACCTAACGGAGCAAAGCGTGACCCACGAAGCGGCAAATGGTATAAAGATGAAGGATTAATGGCGGGAGCGCCTGATTTGGTGCTACTTGCACCTGATTGGAAGGCAGAATTTCACGGCGTAGGAATAGAGTTTAAAACAGAAAAAGGTAAGCAAACAGATGCCCAAAAGAATATGGAAACTGATTTGAAAAAAGAAAACAACAGATATTTAATATGCCGTTCTTTTGATGATTTTAGAAACGAAATAGAAAAATACTTGAAAAATAAATAAAAAAAATAACACAGGATTCCCCCGAATTCCTAAAATGATGCTGTATGCATCTTTATAAAAGCAGTGGCAAAGTGCTATAATAAAATAAAAAATATCAGCCATTTATACAAATATTATAATAGGTGCAAGTCCTATCGCTGCTCTAAAAAAAATAAAAAATAAAAATTATGAAATATAAAATATTTATCACAATGTTTAGTTTGGGGTTGCTTATATCATTAATATGGACTTCGTATTCTAATCATAGCAGAATAGCAGAACATCAAAAAACAGTTGATAGTTTAGAAGCAGATATAAGAGTATTTGAAATGGAGAACGACTTATTAGAGAGGTATTTTTGTGTTTGTTCTAATGATGAGTTTGTGCGTTTAATTATGTCAGTAATAGAAGTAGAAAGTCGTGGCAACCCAAACGCAGAATACTTGGGTTGCAATGGATTAATGCAAATAAAAAACGGCACTTTTGAACCCGAGCAAAATGTTATAGATGGAAGCAAAATATTAGCAGAATTATTAGCAAAATCGGTTAATAATAGCGACACAAACACAACCGCTACAGATATATTGCACCGCACACTAACATCATACAACAGAGGATGGACTGGTGCTAATAAATACAAAGCAAAAACAGGAACTTTTACAACTGATTATAGTAAAAAAGTATTACAAAAGTATTATGAAATGAAAAAATAAAAACAGATGCAGCACACATTTTTAAGAAATTATTAGCAAAAAGATAATAACAAAAAAAAAAGATAATAACAAAAATACGCAAAGATTATAACAAAAATACAAAAAAAAGTATCTCGCTAAAATCAATGTTCATAAACTATGCAAAAAAAATAACAACGCAAAAACAAAAAGATTATAATCACAAAACAAGATATTAACCGATTGAAACACTTATAAACAAAGGCGGACAGCGAAATTTGTTAGTATCTTGTATTTTTTTTTATTGTTTTGCTAATTAAAGAAAATGTTATAATCTTTTTTTTTCAAAGTTATTTTTTTTGAATTATTTTTGTATTGAAATTATAATGCCGAGCATACATTTATGAAATTAGATGACTTCCAAACTACGAAAAATATTAGAGAAAGCAAAGAGTTCCAACGATATAAATACTTGGGTTCTATCGCTTTTAACTTTAACGAAGCAGGAAGTAGAGTTATTGGTAGATAATGCGAATCTACCTATAAGTGCGTCAATAATTGCGAATTTTTTATTATCAAAAGATGTAAAAGAAGCAAGCAAGATAAAGTTTTTATCTGACTACATAAAGCACAATATAGAGGAAGTGATATTAGATAAGAACGACACATTAAAACTGGAATTCACTAATTCTAAAATGATACAAAAATTAATTAACAATGAAATAAAGGACAAAGCAGATGTCAGTTAGAGCATTTAGCAAGTTATCAAATGGCGAGGACTATATATCGCCGAACTTCAAAGTAAAAGAGTTCCAATGCAAAGACAGGACGAACACGATATACATAGATGTTGATTTTGTGGTTAATTATTTGCAAAAGATAAGAGACCATTTTAGCAAGCCCGTGACGGTAGTATCGGCATACAGGACAGCCGATTACAACAAGCGAATAGGTGGCACTTCTAATAGTTACCACTTAAAAGGGATGGCATTTGATATTGCTATAAGTGGCATATCGCCGAACCAGATAGCACAATATGCCGAGACGCTTGGTATAAGTGGAATAATAGAATATAACAATTTTACACATATTGATAGCAGACCGAATAAATACTGGGCATACAATGATAATGGAAAAATAACAGCAAAGTTCACATTTGCATAAAAGAAACTATATGAAAGACGAAATTATTGATGATGTAAAAAGAGAAGCAAGTTCAGGCATATCAAAAGTTATAAGTAGCATTTTTGATACATTGATACAGCCAATACTTAATTTAATTCCAACATTAGCAAGACATATACAGAAAAAACGGGAAGAGAAGAAGATACGGAAGACAATGAATTTTATAGTTCATTCTAATTTATTGCATAATTATTTGGATGCTCGTTCTTTGGATTGCATTGTTTTTAGGCAACATAACGGATTAAAAAGTGGAACATTTGGTTTTAGATATATCCGTCCCGTATTTGTTAATATATCGCATAATGACAGAAACGATTTGCTAAAACTATTTACAGAACACTCCTCGCCTATACATCTATATGATACTTGGATGTATAAGATGGCAAGCAATAGGAATATTTATAAAGAGAATTATACGCCGAAGGAACAGAGTTTTTTTGATAAATACAACACAATATGTTACCGAAAGCACGAATCAAACTTTTACATAATCCTTTGTAGTCATACTATTCCAACAGACAACGAGGAATATTATATAAAAGAATTAATAGAAAAATTAATAGAAAATTCAATAAAATAAATAAATAAAAACAAAATGACTAATAAAGAGAAATTAGCACAAAAAAGGGCACAAAGGCGAGGCAATGCAACGCCGACACCGACACCGCAAGCAAAAAAAGGAAGTTCTTGGGATGCGTTTCTAAAAAAAGTATATGCAAATATAGAAAAGAAAATTAACCAAAACGAGCCCCAAAACATAGAGCCGACAAAGGAAACTCCACCAGTTCCTAAACCTGATGTTAAAACAATGGTTTTCAACTTGACCAAGTATTTTTAGATGATGCATCAGAGAGGCGTAACGGCTTGCCTTCTCATAGTTATTCTTTTAGTTATGAAGGCATTATACACATATTTCCGCATTTTAACAAATCGGAAGGCGATGACATTTTACATTTTCAGAGTTTTTTTAGTGGTTCTCAAGTTAATATTTCGCCTGTATTTGATGCATCATTTACAGACGAATATTATGGGAATCTGAATAAATTATATGATAATTTTGAAGATACAAACTACTTAAAAAGAGCAAAAATACTTTTATCACGGGGACTTGCCCCCGTGCAAAAACAACTTTTTTTGTCATTCCGAACTTGTTTCGGAATCCCATAATTTTATGCGAGGGGATGCTGAAACAAGTTCAGCAGGACAGATAGATTGCCACGCTGACGCTCGCAATGACAGATTTAACACGGGGATTTATCCCCGTGCAAAAAAAACAAACAAAAAATATTTACAAAAACAAGGAGAATAAAAAAAATGCGTAGAAGTTATTTTAGATATGAAGATATAATAATATATTTGGATGACCCCGTAAGGTCTATATTTTCTACTGAAAACGAAGATAAAACCTGGACAGCAATATTAGATGCAAAAACAGAAATCCCCGAAATAGAAAAAGTTATCGTCCCCGAAGAAGATAAAATAATACAGATGGGATTCCCTTGCATCAAAGAAAAAAACTTATTATTCTTGCCAATAATAGCGGCTTTTGTGCAGTATTCTTTGGTCCAAAGAAGCAACCAGCAACTAAATATTCCGTATTCGCAAATAAGAGAATCGTATCGTGATGCACTTCTATTTTTGCAGAACAACAAAGATATTTGCAACAAAAAACCAAACACAATGGACACATAGCCAACTTAATGCTATATATGGAACGATGGATTTTATTTTGAATTTTGATCCTTTTGTAAAAGGAGTCGTCAATAAAAGATTGTTCCTAATAAAAGCATATGATTATAAAGTCGGTGAGTGCTGCGAGCAGTTTATTAATGAAAATATAGAAACATTTTATAAGATACTTTACAATGTAATTTTCTTTGGAAAGTGCCTTATTAAAATAGACGAAACGATATTAAAATACAAAATAAACATAATCCCGCCACAAAATTATTATGTAAATGATGGGAACATAATAATGCTTACAGACGAGGAATATAACAAAAAGAATCTGCTATATTTCGGAAGCGAGATGTTTGATGTATCGGCACTCGCACTTTCAATAGTTCCATATTCAATAACAAAAGAGCATAATTATTCATTATGGTATAACAACAATATACATCTGAATGGCTTTATACACGCAACAATTAAAAGCGAGACAGCCGTGCAGTTAGCGGACCCGCATAAAAAAATGCCAAGCATACAACAAGTAGCAGACAATTTAATAGAAAAAGTAGAAGATTTAGCAAACACAAGCGGAGTATTAGAGAC
>Ga0099364_10011929_pt1 | contig 10347 bp, 8 predicted proteins | sample TergutTh196P3_FD_73070 | JGI IMG/M metagenome (GOLD analysis project Ga0099364, IMG submission 73070) | Microcerotermes parvus P3 segment gut microbial communities from Pointe-Noire, Republic of the Congo - Th196 P3 | ecosystem: Host-associated > Arthropoda: Insects > Digestive system > Gut ...
TAAGACTTCTGGATTGCGTCTTGTTGGTATTGACCCTACAGGGGTTAAGTTTGAAAGCTACTATCCTGATAATGTTGATTTGATTCCAGACTTCTTCTCTCCGGATTTATTTAGTCAGCGACATTCTGAAAAAGCAAAAATCATTACATCGATAGCAATGTTTTACGATTTAGATTCTCCTATCGATTTTGTTCGCGGAATAGAATCAATATTACATGATGATGGTATTTGGCATTTTGAACAAAGCTATATGCCGTCTATGCTCAGGTTATGCTCATACGATACTGTTTGCCATGAACACCTAGAGTACTATTCATTGAGTGTGGTGAAGTACATGCTTGAACAGGCAAATATGAAAATAATTGATGTCGTAATGAATGCAGTAAATGGCGGAAGTTTTGCAGTGACTGCTGCAAAAAGATCTTCATCGCTATGTTCCAATGATGTGATTATCAACTGGCTTCTTGAAAAGGAAGAACGCGATGGACTGAAAACAATCCACCCATACCGGGCTTTTGCGGATAAGGCACGGATTCACAGAGCTAATCTTCGACGATTACTGACCAGCTTGAGCTCTGAGAAAAAGAAGACCTATGGATACGGTGCATCAACTAAAGGGAATGTTGTTCTGCAATACTGTGATTTAACTGATCATGAAATCGTAGCAATGGTTGAAGTTAACGAGGAGAAATTCGGTGCTTACACGCCAGGCACAAGAATTCCTATTATCTCAGAAAAAGAGGCTAAGATGCAAAATCCAGACTACTACCTCGTATTGCCATGGCATTTCAAAGACAACATACTAGCAAGAGAGACGCAATTCCTGCGCGATGGTGGAAAATTCATATTCCCGTTTCCCGAAATTGAAATTATTTAGGAGGGTATTCGAATGGATAAGCTCCTTAGCATTTGCGTTCCTACGCTCGATAGAAGTATTTTTCTTGACCAACTCTTGTCTAGCATTTTCGCGCAAATTACGCCTGAGCTAGGCAGCTTAATGGAAATATGCATAGACGATGACTCTGTAGAGGATGATACTGCGAAGGTTGTTCAAAAATACATTGACAGAAGAATGGTAGATATCCATTACCACAGGAACTACCGTAACACAGGTCTTGAGCAGGCAATTTTAGATTGTGTTGCCATGTCACACGGAAAATACTGCTGGGTAATCTCCGACGATGATTTGGTCATTACCAATAGCATTCAAACGGTTGTTGACCATATTATTACGGATGATTATGATTATCTAATCGTTGAAGCCGATTTCTTCGATGATAGGAGTGGCTGGGTTTCTGGTAGGATTTACGGTTTAGAAGAAGCTGAGTTTGTCAACGCAATTGAGTATAATACAATTATGCAAAAACTATTTCTGCCGATGACGCATATATGCATTTCAGTTTTTAGTCGCGAACTGTGGGATTATGAAGGAAATAGCCAAGATGATGTATCTCATAGATACTTCCCACATATGAAACGTGTATTCCATGCTCTCCCCAATTCCCAGAAGAAAACAAAAGTCATATCCCACCCAACTATTGATGCGCGGGCATACAACCAAAGTTATTCAAAAGATAATTTAGTTGTGTTTTATCATCATCTTCCTAATATTATTGGCGTGTGCCGACAATACGACTATGCAACTAGAAAGACTGTCCGAGTTTCAATTAACAATGCAAGCTTTTCGCACCTGCTGAACCTAAGAATGCTAGTTCATAGCAAGGCTTTTTTTGGTTTAGAGGGTACATATCATGTGAATTTCGCAATTTTCAGAATGATATACCGAAACCTCTCTATTAAAAAGCGATTTGTGGTTTTATCAGTTATCGTTACTCCAAAGTTTGTGCTGCGCAAGATGTGGTATATTGCTGGAAAGTGCGGAGCATACAAATCTGCCAGAAAGGCTGAAACTCATCAGAAACTTCTAAGACAGATTAACCAAGAAAAGCCTATTGCAGACGGTCTTGCCTTGTTGCACGAGGTGAGGGGGTATATATCGGAAACGTTGCAGGACACGGAAGGTGATGTTTCAGACGAGCTAAAGCAGGATAAAATTCAAATAGCCTTTGTAACAACTTGGAACACCATGTGTGGTATTGCAGAATACTCACGAATGTTACTTGAAAAGCTTAGTGACAGGGGGCACATAAGTGTATATCCAAACTATGGTGCCAGTCTTCTACAGCCTGATGAGCCATTTGTATGCACTCGCCTATGGCGTGACCACAACGATGAAAGCTTAGACGATTTAATTACTGCACTAAAAGTGTCGTCTAGCCAAATCATCCATCTGCAATATAACTTAGGGTTTTTTAAGCTATCGAATATTGCACACCTAATACGAAAGCTTTACAAGAACAAAGGAATAGTCATCACTTTCCATCGCACGAAACACATACCGCTACATTCGATTGCTGAAGAATTAAGGCTATGTTCATCACTGGTTGTCCACCAGCATAGCGACAAGCAGCGACTTATTGGCATAGGAATCGAAGAAAAAATGATTACCATTATTCCTCATGGGCAGATTGTTTATCCGCAGGAGCGCAAACCCGATTTGCGCAAGAGGTTGAACGTAAACCGAGAATTTGTGTTTGGTAGCTATGGGTTTCTTTTGCCGAACAAAGGAATATTGGAGTGTATTCAGGCAATAAGTATTATCAAAAAGGCGATCCATAATGTGCTATATATTGTTTCATGCGCATTGCACTTTGATCCGTCATCAAGCGAGTATTATATGCAGTGTGTCAAAACAGTTTCCGAGCTGGGGCTTGAGGAGAACGTAGTATTTGTGACAGAATTCCTATCCAATGAGGAAATCGCGATTATTTTGCAAGTCAGTGATATGTTGCTTATGCCGTATAAATCATCTGCGGAATCGGCTAGTGGAGCTGTAAGATTCTGCGTTGCAGCTAGAAGACCCGTAATCGTTACCGATTTGCCTATCTTTGACGATTTTGAAGGGTGTTGCTATAAAATTCCAGAATGCACACCAGAAACAATTGCTACTGCTGTTCTGGATCTTTTACGGAATGAGGCACATTGCGATAAGTTGGTGCGCAGTATCGACAGGAAAATTGCTGAAACTGAATGGGGAGTTGTCGCAGATCAATACTTTGATGCTTATCAAAAAATCCGTACCGCGCTTCCCGCAGACACGCAAATACACGCATCCCCTGAAACAAGCTCTGCGGTAGTTAAGCAGGTTGAGAATAATGAAACCATACCTTTTGCAAGGGTGGAAATGTGGGAGGATTCTAGCATGACTGAAAACATAAGCTCTGATGTAGACTGCTTACTATCATCCTTAAGCGCCATGAGACAGGCAAAGGATAATCTGCCTTGGAAACCGCTTATTTCACACAGGAGAGTTATCGGGAGTGTGATAGTCTTTCTAAAAAGGATTGTGCGCAGGTGCTTAAAATGGTATATAGACCCTATTGCTAGTCAGCAGTCAGCATTTAACAATTCTGTAACAGACGCAGTGCACGCACTTACAAACATTATTAGCAACACATCGCTCAACAACTCCGCAGCCGATGCAATTATGGGAAAAAAACAGGAACACGCATTGCAGGCAGGAAACAATGACTTTTACGACAAAAAAACATTTGCCCAATCGGGGGAAGATGCGATTTTGGCATTCATCTTCCATACCCTTTCTATACCGATAAACAGCGTCACATATTTGGATTTAGGAGCTTGTGAGCCGAAGAGCACAAGCAATACCTATTATTTTTATTGTAAGGGAGCAAGAGGGGTCCTTGTTGAAGCCAACGCATCACTAGCAAAAAATCTTATTCTTGAAAGACCCGATGATGTTGTATTAAACAACGTCGCAGATCTGCACGATGGTTTAGAGACAGATTTTTACATACTCAATGCATATGGCCTGAGTACAGCAAGCATAGAAGATATGAACCAAACATTACAAATTCAGCCGGAACTAACTCTAAATGAAGTAGCAACAATCGAATCAATAACAGTCAACACAATTATTGAACGATACTTTATGGGAAAGGCACCAACTTTTATCTCCATTGACATAGAAGGAACAGGTGTAGATGTCCTTAAAAGTATTAATTTGGAAAAATACAGACCGCTCTGTATTGTTGTTGAAACAATCCCCTACTTTCCATTTTTGAATATCAATATAAAAGATAATGAAGCAGAGGATTATTTAATTACCCACGATTATGTGGAATACGCATTTACTGGAATCAATTCCATATTTGTCGACAAGCGCGCTCTTGAAGAACGTAACAAGGACAAATAGAATATGTTAATGAATATGCCGCCAACTTCCATAGATGTCATGCTTCAAGCAAAAGACAATCCTGCCCATAAACCACTTAGTTCTAATCGAAGGCTTATTGGCAAAACCGTAGTTTTATGTAAAAAGATTGTTCGCAGATTATTACTTTGGTACCTCGATCCATTAGCAAATCAACAATCCAGTTTCAACAATGCAACTACTGAAACTGTAATATCAATAAACCGGATAACAGAAGCAATGGCAACGCAATTCGCTTGTTTGCAGATGCAGATTGCTGCACAGTCAGACAAAACAATTGAGTTAGAGGCATATGTTGCTAATCATGCTGATAGGCTTAATCAGTTAGAAGCACGGGGCTGCAAGATTTCCAGATTAGAGGAAAAATACTCTTGGCTACAGGACGTCCTTTTCAATCAATCTAACTATATTTCTGACGGCAAATTAGATGTCTGTCGGATGCTACATGCCAAAAAGCCATATTTAGCAGTGGTTGACAGTTCACTCAAAGACTCCATTGCTGACTCTATGCGTACCCCACACCGCATACCACTGTCTTTCCCAAACACCGCTGTCGTCTCTATTCTCCCGCAGACTGGCACTTGTCTTGATATAGGTGCTAACGTCGGTGTTGTCAGCCTTTTTTTTGCTGCTAATGGATGGCAATGCTATGCTTTTGAGGCATCGTCTCGCAATGCTGCTCTTCTTCGAAAAAGTATAATGCTTAATAGTTTTCAAAACATAAAACTCTTTGAAGTCGCTATATCTGACCATTCGGGTGAGTTAACCCTAGCTGCGAACGGGCCGCAAGGGTTCGTCGTGGTTGATGGGTATGCTGAAGAATTAAACACCTATGAGAGGGTTGAGGAAACCTTTGAGCGAATAGCCTGTCGTGCGCTCGACGATATGCTTGACGATGAATTGGCTGATTTAGATGCCATTGATTTTATAAAAATAGATGTTGAAGGTTCGGAGGTCGCTGTTCTGCGGGGCATGAGTAACCTGATTAACTCTTATAAGCATCCAGCTATATATATAGAGATAAATGCATGGACGTTGTTTTTGCAGGGTGAAACACCTTTTTCCCTGCTGAAAACTGCGTCAGAACTAGGCTATAAGGCTTACGTGGTTGAAGAAATGAATGTTTTAAGCTTATACCCAGAGGGTATGTTCCCCATGGAAGTGCTTTTTGACGTAATTTTACTCAAGGATATTCCAGTGAATATGATAGTACGTTCTATGGATTGGCCAGAGGATGAGGCGGTGCTTGAGTGGCTCAAGAAAAAATTTGAGAGATACCATAGCCGCCGAAATCAACACCTTTTTAATAATGGATATAGTTGGGACGATTACATTGATTACCTCTATTATATGCTAAAAGACTATCCTCAATACTATAATACCCCTGCTATAAGGCAACTATTAAAAACAGTTGCCAGCTCCGATAACAATAATGTTTTGACAGAACGAGCAATTGCGTGGTTTCGGGCGATGAATAAAGGGGGGTTAAGTGTATGATTTCCCCGTTTCTAATAGATCCGAATTTCTTCTCTGAACTAGATGATAAGACAGCCAAGCGCCTTTTTGCGGATAATGTCGAATTGGTTTATATGGAAACGCATTCCAAATGCAATCGTACTTGCTGGTTTTGTCCAAATGCTTTTATTGATAGGCAGTCTGACATGGTTCAAATGGAGAATACCGTTTTCGATATGATTTTGCAGCAATTACATGAAGTCGATTATAGTGGAGATTTGGGATTCTGCCTTTATAATGGACCGTTGGCTGATTTTAGCTTGGCATATACCCGCATCTTTCCGGCACGAGTTTTACTTCCTAATACTCCTCCATGCAATTCCTGTACAGCCCTTTATGAAACAATGATTCTAAATACCCCATTTGGTGCGCCATATGATAGACCGAGATACAGAAAACAAAAACTGGATTGCTAGACGAGTGACATGAAATCTCATTTTATAAAAATGCTGCGCATAAGTTCAAGTGAGGTGGAGTTTATGAATGCATTGATCACAGGTAGTCTCGGATTTGTAGGGCGCCACCTATCCACTGAGCTTATAGCCCACGGATACGCTGTTTCCGGCATGGACTTAACAACAAGTAAAAACACCACTATCGTTGACCTCGCAGATAAGCAGGCGGTGCACGAGTTTGTTCGCATCGTTCAGCCTGATGTGCTTTTCCATTTAGCAGCGATTTCTTCAATACCGTTGTCATGGCTGCAACCACAAAAAACATACGAAACCAATGTAATCGGGACAATTAACCTATTAGAGGCGGTTCGTGCCGAGCAAAGCAGCTGTTGTATCATCATTGTGGGGTCTTCGTACCAGTATGGAGCTGTGAACACACCAACGCCGATTTCTGAGGATGCAGTGCTTTTCTCAGGCAATCCTTATGCTGCATCTAAGAAAGCACAGGAGGAGATAAGTACAGTTTATGCAAGTACTTATTCAATAGATATTAGGTATACGCGTTCTTTCAATCATATCGGACCAGGTCAGGGAGCGGGTTTTCTTATACCAGATTTATGTAGGGGGATCGCACAGGTGGAAAGGGGAGAGGCAGAGTTATTGAAGGTAGGGAACTTGGAAGCGATACGTGATTTCACAGATGTGCGAGACATAGCACGGGCTTATCGCTTGATTTCTGAAAGGGGCGCATACGGAGAAAGATATAATGTAGGCTCGGGGACGGGACGTAAGGTGCGTGATATACTCGATATGTTATTAGAAATGGCGAAGCGCGAGATTCCTGTGCAATCGGAAAACGAGTGTATGCGGCATTCCGATCTCCCGGTACTTGTGTGCGACAGCACGAAGCTACAAAACCAGACAGGCTGGAAACCTGAGATTCCATTTGAACAAACTCTACATGAAGCTCTGGAATACTATCGGAAAGAAGCGTAGAGTGGATGTCCACGATGGTGAGGTGTCGCAAATGGTAAGTCTGGAAATGACAGTAAAGCAAAATACCATGCTCGCCTCTCTGCTTGTTGCAGCTGTGCTTTTCTTTGGCATCCTGTATTTGACAAAACCTGATCACATGATGGTTGCAGGAGGTACAGAAAGCGATTTTGCCACAACTGCGGAGCAGAACCCAGTTGATACCGAAGACAACGCGGGAATTTCCGATGGGAATGAAAGCATTGAACATGCGACTGATGAAATAGCGCTTTTAATAGTTGGTATGCTCACACAAATTGAGCGGCAAACGCAAATTGACGGCATGCTGATTGCCGAACTGGAAAGCGGCGTTTATAGCTTTGAATACCCGCTCGTGGTGGTTGACCCTTATGGCGTGTCCCCGCTCACGGCATTAGTGCTGTTCACTAGCGACGAACCGCTTAACATATCTGTGCATGTGCCGGGTAAAACGGAACGCTCGGATGTTTATTTTACTGTGAGCGGATTCAATACAAACCATCAAATTTCGATTTATGGGCTTTATCCCGGTATATTGAACAAAGTTGAACTTGTAGCGACTGCGCTAGACGGGTTTACACAGAATATCCGTTTAGAGATACAGACAGACCCGCTGCCATTTGAATTGGCTAAGAACATAATAATCACCAACTTGCCACAGCCGAATAATTATCAGCCGGGATTCAATTTCACATTCGTGCAAAAAAGTGCATTTGATGTAAACGGTGATTATAGATGGTTCCACAATGATTTTAGAACATGGCAGAGTGTACTGTATGATTATGATGGAAATATGGTATTTACCAGCGGTGATGATTATGAAGGTGAAATGTTGTTATTTACCATTAATACTTTAGGAAAAGTTCTCAATGTCTATTTCCTGCCATATGGCGCACATCACGACGTCACGGCAATAGACAATGGGAATTTGCTCATTACTGGAAGCAAGGGTGACACTATTGAGGATTTTATATATGAGCTTGATATGGAAACCGGCCAAATAGTGAACACGCTAGATCTAAAATATGTGTTGCAAAGAACGCGGGCAAGCAAAATCACTGAGCACAGCACGATAGACTGGTTTCATCACAATGCCACGGTGTATGATGATGGTTACATTATTATTTCAGGCAGGCATCAATCTGCAGTTGCTAAACTCTCTTGGCCTGATGGTAAGCTTGAGTGGATTTTGTCAGATCATATCGGGTGGAATCCTATGTTTCAAAAGTATTTGCTAACCCCAATCGGACACGATTTTGAGTGGAGCTACGGTCAACATGCCCCCAAAATTCTCCCTGACTTTGACAATAACCCAGATACAATCGATATTCTATTATTCGATAATGGCAACAATAGGTTCGAGCATAACAGAGGGCTTCAACTAGCAGTAGCCAATAATGAGGTTCTTCTTCCGGAAAACTACTCCCGTATGGTGCATTACCGCATAAATGAAAAGACAAGGCAGATAGAACAAATTTGGCAATTTGGTAAGGAATTAGGCGAAACTTACTTCGCATACGCGCGTAGTGATGCAAGGCTGCTTGAAAACGGAAACAGGTTAGGAACATTTAATAGTTATATGACTAACTTCATAGAAGTAGATCCGATGGGGAATATTGTTTGGGAAGCGTATGCCACAAGCACAGACCATTTGGGCAGCTATACAGCCTACCGCCTCGAACGTCTACCACTCTACACCGCTGCCGCGAACGATCTGCAAATCGGCGTTTCCGCACGAGTCTTTATACCGGAGGACAAAATGCCATGAGAAAGGTTCAATGCAAACAAATCATGGAAATTCATTTTGGATTGGATAAACAAACAAAAAACGCCGCTTTTGAGCTGCGCGTAGAGGGTGTGCAATCGCACGAGTTATGAGTCGCCGTGCGCGTGGTAAGGTAAATATGCCGCTACGGTAAGGAGAAATTTCAAAAGAGGGTAAGCAGAATTTTCTTTCGTGTAGCGATTAAATCAAAGGAGCGGGAGTCAGCTAGGCGCTGTTTGTCGGATACTGCCATAAGAGGTATACGAAAGGGGACGGCTACAAACAGCCTCGGGATCAACAACACGCAGATCGCGGCAATCTGCGGCTGCACAAGGTCCACAGATAACATCAGATTCAGGTCAAATTGGGGATGAGCTGAGCGGCAGCAAATAAAGCTGTCTTGCACATGGAAAGTACGTCAGCTGCCCTCTCCGAGCCTTGCGTGTAGTTCCGCAATAAGTGCGTCTTTGTCCGCAAGCACGGACTGCCATTTTCCGCGTTCGCGCAACTCGCCGCGCGCCTCAGCCGTGAGTATGTTCGAAGCCGTGTCCGTTTCATACTTACCGCTCTTCCTGGCTTAACACAGCGTCAATATTCCGTTTGCTGTATAGAACCGCGACGACAGCGACGGTATCTGAGCTTTCCTGTATCTCATATATGATGGAGTAATTATCAACGATTAATCGGCGTAAACCTCTTGAACGCCATGGTTCATTTTGGAGTAAACTGCCACGTTCGGGCATTTCTTCCAGACTGCTGACTGCTTCTCGGATGCGTTCAGTTTGACGCCATGCTGTAACAGGTTCGAACAGTGTGTTAGCAATATAGTTATATACCCCATCTATATCGCTTTCAGCCGGCTCAGCAACAATGACATTCCATTCTTTCATGATCCGTACTTCCTCTCCATGTCACGGAACACATCTTTTGCCGGACGCGCCCGGCCTTCGGCGATTGCATCAAGACCGGCTTGAATTTTGGCGTCAAACTCGTTTTTGCTCATATCTTCTGTCGCCTTAGGTTGGGCTGGCAGCGGTACTCGCAACTCGAAAGGAATTCGCCTCTCCCGAACCGCTGCTTTTGCAAATACTGTTACGGCGGTGGAAATACTCATCCCCAACTCACCGCAAAGCCACTCCAATTGCTTTTTTAAAGCCTCATCCATACGTACATTTACGGTAGTTTGTGCCATAATACGTCACTCCTTTAACGGATTTGCATACATTGTATCATAATTTGAGAACATTTCAATGATTTTTATACACTGTGTTCCAGTACGTATTGGATTGGATAACAAACAAAAACACGCCGCTTTTGAGCGGCGCGTAGAGAGTGTGCAAACGCACGAGTTATGAGTCGCCGGTCAC
>Ga0099364_10014788_pt1 | contig 10347 bp, 8 predicted proteins | sample TergutTh196P3_FD_73070 | JGI IMG/M metagenome (GOLD analysis project Ga0099364, IMG submission 73070) | Microcerotermes parvus P3 segment gut microbial communities from Pointe-Noire, Republic of the Congo - Th196 P3 | ecosystem: Host-associated > Arthropoda: Insects > Digestive system > Gut ...
AACGATGTCTTGTACGGACTCATTTTGATCCCAATTTCGGAAACTTACGCGATTCTTCGGTACGACCAAGTCGTTCACGCCTTCGGTTTCGGCGTGTCCACGCTCATTATGTACCATCTGCTGGCCAAATTGCTTTCAAACGGGGACATGAAACGCTTTTCCACCGGTCTGATTGTGGTCATGGCGGGTGCCGGTCTCGGAGCATTCAACGAGAATATTGAATTCCTGTTGACGGTATTTCTGCCGCAAACCGGTGTTGGCGGTTATGAAAACACATCCCTTGACCTCTGGTCCAACCTCATCGGAGCCGTCGTTGCCTATTTTCTTGCAAGAAACGGTTGGATGCCGATGAAATCCGGCGAATAGCGTTTTTGAGCCACTCTCTGTGCGAAGTACCGCCCCGTTTTCCCACCCTTTGGGGAAGGCAGAGGAAAGTGAATCCCACCACTCACCCCTTGTTCCTCATCCCTCGATAGCGGCCATTACTTGATCGCTTTGCGGACGGCTTCCAGTTGTCCGGCACTGCCGAGGACTGCGTTTTTGTGGATAATATATTCGGCGTAAGCCTGCATGAAGACCTTTCCCGGAGGACGCAGGTCGAAGTTGGCCGGGTCGTCGCGGAACCGTTCGCGGTGAATCGCGCACCAGACCAAGCGGCCGTCGGTGTCGATGTTGATTTTACACACGCCGAGTTTCGCGGCAGGCAGGTATTGCGATTCGCTGACCCCGCTGGCGTCTTTCAACTCGCCCCCGGCGTTGTTGATGCGTTCGACCCAATCCTTCGGCACACTGCTGCTACCGTGCATGACCAGCGGGAAATCTTTCGGGACGGCCTGTTGGATTTTTTCCAGTACGTCGAAATGCAAACCCTGGGTGCCACTGAACTTGAACGCACCGTGTGAGGTACCGATGGCCACGGCAAGCGAGTCGCAACCGGTTTTTTCGATAAATTCGGCAGCCTGATCCGGGTCGGTCAGCTTGACACTGCCGACAATATCTTCCTCCACACCGCCAAGCTGACCGAGTTCGGCTTCGACTACAATGTTTTTCGCATGGGCGCGACCGACCACCCGTTTGGTAATCTCGATATTTTTGGCAAATTCCTCATGCGAAGCGTCAATCATCACCGAGCTGTAAAAACCACTGTCGATGCAATCGTAGCAGACCTCTTCGGTTCCGTGGTCGAGGTGAACGGCGAAAATCGCTTCCGGGAACACTTCGTCCGCCGTGCGGATCATGGATTCCAGAAATCGCTTATCAGAATAACTCCGCGCGCCGCGCGAAATTTGAATGATAAACGGCGCACTTTTTGAATTGTCGTTGGGGTCTTCATTTTTTTGCGTCTTGCCGAGGTTGCCCCGGAAAAGACCGACAACTTGTTCGAGATTGTTAATATTGTAGGCTCCGATGGCGTAATTGCCGTAAGCCTGTTTGAACAGTTCTTTTGTGGTAACGATCATTTGAGGTTTTTCCTCCTGGGACAGCGGACTGGTGACGGTTATCGTGATGATTCTGCGGGGATTTCGCCTCTCGATGTCGAGTACCGAACAGACGAAACCCAATTAAGTCAATGATACCTTATTTTTTGCGATTCGACCAGCCCGACCCCGGTTTGGCATGGTATTACCGAGCGATGCAATCCTACGGATTGCAGGGCATTTTCGTTCCCGTAAACCAAATACTCCGCTGAAATGATACGAATTATTACCGTTTTAGTCAACATGTATTTTTAGACTTGACAAAGCAATAGGCATCGTCACAACCATACAATCAACTCGGTGATGCCAGTTAGAAAGTGGGGGGGCGCCCTGAAAGAACGCAGTACTGTTATCGTCCTGAAAAGGACGTAATCTCTATAACCCCCGGGTTGATCCGGGGGTGGTGACGCCACTTCCACCTTTATCGTGTGACCTGTTCCATGATCCATCGGTTGAGGTCTTCGAGCATGTTCGTCGAGATTTCCTGACGGCAGGGGTATTGGCGAACGGTGACCGACATGCCGGCGGTATGGAACAGTGTCATCTGTCGGGCGGCTTCGGTCGGCGGGAACACCGGACTGTCGCGTCCGACGCACATCAGGCAGGGCAATTGCCTCACCGCATCGAGTTGGCGGAGCGGCATTCGCCCTTGCGGGAAAGAACCACCCAACGAAACGACCCCGGCGAAATATCGCGGAAACTGCGTCGCGACACGAAAGGCCATCGTTCCGCCGTCGTCGAACCCGGCCAGGAACACGCGGCGTCTGGCGATATTGCATTTTTCCGACGCAATGTGCAGGCAGTCAAACACCCGCTTTTGTGCCAGGTTGAAACCCGTTTCCGTGTTCGGCCAACCGTATTGCGCTGTCCCGGTTTTGGCGGAAGCCGGGCAATCCGCCCCACGAGGAGCAGTTGCAACATAGTTTCTCATGCTGATGATCGGCATGATCTTCATCAACTGACGTTCGGCGGCGTTACTTTTTCCGTGCAGCCAGATAATCAGTGGATAGGCATAACCCGGCTCGTAGTGCATCGGAGAAAACAGAGTGTGCGGCGTTTCCGACGTTGTATCGTGTGTTGCAAGCGAAAGTTCAAATTCGTGAACTTGTTTCTCAAATTCCCGTGACCGGAGAATGGTGCCGGGCATGTCGAAGCGGTTGTGCAGACCGGATGCCGAAGCGGCGGAAAGAGATTGGGTTTTGTTGGATACGGACATTTGGTATAATGGATATTGTGTTGAACTTTTTGAAACGGAAACGCATGATATGACTTGTGCGGCAAGTTCGCCGAACCAACGATAACCATGCAGTTTTCCGGGCTTCCCCACATTTCACGTTGACTTACGAAACTATACCCGAAACCGCCTCAAACTGTCAATATCATTTTTTATCTTATCCCAATCCATTCTTTTCACACATTTTATTTTGACTGTTTTGCCCAAAACAACATGTCATGCGTTACACTCTGTTAAAACACGAAAACCACGGCGACTTTCACGTCGATTTGATGTTCGATTGTGGGGAAGAACACCTTTTGACATGGCAAATCGACGACAAAAGTTTCGCAAGTTTCCTTGTTGGAAAAGAAAATTTTTTCAATTTTACCGATCTGTTAAACAATAAAGACGCTACAGTTTACTCAAATTGCCGGAGAATTTTCGACCATCGACGGAAATATCTTGACTTTTCCGGTGATCTTGGCGATCATCGCGGTTACGTTACCCGTGTCGAATGCGGGACATGGGAATTGCTCGAGCTTGACGCCAGACGCTTGGTCATCAAAACAATCGGTACGCGATTGACGGATACACCGGTTGCCAATTTGCTGTCAATCCGGCAGTGGCAATTTGAACCGCCGGTCGAAATTGTGATCGACCTGAGCGGGACGTTATCTGAACGACTCATGCAACAACTTCCGCCGCCCGGCGAAGGGACTTGGGTTGTTTCTTGCAGTTTCCTGTGCTAGAATTGTGATACGAAATGACGATTATTTTTGGTTTGTCCATTACTGTAAAACATATCGAACGGAAGGATTTGCAAGGAATATCCATCCGCTTTTTTTAGCCTCCCAGGAGTATTTTACCATGACCGACATGAAACGACGTGATTTTTTGAAGACCGGTGCCGCGATTGGTGCCGGGACACTGGCTGTGACCTCGCCGTTGAAGGCCCAAACGCCCGCCGAATTGAAAAAGCAAAGCAAGCCGAAAAAGCCGTTTTCGACCGATCCCTGTGCCGTTGTGCCGCTGACCGGAAAAGTGAGTTGTACGCGGATCGGATTCGGCACCGGGATGCGGGGTTACAACCGCGAGAGTAATATTGTCCGGATGGAGGAGGAAAAAGCCGTCAGTCTTTTGCGCTATGCGTATGACAAGGGGATACGGCTTTTCGACATGGCCGACCTGTACGGTTCTCACCCGCTCGTTGCCAAGGCACTTGAGGGGAAGCCCCGCGACAGTTACACGCTCGTCTCGAAGCTCTGGTACCACGATGGCGGCCTTCCCGAACAGGAACGCCCCGATCCCGATGTCACAATCAAACGTTTTCTCAGGGAATGCAAGGTTGATTACCTTGACGTGTTGCAGATTCACTGCATGATGAACGGCGATTGGGCAGGCCAATTCGGGAAACAGATGGAAATCATGGAGCGGCTCAAGCAGGAAGGTCTCATTCGGGCACACGGCGTCAGTTGTCATGCGAACACGGCGTTGGGGGTGGCAGCCAAAACGCTTTGGGCGGACGTTGTCCATGTGCGAATCAACCATGACGGCGCGCGAATGGACGGCGAGGTCGAAGGCGTCGTCAAAGTCACCCGCGCATGTCACGAGTCGGGAGTTGGCGTCATCGGCATGAAAATTATCGGCGAGGGAACCTTTGGCGAAGACCCCGAAAAACGCAAAAAGTCGGTCGATTTCGTATTGAATCTCGACTGCGTCGATGCGTTTGTGGTCGGCTTCGATGAAAAAGAACACATCGACGAACTGCTGACCAACGTGAAAGCATCGCTCGAAACGATGGCGAAGAACAGCGTTTGATTTATCGTCGTCACATGAATTCGAGGTTCACCGTGGCAGTCAGCAACGCGCAAGCAGGCCCCGTTGCGAACGTTCCCGGTGCTGTTTCGGTGTGACGGTGAGGGCGTCCTGAAAGGACGCAATGTCTCTAACCGCCGGTGTCAACCGGTGGACCAAGGCGGCACAAGAAACCCATAACCCCAACGGGGCATCACAAAGCGGGATTGTCATGCTCCGTTGGGCTTGGTCCATTTGTTGCAGTCGCTTACCCCGGATCAATCCGGGGGTTATGGAAATTGCGTCCTTTCAGGACGATTACGTGTCTCCGTGGTAAACAGTGGTAAACAAAGGTCGCCTCTATAAATCCCGTGAATTCTGTTGTGATTCTTCTTTTCCTCTCGACATTCGCCCCCATGACGCAAGAATATTTTTTCACGTCATGTGACACTCTTCCGCTCCCTCTTTCCCCAGACGATCATGGCAAAAATCAAAGGACAACTTGGGTTCTTCGATCTCGAAACGCAATTGAAAAATTTATGAAATCAGGACTTGATAAAAAACGACGTTTTTCAGAGGTGCCGTTAATTCAACTTTTACGGCGAAGCAAAATGACTGCAATGCAAAGTCGGTTTTTCGGCAAGTGAAACTGAATTTTCAGGATTGCATATCTGTGTGGCAAAAAACTGCTGTTTGTTGTTTTTGCCAGTTCGATTATATTGTATCAAAAGCAATGATCATCGTCACCTTGACATTGAGACAAAACAGGAGGTTTGTCATGCGAAAATCTGAAAAAATCCCGTTGATTGATGCTGCGGTACAACTGTTTCGCAGTCTGCTTGTGTTATCGGTGATTGTTGCTGTTGCGGCACTGGCTGTTTTTTGGGAATCGTTGCCAGTTCCCATCAAAAAAACTGTAACGTCTTTATCTGCCTATCATTCCGGCAAAGATGAAGACACTTTGATTCCGAACAAATATCGCATTGAAAATATGTCAGAAATTTCGGAAAATATTTCCAGTCAATCTACGTATTCTACTCAATTCACCAGTCTTCCAGGTGAAACAGACTCTGTACATTCAGGTTTAATCGATGATCGCAATACAACATCCGTTCATATCACCCTTGATAACGCCATGATCGTTCGGTTAAACGAAGAACTGAAGCAATTGGGCGCAACCGCTTGTCAGTTATCCTATTGGGGAGACAATAGAAACATGTTTCGATTTTCCTGTCAAGTGCCTTTCAAGGAACATAACCCCATTGCTGTTCGTACTTTTCAATCCATAGCCCCGGAAGCAACACTGTCAATGCAGGAAGTGATTGACCAGGTCAGACAATGGAAACAAGACAAAGGTGGCGTATTCAGGCAGTGACCACCAGAATCTTGTTCCGCTTGTCAATCCTTGCAAACGATTATTGCGCAACAAAAAACCGTGTCACAGATCATGACACGGCCTATGGGATATAAATTGGAAAAAAGTTACAACAAAGGTAGTTTTGGGTTTATGGAGTGATTGCCCGCAAGGTGTTTTTGAAAAACTGTCCCGGGATGTAATGCTTGATACTGACGGTGGAACCGTCCGGAAGGATCATTTTGACCGGAATGGGTTGCTGTGGCGGAGCTTGTGGTTGTACCATCGGCATTATTGGCTGTTGCATCATCATTGGCATGGCCATCGGATCATACATGGGCTGCATCATCGGTTGCGGCATGGGTGCCATCATTTGGGGCGGATACTGCGGAATCACCAGCTGTGCCGGGCGGTTGACCATCATTGTGACAGGCTGTGGAGTATAAGTCATATACTGTGGCACAACAACCGGAATGATAATCGCCCCACTCGTCATTCCAAGTGACATTGCCTGTTGTGGTATGGCTTGCGGTATGACTACCTGCAATTGCGGCTGAACCTGCGGCGTCATTTCAGGCGGTGGCGCGACTTGCGAAGTTGGCTGTGCCACCCGGACTCCGGCGTCCGTTTCCTGGGATACCGCATTTTCTACGGGTTGTGCGGCCAATGCCGTAACATACGTCGGCGGAACCCGCAATTGGGAATAAGCCAACTCCGCACAACATAAACCGGCAAGCGCGGCAAGACCGCCCGTTATTAACAGCTTCATGATGGTTTTTTGCATAAACCCCGTCCTTTGCTCAAATGATACGGCAAATCATAAACATCGCCATGATCGGCAATCAAGAGACCATAGCATATATTTCGGTACACCTGGTACATTTGTTCTCGTAAGATAAAAATGATTTCGGACAAAACAATTGCGCAACATGGTCGGACTGTGCGAAATTTGCAGATAACGCGGTTTGCAAGAAATGCTGCCAATTCTTTCAGAAGAAATTGCCCCCAAGGCGTTGCCTTGGGGAAATATCCGCAATCAGCCGACGATTTACGGTTTAAAGAGTCGTTCCATGAAGATCGGGTCTTCCAGCACGTTCGGGTGGATAATCAATTGCGGCGTTGCGAGGAACGTTTCGGCGTATTCGGCCAATTCTTTCGGGTCGTTCGGCAAGCCTTGCACCAACTCGAATTGGAATTCAAACACGCCGTGCTGGTCGCATGCGAAATTCGTCATCCACGTATTGTCGAACACCATTGCGTAAACTTTATTCGGGTTTTCCGGTGCGGCTTTCAGGAACTTGAGCGTTTGCGGGCCGCCGAAACTCACCAACGGAGCGTCACGGGAAATCCACGTCCAGCGTTCGCCTTCATTGCCGCCCGGCTTGCGGTAATTCACCCAGGAATCGATTGCGAAATAATCCATGCACGTATTCGGAAGTTGATCCGTAAACGGCGTGAACGGCATCCCGCCCGCGCTGGCCGTTGGCAAGGCGTCACCACTTGGGAACGAGCAACCGATGTAAAACCACTCCGGCAATTCCGACGAAATCCGGTAAAACCGTACCGTCAGCGTTGCTCTTGAACGACCTCTGTTCTCATGCTTGTCGTAAACTTCCAGACTTCGTGTCAACCATTTCAGTCGCGGGTGCTTCATCGTTTGCGTGTAAACAGTCGAGTAATTTGTTCTTTCGACGGTCGTTTCATCGGCAGGTTCGGCGTGAGTTTCCTTCAGCGCGGCGTTCCGACGCGCCGGATCGTTCGCGTGAAGAATGGTGTGATACTGCCAACGGCCTTGCGGTTGCGTAAATTCCACCGACACAAAATCACCAGGCGATTCGGTCAACAGAGGGGATTGAAATCCCAATCTTCCCCTCTTCCAATGAATCGATTTTGGCCAACCGTGTTCGTCGCACAAGACTTCGGCGGGGAATGAATTGGTTACTTCCACGATTCCGCGATCTGGCTGAAAGGGCGAAAGACTCAGCATTCCGGCAGGCGGAACAACAGCCCAAAATTGTGCCAACTGCTCCGGCTTGTTGTCGGACACTGTGTCATTGTCCGACTCGTAGGTCATTTCCTCCGCATTGGAAGGCGGCACGAATTGCGCATAGCCGGGAAGCCGTTCCATTTTCGTCGTAAACCAGGCTTCCGGGTCCCAGGTTTCCGTGAGCCACTCAACCGGTTCCCGCAATGCGGAGGTTTTGAGGTAAACCCAGCCTCTCCACTCTTTCGGGGCCGTATTAACGACATAAAAACTGTCTTGCGTTTTCATGGCGTGGATTTTCGTTCTGGCCCGCTGGGCAAGGAGCATTTTCGATAACGCCATGCCGTAATACGCCGTTCGTGCCTTTTCGTTAAACTGGGCGTGGGTGTCGATCGCGTGCGGCAGACCGATGCTATCGACGGACCCCCAGGTGTGCTCGTCGAACAGACAAAGTTGTCGCAGGATTTTATCCGCCGCTTTTTGCACGTTGGACTCGTTCGGATCGCCCCAGACCGGCGAAAGTGCCGCCGCGAGGTTCCGCTTGGCGATTCGTGATGCCGCGACTTCTCTCGGACTTGACATGATCCCGTTGACCCACCAGTCGGTAAATTCACCGGAGTATTCCGGGGCGTCACCCGCCTCTTTTTTCAAACGTTCCATGGCGTCCGACGCCGTCGAAAGGTAAATCGACGGTTGCAGACCGAGCTTGTTCCACGCGGCAACAAATTCAGCAATTGCCGGAAACGGCGGATCGTTGTCCATCCGCCAAACATTGGTCAGCGAAAGCGGCATCACGGAATATTGGTACCCTTGCGCTTCATAATGCCGCAATTTCGCGCAAAGAATTTCGTGTGATCTGCGAAGCGACGGCTCGTCGGTCTTGAAAAGTTCGGTCGGTCGTGCCGGCCGGAAATGCGTATCGGTGGATTCCGGCACCGGACCGCGACGCCAATCGAAATCGTGAAAGAAGTAAAAGCCCATTGGATACGATTCACCGAGCCAAACGAACAGTCTGCGGCCGTCCGGCATTTTCCACCAGAAAGGTGCCGGAACCTGGAACGGAGCGTGACCGTTGGTCGCGTTGATGCCCATCCAGAGATTTTCGACCCCCCGGTCAAGCATAGCCACCGCCCCGGCACGCGGAAAACCGTTCACGTCGTTTTGAATCCCGACTTGGTGCGGCACGATCATGTCGAGTTCTTCCGGCAACCAATGGAGCATCGTTTTCCACTGTGTCGCGTCCAGGGTTGCCGTTTGATTCATCGCAACGGTGCCGATTTCGAGTTGCCCGGATTGAATCGCCTTGACAAGGTCGGCCTTGCGTTGCGGCGTTGCCTGTTGCCACCAATCGTCAACGGCAAGTGGTCCTTCGGCTTCCCAGACGAATTTTCCGGTGTCCGGCTTGTCGAGCGTTTGCAACACGGCGTCAATCGCGATGTCGAGATACCGCATCTGTTGCTCGCGCGTCACGGCGGGGTGATCGGTGTAACCGATGTCGGTGTGCGTCGTATGAACGATGTCAACACGCTGGATATATTGCGGCAACTCGGCGGCACCTGCGGTTGTTCCAAACAAGCAGAGGAAACACGCGAAAAGTAAGTGTGGATTGTTTTTCATGGTTGAGAAAGGAAAAAGGGGGAAGCAAATTGGTGAATCCTAATGGTGTGTCCATTCTAAAAATTCATGTTGACTAAAAACGTGATTTTTCTCTATATGTTGGGGCTTTTTTACCCCCCAACTCATGGAGGAATCCTCATGAACACGGAAAAATCTATTGTTCGGCTCAGCGACGAGGAACGCCAGGAACTTCAAAGCATTGTCAAAAAACTCAAGGGGACATCCCAAAAAGTCAATCGGGCCATCGCCTTGCTTCACGCCGACGCCAATGGGCCGGATTACACGCGATTCAAACCGGAGTATTGTCGTGAAATTTTCCGACGATGGGAGTTTGTTGATACTCCGGTGCATGGCAGTTGGCTAAATATTGCAGAAAACGAATTCAGTAGTTCGTATCATTGGACATTGCATTTGATTTGATTTAACTCATTATTTTCATGGTGGTTACGTTACCTTTTCGGGTCTTGTTTTGCGAGGTCGCTTTCGAGGGATTTGTCAAGTCTCAAGAGCAGATCGCGGAAGCTGATGTAATCGTCGCGGGTTTGTTGGCGGCGGCCGTTCTCCGTCACGCACACGCGTTCGAACCAAATCCAGCAATTGCGCATCAGCATCGCCAGTGCAAAGTACAGCAATCGCAAAATCGGCTTGCGTGTGCTCGTGCGAATCCGGCATTCGTGCATCTGCCGATAACTCGTTTCGATTCCGAACCGCTTGCGGTACGTTTCAAACATCCAACGCGCCTGATTGACGTTCACACCATAGTAAGCAAACGTGAACGCCTTGCGACCCTGTTTGCCGCGTTTGCCGTTTTGATTTTGGCAGTACACGCCGACATGAAACCACGTCGATATTTTCTTTTTGTTTTTGACCGTTGTGATGGTGTATCTGTCAAAACCGCTTTTCT
>Ga0099364_10014789_pt1 | contig 10347 bp, 7 predicted proteins | sample TergutTh196P3_FD_73070 | JGI IMG/M metagenome (GOLD analysis project Ga0099364, IMG submission 73070) | Microcerotermes parvus P3 segment gut microbial communities from Pointe-Noire, Republic of the Congo - Th196 P3 | ecosystem: Host-associated > Arthropoda: Insects > Digestive system > Gut ...
AATAGACGATGAACCACTCACAGATGAAGATTTTGCCGAACTGGAAAATAATCGCGCCAATTTTAACAGAGAGATGGCGCTATGATAATTTACGCTATGGATACAAATATCATTTCCTATGTCTTAAAAAAAGATGAAGCTGTTATAAATCGTTATCGGCAGGAATGCAATCAAGGAAATGAATTTGTTATGCTCCCAATTGTATACTATGAAGTATCGCGTTGGTTATTGGAAAGAAACGCAAAAAAACTTCAAACGGAGTTTAATGCCATGTGTATAGAAATTCCACTTATGGACACCACCAAAGAAGTTTGGGATAAAGCGGCTGCTTTATACGTCCATACGCGGCGAATTGGCAAACCCATTGGAAGTGATGCTGATTTACTTATCTCTGCTTTTTGTCTTGCTAACGATTGTACATTGGTTACAAACAATATACGCCATTTTGAGCATATCGACGGGCTAAAACTCGTTAACTGGAAACAATGAAAAATCCAAATACCATTGAAAACGGGCTTAACAAAACAAGAGAAAGACTTTACGAAGAAACTAAATATGACGGTTGTGGAACATGTAGCGTATATAAACTCGCTCGCTGCACCGATCATTAAACAATATGGTTTGAAAACCGTGAATCAGATAAAAGCAGATGAACAGGTGAAAAAGGAAGCAGTATTATATAATGGACCCCGAAAACTGGACCAGTGGTTAAGCAATAAAGATGTTGATTGCGAGCTGGTAAAATAGCTTCTGAAAAGGAGCGGTTTTATGAGGAAAAAATATAACTCGGCATTCAAAGCCAAAGTAGCACTGGAGGCGATCGAGGAGCAAAAAACGCTTGCGGAACTTGCGAGTGAGTATAGTGTTCACCCGACTCAAATAACGAACTGGAAAAAAGAGCTGCTGGAACGGGCTGGAGAAGTTTTCGACAAAAATGCTTCCCGCGAAGCAAAAGCCGCTCAAGCGCGAGAAAGCGAGTTATACCGGCAGATAGGTCAACTGAAAGTGGAGGTTGATTGGTTGAAAAAAAAATCTAAAGAAGTTTTCGGGCGATAAGCGCTACCTTGTAGAAAAAGTGGTTCAAGGCCCGTCAATCAGACGTCAATGCGAGCTATTGGATTTGAACAGGAGTACGGTCTATTACAAACCCGTACCCGAAAGCGAAGAAAACAAGCGCCTCATGGCGTCAATTGACAGAATCTATACGAAACGCCCGAGTCTTGGCAGTCGCAAGATCACAAAGCTTCTGCGAAAACAGTGGGAGTGGCGACGCGTCAATCGCAAGAGGGTTTATCGGTTGATGCAATTAATGGGGATCGAGGCGATTTATCCCAAGCCCAAACTGAGCAAATCTGACGAGTCACATCCGAAATATCCGTATTTGCTCAAAGGTCTGGAAATAAAGACGCCGAATCAGGTCTGGTGTTCTGATATTACCTATATACCTACGGAAAGGGGTTTTGTGTATCTGACAGTGATAATGGACTGGCACAGCCGCTACGTGTTGTCGTGGGAAGTATCGAACAGCTTGGAATCATCGTTCTGTATCAAGGCGCTGAAACGAGCTATAACGTATCACGGAAAGCCTGATATCTTCAATAGTGATCAGGGCAGTCAGTATACGAGCGGCGATTTTAGGGAAGTTCTTGAGAGTAACGGAATCAAAATCAGTATGGACGGCCGAGGCCGTTGTATGGACAACATATTCATTGAGCGTCTGTGGCGGAGCGTTAAATATGAGGAGGTGTATCTGAAAAGCTACAAGACGTTGCCCGAGGCACGATTGGCGCTGAAGGAATACTTCGAATTCTACAACACGGAACGCCCACACCAGTCACTGGATTACAGGACTCCGCTTGAAGTTCATTTTCCTGATAACGGAGTGGAGGGCGATCCACAGAATACGGGAGCTATTTTTCTTAATTTCGCCGCGTCATGGTCTTGACAATGGGGTCCACTATAGTCACAGGCTTGAAAAAATCCATTCTTTTGGGAGAAACGAAAGGAAAGCAGCGTGGCTCTTTCTGATTGGATAGAAGCTAAGACACTGAAGATCGACGTAACGAATCCAGATGCAAAAAGTCTTGCACATTATGCCGCCGAGGAGGGTCGTATTGATGTGCTTGAACTATTGCACGAGCATGGTTCCCGGGTCATCGTGTCGCATGCTTGTAATATGGAAAGTTTTGCTGATTTCGGAAAAGAGGACGGCTGGGCTCCTATTCACTATGCAGCTTTCCACGGGCAAATCGAAGTGATGAAGTGGCTCATGGAACAAGACGTTGATATCAACACGAAAACCCAAGGCATTTTGAATCGTAACTGGCTTCCCATTCACTGCGCCGCTTTTGGCGGACAAATCGAGGTTATGAAATGGGTAAAAGAACAAGGCTCCGACATCAACGCAAAGGTTGACATGCATTGGGATAAACAGTTTCCTATGCATAAAGCTGCCAATGGCGGACATGTGGAGGCGATGAAGTGGCTACAGGAACAGGGAGCTGACGTTAACGCGGTAGGCGCTTATAGCGTGACCACCATGCACTCCGCTGCCAATGGCGGACATGTGGAGGCATTAAAGTGGTTGAAGGAGCAGGGAGTAAAAATTCCCTCGGCTATCATGTCAAGTGCCGCAAGATACGGACATATAGATGCGATGAAGTGGCTGAAAGAACAGGGAGCTGACGTCAACGAGGCGCGCGACGACAACTGGCTTCCAATGCACCATGCCGCCATTACTGGACAATTAGAAGCAATAAAGTGGCTGAAAGAACAGGGAGCCAGCGTTGTTGCTAAAACTGATAGTGGTTCTTCTTCCATGCATTTTGCAGCCCATAACGGTCATCTAGCGGTGATGAAATGGCTTAAAGAGCAGGGTATAGACGTCAATGAAGAGGGGATTTTGTGTACGATTTCTTCGACTAATGTGAAACCTATTCACATTGCGGCGAGTGAAGGGTACATAGAAATTATGAAGTGGCTCAAGGAACAAGGCGTGGATATCAACATAAAAAGTAGCACAGGTTCCGCGCCTATGCACTATGCCGCTCGGAATCGGAAAATAGAAGTATTAGAGTGGCTTAAAAAAGAAGGCGCCGATATCAACGCGAGAGATGACCAGGGTAGAACTCCATTGGGTGCGGCGCGAAGGGCAGGCTTTGGTAGGGATTTGGATAGAACCATACAATGGTTGGAACAAAACGGCGGGATTGAATGAGGGCGATGGCAACGGCAGAGGAAGCAACGCCGCGCCCGGATTGCTGATCGCGCTTTCGGCGCTTCCGTTGTTCTTTATCATCGGCCGCTCGTTCAGCCTCTCGCCAAGATAAAGAAGATAAAGCTTCATACCCATCACGAAACCTCCCGCATGATGCGTAATATGATACACTCAGTACATTATCCAAGTAAGAAGGTGATCATATGCAAATAAACGCCTCGCGCAACGACTCCGTTCTCACCCTTGCTTTGGAGGGGAGGTTGGACTCCGCCACCTCGCCCGAGCTGGAAAACGTATTGAAAAACTCACAGGAAGAAATTGGCTCGCTCGTTCTGGATTTCTCGAAGGTGGATTATGTTTCCAGCGCGGGTCTGCGAGTGCTCCTGAACGCGCATAAGCGAATGAGCGCTCAAGGGGGCATGAAAATGACGAACGTCAACGAGGGCGTGATGGAAATTTTTAAAATGACCGGATTCGCGGACGTTCTATCAATAGAAAGATAGCGCTGAACCAAACATACGTTATTAACAGATGAGGACGATCAAATCGAAAATGACGCTGGTCACTGTTTTCGTGATCAGTCTTATGGCCTTTCTTATCTATCTGCTGTCGGCAGACGTTAATACCCGCCACAAGGAACGTGAGGTAGAAGCATGCCGGGCACTGCTCAATCTTGAGCGTACGCGCCTTGAGGCAACCGCGGCCCAATTAAAGGAGAACGCCGTCAAGCTGGCTGTCCTGGGATCGCTTTATCATAGAATGAGTGATAAATATCCGCACTTCATACGCTTTGCGCTTGTCGAATATTTTCGAGGCAACCCGCTCGCGGCCGGCGGGGGAATATGGTACGAACCTTGGCAGTTGGACCCCGAACGGGAGAGGGTATGCTTTTACGTCCTCCGCAACGAAGACGATCCCATCATCGGCGAAGCCTTCGAGAGTACGGAATACGACTACCACTCCCGGCAATGGTATGTCGAACTAAAGCGGCAGTTGGAATCGGGAGAGCGGAAAATTGCCTGGACCTCGCCATATGTCGGCGAAACAGTATCACTCCCGATGATAACCGTAGGTTCCGGAATTTTCAACGAGGCGGGAAAACTGGTGGGGTTGTCGGCTTTGGATTGGCAGTTGGACGACATAGCCCGCCATATTTCGTCCATCAGGCCGACGCCAGGGAGTTTCGTTCTGTTTGCCGATCTCGATGACGACTATATCCTTGCGCTGAGCGCCGATCCCATGACGGAAAGTCCCGCGCATCCGCTCATAGGAGAGGCGCTTTCAAGCCTGCCCTGGTTCGACAAGAGCCAGTTGGACAGCGACGTGAATATCATCGGGGGAAGAAGATATCTGTCGTTCAGCGCTATGCTGGAGCAAGAAATGTTCTTTCTCATCAACGTACCGGAGGATGAGCTGTTTGAAAGCATCGAGCGGCATTCGCGCCGCGTTATGCTGTTGCTGTTCGCCGGCTGCGCCACAATTTCGACCCTCATTTGGCTTTTGCTGAACCATTTCGTCAACAAGCCTATTGACTATCTCTCCCGAAAGGCTGAGGAAATAGGCGCTGGTAACCTGGCCGTCTTAATTCAACTGGACACCCGCGATGAGCTGGGCAACCTGGCGAAGACGCTCGAACAAATGACCGCCGATATCAGGGAATACATACGCCGTCTTAACACAGCCGCGGCCGAACTCGCGGTCGCCGCCGAAATCCAGGCTTCCATGCTCCCCTCTGTTTCCCCTTCCTTTTCCGGCCGGGGCGAGTTGGACATCCGCGCTTCGGTGTTCCCCGCGAAGGAAGTAGCGGGAGATTTTTATGATTTCTTCATGCTTGACGACAACCGCCTTGCGGTTCTCGTCGCCGACGTATCCGACAAGGGCGTGCCCGCCGCGCTCTTTATGGTCGTGGCTAAAACCCTTATACGAAACTGCGCGCATCTCGACGACGACTTGGGCGTCGTTTTTGCAGCCGTCAACAACCGGCTTTGCGAAAATAATAAAGTAGGTATGTTCGTTACGGCATTCATGGCCGTATTAGACCTCCATTCCGGGACCGTAACTTGCGTCAATGCCGGCCATAACCCGCCGTGTATAAGGCGGTCCGACGGGCGTTTCAATTTTTTGCAAACACAGCCCGGCTTTGTCCTTGGCGGCATGGAAAATATGCGTTTCACGGCAACGCGCCTGCGATTGGACGCGGGGGACTGCCTTTTCCTCTACACCGACGGCGTCACCGATGCGGAGAATCCAAACGGAGAGTTTTTCGGAGAAGAACGACTGCTGGAAGTTTTAAACCGCAGCGGCCCGTCCTCGCTTGTGAACGCCTCGGCTCTAGTGGAAGGCGTCGAAAATGAACTCCGCGCGTTTTCCCGCGATGCGCCGCAGCATGACGATATCACTATGCTGAGCCTCGTATATAGGCCGGACCTGTGCATAGAGGCAGCGCCGGACATAGAATAACCGCTGATTGGAGATGAAGCGAAACCTATGACTAATTTAGAGAAAGCAACCGCGCGCGAGAGCTGGCCGCTTACCTTTGCGGAGCGGCAGATGGCGATTGAGCAGCACATGAACCCGCAGTCCAACGCCTACAATAACAACCGGGCGCTGGAGATCAAAGGGGCGCTTGACGTTCTCCGTTTAGAGCGCGCGCTTGGCGCTTTGGTAAGCAGGCACGCGGCGTTCCGTTCCTGGTATCCGATGGAAAACGGCGAATTTGTACACCGCGTCGCGGGGGCGGACAAAAATTTGCCGGTACGCTTGCGAATGGAATCCTGCGCTCACGATGACGTGGGAAAAATGATACAGAGCGCCAATGCTCCCTATGATTTGGAAAACCCGCCGCTGTTCCGCTTTACGCTTTATCAGACCGGCGAGGAAACGGCCGTGCTCCATTTCGGCATGCACCATATAATTATGGACCGCACAAGCGCGGGCGTGATGATCGACGAATTGTGGCGGCTGTACAACGGCGAGGAACTGCCGCCGGTTGAGTTGGATTACACGGACTACGCGGTTTGGCGGTCGGAGAACGCGGAGGAGGAAGGCGGGAGCGCGGAAAATTTTTTCTCGCAAATGTTCGCCGACGGCATCCCCTCGGTTGAAACGCCTTCGCTTCCCAAGCGTCCCGATGTGCTGCCGTTTGCCGAGGTTGATTGTGCGCGCGTGATCGACGCGGGGCCGATAGACGAAGCGGGGCGCAGGTTTGGCGTAGCGCCCTTCAGGATCATGTTCGCGGCGGCGGGGCTGACAATGGCAAAATACTGCGGCAGCGAGGATATTGCGTTAGGCGTTGCCATGAGCGGCAGGGAGCCGGAGCAAACCAACCGCATGATCGGCATGTTCGCAAACACGCTGCCTGTACGTATCAAAGCTCCCGGGCCGATGCGGGCGGCCGATTATCTGAAGGCGGTTTCCAATTCTATTAAGCAGGTTAAGAGCCGGCAAACCTACCCCTTTGAAAAGATTGTGCCGATACTCGCGCCCGACAGAAACCCGTCTCGCTCTCCCGTGTTCGACATGATCGTAAACTATATAACCGATATTAAAATGCCCGCTGTACCGGGCCTGTCGCTGCGGCTGCTGCCGATCAAGCGCCAGGCGCTGGCCGTCGACCTCCTGCTCGAACTGCTGCAAGAGGGCGATAAGCTGCGCGTAGTGCTTTCCTATTCCCGAGAGCTTTATTCTGATGAAGTCGTTTCCAATATAATGGAGCAGTTTATCACTATCATCTCCCGTTTTGCGGAAAGCGACGGATCAACGGTTTTATCCGACATAACCGAATTGCCGGATATTCAGCGTAAACAGATACTGGAAGATTTCGCGGGAGAACGCTGCGATGAAAATTTAGGCAAGACCCCGGTGGATATGTTCCGCGAGCAGGCGAAAAAGACTCCCGCAAACCGCGCCGTCGTCTTTGGGGAAAAGATTTTTACTTATTCAATGATAGATCATGCCTCAGATCGTACCGCCGCATATCTTAAATCCAAAGGGATTGGAAAAGGCTGCGCCGTCGGCATACTGGTAAACCGCAGCGAGATGAAGCCGATATGCGCGCTCGGCGTAATGAAATCGGGCGCGGCTTATATGCCCCTTGACCCCAGCTACCCCTCCGAGCGTTTGGAGTTTATGATAGAAGACTCCGGCGCACGCCTTGTGATAGCGGACGAGGATTTGACAGGGCGCATCCCCGGTTATAAAGGGGAATTTTTACTGACAGCCGAAATTAACAAACTCTCCACTCTCAACTCTCCACTCTCAACTCCCAACCCTCCACTCCCCCAAGACACTTTGATTCTGCTGTACACATCAGGAACGGCAGGGAAGCCCAAGGGCGTCATGCTTACGCACGGCAACCTTACAAACTTCTGCATATGGTACCGCCGCTATTACGGCGTCACCGAAAAAGACAATATCCCTGCTTACGCCAGCTTTGGGTTTGACGCCAACATGATGGACACATACCCCGCTTTGATTTCCGGCGCGTGCGTACACATCATTCCCGAGGAGATGCGGCTCGACCTGCCGGGTCTGCGCGATTATTTTAGCCGGAACGGTATCAGCGCGGTTTTTCTTACAACGCAGCTCGGGCGGCAGTTTGCGGAGAATATGCGAAGCGAGGGGTTGCGCGCCCTTTCGATTGGCGGCGAATCATTAGTACCAATCGCCCCGCCCAAGGGCTATACGTTATATCACGTCTACGGTCCCACCGAATGTACGGTGTTCACCACCGCGTTTCGCGTGGACAAACTGTATGACCGCGTGCCGATAGGCAGGGCTCTCTATAATACTTCGATATACGTCGTGGACAAACACATGCGTCTTGCCCCGGTCGGCGCGGTGGGTGAACTGTGCGTTGCCGGGCGGCAGGTAGGGAAAGGGTATCTCAATAGGCCGGATATCACAGAGGAAAAGTTTGTAAAGAATCCGTTTAATTACAGCAATGACCCGGACTACGAGGTTATGTACCGCACAGGCGACATAGTGCGCTTTTTGCCGGACGGCAATATTGATTTCGTAGGGCGCGACGATTTTCAAATAAAAATTCGCGGCTTCCGCGTGGAACTGACCGAGATAGAGGGGCGCATACGCGCGTTCCCTGCCGTCAAGGACGCGGCGGTCATAGCCGCCGACGCGCCGGGGGGCGGCAAGTGCGCCGTCGCATATATCGTCGGAGAATCCTCTGTTGACATTGAAGCGCTGAATCAATTTATTGAAAAAGAGCTTCCTTATTACATGGTTCCCGCGGCGGTCATGCAGATTGATTCCATACCGCTCAACCCCAACGGCAAAGTGGACCGCCGCAAGCTGCCCGCGCCGTCGTTTTCCGCGAAAGAAGGGAAAGATGAACCCACAAGGCAGTTAAACTATTTGGAGACGGAGTTATCCAAAATCGCGGCCGAAATTTTAGGGCATGAAGATTTCGGAGTCACCACAAACTTGCTGCGGGCGGGGCTTTCTTCCCTCTCCTGCATAAAACTGGCCGCTTTGATTAACGATAAGTTCGGCATTTCCGTTGCCGTGCGCGAGATAATGAAAACCCCCACGCTGCTCGGTATCGAAGACGCGGTTGTCAAACTGTTTATCTCCGGAAAAACGACACCGGCGGTGCAAAAGGAACGGCAAGCGCGATACCCTCTTTCGCAAAGCCAGATGGGGCTGTATTACGAGTACGCAAAAAATCCAGATTCGCTCATGTACAACATGCCGTTTCATTTTAAACTCGGGCCGGACGTTGACGTGGAAAAACTGAGAAACGCCGTGGCGGCAATAGTTGACGCGCACCCCGCGCTGAGGGCGAAGCTTTTTACGCAGGGAGACGAAGTCTGGCAGACTTATACCGACGAGCCCGCCTTTGAAATTGAAACCGCCTCTGCCGCCGATGCCGATATGCCGGATATTATATCCGCCTTTGCGCGCCCGTTCCGCTTTTTTGGCGAGCTCGACGAGCCGCTCTTCCGCGCACGGATATGCAGGACGGAGATAGCGGTGTATTTGCTGCTGGATTTTCACCACATCATTTTTGACGGGTTTTCGCTGGGGATATTTATAAGGGAACTGGCCGAGGCCTATAAGGGCTTGCCGATAAATAAGGAGAACCTCACGTTATTTGACGCGGCCCAAACGGAAAAAGAGAATGAGGATGGCGAAGAATACCGCGCGGCAAAAGACTTCTTTGACGGTATGATGAAAAATTGCGACGGGGCTACAGCCATACCATACGATTACAACGGCAAAGAAGGCGAAAGCGGCGCGCCGGTTTCCGAGTACGTAACGGTAAAAAAGGAATCCATAGCGCCCGGCCTTGAGGCTATGAGCATATCGCCGTCCAACCTGTTTTTGGGCGCCGTCTGTTTTGCGGCAAGCCGTTTCGCCGATACGAAAAATGTCGGTATTGTCGCCATATCCAGCGGCAGAGGCGCCGCCGGCTTGCAAAAAATGCAAAACGCCATGGGGATGTTTGTCAGGACGCTGCCTGTTGTGCTTGATACTGATCCGTCAATGACCGCCGCTTCTTTTTTAAACTCGGCGCAGGAAGTTATGTATGGGGCAATGGCCCATGAAGCGTACCCATTTTCGAAAATCGCGCTCGAACATCAATATTACCCCCAGATAATGTTCGCGTATCAGGGCTCCCTTATTATATCCCGGCATGAAATTGAGGGGCAGCCCCTTGTGCCGGAACTATTCGCTTTGGACACCGTAAAATTCCCCATCGCCGTATTTGTGTATGAGGAAGACGCGGAGTACCGCGTCGGGGTTGAATATGACACTTCCCGGTTTAACGGGCAAAATATGCGAACCTTCGCGGAGTGTATCGCCCGTGCCGCCGGACAGTTGGCCGCGCAGGGAGAAAAACCGCTTGGAGAGATATCCATAATATCAGAAGCACAGCGCAGACAGATACTGGAAGATTTCGCGGGCGAGCGCTGCGACGTTAATTTGGGCAAGACCCCGGTGGATATGTTTCGTGAGCAAGTGAAAAGAACGCCTGAAAATCGCGCCGTCGTCTTTGGCGGGAAGGTCTTCACATACTCGGAGGTCGATCTTGCCACAGACCGTATCGCCGCGTATCTTAAAGCGCGGGGGATTGGAAAAGGCGGCGCTGTCGGCATATTGGTACATCGCGG
>Ga0099364_10014790_pt1 | contig 10346 bp, 8 predicted proteins | sample TergutTh196P3_FD_73070 | JGI IMG/M metagenome (GOLD analysis project Ga0099364, IMG submission 73070) | Microcerotermes parvus P3 segment gut microbial communities from Pointe-Noire, Republic of the Congo - Th196 P3 | ecosystem: Host-associated > Arthropoda: Insects > Digestive system > Gut ...
GATGGTACTTTTTGCGGGAATGGTCGTATCGCCTCTTCGTTTCATTTCTTCACGGATCGCATCGGCTCCATGCAGTCCGAGTATGCTTTTTTCCTTGAGATGTTTTCGGAGTTGTAATACTCGCTTTTCGAGTTTCATAGAGGACTTGTTTTTAGGTTGTTTTGAGCCGGTGGGCTTGTCATAAAAGTCGACTCGATCTAATCGTTTTCCTCTGGCGTGGGCGACCCAGCGTTGGACGGTGGATTTGGTTTCATTGAAGTCTTTAGCGACTTCTCGGAGGCTTGCTCCGGCTCGATAGGCGGCGACCATTTGGCGGCGTTTGTCAGCAAGGGTGTGGCAGTTTTTTAGGAGTCATAAGGAAGAATCGGTTAGGAGAAAGGATGTCAAAAATCGCTTTTCCCAAAAGTATAACTTGTCATTCACTGTCACACCAATCCGCCGACACAAGTGTCCCACGACCCCTTGGAATTGACCAATGGTACAAGAAGGATTCGAGTTTCCATGGAAGGATGACGTAATCTGTCCGGTTGCTAAAATCTTTGGTTCCAAAGAACTCAAAGAAGTTGACAATGATGAGGTACTACTCGGCTATGTCGAATCCGGCTGGGTTTATTTCTCTGTCGGAGAAGTATCATTCTGGCTTCGTGCGATTGAGGGAAAGTTTCCGAAAGTGGATCAACTGCTCACCCCTGCGGAGACTGCGACCACCCTCACTGTTCATCCGACCGATGTTGCGTTCATACTTGACAACTATGAAACACTGCCCGGCAAGAAGGAACATGAAAGTCCCGTACATCTGATACTGGATGACGGAATACAGTTGCGGGCATTCGACACCCCGCAGAAGAGCGGCGTAACATTGCAGTTGACTCATTCCTCTTTCACTGGGGAGCCGGTCAACTTTGCCATGAACCGCCTGTTTCTGAAAAATGCGTTACAGTTTGGTTGCTTGCGTATTGCGATTGACCCAACGGACACATCTCCGACAATATGCACGGGCGAAGAGAGGACGTTTGTGTACATGCCGCTCTCTCATAAAGAGCCGGAGGTTGAGGCGGGGCGTATGAATGTTATCACTTCATCCTCACCATCGCCGCCGACCGTCGCCACAAAGGCCGCCGCCGCACCCACACCTGTACCGGTAAAACGCCGCCGCAGAGTAACCGCCAAGAGTAATACGGCAAAGCCGACCGGCAATACCGCGTTATTGCAATCAGCAGAGCAGATACGTCAAGACCTGCGTCATTCGCTGGTTCAGATGAATACTCTGATTCGTGAAGTGAAAGCACAGCGGCAACAAGACCGCTTACTTCGTAACACAATGGATAGTTTGCGTAAACTATCTATCGTCTAGTTTTCTATAAGGATGGGTAATCCTCTGTGTGAAGACAACCCGCAAATTTGCGGGTTACTATTTCCGGGCTTATGATCTATGCCGACATTATCGTCGCCAGCTATTAGGCGAGAGTTACCCATCTTTTTTTCCATCAACCCTTAACCCCATAAAGGAGACAATCCAATGGCAATCAAAATCAACGTCGGTGTCAACAAGAAAATCGGCTTGCCTGACTACGGCAGTGCCGGTGGACATTGCAACATCGAAATCGAAGCGGATAATTCCCTCTTGGAGAATGCCGATCGCTTCTTACAGCGTGTCAAAGACGCGTATGAAGTCGCCCGGCAATCCGTAGAGGAGGAACTCTCGCATCATCGCCCCGGTAATGCCGGGCGTTCCCACGCGTATCAACAGCGCGAGGAACCGGCACCGCAGAAGCAGGACTATCAACGTCAAGAGTATCGCAGCAACAGTTCCGGCGGTGATAGCCGGTATGTTGTTTCCGAAAAGCAACTGACCTTCATCTGGCAGTTGTGCAAAGGCATTAAAGGTCTGGACAAGCGGTCGCTGGAAAAATACTGTGATAGTAAATTCGGCAAAGCATCCGGTCAGTTATCGACGAGAGAAGCCTCGGCACTCATCGAAGACCTCAAAGCCGCCAAAAGCGGGGGAGGAGGGCTGCCCGTATGAGTATCATGCAATTCCTTGAACGGGAGCAACAGCAGCAGAGAGGGCAGAGTGGGGATTATGTCTCCCCCTCACGTCTGTCGCTGTGGCTCAAATGTCCGCTTGCTTTCAAACGGCGGTACATTGATGAATGTCCAACTGCACCTTCACCTTCGTTGTTTGTCGGAAAAGTTCTTCACTCGGTCCTTGCCCATGTCTATTGGCTTCGTATTGCCGGGCATATCTGTACGCCGGATGATATGCCGAGATTCGTCGCAGACGCTTGGAAATACGCAATGGAAGTGGAACCGTGCTATTTTGATGATGACGAGCAGGAAGAGAAGGCACGCTATCAAATCTTGGGTTTGGTAACGACCTACCTCAACTCTATCCCGATACAGAACGAACGACCTGTGGCAATAGAAAAGAGGTACGAAGTACCGCTCATCGATCCACTGACAGATGAATACTTTGGAATCACTCTTGTCGGTATCGTCGATTTGATTCTCGAAGAAGAGGGGGGCTATGTCATTACGGATTTTAAGACGGCGGCAACGAGTTCACTCTGCGACATGCAGCATGAGTTGCAACTGACGGCTTATGCCTATCTGGTTCGCACTATCATTGAGCAGAATGAGTTACGCTGTGAAGTCCGGCAACTGGTCAAGACGAAGGTTCCGAAAGTGAACGTCTATCAGTTTCCCACTCGAAGCGATGAACATTTCAGTCGGTTCTTTGATGTGATCCGTGAATATCTCGATGCCCTTGACCGGAGTGTGTACAACTACCGTCCCGGCTGGATGTGTAGTATGTGCGACCATTACGGGACGTGCGTTTAGGAGGCGGCAGGAAGCAGGAAGCAGAATATAAAGGATGTACTGTTCACTCCTGCCGCCCGCCTCCTGTCTCCTGCCTCCTGTATTCTATATCCATTAACACTTTAACTTGAAAGGAGTATTTTATGCGAAAATTTTTAATTGGAATCATCGCCGCTTGCCTTCTTGCGGTCAGTGCTGGCACCGCAGATGCCGCAGTGCTGCACAAACGAGCGGTAACAAAAATCGTGAACACTGTTGGTCAGGCTTGCGATCATGTCGCAAATGTTCTCTGGCGGAATAAGGGGGCGGTGGCAGTCGGCACTACGGCGGTTGCCGTTGCGACTCATCCCGAACCTTTTGTGCAGGGCGCGGCGGCGGTAGTAACGGGAACGGGGGAAGCCCTCATAAAGTCCGGCACCGGCAGTAGCCTTTTGTCTTATCTGTTGTTGCCGGTGCTGTTGATTGCAGCAGTATGGTATTTCCTGCGGCGTATCAAGTCCCGATGGGGACGGGTGCTACCGCTGTTGCTCTTTGGGGTATTCATTTTATTCTGTTTTAGCGGTGTTGTCCATGCCGGAGTGATTGCCCCAGTGCCGGAGATTCAATGCGGTGTGGTCAAACCGCCGTTTTGGTGGGGGGATATTATCGGTTGGGTGTTGTTGATTATTGCGGTCTTTTTGTAGAACTCCCCAGGCGGATGGCAAATGCTGTCCGCTTTTGGGTGTGTCCACGTTTCGGGCGGTATTCGTCCTGTAAGGACGAAGCATCATAGCCTAGGGCTTCAGCCCTAGGCGGAGGAATGTTTCACCAACCAGCCGCCCTGTAAGGGCAAGGCAACACCCGCCTAGGGTTGAAACCCTAGGCTAATAGGTGTTGCCCTTACAGGGCAATCACGAGAATAAAAAAGCACCCACGAAACGCGGACACCCCCCACCGCTTTTTTTAGGAATGAGGGGGGTATTGCAATCGGCAAAGAAACATGGTATCCTGCGCCCACAAATTTGAAATACCGTCCGGCAGAGTGCCGGATGGATTGAAATAGAGTACGACAACAAACTATCAAAAATCGCATTGGCGAACGGCAATTTTCTACAGGCGACCGGGCAACCGGGTAGAAAATGTCGGTGTGTTACAGAGTTGCGTTGCTCCCCGAAGAGGGGGCGCGCGTGTAACCTGCGGATAGAATCTGCACTGCGCTCGTAACAAGCGGTGCAACACTTTCGCCGGTGGGATTGTTCCGTTTTTTGATAGGCGTGCCGCTCCCGTCTTGAGCGGTCTCTTGTTGCCGATGCTCGGCGTTAACCCCTAAATCCCGAAAAAAGTCGGGGAAAGGAATATCCATGAAAAAAGTGGATACTACCAAAGAAGACCGCAAAGAAGCCAAGAGGATAGCAGGAACTGTTTTTAACAAACATTTCAAAAACAGAAAAATTACACCTGATACGATCCTGAAAAATGGAGTGCATCGTGAAGATTTCCTTGCCGAGTGTTGGAAAGAATTTGGTAAACCATCCATTAGTGATGCTTTTTTATCTGCAATACTCGCTTTGCGCAAAAACAAGAAGGCAGCGACAGGACAACGCCGACAAAAAAAGACCGTCAAAAAAACAAAAAAAAACGTGAACGATTATTTCACCCCAACCTGCGGAGAACGAAAACTCTCCGCACAAAAAAACTAACAACAGGAGACAATACCAATGACAACGTTTGAAAAAATGAAAGCACAAATGCAAAACATCGCAGAACAAGCATACCCCAACCTGAAAAAGGGCTGGGGATGGGCTTGTACCGCCGCCGTAAAATGTACGGAGTGGTGTAAAAGAGCCTACCAAAGGGCGAAGCCGCGCGTGATTGTAGGAGCGGAAAATATCCGTCATTGGTTCCTCGGCTTACAGCCGCGCACCCGGATTATCGTTGCCGCCACAACAGGTGTGCTCGTTGTGGGCATGCTGGGTTTGACTATTGCTGGGATGTCGGGGAGTGGTGGGCAGAGTCCGAATGTTCCGCAAGCGAGCGCAGCGGTACTTGCTATGGATGATACGCAGACAGAACCATCGGATAGCAATATACAGGAAACGGTGAAAAATGACGTTTCCAAAGGCGCAGAGCAGGCAAATGAGGGTACAGTCGTTTTAGCACAGGCTGCATCGCAGGCAGCCAGAGATGGGGCGGAGGTACCTAACGATGATCCACTTGTTATTGAACTCAAAGGGCATACTGGCTGGGTCAACTCCGTCGCCTTTTCCCCGGACGGAAAGAGAATTGTTACGGGTAGTCGGGATGACACTGCCCGCATTTGGGATGCCGAAACGGGAAAAGAACTGCAAAAATTGGAAGGGTATGCCAGCACTGTCAACTCCGTCGCCTTTTCCCCGGACGGAAAGAGAATTGTTACGGGTAGTCGGGATGACACTGCCCGCATTTGGGATGCCGAAACGGGAAAAGAATTGCAAAAATTGGAAGGGCATACCGGCACCGTCAACTCCGTCGCCCTTTCCCCGGATGGAAAGAGAATTGTTACGGGTAGTGATGACAGAACCGCCCGCATTTGGGATGCCGAAACGGGAAAAGAATTGCAAAAATTGGAAGGGCATGCCAGCACTGTCAACTCCGTCGCCTTTTCCCCGGACGGAAAGAGAATTGTTACGGGTAGTGATGACAGAACCACCCGCATTTGGGATGCCGAAACGGGAAGAGAATTGCGAAAATTGGAAGGGCATACCGGTAGGGTCAACTCCGTCGCCTTTTCCCCAGACGGAAAGAAAATTATTACGGGTAGTCGGGATGACACCCGCATTTGGGATGCCGAAACGGGAAGAGAATTGCGAAAATTGGAAGGGCATACCGGTAGGGTCAACTCCGTCGCCTTTTCCCCAGACGGAAAGAAAATTATTACGGGTAGTGATGACAGAACCGCCCGCATTTGGGATGCCGAAACGGGAAAAGAATTGCAAAAATTGGAAGGGTATGCCAGCACTGTCAACTCCGTCGCCTTTTCCCCGGACGGAAAGAAAATTGTTACGGGTAGTACGGATGGCACTGCCCGAATTTGGGATATAGCAATGTCAGTAAGACAGAGGGTTAATACAGATGAATGGCGTGAAGCCGCACGAAAAGCGGGATTCATCTATCTGTCTGAAGCACTCCAACAGAGCGGTTTTACCCGTTTGAATGATTTTGTTCAATTCGGAACCGTTAGTCTGCGGGACAATTTGCAACGTGCCGATGCGTTCGACAAGGCGGAAGCCGAGGAGAAAATCAAGGCAGCACTTGCAGCCAATGCCCAAAAAACATTCTTCGGAGAGTACACTTATTCGACTGCCGATGTACAAGTTAGCGGTGATAAGAGCAGTTTTACGATGACAATTCCGGCGGGATTTATCGCAGCAAAAGTTGAAGAGGTATCGTTTCCCCTGCCCAATGTTATTGGAAGGCTGGACAGCACTCATCAACGTGCGATTTCTTCGATTGTTGGCTATGGCGCCTTAACAAACGATGGTACACTCCGCGTTTTGAGTGCAGGAGACTTTTTAAATATTGTCACTGTCAGACGTGTCAGCGACCCGGTTTTATATGCCCGTTATCGCCATAATTCGTCGAATATAGCGATTACCGTGAGCGGAAATACCGACAGTATCAGGGAACTTGTACGTAACAGTAGCAATTATCAGATTAGGATGCAATTCACAAATTTGAAGCACAAAAGCGATAGACGCGATGTAGAGTATTGGCGCATCAACAAAGACAAAACGCCAATAGAGGTAATACTCTCTGGAACAAATGACTGGGCAACAAGGCAAGTTATTCCTAACCCTTTTATAACGACCGACACGGAGACTGTAACAACCATCTCTGCTGATATTTTGAAAATCGAAATTATCAAAATTCGATGAAGTGAGAAATACACTGGCATGCCTCTCCCATCACCCGCTAACCACCGAAAGAAATTACCCATGAAACCAACAGCACGATTTTTTTTGCCGTACTTTCTCTGCCTCGCCTTACCTCTTTTTAGCGGTTGCGGAAGCAAAGCCGCCATTGAAACGGCAAGGAACGACCTCCGCGATTTTAGCAACTATACCTCAGAGGGGGATTCTGCTAATCTCAGAGACTACCTTAATACCAAAAAGGGTAACGTGAAGCTTTGGAAAAAGGCAGCGAAAAAAGGGATACCCGAAGGACAGGTCATGTTTGGATTGAGTTACTTCTACGGTGCTGGTTCTCGTGAAAACAAAGCGGAAGCCGTAAAGTGGTTTCAAAAGGCGGCTGAACAAGGGCATGCCGAGGGACAGTATCAACTCGGTAGGTGCTACTTCTTTGGCGAAGGCATATCCGAAGATAAAGGCGAAGGCGTAAAGTGGATTTTTAGAGCAAAGGAGCAGGGACATCAACGAGCCGATGCTCTTATGCAGATTGCCAAAGAAGGGAGCAGAGCAGACACGCCTGATGTAGCAATAGCAAAAAGAGACTATCGTGATTTTAGAGATGGCACGATGCAACCGCCTGAATACCTTGCAGCGACAAAGGGAAACTCATCGGCTTGGAAAAGGGCAGCCGAAGGTGGTAATCCCGAAGGACAGATTCTTATCGGTTGGTGCTACTCCCTCGGTATCGGCGTTCCCCTCGACAGCGTGGAAGCCGTAAAGTGGTGGCGCAAAGCAGCAGAGCAAGGAAATATTGAAATGCAGTTTGTTCTCGGCTTACATTACGCCGCCGGCATAGGAGTTCCCGAAGATATGACGGAAGCAATAAATTGGCTTCGCAAAGCGGCAGAGCGAGGGAGCTCTGATGCACAGGTTACTCTCGGCGACTTTTATTCAAGAGGGCTGGGTGTTCGCAAAGATGTAACAGAAGCGGTAGAGTGGTTTCGCAAAGCTGCCGAACAGGGAAATGCCGGAGGACAGTACCGGCTTGGATCGTGTTACGTAGACGGGCTGGGCATTCAAAAAAATCAAACGGAAGGGATAAAGTGGTGGCACAAAGCCGCAGAACAAGGAAACTCCAACGCACAACTTATGCTCGGTATTCTTTATGCCACAGGCGAAGGTGTTGCCAAAAATGAATTGGAAGCGGCTGGATGGTTCCGTAAAGCGGCAGAGCAAGGAAATGAAGATGCGGCACTTTTTTTGAGAGAAATTGAAAAAGCAGTCGCTACTACACGCTCCACTGCGCCGACTTCTACGGCTACATCACAACAATCAAGTACCCAACGCGTGACATGCCGGGAATGTTTCGGAAGCGGACGTTGGGAAGTTGCTGGAACTTCTATCCAATGTCCTACGTGTAACGGCACCGGCTCAGTAGCCGCATCATCCGTTGCTCCCGTCCGTTCTGCTACACCGGCTCCTGCGCCTAGCGGCAATCTCACACCTAACCCGTGGACAGGTTCAGCCGCACGTGCACAACAAGCATCGCGTGATGCAGTTTTTCAACCGCAACTCCATCCATTTGTACAACCCCGGCAGCCAACAAGGACTGTAAACGAAAATTTGGGACTTGAAGAACGATGTAATGCTTGTCAGGGAACGGGGCGAGGAGCAATTTCGGGAAGGTGTAACATCTGTGGAGGATCAGGGCGTATTCAACGCCGCTGATAAAAAGTTTTGTTCTGTCCGTGCAATCCGCTTCATCCATTCACTCAAATCCAATTTTCCCCCAAAAACAAAATAAACACAACCATGATGACATCCTTTAGCATTTACTAAAATCATGACATCCATAGAAAACACTTTAGCCTTTACCGGCGAAAAGACAGAGAAAACAAATGGCGTGGCTATGCCTTTACCTTTCACCCCGCCGCCGAACCTTGGTAGGACTCTCAACATCTATTTCGCACTCTGGGCAGTCTGCCTTATTGTCGGAATTGCATCATCAGTCCTCTGCGCCCGTGGTGTTACTGATATTCTTACAGTTATTGCGGTTGTCGGTGCCATATTATTCGGAATAGTCGGCGTGGTAGTCTTTCAGTATTTGATACTTTACCAGTCCTGGAAGTTGATACCGGCGGATATTGCTCGAACGACACCGGGCAGAGCCGTTGGTTTTCTGTTTATCCCCATTTTCAATTTGTACTGGATGTTCATCGCATACGCCGGGTTATGCAAAGATATGAACAAAACGTTTCGGCAATGTGGAGTTCAATTTCGGGTCAATGAAAAACTGGGATTACAATACTGCGCCCTTTGGCTTGCTCTCCTTCCAGCGTATGCCTGCCAGTTGGCGGTGGACATATTGACTTTGGAATCTGTTGGAAATATCGGCGGTATTCAGGTCAGTCTTCTTGCAATTGTTATTGTTATTTTACTGATCGGAGCCTTGGTTGCTCTGATCATGCTGTTTGTCCTTATTGCTTTTCTCCGAGCCGTTAAGAATGGTGCTATCGCCTTACTGTTGGAACAAGCGAAGGAATCTACCTCTCCGCCGTCTGAGCGGGATGATATACCGTGTACCGAAAAAGAACGAGATTTACCCACGTCAACAATTATCGCATGGGTTACTGGTGTTGTAATTCTATGCCTTGTGTTGTTCTGTTTTATGATACTTTACGGCACTGAAACGGTAGAAAATGTTCGTAAGAAGGCAGAGCGAGGAGATGTTCTTGCACAATACCAAATTGCCGTCTGTTATATGAGTGGTGAGGGAGTTCCCGAAGACAAAGCGGAATCGGTAAGATGGTTCCGCAAAGTGGCAGAAGAAGGGAGGAGCATGAATGCCCCCAGAGCACAGTACATCCTTGGCTTGTGTTACCTGCATGGCGATGGTGTCCCCGAAGACCAAGTGGAAGCAGTAAAGTGGTTTCGCAAAGCCTCAGAAGTGCCCGCTCTGAAATTTTATTTTTTGCCAGAAGAGATTGCCGATATGAAATTTATGGTCGGCTGGGCTTACTATTACGGGGGAGGCGTTCGCCAAGATCGAGTGGAGGCAGCAAAGCGGTTTCGTGAGTTAGCAACAGAATGGGAAGATGCTCGAGCACAATTCATGCTCGGCTTGTCTTACTACAACGGTGAGGGTGTCCCGGAAGATAAAACTGAAGCGGCAAAGTGGCTCCGCTATGCCGCCGAACAAGGGATTGAAGAAGCGGCAGAGATGTTACGACAAATCGAAGGACAGTAGAGGTGGGATGTAAACGGCATGAAACTGTACTTTGCGAACCTTGCGCTCCTTTGCGTCTTTGCGGTTAAAAAATCTAACCGCAAGGTGCGCAAGGTTTGCGCAAAGGACGCAAGGAAAAAACATCCAATTTCTTCCCAAATTTGGTTTCGTTCCCTCTTCTCCATCGTGTACAATAGAGGTAACGTTAAACAACCACCTCCACGATGCCCGACATACCAAACCTCTCCACCATCGGCTCTCTCGCACGCCCCGGTGCTTTCTCATCAAACTGGCACAATACCCCCGCCACCGGTCTCCAAAAACATGATCCGCTCCTGTACCGTGAACTCTGCGGTCGCCACAGCACCTACCCCTTTACTCTGAATCCTCATGCAGAAGTATCCCCCATGCAAGCCCTGCATCGACAAGCCATG
>Ga0099364_10014791_pt1 | contig 10346 bp, 6 predicted proteins | sample TergutTh196P3_FD_73070 | JGI IMG/M metagenome (GOLD analysis project Ga0099364, IMG submission 73070) | Microcerotermes parvus P3 segment gut microbial communities from Pointe-Noire, Republic of the Congo - Th196 P3 | ecosystem: Host-associated > Arthropoda: Insects > Digestive system > Gut ...
ACTCCAATCGGTGACTGTTAACCTGCCCTCGGCAAGCAAGTGCCCAGTTTTTCAATCCTGGAAGTGATGAAGGCAACATTTCGGAAAAAAACTTGTTAGTGGACTGGGTGCTATGCTATAAGCCGACCTCCCAATCTTGGTTTTTGTCCGTCAATATGATATACTATGGTTGCGTTTTTACTAAAAGAAAACTTCCCGTAACACATTCCCCCTAACGCATGAACCGAAGACATTTTTTACAGACTTCCCTGGCCCTGGCAAGCACCGGCTTGGCCGTCGGCGGACTCCAAGCCCAAGAGACAGCCGTCAATCCAAGAGACTTCATCTCGAACGGCGGCGAAGGGCCGCAGAAACACCTGACGTGCTATCCCGATGTGGAAAACGGAAGACACCAGTTGCACCAACTCTGGGTCTCTTATGACAACCATGTGCTTCTCTCCTATCGGGCACATCAGACGCAAAAGTACCCGTTTTTCTCGCCGATGGCGGGGCCGGTGAGCGGCTTGCCCCTGGTTACGGAGACGGGAAGACCCTGGCCTCACCATCGGGGAGTCTTTTTCGGACTCGACCGAGTCAACGGCGGCAATTATTGGCAAAGCGGACTCTCAGAGGGGCAAATCATTTCGCAGGGACCCTCCTTTGCCAGAGAGAATGGTCAATTCAAAATCACAGCAACCACTGCCGAAATCGTTGACCGCTGCCTTTGGAGCCGAGGCAATAATGACCCGATTATCGAAGATCAACGGCGGTTCGCAGTCACAATTCTGGATGACCGCCGCTACATTCTCGATGCGGAGTTCGTCGTGAAGGCGTTGACCGATATTACGGTACAGAACACCAATCATGGGCTGTTCGGTGTGCGGTGCTCGCCCGACTTAGCACCGACGGGCGGCGGTGTGATGGAGAGTTCCGAAGGAGCCAGAGGGGAAAGGAGTACGCTTGGAAAACCCGCTCGTTGGATTGCCTTCTACGGCAAACGCTCCAAGACGAGAGAGGAAATCGTGGAAGGAATTGCTGTCTTTTGTCCGTCCAAGGCACCGCATCCGCGGTTTGAAAATTGTCCTTGGTTCACCCGGGACTACGGCAACATCTCGCCGACTCCGATGAATTGGCTGGGCGACAATCCCTTCACCATGCCTCGGGGAGAGGAGTTAAGGTTGCGTTACCGCGTCGTCGCCTTCGGCGGCACTCCCGAAGAAGCGGGACTGAACGACCTATGGACTGAATTCGACCAAGGTGTTGTATAGGATGCCTCTAATAATCAATTTTTTATCTTGATTTGTGCTGAAAACGCAACGAATCGACTTTTTGCGCCCTTTGCGTACTTTGCGGTTAAAAGAAAGGATTTAACCGAAAAGGACGCAAAGTCCAATTTGTACCGTGTTGCAGTATATTAGAGGGGGTGCGCTCATTTTTAGTTGCGAATTTGGGCAAAATGCGTAGTTTGCCTTTTCCATTCAAACGGGAATCAAGAGCGATAAAGCCTGTCGCCTAAATTATCATTTTCACAGGATAACGGCGTTTTCCACGTACTTCAAAAATTTGCCAACAAAACGTGAGCGCACCCTATTAGAGGTTCCCTAAAAGACACCATCTTGTTTTTCACAACATTTTGACTACAATGCTTCCCAAACGTACTTGAATGGAATCTCCCTCTTTTTTTCAATCCTAATGACTCCCAGCGCAACGAAGACTGCCAAACAGAGAAAACCTTCTACTCCCGCCACGAAACGCACCGAACGCCTCACCCTCTACGACGGACTCTCCCATCTGACTTACAAACAAGCCTGCGATATTCTCGGATCCGAAGGAGCCCATCTCCTACGGCAGTCCTTCCCGCTCGACTCACTCGATGTCAAAAACGACATCTTTTTAGACGAAAATCTTTTTCGACTTACGATACATGAACCATGGATAGAACCGGCAACCGTCATCGTGATGCACGTTCCCGGCTCCAAACATAAACTCTCGGCATTCTGTTCGCACTGCAATCCAACACGGCTTCCGAATCGGTTCTGCGAACACACTGCAACAGCATTACAGTTACTGCTCGAAGAAAAAACGCTCATCGGACTCGCCGCCCAGCCCGACCTTGAAACACCGCCGGAACTACTCTCCGAAAAGAAATTGCGCCAACGCGCCTTACATGAACGTGCGGAACGTTCCCGCGTCGAAACCTATCGAATCAAAGTCTCCGATAAGTCAACGCCGTGGACAGATTATCTCGTCAACAGCGAAATCTCCGGTAAAACTTACCGCGTCGCTTTGCGCGGCACCAAAAACGGTGACTCCTTTTGTTCTTGTCCCGACTTCCGTACCAATCGGCTTGGCACTTGCAAGCACATCATGTACTTACTGCGCCGCATCGAAAAACAGTTCGACGACAGCGACTTGAACAAGCCCTACAAAAATCGGGAAGCCATCGCCTATCTCCGCTACGACGAAGAACGCACGCTGCATTTTGCCCTGCCGGACGAAATGTGCGATTGCGAAGATTGCAAGGAAGTTAAGAAAATTGTCAAGCGGTTTCTCGATGGCTCCATCGACGATGTTCATGCGTTTCTCAAGACCGTTGCAAAATTGGAATCGCTGGGACAGACTGTAACGATCTATCCCGATGCCGAAGAATGGATTCGCGACCGTTTGCACCGAGACCGCATCGCGTCGGCGGTCGCCGAAATCAGAGCAAATCCGAAGGAACATCTGTTGCGTAAATCGTTGCTTGCAGCAGAATTGTTGCCGTATCAACTTGACGGCATTGCGTTTGCGGTCGGGGCGGGCAGGGCGATCCTTGCCGACGACATGGGACTCGGCAAAACGATACAGGGCATCGGCACGGCAGAGTTGTTGTCTCGGCACGTTGACATCAAGAAGGTGTTAATCGTTTGTCCGGCATCGGTCAAGTCGCAATGGAAAGCCGAAATCGCAAGGTTCGCTCCGCACCGTGAATCGCAAGTCGTACTCGGCAGTGCAAAGGAACGATTCGAGCAATATGACAACGATGTCTTTTTTACAATCTGCAATTACGAACAAGTGCTTCGGGACTTGTTGCCGATTGAACGGACGAAATGGGACTTCATCATTCTCGACGAAGGGCAGCGAATCAAAAATTGGGAAGCGAAAACGAGCAAAGCGATCAAGGCATTGAAGTCGCCTTACGCCCTCGTTCTCAGCGGAACGCCGATGGAGAACCGGATTGATGAACTCTATTCTGTGGTGCAATTCATAGATGATCGGCATCTTCTTCCGGCGTATCGGTTCTTTCATCGGCATCGGATCGTCGAGGATACTGGTCGCGTTGCCGGTTACAAAAATCTTAATGAACTGCGGGAACAACTCAAGCCGATTCTCTTGCGGCGGACAAAAGAATCGGTGAGTCTGCAACTGCCGGAACGCTCGACGGAAATCGTGCGCATTGCTCCAACGGATGAGCAACTTGAAATGCATGCAGGACACATGATGACCGTGATGAGTGTTATAAACAAATCGTACATTTCGGAAATGGATTTGCTCCGCTTGCAGAAGGCGTTGCTTGCCTGTCGAATGTCGGCGGATAGTACGTTCTTGGTTAACAAATCGGAGCCGGCGTTTTCGAGTAAACTGGAACGGCTTGAAGAACTGCTCGGCGAATTGTTGCGCGAACCGAACCGCAAGATTGTGCTCTTTTCTGAATGGACAACGATGCTCGATTTGATTGAGCCTATCTTTCACAAAAACAAGGCGTGCTTCGTGCGGCTTGACGGCAAAGTACCGCAGAAGAAGCGGCAAGCCCTCGTTAAGCAATTTATGGATGATCCGAATTGCCGGGTCTTTGTTACAACGAATGCAGGTTCTGTCGGTTTGAATTTGCAAGCGGCGAACACGGTGGTCAATGTTGACTTGCCGTGGAATCCGGCAATCTTGGAACAGCGGATTGGTCGGGCACATCGTATGGGACAAAAGCGGCAGGTGCAGGTGTTCTTGCTTGTTACGGAACAGACGATTGAGGAGCAGATGCTTGGGACGTTGTCGGCGAAACATGATTTAGCCTTGGCGGCGTTGGACATTGCCAGTGATGCGACGACAGTGATGATGCGGTCGGGCGTGGAAGAGTTGAAGCGGCGATTGGAAGTGTTGCTCGGTTCAAAGTTGGCGGCACCGGAGGACAGAACGGACAATATAACGGTACAAGAAATTGCCGAGACGGTGCGACCGCGTAGTGAGCAACAGGAGCAGATTGTTCAGGCGGGGAGTGAAATCATTGAGTCGCTCTTCAAGTTTGTCGGGACGATAGCGGGGCAAACGCACTCACAATCAACAACCGAGCCAGGGACACTGTTCCCGAATACCGAGTCGGAGACTGTGTCCCCGCCGGTTCTGACAACGGCGGCAAAGGAGGTCATGCCGTTGGTGCAGAGGGCGGTGTCGGAAGCGGTGCAGATTGAAATGGATGCCGAGGGAAAGACGAAGTTATCCTTTACGTTGCCGGAGAAGCCGGTGATGGAGGGTCTATTGCAAGCCGCTTCGCGGTGGTTGAGTTCGCTTGCATCACGGAATGGGTAGGCGGGTGCCGCAACTCGGTGGAGTTCATCTTTTTTCACGAAGCCGCAAAGTCTGCCCGTAAAATTGACACCCCCCTTCTTTTTTAACCGCAAGGGATAAAGGGTTGCGCAAGGGACGCAAAGAAAGTGTCCCATTTGTCCCCGTGTAAGGGATAGCGTGCAAGGCATAACACAGGCGAGTTCCTACATATCCTTGCGTTTGAGCAGTAGCCAGAGAAAGAAAGGGCCGCCCAGCAGACTCGTAATGATCCCTACCGGAAATTCGGCAGGATGGGCAATCCAACGGCCCAGTGTGTCGCAGAGTGCAAGAAAAACAGCACCCAAAAATGCCGTCGAAATAACCAGTGCCCGATGGTCAGGCCCCACCAATAATCGGGCAACGTGCGGGATGAGCAGCCCTACGAAGCCAATCGGGCCTGTTACCGAAACGATGACTCCCACAACCAGCGAGGTTACGATGAACAACACCCATCGGAACCGCTCTACATTGACTCCCAGCGACTTTGCCCGGTCGTTGCCCGTAACAAAAACATTCATCGTTCGGGACTGCACCATAAGAAATATCATGAACAGCAATACTATCGGAGTCAGCCGCAGCCAGTCGGCAGTAAAGGTTGCGTCTTGTACGCCGCCCATCGTCCATCGCAAGATTTGAAAGGCATCATGCGGAGCAGAAAGATATTGTATCAGGATGATCAAACTGGAGAAAAAGAAATTCACGGCAACCCCTGCGAGGAGCATTTGTTCGGTTGTAGTGTCTCTGCGCCGTGAAAGTCCGAGGACGATTCCCATGGCCAATGAAGCACCGAGGAATGCTCCGAGCGAAACGGTGGGCATGACTCCGACGGCGGCGGGCAGACCGAAGCGGATGGTGGTTTGCAAGCAGAGAGCGGCACCAAAGGCGGCACCGCTGGCAACGCCGAGGGTGTAGGGTGTTGCCAGGGGGTTGCGGAACATTGCTTGAAAGACGAGTCCGGCAAGTGCCAGTCCGCTGCCGGCGACGAGAGCGAGGGCTGTGCGGTGAAAGCGGAGCCAATAGATTTCCGTACCGGGGGCGTAAAATGTTTGACCGACGCATGGGAGCAGGATTCCCGCCGTAACGAGAATGAGCAATAAAAAGAGAGGAAGCAATCGTACGGCCGGAAACGAAAAACGCAATGGAAACATACATTAGGAAACCTCTAAAAATCGATTTTTTATATTGTTGTGTGTCGAAAATGCAACGAATCGACTCTTTGCGCACTCCGCGCAACCCTTTGCGTACTTTGCGGTTAAAAAGAGGATTTAACCGCAAAGTACGCAAAGAATATAACGTCATACCAAAAAACGTTTACCCGCTAATTTTGACACACCCAAGGATGCAAAGAGCACAAAGAAAAACGTCCGTTTTCTCTACCCGTTGCCGGTCTATTCCGTAACGCCCGCAACCGCCTCGAACTCGGCAAAGTCGGTGAAGGATGTTTCATTCGCCGTAACGGAAACCGCCGTGCTCTCCTCCTCCCAGTCCGCCATCTTGTTCACCGGCGACGCATGGAAAGAACCCGACATCTGACTCACCGCTCCAACATCGACAATCAAACTGACCGTACCGTCGCCGAGTATTGTACAGCCGGAAAAACCATTCGACTCGCCAATATATTCCGGCAACCCCTTAATCACCGTTTGCTGTTGTCCAATGATTTCATCGACGAAGAACGCAAACGACCGGCCGCTATCCTCCGCCACGATGAGAATACCATCTTTCAGTTTCTCCGCTCCGGGTTGGCAACCGAACACGTCGTAGAGTCGGATAATCGGCACCATTTCCTCCCGAAGCCGCAGGATTTCCCGGCCTTCCGGTGTTACTGTTACCTGACTCTTCATCGGCACGAGACTTTCCCGAATCGTCAGCGTCGGTATCATATATTTCCCTTCGCCTACTCTCACAAGCATCGCATCGACGATAGCCAATGTCAACGGGATACGCAGCGTAAAGGTCGAGCCATGTCCCGGGCGGCTGGCAATGTCGATGCGCCCATTCAGTTTTTCGATATTACGTTTGACGACATCCATTCCGACTCCGCGGCCGGAAATATCCGTAACTTTGTCGGCGGTGGAGAATCCCGGCTCGAAGACCAATTTGTAGATTCGGTCATCAGGCCAATCCTTCGCTTCGATTCCCACGAGTCCCCGTTCGATGGCCTTTGTTAATATCCTTTCCTTATTGAGTCCGCGTCCGTCATCGGTAATCAAAATCCAGACTTCGCCCCCTTCATGTTTCCCTTCGAGCGTTACCGAACCGGTATCGGACTTGCCTGCCTTAATCCGTTCTTCGGGCGGTTCGACTCCGTGATCACAACTGTTGCGGACGATATGCACCAACGGGTCGGCAATCTGCTCGATGACCGTCTTATCGACTTCGGTCTCTTCGCCGACGAGGTTGAGTTTGATTTTCTTGCCCGCCTTCGTGCCGAGGTCATGCACCAGCCGCACCATTTTTCGGAACGTCGCTGCAAGCGGAATCATCCGCACCGACATCGCACAATCCTGCAATTCGTCGCAGATTCGCCGGAGTTGATGCTTTGCCCGACTGTAATACTCGTCTTCGATCTGTGCGACGGCGGGGCACCGCGTGACCATTGATTCCGCAATGACAAGTTCGCCGACAAGGTTAATGAGCAGGTCAAGTTTATGCAGGTCAACCCGAATATCCTGTTTGGCGGCTGATGTTTTCAGCCCTGTATTTGCCGGAGCAGCCCCCCCCGCCCCTCCTGCCGGTGCCGCCGCTGCCGGGACACTTACCTGTCCCGGTACGGGCACCGCAGCAGCCTGCGAAGCGGCGGCCTTCGCTGCTTCTTCTTTCGCCTTTCTTTCACGCTCGGCAAAGGCTTCGGCAATTTTGGCATCCCAGTCGATGTTTTCGTCAGATGCGTCGCCGGATGACCCGGGTGCACTGGGCGGGGAGGCTAACGGGGAATCACTGGGCGGAACTGCCAACGCCGGCGGGGGAATCGAACCAGCAGAGTCGGGTTCCCCCTTCCCCAACAGGGCATTCAATTCTTGAATATGACTCTCCAAATCATTGACGATGCCGATGCCGCCACTTTCAATATCATCGACCCCCTCTCCGAGAACGTCTAACAAGTGAAGCAATTTACTAATGTTCTGTTCGCTGGGCTTGATTTCATCGCTCCGAAGGGCATCGAGCAATGTTTCCATCGTGTGACTCAAATGCTCCATCTGTACGAGCCCCATAAAGCCGCAGTTCCCCTTGAAACTGTGGATAAACCGGAACGCATCCTTCAACGGTTCGGAATGTTCGACATTTTCGTCCAGCACGAGAAGCAGGGCTTGTTCGGCAGAGTCGAGTTGTTCCACGGCCTCAAGAGCGAACCCGCGGCGCATTTCGGGGGCAAGTTGCAAATTGGCAAGTTCTGTCGCGGGAACGGGCGGCGGTTCAGGAACAGGCGGGGGGGGCGGTGCCGGTGCTTCGATGTTGTCAGCCCTGTGCTCATCTGCTTCGTGTCCGTCGGTTTCGTGCCCGTCCGTAAAGTCAAGTTCTTCGGCGGAGATAGGCTGTTTGACAGGTTCGTTGGCCAATGCGTCAAAGTTAAAATCGTCGGGAATTACGGGTGCCGGTGCTGGTTCCGCCGCTTGCAGCGGTGGAACGGCATCACGGAGATCATCGTCAACGGGTTCGCCAGCCACATGTTTTTTCAACACGGCAATCATCGCATCCGCCGGTTGGTCGAAACCGTCATCCCTGCCTGTCGTTTCGATGCGTACCAACATATCGCGGAACAGGTCGAGGGCTTTACAGAGGGTTCCTGTAATTTGTACGGTCAGATTGGCTTTGCCGTTACGGATTTTATCGAGGAGCGTTTCGGCTTCGTGGGTAACGGCGACGACGGTGGTGAAGTCGAGAAAACCGGCGCTTCCTTTCATGGAGTGAAAGAGTCGAAAGATGGAATTGATCATTTCGGAGTCGACCGCTCCGGCGGCGGTGGCACCGTTATTGATTTCGATGAGGGTGGGTTCAATTTCGTCGATGTATTCACGGGCTTCCTGGACGAATTCCTGTATCAACGACATATCCATAACGATAACTCCCGAAGGGCAAAGGTTCAAGAACGAAGTGGCATACCCCGTCCGCACTGCGAATTATAAACGATTATTTGGAAAAAGCAAGATAATACTAATAGCCCGCCGTCCGGCCTCTTACGGGTGTGTCCAATTTTAGCGGGTGTTTTTTTCGTCCTTTGCGCCCTTTGCGCAACCCCTTGCGCCCTTTGCGGTTAAAAAAGATTTAACCGCAAAGCACGCAAGGGGTTGCACAGGGGCGCAAAGAAAGAAACGCGTTCACAGAATCCAACGTTCACAGAGCCCGTAACGTCAGTTAGGTTCACAGAGCCCGTGACGTAAGCCAGGGACACGTTACGGTAAATCCCTGGCTTACGCCACGGGCTCTGTGAACGTTGACACACACGCCGCGGGGACTCACTTGCATAATCCCCCCTTGGCGGTTATCTTTTAGAAGATGTTCGAGGTTTTTCGGTTACGCTCTTCAGACCAGCGGACGCTGGCGGCACTCCTGTTCATCTTGACGGCAGGGCTGGGCACGTACGCCGTAGCAGGAAAGCAGGGAATGCCCGAACCAAAGCAATACCAATTCCGTATCGACCTCAATACAGCCACAATCGGAGAATTGCAGACATTGCCCGGAATAGGCCCAAAACTGGCCGAAGGAATCGTCCAATATAGGGACGAAAATGCCCCCCTCAGCCATTTCGACGAAATCATGAACGTCAGAGGGATCGGTGTGAAAAGGCACAGCACCATGAAACCCTACTTTACCGACTAAAAACAATGGATGTCAGCAGTATTATCGCACTCATTTTCATGATCCTCATGATCATGGCCCATATCATCAAAAGCATCAGGGAGTCGGCGGAACTTGCCCGGCAACAACAGCGGCAGCAACAGCAGAGCGTGGACGACGACGATGATGACCTCGTGCTCATGCTCCATCCCAAACCGAGCAAGCCGCCGAAGGCCGCCGCCAAGCAGCGTTCCTCCGTTCGGCAACCGCTGGGAGAGCCGTTGCGCCGTTCGGATCCCCCCCCCGCCAAACGGCAGGCGTTGACCAAAAGATTGGCACCCCAAGGAGAGGGGGAACGCTTTGCAGCCGATCCCGGAACTCTGGATACAGCACAGATCGTCGCTCCGACCGTCGATCCCACGGTAAAACCGGAACTGGAGAGCATTACGGGCATCTACGAAGAGGGTGCACAGTTTAATGACTGGTCGAAGTCGGCCATCACCCTGGACATTGCCGACTATTTTACCAAGCCGGGCGGGGTCATCCACGCCGTCATTCTCGCCGAAATCCTCAACCCGCCCCCCTGCCTGAAACCCGCCCGCTAGCCGCATCACAAGAGCCGCAAGTGTAGCGCAGCGTAACTTGCGGGTGCACACCGAACATGTCCGCCCCCCGCAAGTTCCGGCGGAGTACCGCCTACACTTGCGGCTCTTGGTCTCTTTTCCTTTCTCTCCCACCCGCCCATCTTACCTAACCGCTCTAACCGCTACGCCCTACGAAAAAAATCGGAAAAACTAAATTCGTCAGAGCACGTATGCCGACAATTAGACTGATAACTACTCGTCAGAGTACCGCCTGTAAACGGATTTCACAGGGTTATGGAAAACAAAAACGGTAAAATAGGAAAACTGGGGGGGGGGGGGGTAGAGGGGGGTTTTAACAAAAAAAACAACCCCGAAAAACCCAAAAAAAAAAGTACCGGGCCCGGACCCCCCCCCCCCCAGGCG
>Ga0099364_10014792_pt1 | contig 10345 bp, 6 predicted proteins | sample TergutTh196P3_FD_73070 | JGI IMG/M metagenome (GOLD analysis project Ga0099364, IMG submission 73070) | Microcerotermes parvus P3 segment gut microbial communities from Pointe-Noire, Republic of the Congo - Th196 P3 | ecosystem: Host-associated > Arthropoda: Insects > Digestive system > Gut ...
CCCCCCATAAATGTGGGGGGAAAATCCCCCCACATTTATGGGGGGGGCAGGGGGGGGAAAGTTACCACTTGGATGGTTCGACCTACTGGTCGCGGCGGCTTACCTATAACTTGATTTTGTAGGGAACTGATTTATCTGTTCCGAAAATAAGGAAAAACTATTGAAACGGAACAGATAAATCAGTTCCCTACAAATCAAGTTACAGTTAAGTATTTTTGAAAAATGATTATTGAGGTAATTACATGAAAATTCTATTTTTAGGCGACATTTTTGGAAAACCGGGTAGACAAGCTATAAAAGATTTTCTACCTGATTTTAAGAAAGCAAATAATATAGATTTATGTATAGGAAATTGTGAAAATCTCTCTGATGGTAAAGGTATCTCTGAAAGGGCTATTAAAGAGATGATAAGTGCAGGTGTTGATATCTTTAGCTCTGGAAATCACCTCTGGGATAAAAAAGAAGCAAATACTTTTATTTCAAAAGAAAAAAGAATAGCAAAACCACTAAATTATCCAAAAGCTTCTCTCGGTTTTGACCATGTAAAATACGAATTAAATGATTCGATAATCATACTTATTACTTTATGTGGACAAGTTTTTATGAGTCCTGTCGATTCTCCTCTTTACACACTTGAACAGTTTTTAAAAACTATTCATTTAAAGGGTGGTGATAAAAATTTTTTTAAGAAGATAATTATTGTCGATTTTCACGCAGAAAGCACTGCTGAAAAAAAAACTCTCGCTTTATATTTTGACGGAAAAATTTCAGCTTTGATAGGAACTCATACTCATATTCAAACAGTCGACGAACAAATCCTCGACAATGGAACTGCCTATATCACTGATGTAGGTATGTGTGGACCACATAAATCTGTCATCGGTATCACCTTTGAGTCCTCTTTTGAAAAAATAAGGACTAATATGCCCTCTCGACACAAAACTGCTAATGAGGGTATACAAATAAATGCTCTCTTGTTTGAAGTCGACACTAATACAGGAAAAACGCTAAATATTGAAAGAATAAAGGAAAATCTATGAATCAAGATAAATTATTAAAAGGGAAATTGCTCGCAGATAAAAACTTTTTATACTGCTCAAAACTCATACAAGACTTCAATCTCACTCCACATCTATATGTTTTAATTGTTGGTGATGACCCTGCCTCTGATTTTTATGTTAATTCGATAAAAAAACAAGCTGCAAAATTGAATATCAAATTGACTATTGATAAATCAAATCCTCTTGATATGACAGAGGAAATCCTAGTAGGTAAAATCCAAAATTTAAACCTTAACAATGATGTTCACGGGATTATGGTGCAAAAGCCTCTACCGAAACATATCGACCCTTCTGTCATTGAAACCGCCATTTCACCTCAAAAAGATGTTGATGGCTTTCATCCACTAAATGCAGGTCTTTTACTACTTGAAAAAGATTGTTTTTTACCTTGTACTGCCCAAGCTATCTTAGAAATCATCGATTACTACAATATCTCAACAGAGGGAAAGCATGTAGTAGTCATTGGAAGAAGCAATGTCGTGGGGAAACCTATAGCCAATTTATTACTTTATAAAAAAAATAATAGAAACGCTACTGTTACAATTTGCCACTCTAAAACTCCTGACATCGCTCTCTTTACGAAACAGGCGGACATACTCATAACTGCCATTGGTTCTCCTAACTTCGTAAACAATTCTATGCTCAAGGAAAATGTTATAATTCTTGACGCAGGGATAAATGAAATAAATAATTGTGATGGAACTTCAGTTTATGTAGGCGATGTTGATTTTCAATCTTGTCTCTCAAAAGCCAATTTAATCTCACCAGTCCCAGGTGGTATAGGCTCAGTCACAACTTCTATTTTATTCAAGCATTTATGCGACTCAGCAAAAAAATTATCAGCTTTTGAAAAAAATTCTTGACTTATTACCCTTTTTTTAAAAACTTTACCAAAAAGACTGTTTATAGATGTGTTTGTGCAGGGATATGACCCTGAAATGTTCTTTAAAGTAGCTAATTAAGCTTGTTTTAATTACTTTTATTGGGCTTTTAATAAAAAAAAATAAAATGATATATCGGAGGATTTATGTTTAGGAAATACACCAATATTTTTACTGTTTTATTATTCCTATTGTCCATTTTGGTAGGCTTTGTCGCCTGTGGTGTCCAAGGTGAGCCACATTTAAACCAAAGACCTTCCATTAGAATTACTTCCTACACAGGAAGCGATGACCCAGATGATGCGAATCTGGCTCCTTTTCAGCAAACCATATACTGGGCTGCTGACGACATTGATGGTGTCGTCGTCGGGTATGCATATAGAGTGCTTGATGAAAATCGAAACCCTGTAGCTACCCCAGGAAACTACTATATCGATGAACTCGGTGAAATTACTCCTGTCGATCTCAGAGATATGCTCGATGACGAGGGAAGACCATTAGGACTCGGCTGGGTAATGCATTATGAAAAAGGTGCTGACCAGACAATTCCTTTGACTAATCCGACAGCAGACAGAACTATCTGGACTGACAGAGTATTTGTTACTATCAACTTACCTGCTCATATTGATGGGAAAATCCCTTATGTTGAAGGTCCAGGCGGAGAACTCGAAATCGTAGGAGTTCCTAGTATATTTGAAGTAGTTGCTATCGACAACAGAGGTGGCATTAGCAATGTAGCCAGGAAGTTCTTTAGCTCAAAAACCGTAGAGCCCTCTCTTCATGTATCATCTTCTTCAGGGCAATTAAACGACCAAGAAACTGGTCAGGGAATTAGAGTCATTTTCTTGAAACAAGACGCTTTTATAGACGATGTAATTACTGTCAGAGCTTGGTATTTTGAATACCAGCTTGTGCAGGTAAGTATACCTACATCTGTCGGTGGACGCCCTATTACTTCAGATAACATTGATGACTGGTTACATAAACAAGTAGAGGAGGAAGGCTGGGAAGAAGCCTGGGAAGTATTTATAGAAGAGAATCAAATCGCAGCTACACCTACTTATATCACTAGAGACAATGAAAGAATTAACGAACAAGTCATTACTACTTCCACAAATCCTGCTTTGTGGGTAAATATTCAAAATGATGTAAAACTTTCTGGAACTGTTATTGTTACTAGAGTGCGAGACCTTGCTGGAGTTTATTCAAAACCCACTTATGCTTTGTTTTATGTAAATGATAAATATGCTCCTTATGCCTTGTTTTATCACACTCATAGCTATGCTCTTGGTGATAATTACTATATTCCTGATCATCGAAAAGACACCGAAACTGTTCATCTTGACCTTGCACCATTTATTTATACCTCAACTGGTATAAGATACGCTGCGAGATTTCCAGCAACTCCTATAATAAATCAAAATGGCGGTATAGATGACTTTGAATGGGCTATTGTTGGTGATGAAAATACTCGATTCTGGTTTAGATGGGGATATCATGGCGAATACGGAGACCCCAATAAATCCCAACCGATTGATGACCCAAATAGTGATTGGGTAGGAGTTCCTAGAGATGGTGCTGATTTTCCTAGACTAGGTTACAATTATCTTACTGAAATTACCTATTATTACATCCAATTAAATGGAAAACCTTTCCCATTTGGTCCTCTAGAACAACCAGGTATGCAGCCTGATGACCCAGAGCTAAACCAATACTGGCTCAGAGTTCCTGCAAACCATGAAATTGCTCAAAGAGTAGCTTTCAGTGGACGAAATGCTACAAATGGTATAGATAGAACTAACCTACATTCTTTTAAAGTTATGGTCGAAGATTTACAAGGTGTCCGATCAGAGCCAAATGAATTTCTTTTTAGAATCTACGCACCTACTACTCAAGATGAAAGAACAGGTATCCTCTACATCAGTAATCACACTTCCTCTTCTAATTATCCTGAAAATTTAGAAGATTTTTATCGTGATGTAATACCAAATAATATGACTATAGATTTCGTATTAAGAAGTACTTTGGTAACGGAATTAGAAAGAAAAGTACACAACCGTATTATTGGTTACTACAATATCAGAAATGGTAGACATGCGTTCCCTTCTAGTCTTTTATCACAATACAAATATGTATTCTATTCTATTGAAGGCGGACCTTCGGGAGCAAGATTGAATACTAGCACGGATCAAGATGGCTTATGGCAATATTTGAGTAATCAAGGTAATGTAATTCTTTTAGGGAACTACAGATACACTGAGGAATTAGCGCAACAGACTAATGCCTCTTTCTCTGATTTCTATCAGTACTATTTTGGATGGCCAAACGATAGAAACGCAATACAATATCTTGAAAATGGAAATGGTCCACCAAATAGGAAATACTATTTCATTGGGGGGACTCCTGTTACTTCTAATTTGCCTATCCTAAACCCTGAGCTTGATAATAACCCTGATAACAACCCACATCCTGCAATAATCCGAGAAAGAAGAGGGTTAGGACCTATCTCTTATTTCACTGATATTAGTCCTTCCGCAGAAAGACTGTATATCTTCAATAGTAAAAATGTCGGACAAGACGATTGGAGCCCTTTATCAGAAGAAGAAAGAGCAATTTATCATGGTTCGATAGTTGCTTTCAAAAAATCAAATGGACTTGGGACAGGCTATACTTTTAGTTTCCCAATTTTCCATATTCAAAAAGAAAATGTAAGAGCTCTTTTTGCTGAAATCTTACAATAAGTGATAGCTAATTAGTAATTAGTAATTACTAATTACTAATTATTAATTACTTAAAACTTGTAACTAAATAAAGAGGGAGCAAGTCTCCCTCTTTTTTAAAATAACTTAATTAGTATTTCTTGTAACTTGTAACTTGTAACTTGTAACTTTCGCTCTGCCCCCCCCATCGTAGTGCCGAACTCCGTTCGGCTTGAGTGGGGGGAGGTAGGGGGGGGATTACTTGTAACTTGTAACTTGTAACTTGTAACTTGTAACTTGTAACTTGTAAACTAATTATTTAATTAAAGGATATAATTCACTGATGAGAAAATTTAAGAAAATCCTATTCATTTTAGGTGTAGGATTGATTATTATTGCTTATCCAAGCTCAATAATTGCTACAAATGATAGTGTTGGTATGACGCTTTCGACTGCTGTAGAAATGGCAATATCAAACAATCACGAGCTTCGAATGGCACACGAAGATGTTGAAATTGCAGACCAAAACTATAACGAAGTCAGAGGGCAGTTATTTCCACAAATTAACCTCAATGCAAGCTACTCTTTGACCAATAATAGACTACCTAGTAGTGTCATACCAAGCTCCACAGTCTCAAATATGCTCGATGACCCTGCTTCTGATAATGAAAAACTTATCGCTGCAATTCTCGACAGATCTATTCCATCAAACAGAAATAGAGAGGAGGCTGCATTAGCAGGGCAGCTTGCCTTATCTCAACCAATATTTCTCGGTGGACAGCTCTTTCATGGACTTCGAGTTCTCGATAGAGTTCGAACTTTACAAGAGAAAAGATTTGAGCTTGAAATGCAAAATATGGTCGTTACGGTTGTTAATGCTTATTACGACCTATATCTTGCACAAGAGGGGCTTGCAATTCAAAGGGAAGCTCTTTCCAATGCAGAACAGCACTCTGAGAGAGTAACAAATCTTTTTTCACAAGGTCTTGTCTCAGAATTTGATAAACTCAGAGCTGAGCTTGAAGTATCAAGACTTTATCCTGAAGTCCTATCTTATGAAAATCTTGAAAATCTTGCTCAAGAAAATTTCAATCGTATCACTGGTTATTCAGGTGATGTGTATTTAAACCCAATTCTTGAAGAAAAAGCACTTGATTTTTCAAGATTTGAAATCAGTCTTGAGGAGTCCCTTGCCTCTGCTGATGAAAATAGAATTGAGCTTTATTTAATAAATTTAATGGCTGATATATATGCAGTCCAATTTGATGCTGAAAAAATTAACTTTGCTCCAAATCTTCTCTTTCAAGCTGATATCACTCAATATGCCTCTAAAACAGGCTCATATTCCATTCAAGGTGATGACTTTGGAACTATGGGTTCTGTCGGATTAGTATTTCAAATGCCTATTTTTACAGGTTTGAGTAATACTTCTAAAAGACTTAGAGCAAAGCATGAGCTACGAAGAGCAGAATATGATGTCCTCAATACTACTGAGCTTATCCATCTCGAAGTCAGGCAAACATGGCAATCTTTTAATACCAGTAAAAGATACCTTGAAGTTCAAGTTCTTAATCTAAACCTTGCCGAGAGAGCTCTCGTCATAGCTGAAGCAAGATATGAAAATCAAGCTGGGATACAGCTCGAAGTTTTTGATGCCCAAGTTCAATACAATGCAGCTCAGATTTCACTCGCACAAGCCAGAATCAGAATAATCAAAGATTTTTATGCTTTACAAAAAGCACTTGGAAACAATTTAAATACTATGATAGGAGACCTTTAATGAAAATAACAGAAACTAAAGCTGTAAAAAGACTATATTTTATTAAGCTGCTTGTCTACAGCATTTTAATTCTTTCTTTTCTTTTATGTAGCTGTGCAAAGAGAAATGAAGAACAACCCGCAAATATGGAAGAAATTCACAGAGAACAAGGCGTGCCAGTTCGTGTCCAGACTGTCGAATACTCCGAATTTATTCAGGAGCTTGAATACACTATGTCAGTCCAGGGACTTAGAGAAACAAGAGTTTACTCCAAAATTGCTGACCAAGTTCAAACAATCAATATGAGACTCGGAGAAATGGTAGAGCAAGACCAGATTGTAATCAATTTTCCCCAAGACAATGTTCAGGCAAATTATTTTCAAGCTCAAGCTGCTTTTGAGCTTGCAGAACAAACTGTCAGTAGAATGAGAAGGCTCTTTGAGACTGGTGGGGTTTCACAGCAAGACCTTGATAGTGCCGAAACTCAATTTCGTGTAGCTGAAGCAAACTGGGACGCTGTCCAGCAAGCTGTCCATGTCAGAGCTCCCTTTAGAGGTATGATTACTGACATTGATGTCCGTGAAATGCAGAGAGTTACCGTAGGTGGTTATCTTTTTACTATTGCTCAAAACAATATACTACATGGCAGGGTCTGGATTTCTGAAAATGATATCAACTCCGTCAGACAAAACGCTCCTGTCGTTTTTAGGTGGAACGACATAGAAAAACAAGGCAGAATTACTAATATCGCTCTTTCTCTTAATAGAGAGCAAAACGCTTTTGCTGTCGATGTCGAAATTAACAATGCTGATTATGCCATCAGAAGCGGCGTTACAGGACATGCTAATATTGTCATCTATAGAAATGATAATGCTATCTCTGTCCCAAGAAATGTTGTCCAAAGAGACCAAAATGGTCAGGATTATGTTTTCCTTGCGGATGGAAATATCGCCGTCAGAAGAGATGTTACTATAGGTAGACAATCAGAGCTTTACAATGAAATTACCGAGGGACTACAACCAGGCGATTTTCTTATAACTCAAGGACTACAGCTCGTCAGACCTGATACTCGAATTAATATTCAATTTTGATTTGTAGTGCCGAACTCCGTTCGGCTTGGAGTAGTGCCGAACTCCGTTCGGCTTGGAGTCGATCTGACCCCCTCCCTCACATGAATAATGGAAAAAGGCTACGGATTTGTAGGGAACTGATTTATCTGTTCCACCTATTGTAGGGAACTGATTTATCTGTTCCGCTTATTGTAGGGAACTGATTTATCTGTTCAGCCTATTACCCCCCCTAATAAGTCAACTGTCAGCTGCTTTGGGGGGGAAAGCGGGGGTATGAGTCTTCAGAAAAGATTAATGACCCCACTCTGAAAAGTCATTGTTACCCCTCCCACTCCGCAAGCTACATGCAGGGGCAGATAGGATTGAGAAGTTGATTTTAAATATTTTTTTCATTGTCCATATATTTGGAACGGACATAAGAGGCAAAAAAAAATTTTCGCTCTATACCTCATTTTATGAGCATTTTTATAAAAAAAGAAAAAATATTTTGCCTCTGTGAGCCAAAATCGCTCAAAAGAGACCCTAAGTACATATAGGGGGGTATGAATTAAGAATTAAGAATTGAGTCCCCCCACTCAACAAACTGCATGGGGGGGGAAATAAAGACTTTTCGGAGTTAACTCATAAATGATCCCTCTCCGAAAAGTAAAATTATTCAATTTATACCTTACACATGCCTTTAGGTATGTGAAGCTCTGTAGAAAACGAAGCATACACCAAATCCGCATCCCGTAGGGATGCAACCAAGATATTAGCACATTTAGTTGCATCCTTACGGGATGCGGCATGGTGCAAATATCCGTTTCTACAGAGCTTTAATCTCTACGAGATGACTTTTCGGAGAGGACTCATTTTATGTTTCTTATTTGATATTTTTTATCTAGGTCCAAAAAATCTATCTCCATTAAAGTGTATCAAATGGTCTGGGCTCTCTGCAATCCAAACCTCAGTTTCCCAAGCAATGTCAACAATATGTTTTCTAAATTCTGACTTGTCTTGAAACACGGTTACATAAATTTTCCCAACAGCAGAGTCTTTTGAAAAGTCCTCTAACTCAAGCATTCTTTTGGGTGAAATAGGACCATGAGATGTTACAACTTCAATAAAGAATAACCATTCTCTGTTTTCATCGTAGATAATAATATCAGGTAATTTATTATGTTCAGTAACAGTTATACCAATTTTTTCAAGATAATTATTATCTATGTGTAAGCTTTTATTAGCGGTATCTCCAAAATAAAGAATTTTAGCACCTCCAATAAAGCGTGGTGCAAATTGTTCTATTACTTGAGCTTGAAGTTTGTTTTGTTTCCCTGCTGATAGCTGTATTTTTATGCCATCTAATGTAATGGGTATCAAATTAATTGATCGTTCTTTTTCATAAGCTTGAGATAATGTCCCGATTTGAGATACAAAGGATTTAATAGCCGATTTCCATTTTCTTGTGTTGAATGTTTTAATAACTTCAAGTGCTTCCTTTGAAATAGAGTAATGAGCCTTTGGACTATTCACAGCTAAATCTGGTTCGTCGGGATTGTAATCAGCAATTCTACCTTGAACGAATTGATGTAATACTTGTCGTCTAAAAGTCTCTCGAGTATTTGGTGCATATACTTTATCATAATTCTCGAAAACAAAAGACATTATTCCTTTTGATACACCCAAGCTTTGACTACTTGCATTCTTCCAATTATCTGTATCCTTGATATTGCATAATGCAAGTAATGTCAAGGCAGACATTTCATTTTGTTGAGCTACAGGTAATCCCATCGCTTTTAAGATTTCTTGTGCTTCTTTTATTTTATTCATAGTTTTATTCTCTGTTTAATTCAAAAAAATTGTTAATAATATTATTCACGGTATCGATAGAAAAATTATTCTTTAAAATAATTTCTTTACCAATTTCTTTTATGGTTTCTAATGGTGGCAAAGGCATCGTTCTGATTTCTGTAGCACTCACATTTACATTGCCATTAAAAGTGCGAAAGTATGTATCGAATAGTTTACTGTTGAGCAGAGCAGCTATTCCCATTATTTCTGCTCTTGTGAGATTACCTTGAGGACGATAAATATAATTCAATTTGTTTTCAACACCAATATAGCTTTTATCTACTATTGATGCAAAATAGGGAGTTGCTATCAATCTGCTTTTATCATCTTTTGAGCTAAATCGTCTCAAAAAGACATAATTCTTATTTGGGATAAGATATGGTTTAGTTTTTTTACAAGTAAGTATAAATTGTTTTTTGTTTTTGTATTGCAAAGGAAAAGTGAAATCCATTTTAGTGATATTATGAAGCCAATATAGTGAAACTGTATCGTCTTCAGGAGTCTCTCTTATGAATGGCTCCATTCTAAAAGCCACTATCGGTCCTGTAGAAATCTGAATATTATAATTATTTAGACTACCTTTCCAATTTTTAAATAAACGAATAACAGCATCTTCTCTTGTATTAATGGGTAAGTGAATTATCTTTTCTTTTGAGTTCATATCAATTAAATCATTTTGATGATAAACAATTTGCTGTGAATGTTCAACATCATGCAATCCGTTACAAGTGGAAATTACTATTTTTTGATTTATTTCGTTCTCATTTTTAGGTTTTGCTTTTAGTATTAATGTTTCTTGTAATACATTATCTCTTGAAAAAGTGTCTTTTCTTGATTCAAACAAATGAATAAATTCTATTTGTATGTGCTGTAAAAAGAAATTTCTAAAGGCATTGAAATATCTACCTGATGTAAAGCTCCGTGGGACGATAAATATCATATTTCCATCTTTTTTTAACAACTTGGTTGATATAGCAAGGAAAATTGCATAAATATTGGGCTGTCCGTCAATAATAGATTGAGTCAGATTTACTCTGTAATCATC
>Ga0099364_10014793_pt1 | contig 10345 bp, 10 predicted proteins | sample TergutTh196P3_FD_73070 | JGI IMG/M metagenome (GOLD analysis project Ga0099364, IMG submission 73070) | Microcerotermes parvus P3 segment gut microbial communities from Pointe-Noire, Republic of the Congo - Th196 P3 | ecosystem: Host-associated > Arthropoda: Insects > Digestive system > Gut ...
TAAGCGTTACTTCAAAAATTGCAATAACCCAAACCGCAAAACCAAAAACACCAACCTTTGCCATAGCTCCAGAAAGAATAGCAGAAAGCGGCGCAGGAGCTTCTGAATAGCTTATACCTTGCCAACTATGCAACGGAAACAACGGCGTTTTCACAGCAAAGGAAATAGAAAACGCTACTAACAACGAAACTTGAGTAGCAACAGGCAAAGCTTTCAAAGATTCCGTTAAATCTAAAACATTCACGCTGCCAGCTTTAACAACCAAAAACAATGCGCCGAATATAAACGGAATTGAACCGCACAAAGTGTAAATCGCAAACACCAAAACCGCCCGCCGCCTTTTTAAACCACCATGCAAAGCTATTAACACAGCAGCAGGCAAAATCATAGCTTCAAAGAAAAACAAAAACTGCACAATGTTTTGAGCAGAAAGAAACGCCCCAATTATTGCACCCTCCAAAGCCAACAAACCTGCCACAAATTCCCTAATACCAAAATTAAGAGCAGACCTCGAATAAGCACATGCAAGGAGCGAAAGCAAAGCAGTAAGCCAAACCATCCACATTGAAAGCCCATGGCAATAAAGCGAAAAATCAACACTTATGCCAAGCAGCGAAAACCAAAGGTAAGAACCAGTTTGCTGCCCACCCAAAATTACAAGCGCACTAGCCAAAACAAATATAAGCGCCGAGCACAAAAGGCCAAGGTCAAAAGAAGCCTTCGCATCCATACGAGAAGACGCAAGCATTAAACAAGAGCAAGCAAAAGGCGCAATAAATAAAAACGTAACTAACATAAGCTTGAAAGGTAATATAGAAAACAATGATTTAATTAGGGGTGTATCCGCCGTCTGTTCGAGCCACCAAAGGGGAGTAAACCTCCCTTCTCCTATCTTCCCTGAAAACCTCATTTTTCACGCCTAATCGCCATCGAAGCCCTATTTATGCGACCTGCTGGGGATATGCTGTATTTTCCCATGCAGGAAAGGAAAGGTTAAACTGCGCCAATCCTGCATGAAAAAGATATGCGTAAAAGCCCAGAAAAGCCCAAATATTATTATCGTTTCTAGGAATCCTAGAGAAATAATATATACTACAAAGCAGGAGATGAAACATGGCTTATATTAACAGATTCGTGGCAAAAGGCAAGAGCTACATTCGGCTTGTCGACAAACAATACGGACGGAGAATCCAGTACACTATCGATGTCAGCAGCCTTCAGCCTGAGAAACTTTGGAAAAAGGCTCACAATGCCGTAATGCAGAGCATAAACCCGGAGGATAGGGAGACAATGGGTTAACGCTCCCCAATCGCAATGGCGTGAAGCAAAAGTCCGGGGGATAAAAAGAGAATACCTGCGGATTGAAACGGAGAAGCCTATCCAAGAAATTTTGGTTTTATACATAAAAGACTTCCTGGCTAACCCAGACAATGGCGAAGCGGCGAAGAGGCATGCCGTATGCGAAGTTAAACAGCTTGCGGAGTTTTTCAAAGAAAAGCAAGCTGTGTATTACTCAAAGCTCCAAAGGGAAACTATCATGGAATATCCAAATTGGAGAAACGGCAATAGAAAAGATGGCAGAGACAGGCGCATAAGCACATGGACTTGCAACTGAAAGCCATTGATTATGTAGTTGACAAGAAAAAGGCAAAGAATATATATTTTGAAGGAAATATAAGCTCATATACTTATGCGGATGAGGGAACATCTTTATATGATGTGCTGAATTTATATAACAACAAATACAGATTGATAAAAGACAAATTAATAAAAGAAATGAAAAATATCAGAGAGCTTGAAGAGTACATTGAAAAAACAGGAGACATTCAGCTTGGAATGATGGTTGATATAGTAAAGGAATACGGAAACAAAATTCCTGGCATAATAAATACAATTAAAGAAAAGCATGTCAGTAATGAAGATAAAGAAAATGCGGAAATGATTTTTTCAACCGTCCATCGTTGCAAAGGAATGGAATATGATACTATTCAAATAGTAAACGACTTTGTTTCAGAAGATGAGTTAAAGAAATTTGTAGCTGATATTAAGAAAGATAACATAAATTATGCAAAACTAAATGAAGAAATAAATCTTTTATACGTGGCAATCACAAGAACAAAAAATAGCATTCATATACCTGAAACTTTAATGCCTGTATCTTTTGCTCCTTCCAAACAGATTCATGTAATGAAAAATACCAAAATAGAAGATAGGCAAATCTCAACCACACAAAGATCAATAATTGTAGAAAGAACAAACTCTGGCGTAGCAGAGAAATCATATTCAGTTGGAGAAATCCGAACAAGACATAAAGGTGCTTACATGCCTTGGACTGAAGAGCTTGACGAAGAATTGATTGAAATGCATGAGGACGGCATTAATATTAGAGATTTGGCAAAACATTTTGGAAGGACAAGAGGAGCGATACGTTCAAGGGTTAAGAAATTAGAACTTGAAGATTGACGACTCATTCTTTGAAATTGCCGTATGAGGCATTTAATATGCTTCAAAAATAATTTCAATAAAAATACATATCTCATGCAGGCTTTTCGCTGAAAGCCTGCAATGCTACGCTTACCCACAGAAAGTATAGCAATAAACCCAAATGCTCCTACAATAGAGATAAAAGAGATACAAACAGCATGGAAGCCATTCATAGACGGCAAGCCTGCCGAAGCTATAAATTAAGCCGTTCTCTGGAAGCATACAGCAAAGACGAATTTCAAATCTGGTTTATCGAATTTCACGCAAGAAAAGAGAGCCTGGGCATAGCTGAATTGACAAAATACTTGGATGAACGGCTTTGCAAGCTCAACGGGTAAGGCATTAGCGGAGAAATATGCAGGATTCATAGTTTGTTTAGCCTCAAAGTAATTTTATATATTCGAGCTATGGTCTGCGGGTGTAGGCTGTCAGCATTAAAATTTTCAGGGTCGTTTTATTGCTGAATCATTGTACATTTAATGCCCAGTTATCCTTCATTCACGCCCTCCCAATCCTATTCCTCGGATGCAAAGTCGTAAGTATCTGCCTCTGCTTATAAGTGGTAGAAGCAGCATAATTTCTACCTTACCCTCATGGCAAAGCAAATTGTTTCCCAAGACAAAGACTACGCAAAAATACTGCGACAAGTTGTCGCAGAAATAAAACATACACGTGTGGTTATAGCGAACCGTGTAAATACGTCTTTGATACAAATGTATTGGAACATAGGAAAACACTTGTCACAGGAAGGTTTGGATAAGGGATATGGCGGTTCAGTTGTTAATAGGCTTTCGGTTGATTTAAAGGCTGAGTTTCCCGATACTACAGGTTTTTCGCCTCGTAGCCTATGGGATATGAAACGATTTTATGAGTTTTATTCTAAAAAACTGCCACAGCCTGTGGCAGTTTTAAACTTATCTTGGGGACACCATAGACTTATACTCAATAAAATAAAAGATTCAAACGAAGCCCTATATTATGTGGAAGCTGCTATTAAAATGGGCTGGACTCGCAATTTGCTGCTAAACTTCATAAAAGCTGATTCATATAAAAACGCCAAGTTGCTGCCAAAGGTGAATAACTTTAAAAAAGCCTTGCCGGAAACAATGCAAGAACAGGCGAATGAGATATTGAAAAGCTCGTATAGTTTGGATTTATTAGGTATAACCAAGCCACTAAAGGAATTGGATTTAGAGAAAAGAATTGTTGAAAAAATAAAGCTATTTCTGCTGGAACTTGGCGAAGGGTTTACATTTGTTGGAAACCAATACAGGCTTTTATCTGGGACAAAAGAGTATTTTGTTGATTTATTGTTTTTCAACAGAGTATTAAAGTCTTTGGTTGCCATTGATTTGAAGATTGGGGAGTTTGAGCCTGAGTATGTCGGAAAAATGAATTACTACTTAGGTCTCCTAGACGATAAAATCAAAATGAAAGACGAAAATCCCTCAATAGGTTTGATATTGTGCGCAAGCAAGAATAATGTTGATGTTGAAATCGCTTTGCGAGACGTAAATAAGCCTATCGGCATTGCCGAATATAAATTGCATTTGCCTATGAAGCAGATAAAGAAGTTGATAAGCGAGGAGATTAACAGGAAGTAAGTATTTTCAATTGATAACTTTGTCGGTCTTATAAAAGAATTGGGTGAAATTGGTAATGCTGCATGGAATGAATACTCAAATGAGATTGATTTGTCTAATGACGTTTTGAAACTATACCTCATTTCACACCAGCAACCGTAAGTGCCGCCGCGGCAAGTGCAGACTTTTTTGATTTGCATATAGCCAAAACCTTAGCCGACTCTCCAATAAAATCAACTCGTTTCAATAATACATCAATAATAATATTAGCGTCTATAAATATTCTCATATTTTTCCTCTAAAGCCATTGCATAATCCTCTTTCCAGTCCCAATTTTCAGCATGCGGAACCTGCAAGCGAAGGATTGCAGCAACCAATCCATCTTCTTTAAGATTCTCGGGCAAATCTTAGCTTGTTTGTTGAGAGAATGTTTTCATAATGAGTAATATAGAAAAGTTCAGAAACGTTCACTCCTGTTGTGCAGGCTACTATTGCACCTCAAACCCCAAAGCTTTGTACCCCCTCAAACGCCTCCCGTACATCCTTGACAGCACCTGCACTTTTCCGTCAACATAGTCATAAACACGTATCTCCTCTTTTCCGTGGGAAGCGCGGTTTAGGCGACCCGTGTACTGAATCAGCATGCCTTTCCACGAAAAAGGAAAAACCAGAAACAGAGTGTCAAGGCTAGGCAAATCAAAGCCTTCCCCTAGATATTTCCCTGTTGCAAGAATAAGTTTTTGCTTGGAATCATTTTGAATATCTTCCATTGTCGCTTTCAGCTGCTTTTTCCCAAGCCCGCCTTTTAATATAAAAATTGACGGTACATGTTCTTTCAAAGCCTCTTTCAATATATCCAAATGCTCAATGCGCTCGCTCAATACAAGGCATTCCCGTCCTTCCTTGTAAACTTCGATAATATCTTTGATAATCAATTTATTTCGCACTTCGTTCAAGTAAAGGCTGTGGAAAACCTCTTGAATATCTAAAGTTTCGTCATCCAAGCGGAAATCCGTAAAGCGAGGAAATATTTTTTGTACAAACTGCGGTTCCGTATTTGAGCGGGCATTAGAGTAACGGACATCCCCTAAATTCATCAGGACAATGGGATGCTGGCCGTCTTTGCGGACAACCGTTGCCGAAAGACCCAACCGGTAATACGCTGGGCATTTTCTGATTATCCTTTCAAATGAGGCCGCTGAAATATGATGGCATTCATCAACAATGATTTGGCCATAGTCGGCTATCCAATCTTCCACCTTGTCTCTCTTCACTACGCTTTGCATAACCGCAATATCAATAATTCCCGTGCGTTTCTTCTTTGCACCGCCGTAATAGCCGATATCTTTTTTAGGGATTCCCAGAAAATTATGTATTCTTTCCGTCCATTGATCCGCAAGCAGCTTGCGGTGAACCAAAATTACTGTATTCACTTTTCGTGCCGCTATCACGCTGAGAGCCACAACGGTTTTGCCAAAAGCGGTGGAGGCGGAAAGTATTCCCGTTTGGTTTTCCATCAGCTTTTGTAACGCTTCTTTTTGCTCTTCTCTGAGTTCACCCAAAAATTGAATGTCAATATTTTTCCCGTGATTTTGCTCGTTTGATATAATTGGCGTGATATTGTAATGCTTAAGGATAGATATAAGCCCGTCAAGACAGCCGACAGGCAAGCCGATATATTTTGGGGAAAATTCATAGCAATAAAGAATATGCGGTTTGTTCCAAGTTGGAAGCCTCATTCTCTGGGCTTGATAGAATTCCGGATTTGCGAAAGATGCGAGTCGCAAAATACGATTGCGCAATATCGGCGTAAGGAGCCATGTTTTCATCTAGAAAAATGCTGTGATTTTTTGCCCTGGCTTCTTTTTGCAGAGGGAGAGCGATTAGATTGCCAAAGCCGCCTTTCGGCATGGTATCCTGATTTGGAAAGAAACGGTCAAATGAATCAAGCCCTATTTCAGGTCGCCTGTCCAGGGTGCGAGTCATCAGAAAAGTGCCAAGTTTTCGAGTTTTTCGTCTATCATAGGCAGGACATGATACAGCGCCGCAAAGGGTGGCTATTCTGCAATTTTATGCAACATCGGCACGGCTATATCAACGTGGTCGCAGTTAATCTCACCCAAGCCATCCATTTCAAAAACCAGTTGCTTAACTTCGCTCAAAGGAATATCCACTGGATATTCCTGGCCGTATCCAAGCTTCCCTGTGTCTATCAGCAAATTTCCATCGCCAAAGATTTTCACCTGAACGCCATTGCTGCAAAATTCATCTTCATCCAATCCCAAAATAGCGGTCAATCTCTCATATTTACCGCCTAAATTGTAGCTAAGCATTCCATTGGCGTGCGTGCCTATGCCTCTGCTGTAGCGTTTTTTCGCAATGGTCAAAGGCTTGCCCGTAACAGACCTGTCAATTCGCAAATTGCCCCAATCCTGGCGATGCTCAGAAGGAACTCCAAGCCACTCCGCATTTTCTGGCAAATCAATGCTAAACTCTTGCGGAGCAAAAAACTTTGTGCCTGCGCCATCTGATTTTAACTTTGCAATGATAAGCCTGTAATTATTGGTTATAATTGTATCGAAAATCATATCCATCGGATAAATTTGCTCAAAGCGGTCGCATACAGTTGCAATGCGGCGCTCAACAGCTTTTTCATGATATGTTTTGCTGTCCCAGCAATCCAAGCCCCTTACATAATAAACTTCGCCATTATATTTTTTCAAAAGTTCGTTTAATCTTTGCGGATTCAAGGAATTGTAATGAATAGCGTTCATTCCATAGCCAATAAAATGCCAAGGTCTTGCATAAACAAATATGCGATTTTTCTCAGGCTCGTTTCTTACCCATTTCAAAATTTCCACTTCTTCTGTTGTTAAGTGATTGCGGTTATACATTATGTTTTTCTCAAAACTCTCATTATACCTCAAAGTATTTCCCCACAAAATAGCAGCTGCAGCAAGCACAAAAAACAAGCGATTTTCTTTTGGCAAAATAAAGCTAGCCTTGTCTATGGCAAAAGCGCAGAAAAATGCCATAACAGGGAATATTACAAGGGTGTATCTTTGGTTTATTTGAATAGACAAATCTCCAGAAACATTTTCAAATATCATATAAATTTGCGGAAAGTAGAGGAGAAAGAATGCTAGGATGGGAATATAATATAATTGAGAGTTTTTCTTTTTTTGGTAAGCGTTTTTGTTATTGTAAAATTCTTTTATGGCAAAAACTATTAGCAAAACAATTCCGCACACAGCTAAAATTGTGAATGAGCTTAAAAATGGATTTCTAAGCAATCCCTGTTTGTCCAATTCGGTATTAACTGTTATTTCCCAAGCCTTTTTTATGTTCTCAATAAAATGCCCATGAGCGCTGAATTCCCCGCCTTGAAACCCATAACCTTGATAATAGCTTATAGTTAAAAGAATAGGCGCGCAGAATATGGAAAGCGTTAGCATAAAAATTGGAAATGGAGAGTTAAGAACATTTTTCATTGTCCATTGCCCATTGCTCATTCTAAATATCGAAGTTGCCGCAAAAGCTCCCAAGCAAAATATAGTTTCTTGCCTTGTTTGAGCGAAAAATGCTAGGGCCAAGGCCAGCAAAATCCAATGCCTTATTGTGTTTCTGTCCCATGCCCATTTAAATAAAAATACGGAGAGAGCAAATAAAAATGCGTAAAGAGGCTCAACCGAAGCGGAGCGAAACTGAAAAAGCGTTGTGGGCTGCGCTGCAAAAATCGCGGCAGTTAAAAAGGCTAAATTATTGTTTGCAGTCCATGCGCGAACCGCAAAGTAAAGCAAAAAAATCGTTGCCAAAAGCAAAAATAATTGCAGGGAAAAAATCCATTTTAAATCATGCCCAAAAAACGGTATGCCAAGCGCATATATAAAAGGCTGTCCCTTGGTTTTAAAATTATGCACGCTTTTGTGGCATTTTAAATTCATGCTCTCGTCAAATTCGCCCTCATCGCAAGAGCCTGCTATTTGGTTAGCATACATGTTTTGCGCAGTGGACATAAAAATGCTTTCATCGCTTTGAACTCTGTGCCTCGGAGCAATCCAAGCCAAGCACACAAAGATAGCAAGGCCAGCGACTATAATCACGGGGGTTGCAGGGATTAGAGATTTGAGATTTGGGATTAGACTTTTTATCCATTCTCTGAAATCTTTTGCCAAGCTTATTATTAGCCCCAAGCCAAATATGAATTGAGTAAGGTATAGCCAGAACGGCAAGTTTAACTCTAAATTGGCAATGAACTTCTTTTGCCCTAAATAGTTTGGCGCAGCATAAATTAAAAGCGGAATAGCAAGAGCCAATATCAAAACCCCGATACCCCCGATTAAAGGGTTAACTTGATTTTTTGTTTTTAGCTCTTCGTTTTTCATCTTCCTTTTTCTTTTATAACGATATGTTCTTTTTCTATGGAATTTTTGAACTTATTTGTTAATTTTGCATAGTCAAAAACGTCCACTGCAAAAGGCAGGCCTGCCTCTGCCGTAGAGCGCTCAATAGCAATCATGCGCTCCAAAGAAATTATGTGCCCAGTCACTATTGCCAAGTCCAAATCGGCATCTAGATTTGGTTCGCTTTCTGCAACGCGAGAGCCAAAAGCCTTGACTTCCGCATCGGGCAGTTCTCGTTCAAAAATTTGGAGTATAGTATCCAAGTCCGTAGCATTTACATGGAGCGGCATGATGTTTCCTATAGCTCAGGCTGTTTTCCTGTTAGCCTTGCAAATATATCCACATATTTATCCAAAGTATTTTTAACAACGTCTGCGGGGACTTCCGGGCCAGGATATTCCTTGTTCCAGTCAAGAGTTTCCAGCCAGTCTCGAATATACTGCTTGTCAAAGCTTTCCTGATTTTCTCCCTCTTTATATTTTTCCGCAGGCCAGTACCTTGAAGAATCCGGCGTTAGAATTTCGTCTATCAAAACTGTTTTGCCATCTATTTCGCCAAACTCAAATTTTGTGTCTGCCAAAATAATGCCTTTGCCGGCAGCAAAATTCCTTGCCTTGCTGTAAACTTCCAAAGTTAGGTCTCGCAGTACCGCCGCAATTTTTTCCCCAACTATCGGAATAGTCTGCTCGTAGGATATGTTTTCATCGTGCCCGGTTTCTGCTTTGGTGCTTGGAGTGTAGATTGCAGGCTCTATTTTTGCGCATAGTTTCATTCCGGATGGCAAAACATGGCCGCAAATTTTGCCGTTTTTTTGATAGTCTTTCCAGCCAGAGCCAACTATATAGCCTCTAGCTATGCACTCAACGTCATGGCGTTTTGCTTTTTTTACAAGCATTGAACGGCCTCGCAGATAATCTGCATAAGGTTTAAGCACGGCAGGATATTCGTCAACATTTGCCGTAACCAAATGATTTGGCATGCCAAGCTGCTCAAACCAAAAGAGCGAAAGCTGGTTCAAGATTTTGCCTTTGCCAGGTATAGGCGTTGGAAGCACTACGTCAAAAGCGGAAATACGATCGCTCGCTACCATTAGGAAGTGTTCTCCTAAATCATACATGTCGCGAACTTTGCCTTGGTGAAACAAGGGAACCGCTGTTACTGGGGTTTCAAATTTTAAAGACATGTGGGTAATATAGAAAAAAATCAGTCAATATACAGCCAGAGCAGATAATCGTGAGCAAATTAAAGGATTGAGATAGATGGAATACTCTGCATGGACAAAAAACAACTGGAATTTTCTGTATTTTGCATTGAGTCTATTGCTGAAAAACTTGGGCAAACAGGGGATGTTGTTTATGAAATGCTCACAAAAGAAAGCAACATTTTAAACGATTACATTGTCCCTTGCTACGATGTTTTGCATACGCAGGGCAAGGAGTATATAGTTGAAGATATTATAGATGTTATGAAACAGAAAGGTGTAGAAGTATGATTTTATATCATGGCTCATATTTAACAATTAAAAAACCTGATTTGCAATTTGTTTCAAGCGAGGAGATGAAATGAAAGCGAATAAACTTCTTTTGAGGGAAAGTTTTTTGACAGGCTGTTTGAGCTCGCTAAATTTGACCAGAACAATTTAAGAAGCCCAATATACAATGCTTTACCAAATGTCTGTTAAACTTTTTTCTAACTTTACTGATATGGAATACTCGCTATACACTGCTCGTATGATGGCCAAGGCTGACCGCAAGGCTCAGCTGGAATATGCCGAGGAAAAGGGCGTTATTAGAGTCGCTAGGAATATGCTCAAAGACGGGCTTAGCCTTGCACGTGTGGCTCGTATAACCCAATTGCCGAAAGAAGAAATTATGG
>Ga0099364_10014794_pt1 | contig 10344 bp, 9 predicted proteins | sample TergutTh196P3_FD_73070 | JGI IMG/M metagenome (GOLD analysis project Ga0099364, IMG submission 73070) | Microcerotermes parvus P3 segment gut microbial communities from Pointe-Noire, Republic of the Congo - Th196 P3 | ecosystem: Host-associated > Arthropoda: Insects > Digestive system > Gut ...
AAGTGTCATAGTGCCGCTGAATATTCTTTGCAAATTTCTCTGTCCGCTTATCCATGCCCATAAATTCTCAAGTCCGCCCAAAGGGCATATCGTATGGACTGAAGGATACATTATTTCCTTTGGAAATATATGCTGATAATGGATAAACATGGCACCTGCCAAGATCAAACCCAAAATGAACAATCTTGTGTATTTCGCAATACTCGAACCTTCTTTTAAATTGTTTTTTTTCATAAAATCTCCGCATGATTAGTTTTATTAGGATACAAATTATAGAAAAAAAATATGGCAAAAGTATGGCATTTTCGGGAAATAAATTTTTTTTTAGGCTCTTGTGAATTTTATATTTTAAAAATGAATTTAAATTCCGCCCCTTTTTTCTGATTGTCCGTAACGATGATCTCCACCCCGTGCCTGTCGGCTATTTGCCTGGCAATGGCAAGGCCAAGACCTATGCCTGCCTTGTTTTGCTCGCAGCGGGCCTTGTAAAACCGGTCAAAAATGTATGGCAGCTCATCCGGGTCCATGATGTAACCTTCGTCTTTTATATTTATCTCTATTGTGGAATTATATTTGATTTGTTCAATATCAACCGTCATCCCTTCATCTGAAAACTTTATTGCGTTATCCAAAACAATGACAAGCATTTGCCGCAATCTGCCATAATCCCCTTTTATCGCAAAGCCTTTGCCCTCGCAGCTATAAACAAGATTCACCTGTTTTTTCTCTGCAATTCTCCTCATGGAACGCAATACATCGTCCACAATGTCTTTTAGATCAACCTGTTTAATATCAATGGCAAAATCGGCGTTTTGCAGGCGGGCAAGATCCAGGAAATCGGACATTAATCGCTCAAGGTAAATGCTCTCGGCAAGCATTTGATTATGGTATTCCGCTACTTTTTCCCTGTCGGTGACAACGCCGTCGCATATCGCCTCAAGGGAGCCGCGGATAACTGTTACAGGGGTCCGTAATTCGTGAGAAATGTTTGCAATAAAATCATTTTTAAGCTTATCGAGCTTTAAGGTTTCTTTTGACCAAATGTCCAGCCTGTCGGCCATTTCATCCATTGCTGCGGCTAACTCCCCTATTTCATCCTGTTGTTTTACCCCGGTTTTCGCGGAGTAATCTCCGCCGCTTATTTGTATAGCAGTTTTTTTCATTTTTCCCAGGGGCTTTGTGAACCGGGTAGAAAGCGATACTGCAACAGCAAGAGAAGCCAGGATAGCCGCCACCATGCTGAAAAATAAAATCATTATTCCGCTGCGTGTTACAGAGCCTATGTCTGTTACATTATAATGCAGCAGAACTGCGCCGTGTATTTCGTTATGAGCGAAGATCGGCATTGCAGCCGCGATATCGGGAGTTCTGAAAAATGAACCGAAGCTTTCACTTATCAATCTCTCTTCAGTTATTGCTCTTGATGCAATAGGTGCAGCCCAATAAGGCAAATCCATACAGACATGCTCAGGAAGAAGATTATGCTCGATGCTTCCGCATGCAGTGGTGTGTAGGTTAGAGTCAACTACCCAGGCCCGGCTCATGGATATAATCTCAATGATGTGCAAAAAAGAGCCTGAACATGTACAAAGCCCGGTCTCACATTCAGGACAACCGAAAAGCAATCCTGCCAGATTGCCGGCGGCATTTACAGTCCGCCTTTCAAGATCAGCAATATGTACATCCATATTGTGCTTTGAAAACAAGGCAGAAAACACTATGCCTATAACTATTGCAAAAATGACGAAAGAAGTAACAAAATATGAAATAAGACGAAACAGAATTTTATTTTTCATAGTACACTCTCAAACTTATAACCTACGCCCCAAATCGTTTTTATCTCCCAACCCGGATGGGGAACTTCGCCCAGTTTTATTCGCAGACGCTTTATATGTGAATCAATGGTACGTGTATCTCCGTAATAGTCATTGCCCCATAAGCTGTTTAAAAGATTTTCGCGGGAAAAAACTTTATTTTTATTGACTGCCAGAGTCCATAAAACTTCTACTTCTTTTTTGGTAAGTACAATTTTAATATCGCCTATTTGTGTAGTATATTCGTCAAGATTGACTTTTAAATCCCCGATTGCAAGAACCTGAGCGGAGGTGTTATCTTCACGGGTTATTCTGCGTAAAATTGCCCGTATTCTTGCCATTACTTCAGCAGGCGAAAAAGGCTTGACTATATAATCATCAGCACCGTTATCCAGCCCCATTATTCGCTCAAAATCTTCGCCTCTTGCTGTAACCATAATAATGGGGACAGTGGAGGTTTTTCTTATCTCACGGCAAACCTCAAATCCATCTTTTTTCGGCATCATCACATCAAGTATTATAATATCGAAATGTGTTTCAAAAAACTTTTTTATGGCTTCATTTCCGTCATGGGCTGTAGTAACTGTAAAACCTTCTTTTATTGCATATTCTTTCAATATCGAAACGATTTGCATATTATCATCTGCAATTAATATATCAGGCATACAGAAAGTTTATGTCGCAAAAATATTTTTTTCAATATGTCGCATTGATTTGTATGTGATCCTAAAATCACCCTCTTGTTTTCATGACAATTTTCGATGCTTCTTCACAGTTGCGGCTAATTTCGTCCCAGGCTTTTTCCTTGATGGCTTTTCGTGTCGCAAGCCAGGAGCCGCCTACCCCAAGAACAGCAGGACATTCAAGATAGGATTGAAGATTACTCAGGGAAATTCCTCCCAGAGGAATATATCCAATTTCCAGATGTGCATATGGCGCGTTGATACTGTTGAGATAATTTACCCCGCCAACCGGTTCTGATGGAAATAATTTCATAACTTTACAACCCATTTCATATGCCGCTTCTACTTCTGAAGGTGTCATTATTCCCGGCGCAAAAGGAAATCCCAGGTCTTTCGCCGCTTTTACCACTGCCCCGTTCAATCCCGGAGCAACGCCAAACACCGCACCCCGCTCTTTCACTGTACGCACCTGTTCAGAATTCAGAAGAGTTCCTGCCCCTGCCACTATTTCAGGTACTTCAGAGCGGATTCTCTCCAGAGCATCAAAAGCCGCAGGAGTACGAAGGGTTAGTTCAATTATGGAGATTCCGCCCTTAAGTAATGCCTTTGCCAGAGGAACTGCATCACCTGCATCATCTATCACCAGTACGGCAATAATGGGAGCTTTTCGTATTTTTTGTATCAACTCATCAGGAAACAGCTTATCCATATATACAATCCTTTTTAGTAAAACATTGGTTAAATATCATTATTGATTGCTTTTTTTCACTTGTCAATTATAATTTATAAAACATGAATATTGCTTTCAGTCATACAAACATGGACTTTGACTGCCTCGGCTCCCTTATCCTTGTGAAAAAGCTGTTTCCCGACTATAGGCTGGTCAGGAGTACCAGAATTCTTCCGGCTGTGCAGATCATGTATGATTTTTATGAAAATTATTTTGATTTTCTTACCATAAAAGATATTTCCGGTGAAAAAATAGATAATATCATAATCGTAGACACCTGTATGTCAGGCAGAGTGAGCGAATACTTTTCCAATATCAAGAATTCCAGCCCCAATATACTTATTTTTGACCATCATCCCATCCAGAACTGCGATATTTCAGGTGCCAAGGTAGAGGGAGGTGAATTTGGAGCTACAACTACCTTACTTGGGAAGATAGCCAGGAAAAAAAAGCTCCTTCTAAGCCCCGAGGAAGCTACCATTGCCCTTGCAGCAATTTATGCAGATACCGGGCGGCTTCTTTACGATAATGTAACAAGGGAGGATTATGAAGTTTCTGCATGGCTTTTGGAAATGGGAGCTTCCTTAAGACTGGTCAGATCATTTCTGCAGACAATCCGGGAGGATGAGCAGGTTACACTTCTTAATCAGATACGTCCAATTGCACATACAATTCAAGGGAATAAAATACTTTTAAGTTATATCGAGCTTGTAGAAAATGTACCGGGCCTTTCTGCAGTGGTCGAGCAAATTATGGAAAATCAGAATCCCGATGCTTACTTTGGTATTTTCTATATAATAAGTGAAGATATTGTTTTGATTATTGCAAGAAGCCAAAGGAAAAACATTGATTTAAATGAGTTATTATCAGTTTATGGGGGCGGCGGACACCATTTGGCTGCCTCCGCCAGGATTTCAAGCAGTGGAGGCCTTAAGTTCCTTGAAGAATTTCAGGTTTACCTGGAAAAAACCGTCAAACCGGCAACCGGCGCAAGTGAAATAATGACAAAAAATGTTTTTTCAATTCACGAAACAACAAGTCTAAAGGACGCTTCCATGTTCCTTGAACGGGTCGATCTTACTGCGGTCCCGGTCGTTGACAAGGAAGGGGGCGTTACGGGATTAATCAGCCTTAGAGACATCATGAAAGGCCGAAAACATGGAAAAATGCATGCACCGGTAAAAGCCTATATGTCAAAACCAGTAGTTTCTATCGGAAGCAATGCAACAATGAGGGAAATTGAACAGATCTTTTTTAAAAACAAGATAAGTCATCTGCCGATCCTTGACGATGGGAGGTTAAAGGGAATTGTAACACGCTGGGATTATCTGCAATTTCAGAGAACAGTGAACAATGAGAAGTGAGAAGAGAAAAGAGAGAAAAGATAAAAGAGAAGAGAGAAAAGATTAAATTTTTGTTATTTTTTTAACAAGAAGGGCGGTTCCGTATCCGGCCAGGGCTGTAATCAGGCGGTCAACGATGTTTACCGGAATGCGGGCAAGTATTTCTACAATGACTATTGGGGTGTCCTCAGAGAACAATATGGCGCCCAGGGGTGCATGCAGATATGTTGGATCTCTTGGATAAGGCCCAATATACGAAATAAAAGCGGTTATAAGGCCGCCTAAAATACTCATGGCTATGCAGAGGGCAAAGGACAGGAGGATGAGGACAACCAGACGGCTCATTATCCCCTCCAGACGGCGGCTTTTATGTAGTAGATTGGGCTGGTAGGGAAGGGCCAGCTCCCGGGGAAAAAAGCGGATGAAGAGATATGTTATAAGAGCTGTGGCGATATTGCAGAGAACATAAAGGTAGCCTTCCCATCTCCAAAATATGTATGTGTGTATCAATATATTACTAAAGGCCCCGCAAAGGATGCCCCAGAAAAGGCCGCCTATCAGGGTAACACTTACGGTAAAAACAGTATCCAGGTAAAGCGGAGCATAAAAAATTCTAGTGGTTAATACAATACTTAAAAAGAAATTCAGCAAAATCCCCGCTATACAGATAAGCGGCATGAAGAGCCTGTCAAAGCTTTTTGATTTTTGCATAAGTTAAGTATATCATGAATTGATAAATTGTCCATTAAGGGTATACAATGCATCTATGTTGACGGAAATTATTGTTACGCCCTACGAATATGGGTATTTTATCAGCCTTTTTTGGATTTTTATACTTTTGATTACCATTCTCATGCTTTTCCTGTGTTACCTCTATCTTGCCATGCGCCGCTCTCTGGAGAGGGAAAGTGATAGCCTTGCCTTTTCACATATGGTAATTGAAGGGCTGGAAACTGAGCGGCGCCGTGTTTCCAGGGAGCTTCATGACACAGTGCTTCCCTTGATTAGGGACGGGGAGCTTTCCGATCTGATTAGGGGAATTTGTATGGAACTTACTCCCCCGGATTTCTCTCGTCTTTCCCTGAAAGAATCGTTGGCTGATCTTTGCCAAAAATTCATGCAACACTCAGGGATTAATTGCAGCTATTCCATAGAAGAGGAACTCAATTTTGCCAGCCTGGGCTTTGAAAATCAGTTACACTTATACCGTATGGTTCAGGAGACCCTAACCAATATTGAAAAACATTCAAAGGCCAAAGAAGCTGTACTTGTAGCACGGTGTTATACAAGGGGCTCACAGGAAAATATACTTGTCTGCGTTTCTGATGACGGCGTAGGCCTAATTAATATGCCCGATCAAAGATCGGATAAACTCGGCATTAAGAGCCTGCGTCAGCGTGCAGTGATCATGGGGGCGCAGCTTGATTTTATCAGCGAGAGCGGCAACGGTCTTATGGTCAGAATAGAAATACCGGAAGAGGTAAGAGGTAAGAAATAAGAGATGGAAAAGAAGAATATCATCATTATTGAGGATCATCCGCTTATGCGCAGAGGGCTGGCCGTCCACTTCAATAAGAGCAGACGCTGGAATGTTGCAGGAACGGCCTCTTCTCTGTTGGAGGCTATGGATCTTCTTGACCGTATCGCCGATGTGCAGGTGCATTTTGTACTTCTGGATATACAACTGGAAGACGGCTGGGGCCTGGACTTAATACCTTCCCTTCCGAAAGACCCAGGCCCAATAACAGCAGTTTATTCTGCCTTTGACAGTTATGCCCATGTCAGTACTGCCATGTCTATGGGGGTTAAGGCCTATGTTACCAAACACCGCAGCGAAAAAGAACTTGAAAAAATCCTATGGAAAGCCCTGGAAGGAGAAATATACATTGACGAATCTGCCCAGTTAAAGCTCCAAACCGTATCAAATCTTCGTGATCTTTTGACCAAAAGAGAAAGGGAAATACTGTCCCTGGTAATAAGCGGACTTTCCAACATCGAAATCGCTGCCAGTTTAAAGCTCAGCCGCCGGACTGTAGAGAATATCCTTTCCTGTGTTTACGATAAAACCGGGGTACATTCAAGGCTGGAACTGCAAAAATTATAAATAAAAAACCGTGCGTAATTACTCATGACAACTCAGGAATGCCTGTGATAAATTTCATAATATGGAAAGTAATGTTCAACTGGGCATTGTAAGGTATGTTAAAGGTGCATATTTGGTCATTGAAGGCAAGCAGATGGCCGAACATTTCTATATCATACAGCAGGGCCAGGTAAAGGTTTTCAATACGGCAGGAGGCGGGGGAAGGAACGAAATGCTCGGCCCCGGGGACTTTTTTGGGGTCATTTCCGCCATGTCCACCCGAAACCAAATAGAAACAGCCCAGGCCCTAAGCGATGTGGTTCTGATAAGGGTTTCCAGGACTCAATATGTTGAACTAATTCAGAAAAACGCCCCTTTGGCCATAAAAATCATCAAGCAATTTTCCAGTCAGCTTAGAGAATTAAACCAGACTCTTGCAAAACTTACCCTGAATAATACAGCGAAAAATGATCCTTCCCAGCTTTTTAACGTGGCTGAATATTATTTTAGCCAGGAGCAGCCTGAACAGGCTATTTATTCATATACTAAGTACCTTGATCATTGTCCAAATGGAGAAAATGTAGAGGTCGCAAAGGAAAGGCTGTCAGAACTGGCAAGCCATGTGGGAAATGTAAGGATAAGTTTTGGCGACAATGAGTTTAACCGGACATACACAAAAGACAGCATGATATTTACCGAAGGGGAACCGGGGAGCGAATTTTTTATCATCCAGAGCGGATCAGTAAAGATTGCAAAAATCGTAAACAAAAAGGAAGTAATTCTGGCCATTCTGAAAGAAGGGGATATTTTTGGGGAGATGGCCCTTCTTGAAAGCAAACCAAGAATCGCCAGTGCTATAGCTCACGAAAACTGTAATTTGATGGTGGTAAACAAAACCAACTTTGAGCATGTAATCAATAACCAGCCCCATTTCATTGCCAAGGTTACAACAGTCCTTGCAGAGCGTATTTGGCTCATTTACAAGCAGCTTGCAAACACCGGCATCATAGATCCCATGGGACGTGTGTATGATGCCCTGCTCATACAGCTTGAAAAAGATCGTGTCCCTCTTAACAGTCCGGCTCCCCATACATTTAGTTTCGGTCCTGCTGAATTGTACAATATGGTTGGACTTCCCGATGTATTGGGAGAGCTGCTTTTAAAAGCGATAACAAGAGACACAAGAATCAGGGTCGTTGAAAATAAAATATTTACTGCTTCGGTTTTGGAAGTAGTCAGACAGGCTGAATTCTACCGGAAGATGGACATTCGGGAAAAGAACAAAGAGAAAGCCTGAACGCAAAGTATACTGTCAATATGATTTCCAGGATGTAATGAGCAGGGTGCATTGAATCGAAGATTCGCGAGCATAGCTTCGCCGGGCAGAGAATACAGAGAATTCGCTTTGTCCATGTACCCTGCTCTTTTATAACGCAAAACCCGTGCGTAATTACCCATAGCAATTCAGAGATAATCGTGATAAATTTGATTAAAAGAGGAAAAATCATGAAAAAAGAAGAATTTATATTCACAAAAGATAAAACCCAATTTAGCCTCAGTATGGACCTTAGAGGCCGTGTCGATTCCATAAATGCTCCGATTCTACAGCGCAAACTTAATGAAGCAATAAGCAGCGGAGTAATAAATATAATCCTTAACATGAAAAGGGTAGAATTCCTTTCCTCAGCCGGGATGCGGGCGATCCTCCAGTCGTATAAAACCCTGGCAAGAACAAACGGTACTTTAGGTATTGAAGAGCCCTCTGAAGAAGTTAAAAAAGTTTTGGGCATGGCTGCATTAAAAGAATTGATGGTTTAAATGAACTCCATCAAGACGAAGCTGCTTGCCATATCGCTGGTTTTATTGATCTGTTTCGGTACGGCTTTTGCTATATATTCAACAGTAATCACAACTACATATCAGCGACAACGTCTTGAAAGCATCAGAAACTTAATAGAATTAAAAGCGGAAAGGGCAAACAAAGTGTTCACCGAAATAGAGCGCGGTGTCATTCATCTTTCCACCTCAGGGCTTTTATTCTATACCTCGCAGTCAATTGAGATTGGTGAACTGTCGGCACTTGATGCAATTCGCAGTTTTCCAACCGCTTTAGGGGGCGGCTTCTGGTTTGAGCCCTATGCTTTTAATGGAAACCTTCTCCGTATGGGGATTCATGCCTTCTATGATAAAGAAGAAGGGGAAGTGCGCCTTGATTTCATCGAGGATGATTACGATTATCACAGCATGATCTGGTATCGCGAGATTTTTGACAAGGTACAGTCACCGTATCAGGTTGTTTGGATACAGCCCTACATTGATGATACCACATTCAGCTTTGTAACAACCGCTGGAGCGGGAATTTTCAATTCTTACGGTGATTTGATAGGTATCTCCATTATAGATTGGGAAGTGGAAGAGTTAATAAATGCATTATCCGAAATAAAACCTACTGAGAACAGCATTGTTTTATTACATGACTTTGAACATGACCATATAATTACAAACACGTTAACAAATACCGAATTCTTTCCACAAGTCTTACATGAGGATATTTCCAGGGCGCGCATCCCTGAAATAATCCTTCCGATAATCAGTACCTGGCAAAGTGAATACGATATAAACGTATCTCTGGTCAGGATAAACAATACTCGGCATCTGTCTTTAAGCCAGATTATGGATAACGGCTGGCAGCTTTTGGTGTATGCTCCGATAGATGAGATATTCATTGAGACAGATAACCTAAACAGGCGGTTTACCCTGTCGTTATTACTGGTAGCTGTTGTCATACTTTGTATTGCACATTTTTTTGTTTTGAAAATTGTATATAAGCCAATAAAAAAGCTCACCCAAAGCGTTGCCCGGATTTCCCTCAAAAATCTTGACATGCGCGTTGATGTTGTTTCCAGGGACGAGCTTGGTATGCTCGGCCGGGCCTTTAATAAAATGACTGCCGACTTGCAGGAATCCATCGAAGCCTATGCAAAAGCACATGCTGAAAAAGAGCGGATTAGCTCTGAGCTTAGTATTGCAGCAGAGATACAGTCCGGTATTCTTCCATGCATTTTTCCGGCTTTCCCCCACAGAACCGAGTTTGATTTATATGCCACCATGCACCCGGCAAAAGAGGTAGGCGGGGATTTTTATGATTTCTTTTTGCTTGACAAAAACAATCTTGCTTTGGTAATCGCGGATGTTTCCGGCAAAGGCGTTCCGGCCGCCCTGTTTATGGTTATTGCGAAAACATTAATAGCAAACAAGGCTTTTTCCTGTGATAGTCCAAAGGAAGTTTTACAGGCGGTAAACAATACGCTCTGTGAAAACAACGATGCTGCAATGTTTGTCACAGTGTTTATGGGTTATTACAACATACCAAGCGGAAGATTTGTTTATGTCAATGCCGGACACAATCCGCCACTGGTTAAAAAGGGTGGAAATGATTATGTATTCTTAAAAACTGAGCCCTGCACCATTCTGGGATGGGATAATAACGCTGTATACAGGGAAGAGGAAATAATCCTGGAGCCGGGAGACATCCTGTATATGTATACCGACGGCGTAACCGAAGCCATGAATGATGACAAGGATTTTTTCACCGAGCAACGGCTATTTGAAGTAGTAAACAATATCAGGGGCTTCCCGCCAAAGGAATTGCTGCAAGCTGTAAAACAGGAAATTGACAGTTTCTCGGAGG
>Ga0099364_10014795_pt1 | contig 10344 bp, 7 predicted proteins | sample TergutTh196P3_FD_73070 | JGI IMG/M metagenome (GOLD analysis project Ga0099364, IMG submission 73070) | Microcerotermes parvus P3 segment gut microbial communities from Pointe-Noire, Republic of the Congo - Th196 P3 | ecosystem: Host-associated > Arthropoda: Insects > Digestive system > Gut ...
CATGAGGTACAAATGCTGATTTGGTTTAGTTAAGCACAGCGTTAGTACCTCATGCCATATGGCATGATGCTGAATGTATTCAATGTACGAATGGCATTTCTTTTTCCGCCCACATCCAAGTGATTCCATAGTTCCAAAATATATAAAAGGTCCACTGCGTAAACACAATTACTTTATTCAGCATAATGTCAAATTAAGGTGGACCGAACCGCCTTGAGATTCGCAAGAACAGATCTTCATGACAGAACTCCACACAGTTAGTGACTGTTGCTGTTGTGATAGTCATGACGACAATTATAATGATAATGATTATGATGATGATGACAGTGATGATAAGTATGCTGATACTGACTACGAAAGCTTTCTTGTTTAATGAAACAGACGAAGCTCAAAAAGGAAACTTGAAAGACAAATTTCAGTAGGCCTATAGATTTTAATATTTACCTTAATCAAATAAGCTGAATAGTTTTCATAAGGACTGGCAGATTGACAGACATGTGAAATCCAAAATATGCCTTTATTTATTCACTTTGAATATGGAATTAAAGAAAATAGCACCGTATAAAAACTCATCATCATCATCATCATCATCATCATATATCTGTCATGGAGTTGGGACACTTGTTAACCCGTTTCCACTTATGTGTATAGGGGCGCGTTTTCAGTAGACTGACGCCTTTCAAGTCATGTTTAGCCATCCTAGGCTAGAAGGTAAACGAAATAGTATTGTGAAATTCGTCCGTTACTACCGCACAAAAATACACCGCGTCTATTTTACACCAATCAATTCATTATTACTTGCTCAGGAAGTAATCGCTCTTTCTTGATTTCAAGCTTTCGCCTTGTTCTGTATGTTTTATGTTCTATTTTAGGTAATTACCCAAAAGAAAGCATACAATAATCGCTGTTTGTTGCAATAATCATAAGACACACAAGATTAAGAACTGTGAGTGCTGAAGCTGGCCGTATATTTTGAAATCACTGGGCCTGAATGGCGAAGGACTCGTTCACACGTTCCGGTTTTCGTCCGGCCGGCAGCTGACCGGACGGGCGAGAACACAACTTGGAACTTTAATAACATCCCCGGTTCTAAGCGGCAAACTAAGAGATGAGGCAAACAAGTTTTCAAATTATTTTCTAATGTCAATTCCATTTTTCTACGGGTTGCATCGTCGATTGAAGGAGAGTCTTCAGCGTCGTAACAGCAAAATGAGGAACTGCATTCAACCTGCAGACATGTTGGCTGTTGCAGTCAAGTAAGTAACGTATGTTTGTGCTTTAAAAGGAAAATTTGATGATTAAATATAAGGAAAGAAGATTCTTGGGAGAAATTATTCATATTCTCTCTCTTTTTTCAACTTAGTAATCGGAGACTGCATATTATCCACCGATAAACTGTCGGCTGTTTGCCTTTCATTGATCAGTTTCGATAGGAATCTAAGTTGATCGCTGTACAAATATTTTCTAGCTCTTAAACACCCCGCTTCGGACTTCGTTGATTCTTTTTGTTTCTTATATGACTTTACGTAGCAGTCTCGGATGTTCCCCTACCTTTTTATTACCTAGTTACCTAAAAAGACGAAATAACATGACTACAATTAGAAGTTAGGGACTAGAGTGTGGTTTAATGATAGTGACCAAGAGAGTTATTAATTACAGCATTCCTTTTTTCAGAATATCTAGGGAGTGGATGCAGTTTTCATGACTTAATTTCTCTTATCGGATTGGAATCTCAACAGCAAGCAAAACAGTCAGAACAGTATGTCTCAGTATTTTGTCTCTCATGCGTCCACAATGTATTCCCAAACCTAAAAAAGAGCAGTGGGCACTGACTACTTTGGAGTTTGAAAAAAGAGCTGATTTCCCGCATTGCTTAGGGGACGTCGATCAGAAACATAATCGAGTAATCCAACCGTAAAACAGTGGCTCCGTGTTCTATAATTACAAGGATTATTTTTCCCCTGGTATTAATGGCCGTGACAGACCCTAAACGCCGCTATCTGCACGTTGGCATTGGTAGTTACGGAAAAGACTGTGATTCTACCATTTTTAAACTATCTACTCTATGGACATAAATTCAGACAAATATGCTGGAATTACCCAGTGAGAGACCTCTTGCAGGAACAGAAGGTCCTGATGTACCATATTTCTTGGTAGGAGATGAGGGATTTGCGCTAAACAAAAATATACTTCGACCTTTTCGAGGATTTAACCGGAGTGTTAACAACAATGTGTACAAATATCGCTTGTGCAGATTATGAAGTTATGTGGAATGTGCTTTTGGAATTTTGAGCAATAAATGGAGAATTTTCCAGCGACCGCTTAATGTCAATCCTGCATTTGCAGTGGACATTGTTAAGGCCTGTGTTTTTCTACACAATTTTGTTCGTGAAAGAGATGGTTGCAAGTCGAGAAAGCTATGACAGTGAATGGTCTTGAAGTTGTAACTTATGGAAATCAGTATGTGTGGGGTTAACAATGAACAATATAAGGAACAGTGTAGCTGATTATTTTCTAACAGATGCTGGAGCTTTCTCCTGGCAAATGTAAAAAATACGAAGAGTAAAGTACATAAAAATTAAAAAAGGTAAGTTTTTGTGAACTTCAAGTAGCTGTGTTCAATCAATTATGACAATATTCACCAAAAGCTTTTTTTTTATCATCTCACAGAGCTTCAAAGTCTTATTGAAGACAAATACAAACTTCTGTCCATGCCTTTTTCGTTTCTTTCCTGTCTTTATACATGTCATCCATCTTGTCCCACAACACCGGCCTGTTCTCCACCAGAGACCACAATTCTATGTCGAAATCAAAATCGCCCATCATCACCGCTGAAAGAAAAATGTATCAGTATTCTACTGACATTGCAGTGGAAGGTGATCACTCGTATACAGCCGAGTAAAACCCGAAGTGTGTGAATGTGTCTATAAGCAACACCTGCAACACTGCTGACTCAGCCACCGGCCGGCAACCGGGCGTAATAGTGGGTAACGGCAATTGCTACACGGAAGCCAAACGACCGGGTTGTGTGAATACGCGTATGCTTTCCTGTGTTCCACTACTTTGTCCGGCGATAAGCGGAACCTCCCGGCCGGGCGAAAACCGGAACGTGTGAACGAGGCCTTACTACCTTCATGTGCCGATTGTCTTGAAATCTGGGAGCCTCAATCTCCTGGAACCCTCAGAGCCTGTCCAGGCCTGTAATGGGACTGCTTTACCTTTACCTTTTTTTAGGATTATAAACCTCACAGCTTATTGGTATCATTTGTATCTTATTGTTTTGTATCATCAGAGCAGGTGGAAGGATTAGCTGAAAAAGTGACCTGGAGAGAAGTTGTGACCTTCTCCAGAGACTGATTCTGAAGTTACTTTATGATGTTATTTCAACTTCAGATATCACAGAGCTGAATGAGAATGGAACCTGGAGAGGATACAGATTTGGAACAACTACGCTCGTTAGCACTCCAACTTCAAGAAGCAAATGATTCGATTACCAAAATAGTAGCGATAATAGACACGGTAGTCGGCTGCCTCTCGTCATCTCCATAACACGCAATTTACGCCTACTGACATGGAACGCTAACTCCGTCACGGACAAAAAAGCCGAACTCGAACTTTTCCTACAAGCTAACAACATAGACGTCGCCGCTGTTTGCGAAACGAAACTCCTTCCAAAATACAGATTTGCCATCCCAGGGTTCAAAGTATACCGATTAGACAGAAATCGCTTTGGCAGAGGAGTGATGTTACTGGTCAACACCAACCTACGTCACGACACGTTCCCCCTACCTCAGATGACCGGACTGGAAGCTACTGCAGTTTGCCTTCAACTACAGAACCACAACAAACTGATTTTTGTCTCTGCATACCTACCACCACCAGCCACCACAACTCAGACAGACCTGGATGCCATCTTCTCCCCACACGAAGCAGTTATCCTCGCCGGCGATCTCAACTGTAAACAGGTATCATGGAACAACGCTTCCGTAAATAAGAACAGTAGTACTCTTCTCTCACACCGTCTTAACAATGCTATCACTATCAACTACCCAAATCAACCTACCCATTTCCCATACAATTCCTACCCTAGTGTCCTCGATATAGCACTCTCTCAACGATGCACCACTTCCAAACCCGTCTATCCCGGCGCTCTCATCAGACCATAACCCCATAGTGTTCAAAGTGCACCTTCACCCAGTCCCATCCACTCCCAAACTGTTGTACAATTACAAGCATGCCAACTGGCCTCTCTTCAGATCCTCCTTAGATCTTGCCCTCGACCTACACCCAATTATCCAAAACAGAACCGAACTTGACCATGCCATCACCGCCTTTACACAAACCATACGACAGGCAGCGACTCAAACCATCCCTGTGTACCCAATGAGACGCAATCACCGCACGCCCCCGCCTTACTTGCTCTACCTGTGGAAACTCAAGAACCACTACCGACGTCGGTATCAACGTACACGTTTATCTTCGACCCACCAATTATACCTCATTCTCACACAGGTCTTCTCAACTTACCTCATTCGTCACACAGGATATCTTAAAAAATATCACAAGAGATAATTTAAGACTGATATTAAAATCGCTAAAGAAACACCAGCACCAATATAAGAAGGATCTCATTAAAGAAGTAAAAACAGCTATTTGGAATCTACCAATGCGGGCCCAGATGGAATTGGTGACCCGTATATGACTGTGCAGGGTGCGTATGTTTTAATAATGTTGTAAAATTTTATCTTCAACAAGGTCCGCTGGTCCTGCAAACAACATCTGTTAGTGTTCAGATGTAGTTAGTAGCAGCCTGAGGCATGCAGTTGACCCTGTACTGCTGGTCTGCCGCACAATTCAAAATCTGTCTTGCACTGCCTATTTTGTATTTCCATTTAAACTTTTAGGGACCAACATTTAAAATGCCAGTACATCCCACAGGTGCAGGGTTACATACAAAGACCAGTCACACAAAACTCTTTTATTTATGAGAATAATTTATTTACAACATATTATTTGGGTAGTGTAGTGAAGGAGAAAGATGTAGATGGTACTTGTAGTTACACATGTGAAAGAGGATAAATCTGTATAAAACTTTGGACAGCCTACAGGAAAGAGAGCACCTGGGGGCCTAGACATAGATGACATAATATTACGATTGATCTTTAAGGCTATAGGACATAAAGACATTGCCAGGATTCATCTGCCTCCGTAAGCTGCCTAATGTAGACAGTTTGTTATCAAAGTAATTTATACTTTTTCATCTGATCTAATTTTAAAAGATTATTTTGTAAGGTCTGCAAGAATTCGTGTGAATAACATTTTGTTTATTAGCTAACCTGTGGCATGAATGCGGCAGAAGAGAAATATAAGGAAGACGACTTAGAAGACAGAAGGGAGTGTTAGGAAACGAAGGTTGGCTGCACTGTGAAATCAAGTTGGTGACACTGTGCTTGAAGAACATAGGAGGCAGTGGCGTAGAAAATGGATGCAGTTTGCAGTAGTGATAGAACAAAGAGCGTGGTGTTAGACATGCGTTATAATAAGACAAAGCGAATCAGAAACCGGTTAGGCTATTTTAGAAGTAACTTTTGGCAACCGTGACAGGACCTTGTCTAAGAATGAGCATGCAGCCAACTATGGACATTTTAAAGAAGAAGCGAAAAGTGGTGCGGGCAGCATTCGCGTGTTTGTGTAGCACACTGGAAGAGGTTGCATCGGGAGAACGCCCGGAAGGGAAAAGTGATTTCAGAATTCTAGCAGACTTAAGAGTTGTTGAGAGAGAAAGCGGACGATTTAAAGAAACTGGACGAGGAGGTCATGGATCTGTTGCTCTGAGCAGATATGCGGGAGGATGAGTTGGATAAAGAGAGGCAAGGTGCAGACGAGTATGCACATAAATACAAAAGGCTCAATCTGCTGGTGCAGAGATGTTTAGATGCTACTATTAAAAAGGAAGATTGCGACAACTCTATGTTGACTGTCACAAAGAGGAAATTCAAGCTGCCTACGATTGAATTGAAAAAATTTGGGGGTGACGTCAAAGATTGGCTGACATTTTGGGAGCAATTCAACAATATTGACGGAGATCCTGACATCGATGAAGCAGACAAGTTCCAGTAACCTCGCCAAACACCAGAGCGCAGGAAGTGGTGGTGAGCTTCCCCCTCATAGCAAGTAATTATAACAAGGCAGTTAAGTGCTTGAAAGCCCGTTTTGGTCGGGAAGATATACTAGTCGAGTTCTATGTGAGAGAGTTGCTCAAGCTGACGATGGTCATGAACTCCAAGGAAGACAAGGTCACGCTTTCATCCCTGTACGACAGGATAGAAACCCAACTGAGGTCGCTGGAGCCGTTAGGGGTGCCACAGATAAGTATGCGGCCATGTTGTTCCCACTAGTATAGTCATGCCTGTCGGAGGTTTTAAGAGCGTGGCAACGGAGCGGTTATGTCAGTTACTCTCGCCCAAATGGAGAGACCAGGCTGGAGAGCTTGACGAGCTTCTTGAAGAGTGAAGCAGAAAATGAAGAGAGAATCAACATGGCAATTCGAGGTTTCAGCCTGGAAGGAAGTGCCTGGGGTGCCAAGCCGCAGAAGACAGAGTCAGGCAGTCGCAGCAGGAGAGCTATTCCTTCGACAGCTGGTCTTGTCAATTGCAAGTCTGGGAAAATTACGTGTGTTTTTTGTGAGGGGGCACACACCAGCAAATCCTGCTCTAAAGCACAGATTTTGAGTTTCGCGGAGAAGAGAAGCTTAGCGGTTAAGAGGGGATGCTGTTTCGCATATCTGAAACCAGGGCACCGTGAGAGAAGATGTAGGGCTGTCCTGAGATGTGTAATGTGTAACGGAAGACACGTTTCGGTGATGTGCATGCCGACAGAGAAGGTATCGGAGGCAAAAGAGGCGCCCGTGATAGACAGCTCTCTGTCAAACATCGACTGCAGTCTTCATGCAAATTATGATGGTAACGCTGAGAGGGGAAAGAGACAGGCAAGTGAGAGTGCTCATGGACCCGGGGTCCCAGCGATCTTATGTCAAGAAGGATATGGCAAGGTGCATGAATTACGCACCGATTGAAGAAGAACTGATTCACGGACTATTTGGGGGAGAGACGACCAAGCCTCGACACCATTTCCGTTATAAAATACGACTTAGAAGTTTAGATAATAAGTATGCCTGCTGTTTTGAAGCACTTGATGAAGAGGACATCTGTTGAAGGGTGCCAGCCCTTCCCTCAGGTCCATGGATATCCGAGCTGAAGAACAAAGGAATTGGAGTTTGCCTAGAGGAAGAGAAGCCCATAGAAGTTCTGATCGGGGCTGACGTCTATGGGAAATTATTGACCAGATGGAGGGAAATCTTACAATGTGGGCTAGTGGCCATCGAAACCTACCTTGGTTGGATCGTGACTGGGAAGATGCAGAGTCAACAGAAGGTTATAGCCATTGCACATGTCTTAAAAAATGTATAGAGCAAGTGAAATTGAATGACCAGTGCTAAGGCATAGTAGAGATAAAAAAGACAAAGGGATATTTTGAAAGGGTGAGACTCTGTGCGTTGCGGGGGGCCATAAGGGTCTAACAGTTGTCACAATATGTCCATTACGAAATAAAGGGGTTTTGTTCAAATTTTAAATAGTGGAAGTTTCTTAACATTGACAGTTTTAGGCCTCTTAAATCTTGCGAGGGAGGATGGATGGTAGTCAGGCGTACACATAAAAAAATAAAGAAAAGAACAAACAAGGCTAGAACGCTCATTTGTGATGCATACAGGTCACAACACGGCGAGCAACATTAGGACATTGGTGGCCAATCACGCAACAGAATTCGAAAATTATTACTTTTGGACCTATTAGGAAACAGCTAAATTATCTGTTAATAGACTTAGATATTACAGAATAACAGGCTGCAATAAATTCTTAATTATATCTCCTTGCATAGTTGTCTATGTGTACTTATATTTCTTGACCTAATGGATGTTTATTGTATTACTACCTGTCTGGTGTCTTTAATCCCTGCAGTTTGCAGAAAATGTGAAGATGGTGTGGTCAAGTTTGATAATTTTATTAAGATATTACTTTTCTGAAATGAACATAAGAAATGTTTCCCATGTCTTAATGATGTTTATATATGTAGTAAAAATTATGAAAATGTAATTAACTTAAGAGGTGAATGAAAATACACGTATGTACAAAATACACGTATGTACAAAAGTCTCTTATGTTTTTATAACATGTCCTTTGTTCTTTACACTTATTACAGTGTAAAATCTGTAGCAGCACCAAAAAAAAAGGAAACTGCAGGAGGATAAAGTAAGTGCTGCTGGAAAGAAAATAAAAAAGAAACGGAAGTTAAAAGAATATAAATCGGTTTCTTATCAGATTGGAGAAAAGGTACGTTTACATTTCATTCATTTGTTTTCTGAAGATGCTGAGTATGGCACTGTTCTGGAAGTGAAAAACATTGCACACAATTTTCAGGTCTGTTTCCTGGTGAATCATTTCCTTCAAACCAACACTATATTGACTGGTGAACAAATTCCAAAGAACAGGTTTTCTTGGGGACAGTCTTGTAAGACAAAACATACAAACGTAATCCAGACACACACACATAACGAACTTGTACTTAACCAAAACTCCTGCACTAAAAGCAATTTCTCTAATGTATAGAACGTCAAACTGTTTTCAATAATTCGTTCACAAGGTGTCGCGGATGTCTGAGAGTTAACGGAGGTCGTTTGTAACACAGTGAGTGAAATGTATATTGTTAATATAATTGTATGAACTGGTTGTACAAATGAATAGGTTTCATGATCAGTTGGGCACTTATATTACTACTCAGTTGAGATAACGGGTCTTATTGGGAAGGTGGCTCGATACTCTTTGGTAGATAGTTTCCAAGGGTTTGGGAGGAACCCTTCTGTACTCCTGCAGAAGACTGCAAACAGATTTTAACGCGTGCCACATTAAAATGTTCCATCAGTTATCACTATTACAAGTAACCTATGAAACTGTCCCTAGTGTTCTAAATCATTATCAAAAGAGTTACCTTCACAACAGTTGCACACACACTAAACATTAACAAACACCAAACAGAACTCTGTGCGTTGCAGTGTAGCCCTGCCTGCCGCAGTAAAGTTGCCTGAAACCGAGGGTTGACAGTTATCAAAGTTCTGTGTTCTTGGTTCCTAATGCAGCTCTGCAGATGTGCCTGTAGTCCCTCAGCATGGTAGTGTATGCATTGGACTACAGGATTTTTTTAAGGTTTACTACTCTAGGTCTGCCATGTTCTGTTAATCAACAGGGCTTGTTGTTGAGGTATGTGATCCGTCATCTTTCTCGGATGGTCCTAAGAAGAGAGATCATATATTCATGTCACATGCCCCTGGACTGGGTGAGGGCAATTCCCAGCCCCACTCCTTAACCCTTTTCTATTATCATCGTCATCATTAGGGCTCGGATTTTTATGACGTCAGATTTGAGTATGATAGAAAGAAAGCATTCGGGTGAGAGGGTGTTTACTGGTACGGCATAAGCCAGTTCAAGTAGTCAGAAGCATTGTGCATGAAGAAGAAAAACATGTTACGCTTCTTCTCTCTCCCTCTCTCTGTCAACTGAAGTTCATTGTCCTTGTTCTGCGAAGCGGTGGAAAATATTTGCGCCCTCGCTATTATTGTTCTGTCGGCTTTTGCCATATACAATAGTAAGTAGTAAAAGTTGTATACGGCGGAAGCCATACGGATGAAACTGTAGTTTGTGAAACTAGCCTTATATTGAGTTCCTCGGTACAGTTTCAACTTTCAAGATGCCTAAAGTAAAGTGTTCTGATATTGTAAAATTGCGCAGTTTTGTTAAAGAGTTTGGAGAAAAATATTTTACTACTGATGGGATAATTTTATTCTGTAAATTATGTGAAGTGAAAGTCACGGCTGAGAAACGTTTTACAGTGCAACAACATTGTAATACTGCTAAACACAAAAGCTGCGTAAACAGAGAATTCGCCGCGGAAAGCAGACAGCGATTGCTGTTTGAGAAATCACACAGCAGTTCATCTATATTGGGCAGTGCATGTGAGTTTTCCAAGGATCTTTGTAAAATGATGGTTTCGTCAAACATTCCTTTACATAAAGTAGAGGCCGCCAGTTTTCGAAAGTTCTTGGAAAAATACACAACTCATCCCATTCCCACCGAATCCACGTTGAGAAAGAACTATCTTGCTTCTTGCTACGAGGATACAATCAACAAAATAAGAAATAGTGTCGGAAAAAACAAAATATGGGTCTCCATAGATGAAACCAGTGACGTAGATGGTAGATTCATAGCAAATGCTGTTGTAGGCACCCCTAAA
>Ga0099364_10014796_pt1 | contig 10344 bp, 11 predicted proteins | sample TergutTh196P3_FD_73070 | JGI IMG/M metagenome (GOLD analysis project Ga0099364, IMG submission 73070) | Microcerotermes parvus P3 segment gut microbial communities from Pointe-Noire, Republic of the Congo - Th196 P3 | ecosystem: Host-associated > Arthropoda: Insects > Digestive system > Gut ...
CCCTGTACGCCGATTTCACCTTTTTTGAGCAATCTTTGGCGTACCACTCCGACATGATATTGATAAACGGAGCCATTTCAAGGCTTTCGGGGTGTATGCTGTCAATGCCGTGGTTGATTGCGATAAATCGCACATTGTTTTTACGAAAAATCTCCATCGCAATCCCGACTTGAACGTGGTCGCGCCCCCACCGTGTAAGGTCTTTCATTACGCAGATACCGACTAAGCCGTTTTCAACGTCCTCAATCATCTGAGTGTAGCCCGAACGGTCAAAAAACCGTCCTGATTCGTCATCGTCCGTATAATGACGAATGTTGCCAAACCCTTGCGCCTTTGCGAATGATTCAAGCTGTAACTTTTGGTTTTTGATGGAGTTGCTATCCCCATCGCGCCCATCGTCACCCGATGAAAGACGCTCGTACAATGCTGTAATCTTCATTTATGGTTCTCCTTTCGATTTTACCACCTCGCTCCAACCGTTAATGAATGGCGTAATACCAGCGTTTGTTCGGCTTTTGGTGAAAGGCTTGCTAACATAATATACAATCGTCAATCGACATGAGTTCTTTGCCGAGCTTCTGAAAGTTCCTGCTGTAAGACGGCGACTGGCCCCTGCTTTCGCCCGTGTTGAACAAGTCTATCGTTTCCTTCCCAAGCGACTCTGAAAGGTCTTTCAACGTGGTCTTTTCCTTGCCGCCGAGGAACAGAACCGTGTCGCAATTCCCTATGATCGTTTCAGCGTTGTCCTTGTAAATGCTTTTGAGCTGCGACTGCGCTTGCAGGATGATACAGGCTGATATCTCACGGCTCCTTATGGTCGCTATGAGCTTGTCAAACTTTGGGATCTGGCCGATGTTCGCAAACTCATCGAGCAGCATCCTGACGTGGACCGGAAGGCGGCCATTGTAAACATTGTCGGCACGGTCGCACAATAAGTTGAACAACTGGCTGTACATCAGCGCCGCGATAAAGGCGAAGCTGTCGTCGGTGTCCGATATTATAATGAACAGCGCCGTCTTTTTGTCGCCGATGGTGTCAAGCGCCATCTCGTCATAGGACATCAGATCGCGGACTTCCTTGATGTCGAAGATGGCAAGCCTCGCTCCGCAGCTAATGAGGATTGATTTCGCGGTTTTGCCTGCGGCTAGGAGGTATTTCTTGTATTGCCGCACGGCGAAGTGCTGCGGGTTCTCATTTTCCAGCTCCTCGAACAGATAATCCACGGCGTTTTTGTAAGTTTCATCCTCTTCGCGGACTTCCATTGAGTTTATCATTTCAACAAGCGAGTTCATGTTTTTTTCTTCCTCCGCGGCCTCGTAATGAATGTACCCGATCAGGGCGCAGTACAGCAGCGTCTCCGATTTTGTCCAGAACGGGTCGCCGCCTTTCTGGTCGCTCGGCGTCGTGTTGGCGATCAGCGCCGTGACCAGTTTCAGGATGTCTTTTTCGCTCCTGATGTAATGAAACGGGTTATACCTCATGCTCTTGCCGAAGTCTATCGTGTTTAGGACTTTTATCTCATACCCGTTGCGCTTTAACAGCTTTCCGCATTCTATTAAGATTTGCCCTTTCGGATCGGTAATGCAATATGAGGAATGAAGCTGCATGAGGTTGGGCTTGAGGAAAAAGCGCGTCTTTCCCGAGCCGGAGCCACCGACGACCAGCACGTTTTTGTTGCGGGCGTATTTCGGCTCCTTCGGCCTGCTGTTCATTGTCAGGCTCTCCGTGGCGGTGAGTATCAGGTTGTTGTCCGGCTTCGGGTCGGTATATGGCGCAATGTCTTTTTTCGTCCCCCAACGAGCCGACCCGTATTCTATATCCTTTCGCCACTTCTTTGCGTTTTTCTTCTTGTACAATACTATGCAGTAGACAGCCGCCGCGCCGGCAATCCCGACGAGCAAATCCTGCGGGTTGAAACTTGGCAGTGGCCGCGCCAAAGCAGTATTCAGGCTGCCGATGGCGTCTATCAGCTTGCGGAGCGCGCCGCTTTCTGTTGACAGCCGGTACGCTTCGCCGCATTTTGAGAAGAACCAGAACATCATCGCGTATGGCAGGATTTTTATAGCGTGTTTCTTTATGTTGACGGTATTCATCGCTCACGCTCCCCTTTGTCGCGGTTCTTGGTGGGCGGCACAAGCGACTTTGCAAGCTCCTTGAATTGCTCCAGCTTATTGAGCATGGACGGTTTCTGCTTGTGCTTCAGCACGGACTTGGAGTATTCGTTGAACGCCGACTCCAGCGCCTTGCTGTCCTTCGCCTTGAAGAACACGACCCAATTGGGCGGGCTTACGGAATCGTCGCGCTTAACGGCGAAGTCTATGTTGTATTTCCTCGCAGTCCGCTTGAACGTGCCTATCCCGCTGGGTATTTCGATGTCGGAAAGGCTTGCCCCCTGCTTGGTCAGCGATCTCAGGCTTTGCTTCCCGTGTTTTTCTTTGGGCTTTTTCGCTTTCCTTATAAACGCCTGCATTGCCCTTGCGAGCGTCCGTCCTGTGAGCTTCACTGCCTTGATTGACAGGGCGACGGTTTTGTCGTTTACCTGCTCATGTTCCATTGACATGTATCAACAACCTCCTTTTCTACAGGCTTGGCCCGCCGCTTTGCCGCGCCCTGTTTTGTAAACGCCCGGCTTTCTGCATGGCTTGGAGCGCTTCGTTATAGTCGTTCCCTATTGGCGGCGGGGAGCGCTCCGTTTTGATGCCCGGCAGCCCCGCAATCCTTAATGCTGCCATTTCGCCTGCCTCGTCGTTGTCGGTGCAAATCAGATAATCTTTGACTTCAGGATGCCGCTTGATGAAATGCTCCAGCGCTACAAGGCTGGTGCCGCCGAGCGAGAGCCGCCAACCGTCAAATGGGGGGGCAAGCCCATGTTTGCACATGGTCTGGTGCGAAAGGCAGTCCACAGGGGCTTCAAATATTGCGGCTTTGCGGCTATTTGGATTGCCTGGCGGAAGCAGGAAGCTGTATCTCTTGTCGCTCCCGTCCACGTCACACTTAAAATTGGATGTGGTGCCGCGCAGCGCGGCGTAGCGCGTTTTGCCATTTTCGTCCCTGCCGAGGAATACGGCATTATGAAATGGCTTGGATTCATACATCAAGCCGTGATTGATGCAATCCATGATCAAACCCCTATCTATCCCACGGCTTTGCAGATAGGCGGTTGCGCGCTTGTTGTCTTTATGGCGGACCGGGAGTTGGAACGGCATCCGTTCAGGCGGCGGCTTGGCATCAGGGGCTGGCGCCCTTTGATTTGGCGCGGTGTGATTATCGCGGATGGTTGAACCCCTCATGGCAGGCCGCTCGGACGGCTGCTCACCTATAAGGTGGCAGACCGCCTCAACAAAACCGTAACCGCGCACATCGGTGAGATAGTCCAATGCCGTGCGCCCGCCGATTTCCCGGCTGTGCCAATAAAAGCCGTTGCGGTCTATTGATAGCGAGGGGTGTTCCTTCAAACGGTAGCCGCTCCCGACGCGCTTCACATGACCCGGCTCATAGGCAAGAACATAGCCAAGCACGTCAACCTGACGCGCCCGTTCAATCTGGCCTTTTGTCACCCATGCCATTTGTTCCACCCCTTTGGACGGGTGAGCCTGCCGTTGGCTATGGCGTCGCGCCGGATGTCGTCAAAACGGCAAATTTCCTCCCCGCAGCCATTGTTTTTGTTTTCCCGTTCGCTTTTGAGTTTGAGATATAGGCAGTCGCAGCAGTTGATGTCTTCCGTATGGTACTCGAACCGGTCATGAAATTTTGTGTTTGGGGTCATCCGCTGTCCCTCCTTGCTGTTTTTGATAAAAGAAAAAGCCCCGGTACGCCCCCATATAATTGGGGACGCACCGGGGCTTATGTGCCTCTTATTCGCCCGTGGACACGGCAAAAGGCGGGATGCTTACCATTTTTGTAAACAACCCGCCTTTTGGCATATCCGCGATACTGACTTTGTGATTATGCTAATGCCGTCACAATCGAATGGCAAAACTGTTTTGGGGTTTATCTTGCCGGGCAGAGGCTGCGGTAAGACTCCCAACTAGCCGGTTCGCTTTAGTCAGTTTGCTTTTTCGAGGCGTTTTTTCTATCACGGTAGCTTTTTTGATAAGCATAATGCTTTTCTTTGTTATCCTGACGCCACTTGCGCGTATTCTCGCGGTGATACTCAGCTTTATCCTGATACCGAAGCTTTTGCTGCTCGTTTTTGGTTTTCATGCGTTCGTAGAAATCCAAAAACACCGCATACCTGTCATACTCCCTGAGAGGCATATACTCCCTCAACAGCGAAACAGCATCCCCTATGATCTCAAGGTCTGCGTCTTTCACACCGCCACCACCAATCTCCACTCTGCCAGCAGGCTGATGATAACGTCCTCCATCTGCTTTGGTGTGTATTCAGGCGGGAAATAGTCGCGAAAAAACATCATGCCTTCCGTTTTGTCCTTTATGGGATTCTTTTCCTCCGAGAGTATCGAGTCAATCACTTGTTCATTCAATTCCCCGCTCTGGCTTAGTTTTTTGAGACGTACCGCTTGTGACCGCGAAGGTTTGACTTCGTATTTCTCCATTGCTTCGGCAACAGCCGTTTGCTCTTTGTGAGTTAAATATGACAGTTCCACGCCGGGATTGAAAGCAAGCTGCCTGGCATCTACCTTATCTAGCAGGGTGATAATCAATTCGGTCAGCCGGATCAGCCGGAAGATTTGGTTTCTGCTCTCACCGGTCTGCTCAACCAGTATCTCAACGGAATGTATGTCGCCCTTGATGCCCTTGTGGTTTAGCGCCTCCATTTTCACACGGTACGCCCATGCCTTTTCGCTGAGTAGCAGCTTTTCACGTTGTTCGAGGTTTGAATCCACCATCAATATAGCGGCGCTGTCGTCGTCCAACTCACGTATGATTACGGGCATAGTTGCTATCCCTATAATCTCGCAGGCGCGTTTCCTTCGGTTGCCGCAAAGGAGTTCGTAGCCGCCATCATCACGGGGGCGGGCGATGCCGGGTTCGTTGACGCCGTTTAGTTTGATGTTTTCAGATAAGCGGGTCATTGCATCGTCGTCGTTGACGTGAAAAGGATGGAACTCAGGCGGGTGCAGGTCGAAGAGGGGGATTCGTTCAATGCGCTCGCCGCTCATTTCGGGTGCTGTGCTTTTGAATATGTCGTTATAGCCTGAGAGGGCGAGGTTTCCTATTGTACTTGTTTTAGGCAACTTCAAGCACCCCCTTTGCAAGCGCGGCGTAAGCTGCCGCTACACGACCGTTCGGTTCGTGGGTGAAGATGGATTTGCCTGTCGCGCTCGTTTCGGCGGCGCGGATGGAGTGGGGGATATGGTCGTTGAAAATGCGTATTTCCTCCCCATATGCTTCATCAATAAGCCTGATGATATCTTTGGTGAAGTTTGTCCGCCTGTCAACCATCGTGAGAAGGATGCCGCTTATGGAAAGATTTGGGTTGATGAATTCTCGGATTTGTGCTATGCTCTGGAGCAGAAGTTCCAAGCCTTTTGCGTCAAGATATTTCGGCGTCACCGGAATTATTGCGCTGTCTGCCGCAGCGAGCGCGTTTATCGTCAGCAGGTCGAGCGTCGGGCAGGTGTCAATCAAAATGAAGTCGTATAGTGGCTTTACCTTGTCGATGTACTTCCTGAGAACGATTTCCCTTCCGATAACTGGCGCGAGCGTGATTTCGATACCTGTAAGGCTGTCGTTTGCGGGCATGAGGTCAACTCCCTCAGCATGATGGATGATGCCCGTTGTTGGGTCAATGTCTTTCTTAGCGATGATGTCCCCCATAACAGAAGCCAGTGTGACAGGTAGCTTGTCTGGCTCCGCTACTCCCATACTGATGGACAGGGAATGCTGATTGTCTGCGTCGATGATAAGCGTCTTTTTGCCTTGACGTGCAAGCCCGACGCCAAGGCTTGCGGCGGTCATAGATTTTCCACAACCGCCTTTCCGTGCGGTGATAACAAAAACTTTGCTCATAAGGTACTTCCTTTCCGTTTGAATTTCGGAGCAAGAGTTTTTGTCGTATACTTAACATCAGGCACTTTACGAGAAAAATCTGCCCCGATTTAGGGGTGGAAAAAGGGTTGGAATGAATTGCGACAAACCCGAAACCCATTGATAATACAGGTTTTATTGGATTTGTCGTAATTATACCTTATTCGCATTAGGAACAAATGCGAACCCGACCCGAATGTTTTTTGTCGGGGAGGCGTTCGCTTTTGTTTTTCCGTTGGAATAATACAAAGTCGCAAGAGAGGAGCCATCCATGAAAGAAAGAGAACAGCTTTTGCGAATCAGGCCATTCAACATGGCGAACTTTTCGGGCGCTGGTGGTTACATACCCATGTTGGCAATGTTTGGCGCATTTTTTTCATTTCCCGCTACGTTTTTACTTTGGACGGGTTTGGCTGTTTCGTTGAAAAAAGAGGACGGGAAATTAGATTACTTCATTCTAAAAAGACGGCTAAAAAGAATTGTATTGCCGATATGTATGGCATTTACAATTCTGTGGATTATTTTTTGCATAAATCAACTTTCATTTTATGGCAGTAGTACATCGGCCATTTTACTTACTATATGGACTTCGGCAGTTCATTCCGTTGGTATGTATTTGCCTATCTTTTGCTCTGCGAAGTTGCTTAACGAAAGAAATAATTTAACTAAAGGCAAATGGTTCTCACTGACTTTGGCGTTTGCAGTTTTGATGGTGATAATCGGAGTCGTTGGCACATTTCTTTTGATGGCTATATGATAACAATGAGCAATAAAAAAGACCAACCGATTATAAAAGCAAGACGTGAATTTTTTGGCGGGGTTATCTTTAGTGAGCGCCCCGCTTTTGTGGCGCATATAAACAAAGAATATGCGGATGAATATCAAATCCTCGAAACCGAAGGAGCAATCCTGCAAGACGGTATTTTTTCTGCACCTCTTGATGCTCATATTGCCATCACAACGCGATGCAACATGTTTTGCAAAGGCTGTTATAACACCAATGAAGGTGACGAACCAAAAGATATTTCATTGGATAAGACAAAAACTGTGATTGATAAATTGTCGGAACTCGGAGTGTTTTCGTTATCCTTCGGCGGTGGTGAACCGACCTTGCACCCTGGTATTTTTGAAATCGCCGCATACGCAAGAGAAAAACAAATTCTTCCGAACATGACTACAAACGGTCTTACAATGACAGAGCAGTTTGCGGAAAAATGTTCTGTATTCGGCAATGTTCATTTCAGTATTCATAAGCCGGAAGATATGAGCCATGTTTTTTCAGCTATACGAGTCTTCCGGAAAGCGACCGGAAACAAGCCTGGCTTAAATCTATTGCTTACAACCGACACCTTGCCCTACCTTGATGAGATTTTATATAATGCCAGAAAGTCGGGAGTAATAGTCGTTTTGTTTTTGCGCTATAAAACGACAACCAAAAATGCAGATACCCAAGGACTTTGTTTAGACAATAGATTAGACGAACTGCCAGCGCATTTCAAACAGCTACAACAGGCAAATAAACGGCTAATGTTTTTATATGATTGTTCTCTTTTTGAAGTGTTGGCTGAAAATAATTTTGCAAATACAAGCACTTATTACAAGTATGATAACAACGGCTGTTTAGGTGGAAATGCCTACGTTGCCATTGACATAAACGGGATGTACAAGCCGTGTTCATTTTGGCACGAGCCGTTTGGAAATGTAACGGACATTACTTTTGAAAATTGGATTCACAATCCGAAATTAAATGAATTTAGAGCGATGATACGGGATGAGTCCTGCACTCGTTGCGAATTTATAAAACTCTGTGTCGGTGGATGCCGATTATTACACGATAAATAAAACGAAATCGTTGTGAACAACGAAAAATAAATAGATTATGACGTGTCATATTTTTCTTATTTAGTGTTCCGCAGGAACGCGAAGCAGACGGCTCCGCCGGCTTAACATTGAAAGCAGAATTGCTTTCAGTGAGAGAGTTTTAGGGTTCACCCTAACAAGCGGTGAGCGCGGAAGTGGATACCCACTTCGATTGCTTGCCAAAACGGAAATCGTAATAATGGTAAATCGGCTATAACGGTAGTTTCAATTCCCGCAAGCAATGTTTGTGCCGTTACACTCTGCACAAACTCACTTGTTTGGAGCAAGCTCCCAAACCCACAAAAGCCTCGCTTCGCTCGTCTGCTGCGCTCCCTATGGTCGCTATGATTCTACAAACGCAGAAAAATGACAAAAGGCGGGATTGCTCCCGCCGCGGTCATGGTGTCAGCTTGCCAGTTTTTTCTCCACTGGTGCTGACTGTGCTTCGGCGCCCTGCCGCGACTTCCATTCCTCGAAAGCCGCCTTGCCCTCCTCGCTCTCGAAGTATGAGCGAATCGCGGGGAGCAGTCGCCGGGCCAACGCATTATGGGGCGCCCCGCAAAGTCGTTAGACTTTGTGGGGAGAGGAGGAGCAACGAAGCGTGCGAGCTTTTCGCCGATAGGCGGAAACGAGCAGAGTGCAGTTTGCGACGACGAGCGTCGGCGGGTACTTGGTACTGTTCGTCGGCAATTTTCACGTTGACCCCTCCAAAAAATTTATTTAGCGGACGCCCTGTCAAGAGCAAAATGCTCCCGACTGCGTCCGCTATTGTCATTACAGCAAATATGTTTAAGATTTGTCAATGGCAACCCAAATACAAAATTAAATGATATTCTATATTAGGGTTGACAATACCCTTTGTTGGCGTTAGAATTGCCGTAGGCAATTCCATCAGGAGGTGAAGTCATGGCAACAGTATCAGAAAGGTTGAGAGGTCTTAGAGAGAGTTTAAGTATATCGCAGGCAAAACTCGCGGAACTTAGCGGAACAAATCAGTCATCAGTTAATCGTTATGAGCATGGACAAGCAGAAGCTCCGTATAGAATACTACTGTGGTACGCGGATTACTTCGACGTGTCGCTCGACTATATTTTTGGACGAACCGACAAGCCGGAAGGAGTTAAATACGACAATCAGCCCGTAGCGCTGATAAAGAAAATTGATAACACTGATGAGTTCCGTGACTTTATCGAAGCTTGCTTTGATCCGCGTTCGCCAATGAACGCGAAGTTGAAAGAAATGCTTTTTTCATTGGCAGAAGAACCACAACTGAAAGTCGCTGAGAACGGAGGCAAATATGGAAAAGAAGAATAAGGATATAACCATTCATTCAAGTGCTGCTGAGTACCTTACTTATGTAGCCGCCTCCGGCGATGATGAACGTTCCTTTGAAATGCGATATGAAAACGAAAATATTTGGCTTACACAAAAAATGATGGCGACGTTGTATGATGTAGATGTCCGCACGATAAATGAGCATATCCTGAAGATATACGCTGACAGTGAATTAGATGAGTCCGCAACTATCCGGAAATTCCGGATAGTTCAAACGGAAGGTAACCGCCAAGTCACAAGAGATACTATGCACTACAATTTGCAAATGATTACTGCTGTGGGCTTTAAGGTGAACAATGAGCGCGCTGTGCAGTTCCGCAAATGGGCAGGACAAATCGTAAAAGACTACACCATACAAGGTTGGGTAATGGATGTTGACCGGCTGAAAAAAGGTCATATGTTCACAGACGAGTACTTCGATCGCCAGTTGCAGACAATCCGCGAAATACGTCTGTCCGAACGGAAATTCTATCAAAAAGTGACCGACATTTACGCCACGTCATTCGATTACGACAAGGACGCGAAAACAACTCGAGAGTTTTTCAAAATGGTGCAGAACAAACTGCATTATGCCGTTCACCGACACACAGCCGCCGAGTTAATCGTTGAGCGTGCAGACGCTAATAAAGAACACATGGGACTGACTACTTGGGAAACGGCGCCGCATGGTAAAATTATCAAAGCAGATGTTTCTGTCGCGAAAAACTATTTGAACGAGCAGGAAATGAATTACCTTGAGCGTATAGTCTCGCTATATCTTGATTTTGCAGAACTTCAAGCCGAGCGGCATATCCCTATGACAATGAATGATTGGGCGAAACGGCTTGATGGCTTTTTGGAGTTCAACGGAAATGAAATATTGATGGGTGCGGGGAAAATCTCGCATGAGCGGGCAAAACTTCACGCCGAGACCGAATATGAAAAATATCGCATTATTCAGGACAGGTTGTTTGAGAGTGACTTTGACAGATTTTCCGCTTTGGAACAGTCATTGGAGAATCTGAAAGAAGGTGACGAGTAGTGCGGTGTGTAATATACGCTCGATATAGCTCGGACGGTCAGCGAGAGGAAAGCGTTGAAGGACAGCTCCGCGAGTGCAAAGAATTTGCCGAGCGCCACAACATGACAGTAATCTCCCATTACATAGACCGCGCTTAG
>Ga0099364_10014797_pt1 | contig 10343 bp, 9 predicted proteins | sample TergutTh196P3_FD_73070 | JGI IMG/M metagenome (GOLD analysis project Ga0099364, IMG submission 73070) | Microcerotermes parvus P3 segment gut microbial communities from Pointe-Noire, Republic of the Congo - Th196 P3 | ecosystem: Host-associated > Arthropoda: Insects > Digestive system > Gut ...
AACCTCCGAAAACCCCTGTCACGCACCTTTACCGCGCCTTTTGCCGCACTTCTTTGCCAAAAAGCCTCGCCGTAGCGCTGCTACGCCTACGTTTTTTGGCTTCGAATTGCGACAAAATTCGCAGCAAATCTGCGCAACAGAGTTTTCGGAGGTTGCCAACTCTAATATTTCCGCACACTCTCCAGCTCCGCATACAGCCGCCGGTAATTGTCGTAGCGGATGTAGCTTATGTGCCCTTGCGAAAGCGCTGCTTTCACCGCGCAGTCGGGCTCGCTGATATGGACACATTCGCTAAAGCGGCAAGCGCCCAAATAGGGCGCAAACTCCGGATAACAGTCCTTTAGCATAAGCTTATCCGTCTTAGCCAAAAACAAGGCCGAAAAACCGGGCGTGTCCAGTATATATGTGCCTTTTCCGGGCGCTGCGGCATCGTCCAGGCAAAATATTTCCGTGTGGCGGGTCGTGTGGCGGCCGCGCTCAATTTTTTTGCTGAGTGTGGCTGTCGCCGCCTGGGCCGCCGGGTACAATTGATTTAGTATCGTGGATTTCCCCACCCCGGATGGCCCGGCCAACACCGTACTCTTCCCTTTCAGGGCGGAAAATACCGCCTCCATGCCTGTTCCGGTCAGGGCCGAGCAGGCAAACAAGGACAAACCACAGGACTCATAGGCCGCACAGAGTTCTGCCAATGCAGGCGGCGCCGCCAAGTCCATTTTATTAAAGCAAATCAGGCAGGGAATTTCTTGTTCTTCCATCATGACCAGAAAACGGTCCAAAAGAGAAAGGTTTGGTTCGGGCTTGACGATGGAAAATATTATCATCGCCTGGTCTATGTTGGCCACCGCCGGACGGACAAGGCTGTTTTTGCGCGGCAAAACCGTATCTATATTACCGCTCTTTTCTGCATCGTCCAATACTTCAAAGATTACATTGTCGCCCACCAAGGGCTTAAAATCGTCTTTTCGGAAAATCCCCCGCGCCTTGCACTCGTATATGTGGCCTTGTGTCCTTTCATGGACATAGTAAAAACCGGCGATGCCCTTTATGATTTTGCCTTCTATTTTTTCATCTCCCTGGCGGCACGCCGGGTCGTCGTGCCCTATGACCCCTGACCGTCACCCCGCAATGTTCTTATGCGGGGCCCCCTGATAGGCGGGACCCAAGCTCCCACCTTACAATCCCTGACCACTGACCCCTGACCACTGATCACTGGCGTGTAAAATACACGTAACGGGCTATCTCCTTGCTTTCCCTGCCTCCTTCTACTGTTTCGGTCGTGCCGTCTTCATGGTGTATGACATAATCGTCCGTGACGTTTACATATCTGAGGATGATGCTGCCGCCAGAACTCTCGATATTCGTAAAATTAACCTGTATCGGGAATGATGTGGTCTCGGTGTTCAACAACTGCCGCCCGTCATCGCAAGTCACCACGACTGTTACGCTGGTTCCCGGTTTAAAATCCGGATCCTCGTCGTGTGTGGGCGCGTATATGTCGCCAATTAAACTATAGAGCGCATCCGGCACCCCGGTGGAGACGCTAAAATCCACCACCGCTCCCGCTTCCACAAATACAGACGGGGCATAGCTTTGGAAGCAGACGCGGCCAGTCAGGGTTAAATCCTCGTGGGTCACCATGCTGATATTACCCGGCACGAGGCCGGCTTCCCGTAAAATTATGATGGCGTCGGCTTCGGTCTCGCCAATCAGGTTGGGGATGGCTATCCGCCTCTCTTCCGCCCCCCTGCTCACCCACAAATTTATCATCGCGCCGGAGGCGGCCTTGGTATTACCTTCCGGACTTTGCTTAAAAACGTGGCCCACGGCAATAAAATCATCATGTTCATCGGTGCGGCTAAAGGTAAAGCCTTCCCGCGTGAGCTCGGCTATCGCTTCTTCGGCCGTTTGACCCACCACATTGGGTACATCCACCCCCACACTGCCCACACTGACCGAAAGCACCACATTGGTACCCACGGCCACCAGCACTCCTTCTTGAATGGATGAACGCATGACGATACCGCTTTCATATTGGCTGCTTTCCTCGGTTTCTATCTCGGGCACCAAACCCAGGGCGATAAGCGCCCGCTTGGCGGCATCCTCGCTCATGCCCACCACTTCCACCATCTCGACATACTCCGCTTCCTCTTCCTCCTCATCATCGGGCGTGGTGTGCGTGCCAAACCAGTTGAAGCTAAATAAGCCCAGGGCCTGCCCGGCAACAAAAATCACCACCAGGCCAATCAAGATGGCGGCAATAATCGCCAAAACGGTCGTCACCTTTTCCATCTTCGGATCATAGTCATAATCCGCTTCATCATCCGCGTATTCATCATGGTATTCGTAGTCGCCCTGCTCGTCTTCGTAGTGGTAGTATTCCTCGTCGCCATATTCATCGCCAACTTCCGGGATGACTTGCTCGGCAAAGTGGGCCATGTCCGTTTGCAGCTCCATCTGCCGCCGCCTTTTAATCGAGCTTAGGTCCTCGTCGCTGATATTGCGGGTGCCGCCTTCCTCGTCGGGATTTATCAGCTTGACAAAGTCCTCGTCGGGATACATCAAGGATTTTTTCAGGTCCACCATCAACTCGGCCATCGACTGATAGCGGCGATCCGGGCTTTTTTGGCAGCATTTGAAGATGATCTGCTCCACGCTGATGGGAATCTCGGCGACATAATCGCGTGGCGTGGGCATTTCTTCCTGTATGTGCTTGATGGCAATGGCAACGGTGGTTTCGCCGTTGAAGGCCACGCGGCCGGTCAGCATCTCAAACATGGTGATGCCCAGGGAGTATACATCGCTTTTGGCGTCGGAAAAACCGCCCCGGGCCTGTTCCGGCGAGGTATAATGGACAGAACCCATCACATTGGAGGTGATGGTGTTGCTGGTGGCGGCCTTGGCAATGCCAAAATCCGTCACCTTGACCTTGCCGTCTTTTGAGATGATGATGTTTTGCGGTTTTATGTCACGGTGGATGATGTTATTGTTGTGGGCGGCCTCTATGCCCATGCAAATCTGTATGGTGATGCTTATCGCTTCCTTGACGGACAGCCTGGCCTTTTTCTCGATGTATTTCTTTAAGGTGATGCCCTCGACCAACTCCATGACAATATAGTAAATGCCACCTTCTTCGCCCACATCATATACATTGACAATATTGGGATGGCTCAGGCCCGCCGCCGCCTGGGCCTCGACACCGAACTTGGAGACAAAGTTCTGGTTTTCCGAAAATTCCTGTTTCAGCGTTTTAATCGCCACATTGCGATTGAGTTTGTGACATTTGGCCTTGTAGACGTCACTCATCCCGCCGGTACCGATTTTCTCCAATATTTCGTATCGTTCACCGATAATCATGCCTGCTTTAACCATTGCTTTTTATCCTATTGAAACTAATATGACGGCTATGTTATCCGAGCCGCCTTTGTCGTTTGCCGCCTTTATCAAATCATTTGCTTTTTGCACGATACTTTTTTTGCCATGTAAAATTTTAGCCATCTCGTCATCACGCAGCATGTTGGACAGGCCATCCGAACACATCAAAATCAGTTCGCGGCCCTTTAATTCCACGCGGAAAAAATCGGCCGTGAGCCATTCCTTGGCCCCAATCGCCCGGGTGATGATGTGCTTGTCGGGATGGTACCTGGCATCCTCCCGGCTAATCCGGCCACCCACTATCATCTCTTCGACCAGGGAATGGTCCACCGTTATTTGGCGGATGCTCTTTTTCTTTGGTTCCGCCAGATAGAGGCGGCTGTCGCCGACGTTTGCGACCTGGACAGCGTTTTCGTCTATGCTGGCCATCACCAGCGTCGTGCCCATGCCATGGAGGACGTCACTTTCGCTCGCCCTTTGGCGGATGGTTTTGTTGGCCGCTTGCACTGCCTGCTCAAAAATCGCCTCCGCCTCCGTATGTTTGGAGTTTTTAACGATATCCAGCACCGTCTCGACACTCCACTTGGAGGCCAGCTCACCGCCGCTATGCCCGCCCATGCCATCGGCCACAATAAAAAGATTCGGCAAATTACCGACCGTGTCCATCGTGGCATAGACCACGTCCTGATTCAGTTTGCGCTTTTTGCCAATATCAGCCATCGCAACTGATTCAAGCATCTGTTTCTCCCATTAACCTTGGTCTCCGCAGGAACTCCCCCCACGAAGCTGACCGCAGGCACCGCATATATCGGTTCCCATTTTACTTCTAATGGTAACATTTATTTGATATTTTTCAAGTACATTTTTGAAATCAACGATTTTTTTAGGTGGCGGCGGCGATAAATCCTTGCCGGGGAGGGGGTTTAGGGCTATCAGATTGACCAGCGGACTCCCCGCCGCCTGCTTGAAGTTTAGTGCCAAATCCTTTAGTGCCAGCGCATCTTCCGCCGCGTCATTAACGTCTTTTATCAAACTATATTCAAAACTTATGCGGCGGCCGCTTTTTTGAAAATAGTAAGCACAGGCTGTAAGAACTGCCGCCAGGGGGTATTGTTTGGCCATGGGCATGATACGGCCGCGCTTTTCATCATCGCAGGCCCCCAATGACAGGGCCAGATTGATCTGCAAGCATTCATCGGCCAGGCGGTATATCATCGGCACCAGGCCGCAGGTCGAGACGGTGACATGGCGCTCGCTCACGTCTTGGCCCGACTTATCCGTGAGGATGTGGATAAACTTTATCAGCTCCTCATAGTTATCCAGCGGCTCACCCGTACCCATCACCACCACCCGCGGCACGCGCTCGTCCACATCCCTTCCGATGGCGTACACTTGCTCCAGCATTTCCCCGGCACCCAGAGAGCGCACAAAGCCATTATCTGCCGAAGCACAATACACACAGGCCATGCGGCAGCCCACTTGGCTGGATATGCAGGCCACCCGGCCATATTTATATGACATCAGCACGCTTTCCACCCTGTGCCCGTCTTTTAATGTAAAGAGGTATTTGCGTGTCTCGTCCAGGGATGACTTTAGCAGCTCATAGTCCCTGAAGGCGGCAAGCTCATAGTGGCTCTTCAAGCGCTCCCTGAGCGCCAGGGGGATGTTTGACATCTCGAAAAAGCCCGCCGCCCGCTTTTGATGCAGCCAGCCAAAAATCTGCCCGGCGCGATACGCCTTTTCACCCATATTTGTAAGCTCTGCCCTAAGCTCGGCCAGGGTCAGGGATTTTATGTCTGTCATGGACTATATCCTCCGCCGCAAGCGGCAAATATACATCCCCTCGCAGGGGTGGATGCCGGGGAGCAGTTGCAACTGGGCATTGTTTTCATTTTGCATGGCCAAAAACGGCACTTCCCTGGGGAACGGAGCATATTCAAAGGGATGGTGCTCCACAAACCACTGCATCATGTCCGCGTTTTCCGCCCGGTTGATCGTGCAGGTAGAATAGAGCAAAATCCCGCCAGGGCGGACATAGCGCCACACCACCTCTAAAATCCGCCGCTGCAAGGCACATATATCCTCTAATACGGCCGGCGTGAGCCTGTACTTTAAATCCGGCCGTTTATGCAATGTCCCCAGACCCGAACAAGGCAAGTCCGCAATCAACACATCAGCCACATCCACCACGGATGGGTCAAAAACCGTGGCGTCGTGGGCGCATATCTCCACATTGCCATGACCCAGGCGGGCGGCGTTTTCGCGGATGATGTCACATTTTTTTTCGTTCCTGTCGCGCGCCATCACCGTTTTTGCCCGCTCAGCCGCATGCAGGGCCTTACCGCCGGGGGCGGCGCAGACATCCAGCACGACATCGCCCTTGGCAATACCCGCCGCCTCCACGGCCAGCATCGAGGCCACATCCTGCACGGCAAACAAGCCTTGCCCATAGCCCGGTAAATCAACGATTTTATCACACTTTGTAAGCTCATGGGCATAGTCCAGTAAGGGATGGGGATGTACTGTATGCCCCTCCTGTTGGATGGCCGAAAGCCACTCACCCACTTCTTTTTTAGAAAGCGATGCCGCCAAGCGCACAGTAAGCGGCCGTATGTTTAGCAGGGCGCCCAGCATCACTGTCAGATCTTTTGCCGCATAATCCAACAGCCACAAATCTATTATCCATTGTGGCATGGAATACTTAAGCGACAGTGCCTCTGTGTCCTGCGCTTGCTCCATTTGTGCCAATAATGTTTCTTTATTTCTGATGATATTACGCAGGATTGCATTGATAAAGGCCGCCAGCGGCATAAAGCCGCGCTGCTTGGCCAGTTTAACCGCCTCATCACAGGCGGCGCGGTCGGGAACTTGGTCCATGAAGATAATCTGGTAGACGCTCATGCGCAGGATATTACGCACTGGCGGCTTCATTTTGCTGACAGGGGTATGGGCATGACAGTCTATGATATGGTCCAATTGCAAACGTCGGCTGACCGTGCCTTCGACCAGGCGCTTTATCAGGCGTTTGTCACGGCCGGGCCAGTGGTCGACTTTTTTCATCGTCTGCCGCAAGCACAGATGACAATAGGCCCCCTCTTCGTTTATGTTTATCAGCATGGATAACACTACTGCCCGCGGCGTATTGTGAGCGCCTGATTTCATCTGTCTCCCTCGTGTTAATTACCTGCGTCTGCTATCGCGCAGCAATATCAAACGGAACAGCTGCAAGGCGGCGGTGGCGGCGCTGGCCACATAGGTCAGGGCAGCGGCGGTGAGTACTCGGCGGGTGTCATCCACTTCCGTGGTGCCCATGATACCGTAGTCATGGAGGACGTGCAGGGCGCGACCGGAGGCGTTAAATTCCACCGGCAAGGTCAGCAGTTGAAACAGCACCGCCGCACCGAAAAATATGATGCCCAAATCAATCAGCGAGAGAATATAGTCCGTGCCGGGTATGGGAAACTCCAGGCCAAAGAGTATCCCCAAAAACACCAGGGGAAAGCCCAGTTTGGAGCCAATGGACGCGATGGGCAGCAAGAGGGAGCGCAGTTTCAGCAAAACATAACCCCTGTTATGTTGCACGGCATGGCCACATTCATGGGCGGCGACACCCACGGCGGCTATCGAGTTGGAATCGTACACGCTGTCCGAAAGCCTGAGCGTCTTATTGCGCGGGTCATAGTGGTCGGTCAAATTCCCCGGAACCCGCTCCACCTTCACGTCCACTATCCCGCTACTTTTAAGAATCCGCGCTGCCGCCTCGGCCCCGCTAATCCCGCTTTGGCAACGGACTTGGGAATATTTTTTGAAGGTTTTTTTCAAATACCCGCTGGCCACAAAGCATAACAGGGCACCAATTAAAACCAGTATGTATGATGAGTCGTATAAGTACATAGCTTTCCTCCTTGCTTCACCCCAACCGCTCTCCTACCACCATTTTATGGCCGGCCAAAAAGGCTGCGGCCGTCATCCGCTTCTTGCCTGCCGCTTGCAGCTCGCCAATTTTTATGGAACCTGCACCGCAGGCCACGACAATGCCATTTTTCTCACAGGCTACCATCGTGCCGGGCGGGGCCTTGGCTTCTTCTGCCTCCCCCACAAGCTCGGCGGACCATATTTTTAGTATCTTTCCTTGATAATATGTATAGGCACCGGGTTTGGGGTATAGGCCCCGCAGCAATCGCTCAATATGTGGTGCCGGCAAACGCCAGTCTATCTGCCCCTCTTCTGCCCTAAGCAGCGGGGCGTAGGTCGCCAATGACTCTTCCTGCCTTCTGGCCGTGACCGTCTGCGCTTCGATTTGGGCTAATGCCTCGCACACCAGCCTCGCCCCCAGCAGGGATAGTTTTTCACTCAGGCTGTCGGCCGTTTCCCGCTCATCTAGCCGCACAGCCTCGGAAAATATCATGTCACCCGTGTCTATGCCCTTATCCATCTGTATGATGGTGACGCCGGTATCTATTGCTCCCTCCATGATGGCGCGCTGTATGGGGGCGGCACCGCGATGGCGCGGCAACAGCGAGGCGTGGATGTTTATGCAGCCAAAGGGCGGCATATTAAGGATTTCCTCGGACAAAATCTGTCCGTAGGCGGCCACCACGTAGATGTCGGCGGCATATTTTTTTAGCTCGTGGATGGCTTCGGTGCTTTTAAGCTTTTGCGGCTGCAAAACGTCTATATCTTGCTCCAGCGCATATGTCTTGACCGGAGAGGGCCGTATTTCCCGCTTTCTGCCGCTGGGTTTGTCCGGCTGGGTGACAACAGCCAGCACTGGATGTCCGGCGGCCATTATCGCCTTTAGGGGCGGCACGGCAAACGCCGGCGTTCCCATGTATATGATTTTCATTCAGTCTTCATCCTCATCCGTGTTATCCCTCAGCTCCCCCTCAGCCCGGGTGACATACAAAATCCCGTCCAGATGATCCAGCTCGTGGCAAAGGGCCCGCGCAAGTAGCTCGGTACCTTCCATTTCATAGGGCTCCATCTCCTCGTTATAGGCCAGTATTTTCACATAATCCGGCCGCGTAACAATGCCGTGTTTACCGGGCACGCTCAGGCAACCTTCCTTACCCGTCTGCTCCCCGCTCCTTTCCAAAATGCGCGGATTGATGAGGACTTTGGGGTCCTCGCCCGTTGCATCGATGATAACAATGCGCTTAAGCACTCCCACCTGACAAGCCGAAAGGCCAACACCCTCCACATCGTACATCGTCTCAAACATATCTTTAATCAATGTCCGAATCCGGGGCGTGACCTTTGTCACTTCCTTGCTTCTTTTTTCCAGTATGTCGTCGCCAATTTCCCTGATGTTTCTGATAGCCATGCCATCTATCCTTTGTCATATTGCTCCAATAAGATAACAAAGTCATTATACAGAGGTTTGGGGATATTGGCAAGTAGGGAGGTTTTGGCAGCAGGATAAACGGGTAAAATGAACAAATTATTAACAAAGTGCAGAAAAGTTACTTTTCGTCATTGCGAGGAGCGAAGCGACGAAGCAATCCAGTAACAAAAGCAGGCGAATCGCTGGCTCTGGATTGCTTCGGCCTGTAAAGCGGCCTCGCAATGACGTGTTTTTGGGTTTATTGTCTATTTTTTATAGAAATTTTATTTTACCCGTTTGTCCTGGCGCGGTTGCCAGCCATGTTGACAAGTCATTACATTTATATTAAAATAGCAATAATATACAAGTGAAATGGAGGTATTCTCATGGCAAAGACTATTCAAGTTCGCGTAGATGATGAATTGAAAGATGCCGCGGACACATTGTTCACTTCGTTAGGCTTGGACACGTCCACGGCCGTGCGTATGTTCCTCGTCACATCGACCGAAACAGGGGGTATCCCGTTTGTGATAGGACGCAGCGCAGACCGTGACACGGCTATTAGGGCTGCGATTGCCAGCAAAAGGGCCGGCGAGCATTTTTACACCGCCGAAGAAAGCTTGGCGAATATGCAAGCCGCCATGAAAACGGGTAAGCGTTATCGCGCCGTATTTGAAATAATCGACAATAATGTTTATGTGTATGACATACAGGATTGCCGGCAGGATACTGATAAAAGCCTTGTTGATTAGGCCGCGAAGGTCAGCACTGCTGACCTTCGCTCACTCCTTTGGTTCTTCTTTTATCTTCTTTTATCTTCCTTTATCTTCTTTTATCTTCTTTTATCTTCTTTTATCTTCTTTTTTCCTATTTTTTCTTACTCCCCCTTCACTTTCTTCGCGCGCAATTTGCGTATCCGCCGGATGCAAACCAAGCCTGCCGCCGCTACCGGTATCAGCAAGAACCTGAGATAACGCAGGGCGGCGGGCCGGGCGGCGGCATCGATCGCGGTATAGACCCATCCGTCGTTTTCGTTCCACACATATGTGCCCAGTTCCTGGCCGTCCGGGCCGAAGACGCTAAAGGAGCCGTCGGCATTTTCGACGATGCGGGAGCCGGCGGGATGGCCGTCGCTTTCCCAGTTGGGCGGTGCGGATGCCGGGTCGGGGCTTGTGCCGGCATCGTCAGTTGTGCCGCCCGGGCCGCCCGCAGCGTTTGTGCCATCCGGGTCGCCTGCGCCACCCGTGCCGTCCGGGTCGCTGGTGTTGTCGGTGCTTGTGTCGTTGCCGGCGTCATCCGGGCCGTCGATTGCGTTTGTTTGGTCAGCATCCGGGTCTGTGCCCTCTGGATCGGTGGGCCGGGGGCCTACGGGGCGGTTGCCCGAGCCGCCGCCGTTTTCGTTTTCATCGCCGCCGGGAGTGTCCGGCGGGTTTGTGGGTATGTCCGTGCCCGGCGTTGGGGTCGGCGACGGGATCGGGTCGCCCGGCGTGGGAGCCGGAGTTGGGGTCGGTGTCGGTTTTGGTTTCGGCGTCGGTGACGGTTTGCCACGGACAAAGCCGGCGGTGAGCGTGACCGGGTTGTCCGGCATGGTGAAGCTGGTGCTGGCCGCGCTTTGGTTGGCGAAAGTGCCGCCGTCCGAACTGGTCCA
>Ga0099364_10014798_pt1 | contig 10342 bp, 9 predicted proteins | sample TergutTh196P3_FD_73070 | JGI IMG/M metagenome (GOLD analysis project Ga0099364, IMG submission 73070) | Microcerotermes parvus P3 segment gut microbial communities from Pointe-Noire, Republic of the Congo - Th196 P3 | ecosystem: Host-associated > Arthropoda: Insects > Digestive system > Gut ...
CTTGAAGGTAATATTGTGTCCCTCCAGGTTTTTGCCGGCGGTCGCGGTATTTCCACCGGCGATACGGTGCGTTTTCTGGGTCACCCGATGCAGGTTTCTTTTTCGGAAAACCTTCTGGGTCGGGTGTTCACTGGTTCGGGCGCGCCGCGGGACAAGGGACCCGCCCTGCGTGAAAATTACATTCCCATAGGCGGCCCTTCAGTTAATCCGGCCCAGCGCATCGTTCCCAGGAAAATGATCCGTACCGGCATACCCATGATCGACTTGTTTAATACCCTTGTCGTTTCGCAGAAACTCCCGATTTTTTCAGTTTCCGGCGAACCCTACAACGAGTTGCTTGCCCGTATCGCCATGCAGGCCGAAGTTGATGTCATCCTTCTTGGCGGGATGGGACTTAAATACGACGATTACATCTTTTTCAAGGATACCCTCGAAGAAGGCGGCGCCCTTCCGCGTACCGTGATGTTCGTGCATACGGCCAGCGACCCCATCGTGGAATGCCTGATGATTCCCGATATGTCCCTGGCAGTGGCGGAGAAGTTTGCGCTTCAGGGCAAAGACGTACTAGTGCTATTGACCGATATGACCAACTTCGCCGACGCCATGAAGGAAATTTCGATTACCCAGGAACAGGTTCCCAGCAACCGAGGTTACCCCGGCGATCTGTATACCCAACTTGCCGCCCGTTATGAAAAGGCAGTTGACTTTGAAACGGCCGGTTCCATAACCATCCTGGGAGTTACGACCATGCCCGGCGACGACGTTACGCACCCGGTACCCGACAACACCGGCTATATTACCGAAGGCCAGTATTACCTCAAGAACGGACGCATTGAGCCCTTTGGATCGCTTTCGCGGCTCAAGCAGATGGTAAACGGAAAAACCCGCGCCGATCATCGCGCGCTCATGGACGGCATGATTAAACTCTATGCAGCCTACAAAGACACCCTGGAAAAAAAATCCATGGGTTTCACCATGACCGGCTGGGATGAAGAGCTCCTTAAATACGGCGAAATGTTTGAAAAGCAGATGATGGATCTTTCGGTCAATATTCCCCTTGAAAGAGCCCTGGATCTGGGCTGGGAGATTTTGTCCGCCTGCTTCAACCCTGAAGAAACCGGACTGCGAACCGAACTTATTGACGAATTCTGGCCAAAGTAGGCGCAATGCCTTGCGTCACGGTAGAAGCGCGACAAATCGCGTCCGCCGCCGTGAACTACCGTATGAGGCAACTTCTGTTGAAACGCGGGTAATAAAACATGATAAAAGTAAAGCTCACAAAAAATGAGCTAAAAAAACAAAAAGACGCTCTTAAAATGTATAAGCGTTACCTTCCTACGCTGATACTCAAAAAGCAGCAGCTCCAGGCGGAAATACGGACGACGGAACTGCGGATCAAAGAGCTTGTCGACGAAAAAACCCGGCTTGACGAGTCATTCAAATCCTGGATCGCCGTGTTTGGCGAAACTGGAATATTTACGCCGGGTGTCGTGCGAATAACTTCTGTTAAAACCGCCCGTGGAAATATTGCGGGCGTTGCCATTCCGATTTTTGAAGGCGCCGAGTTTACAGTGAATCCTTACGACCTTTTCAGCGCGCCCTTATGGCTTGACGCCGCGGTTGAACGGATGCAGAAAGTTCTTCTGCTTGACATCGAAGCCCGGATAGTGGAAGAACAGAGCAAGCGTCTTAACCATGAACTGCGCATAACTACCCAGCGTGTGAATCTTTTTGAAAAAATAAAAATCCCCGAAACCGGAGCGAGTATCAGGAAGATTCAGGTTTATCTGGGCGATCAGCAGACATCCGCGGTAGTCCGGGGAAAGATAGCAAAGCGCGCCCTCGCAAAAGCCGTCGGAGGTTTACAATGATTGTTCCGATGAAAAAAGTGTCCCTGATGGTCATGGACAAGGAAAAGGATCAGGCGCTGGATAAGCTTCGAGAACTGGGAATACTTCATCCGGAAAAGAAACAGTCCCAGTCCGCCGCCCTCTCCAAACTCTTCGAGAAGAAAACCAGGGTTGAAAACGCCCTGATTCTGCTCGGATTGGTAGCTGAAGAAAAAAAACAACAGAAGAAAAAAAAGCGGCAGGATGCTGCCGCTACTTTCTCCTCGCCGGACAATAATGAAGATCCTGTTGCCGTGCTTCTTGCACTGAGCGAGGAAAAGAAAAATTTTCAGGAACAGCTTGTTTCACTTACACGGGAACGTGTCCGTATTGAAAAATGGGGCTATTTTGAGCCCGCAGCCTTTGCCGCTTTTTCCGAACAGGGCATTGTTCTTATTCCCTACGAACTGACCCCCGAAACCTACGATAGCATCGGCGATGAAGTTAAGTTAATTGTACTGGAAAAAACAAAAACCGCAGTCAGGGTTATTGCCTGTGAAACGGAAATTCCCACGGAAACCCCTTTTGTATTACCCGAATATTCCATTGCGGAAATCGACCGGAACATTGAAAAATTCAAAGCGGAACTCTTAAACATTGATGAAAAACTTATTTCCCGGCTTCCCTTCCTTAAGCGGATAAAGGCTGAACACGACGAGATTATCGAACAGATTGAGTTTGAGACAGCAAGAGCAGGAATGGAAATACTGGTGGAAGAAACGGGGGAAGATTTTGAAGGCCGGACGATTTCATGGATTACCGGCTATATTCCCGCCGACCGGCTAGGCGCTTTAAGGGGGGCTACTTCGGAAAACGGCTGGGCTTTTACAGCGGTCGATCCCGGCCCGGACGATCCGGTTCCGACATTGCTTAAAAACAACAGGTTCGTAAAATTTCTTGAGCCTTTGACAAGTTTTCTAGACATAACGCCCGGCTACAGAGAAATTGATGTATCGCCGTTTTTCCTGGTTTTCTTTGTTCTTTACTTCGGGATGATCTTTGGCGACGCCGGCTACGGTATATTATTGTTGCTCGCAGGTTTAATAGTTTCAATCAAAACCGCCAAAAAGGGCGTCCCCGCCGGGATAAAACTCCTGCTGTTGCTGGGTTCTTCAAATTTCCTGTGGGGTGTTTTGACCTGTTCGAGGTTCGGCATAGGAGACATGGACCGACTTCCCGCAATTTTGAAGAGCGTTTCGCTGCCGCTCATTTCCAGTGCATACGCGGCGCAGTCAAGCCACAATGATCAAATCGTCCAGCAAAACCTCATAATTTTCTGTTTTTCCCTGGCACTTTTGCAGTTGTCAATAGGACGCATCCTGGCAATTATCCACAACAAAACACTTGGCGCTTTCGGCCACGTCGGTTCCATTGCCATGCTCATCGGCATGTATTTTATTATTCTTTCGGCAATTGCGAGCAATGAGGCCCGGCAAATACCGCTGCTTCCCCTGGCTGTACCGGTTTTTGCAGTCGGCTTCATCCTGAATTTCATTTTTGCAAGTTATGACGGCAGCGTGGGCCGTTCGATCCTGGATAGTTTTAAGAATATTATTTCTGTATTATTGGGAATCGCCAACGTATTTTCAGACATAATGTCTTATATCAGGCTTTGGGCGGTAGCGCTTGCCGGGGCGGCCATTGCCTCCACCGTCAATACCATGGCCGGCCCCATGCTGGGGCATTTTATGTTTTTCATTGTAGGACTTGTGTTGCTGGTATTCGGACACGGTCTTAACCTGGTACTCAATGCGTTGGCTGTGCTGGTTCACGGTGTCCGGCTGAACATTCTGGAATTTTCAAGCCATGTCGGGCTTAACTGGACGGGCTTCGCGTACAAACCGTTTACGAAGCGGATAATTAATTAATCAGGAGTATGGATATGAATTTAGGACTGATGGGCGCAGGTATTGTAATGGGAATTGCCGCGATCGGCTCGGCAATCGGAATAGGCATTGCCGGTCAAGCGGTAATCGGAGCGTGGAAAAAGAGCTATATCGCCAACAGGCCGGCGTCCAAGATACTGCTTGCCTTTGGCGGCGCGCCCCTCACCCAGACTTTCTACGGTTATATTCTTGGTTTCCTCCTTATGAAACCCGCAGCTCTTGCGAATCCCGAGAACGGCCCCCTTTATTTGGGTATAGGCATTGCGTCGGGGTTTGCCATGGCGTTCTCCGCTATTGCCCAGGGCAAAGCGGGCGCGGCAGGCGCCGACGCCACCGGGGAAACAGGCAAAGGTTTTGCCGATTACATGATGATAATAGGCATATGCGAAACCGTAGCCATCTTTGCCATGGTACTTTCGATGATCAATCTGTGAGTTAATCGATACAGTGAGCGCCGCGCGGGTGCGCGGCGCCTCGTTTTTATATCGAACTTCTGGTAATCCAAGCTGGTGGTACATCTCCTCTTGGCAGTAACATTAAGGTACTGCGCGTACTGCGGATTCCAGGAAATAAAGCGCGCACGCGTCCGCATCTATTAACGCTTTTACTCCAAACGGCAAAGTACGGTTATCCATGATATTGTCAACGATATGACCAGCGGGGAAATTTGCCAGAATCGGAATGTCCAGGCCGAAAAGAACGTCGCGCAAAACGTCGTAGATGGAATAGTCTCCGGTTGATGGAACACAATCCGAAAACTGCCCCAATAAAAGGCCGACGGCGGAATCCGGATTTCCCGCAGATCCAAGTTTTCCCGCCAGACGAAGTTGTGTAATCATACGGTCAATTCGGTATGGCGGCTCGCCGGTATCTTCGAGAAACAATATCTTCCCTTTCGTCTGTATTTCGTAAGGCGTACCGAGGCTCGCCGCAACCAGTGAAAGACAGCCGCCGGTCAGAGCGCCTTCCGCCGTTCCGAAAGACAGGCTTTCAAGCTGCGGGAACCTGAACACGGGACGATATTCGGGATCGGTCCAGAGCGAAATCAGGTGCCTCTCATGTTCCGCTGATATTTCTGAAAGAGCCTCGTTTGCCGCCATGGGACCGTGAAAGGTAATCCAGCCGCATTTATTAAAGAAAAGATGCAGTGTCGTAAGATCGGAAAACCCCATGAATATCTTGCAATTTTCTCTGGCGACGCGTTCATCCAAAAGTGGAATAAGCCTCGCGCAGCCATAGCCGCCGCGCATGGCGATAATGGCTTTAACGGACGGGTCTGTAATGGCCCGCGTCAGTTCTGCAGCCCGATCGACATCACAACCGGCAAGATAGCGATACGATTGAAATACGCGGTCATTAAAGCGTGTCCGGAAACCCATGCGCTCCAGGACCGCGATTCCCCTGTCAAAAACATCGCGTGAAGTTATCGGACCGGCAGGCGCGACGACGGCTACAATGTCTCCTGTTTTCAGTCCTTGAGGTTGTGTCATCGGAATATTCACAGGTATGATACGCTCCGTTTTCAGTCCTTAAACAATAGGAGATTGTAACACTATGTTAAATTACATCTGGCTTTCGATGGTGATTCTTGCAATTGTTCTTGGAGGAATCAACGGCAAAATCGACGCGGTGACAACGGCCGCCATAGACTCCGCCGCCGGAGCGGTAACAATTGCCATCGGTCTTATAGGCATAATGGCGCTGTGGCTTGGATTGGTCAAAATCATGGAAGACTCCGGTCTCATGGCGCTCGTGGCCAGGGCTATCGCTCCCGTCATGAAATGGCTGTTCCCGGACGTTCCGCAGGGACACCCGGCAATGGGCAGTATGACGATGAATATCGCTGCCAATATGCTGGGATTGAACAACGCCGCCACGCCTCTCGGGTTGAAGGCGATGGAAGACCTCGAAAAACTTAACAAAACTCCGGGCATCGCCACCAATGCCATGTGTACCTTTCTCGCAATCAACACCGGCGGCGTGCAATTGATTCCGGCTACCATGATCGGCGTCATGGCTTCCGCGGGCTCAAAAGATCCGACGGCGATTATAGGTACGACGTTGGCGGCAAGCGGCGCCGCGTTGATTGCCGGAGTAACCGCCGCCCGGTTATTGGGAAAACTGCCGATATTCGCGGTAAAGCAGGAGGACGCCCAATGATTACAGACTTTGTCGGAACGGTTTCGATCTGGACAATTCCTTTCCTGATGGCGGCGGTTCTGCTTTACGGCGCTTTCCGGAAAGTAAAGGTTTATGAAAGTTTTGTGGAAGGCGCCAAAGGCGGTGTTCAGACGGCGGTTCGTATTATTCCCTACCTTGTGGCCATGCTGGTTGCCGTCGGAATGTTGCGCGCGGCCGGCGCGATTGACATGATGGCGACGGCACTTGCCCCACTGCTGAACTGGTTGCGTTTTCCGGCAGAGATTCTGCCACTGGCCATAATGCGTCCCCTATCGGGAAGCGGGTCGTTGGGATTAGTGACGGAACTTGTCACCGCTCACGGTCCGGATTCCTTTATCGGCAGGCTTGCCGCCACAGTCTATGGCAGCACTGAAACTACTTTTTACGTACTTGCGGTATATTTCGGCGCGGTGGGAATCCGAAAAACACGCTACGCCGTCGCCGCGGGATTGACGGCGGATGTGACAGGCATTGTTGCCGCCATCATCGTTTGCCGTTTCGTCTTTCAATGAGCTGGTTACCGCGTCATGCATACGGCAAACCCGCCGATCCAGGAGTTAAACTAAAAAATAGCGCGAGCAAAACGCTCGCGCTATCCACCAATTCAAAATTTCGCATTATGCTGATTCGAGTAAGAGTTCATCCGTCTGCGCGGTACGTCCGACGGCATCAACCGCTACAATCCGGTAGTTACGCTTCGACTGGTCAGAAATCGCGTCTTCAAACGAAAAAGGCGCTGCCGTTACCTGTGGTCTGTGCGCAACCTCGCCTACCTTTAAACCGTCGCGCATAATTTCGTAGCGCGCAATCGGTTCGTCTCCGGCAAAAGCGGTCTGCCAGGTAAGACGGGCAATATTTCCCGTGCTGCCGGTTTGACGCGCGACCACCGGATTACGCGGCGCTCCAAGCGGACTGGCGGCTGCCTGAAAGTAATTGGTATTACCATTTTTAATCGTTCCCGCAAGCTTTTCGATGTCCCGGCGATCGGTTTCGCTGAGACCGTTCGGAGCTATCTGCGCGGCGGCGATGTTTTGCCGCAGTTGGCAGGCTGCCTGGTTGTCGTCTATGTGACCAATGCCGATAACAGCGGTGTGGATATGGGGATTCGTCATCACGTATTCGATCAGGCGACGACTTGGTACTTCCGCGCTCCCCACCGTGCGTATCACCTGGTCTGCCCGGCTTGTAAACATCGCATCTTTTTCATACATCGCGCCGTCGGCAAAAACCTTCATGGCTATAATGCCCATGTTATTTGCCGCAGCCACCGGTATGACGTTGGTCTGCATACTGAAATACCGGCGGTCGTTGGCATTTATGGTGACCAGCATACCGTCGAGTACGCCGCGCGTGTCACGGTGAATCATTTCTATCATCGTGTCGGAACCGGCGTGCCCTGAAAATCCAATGTGTCGGATAAGTCTTTCCTCTCTTGGGTTAAGTCCCGTCAGATTGCTTCCGTCGCGGAAATCAATCAACGTCGCCAGGACGCCGATATTATCGGCCTTTGAGTCTGTCTTTTCGTAACCTTCAAACACGTTGTCCACATCCGTCATGCCGCCGGCCATACCGATGCCGTGAACCAGCATCATGTCGAGATAAGCGCCTTGTGGATAAGAGCCGCTGCCGTCGCCGAAAATCTGAGAGAGAGACCGCCGGATGTCGTCTGTCACAAGTTGCGGCGGTTTAGGGGAAGGAACTTTCGCCGCATCCGGTTTGCCTGCGGGAACTTTCGCCGCATCCGGTTTACCTGCGGGAACTTTCGCCGCATCCGGCTTGCCTGCGGGAGCTTTCGCAAACGCCGGTTTTGCCGCCGCCCCCCTGCCGAAACGTATAAAGGTTTTACTCGTCAGAAAAATCGAACGACGGAGACGTTCGTTGTAGCCGGGAACTCCTGGAATCAAATTTAATTCGCGGAACGCGTTGCCGTAATAAGCCTGACTAGGACCGTAAACATTCGCGGTGTCGAAATAATTCACACCAAGATCGAAGGCTTTCAAAATGATTTTTACCGCGTCAACGCCTTCGGGCGTCCACTGCAGCGAAGCCTGGCCTCCAAGTCCGAGCGTAGTGGCCTCGAAGCCCAGGCGCCCCATATCTCTTTTCATCAGCGTTGCCGGTTGAGCCTGCCCGAAAACAAAATACGGACCCAACGCAAGCGCGGACGAAGCCAGCGCGGTTTTTTTAATAAATTGACGACGGGAACTGGTCACGGAGATCTCCTTTCCTAAAAAACAAAAATATTGAGGTAATTGCAGAACGCCGCAACCGCTGTTGGATAGCACAGTGGTTTGTCCCGCTAGTACCATGTATTTAATCAGTACTTCCCAAAATTGTTGTACTCAACAACGAACTATATCATGTATAGTTCAGGTTGCGCCTATTGGAAATTTTGAATCGATTTGGAGGGTAGCATGAGGTTGCGAATTTTAGTCGTTGCATTTTTATTTATTTTCGTTGCAACTGCGCCCACCGCTGGCGCGGATGACCGCTGGGTGGCGACATGGGCGACTTCACCGCAGGCTGCGTCGTTTGGATTTCCCGCACCCAAACAGAAGGCTGAAGCGAAAGCTGCCGCGACAAAGCCACAGGCGCCCAAGCCGCCCGAACAGCCTGCCGCCTCCAAACAGCCTTCGTTTTTCGCCGTCCCGTCCGGGCTTGACAATCAGACTGTGCGGCAGGTTGTTCGCACGAGCATCGGCGGAACAAGCGTACGCGTGAGATTTTCAAACGCTCACGGAAGCGGTCCGCTGACTATCGGCGCGGCGCGCATCGCTCTTCCGGCTAAAGGCTCGGCGATAACGCCGGGATCCGACCAGCCTCTGACATTCAACGGCAAACCGTCATTTGTTATTCCGCCCGGCGCTATGGCGTTAAGCGATCCGGTGGACATGAAGGTTCCGGCACTCGGGCATCTGACCATAAGCCTTTACGTCACCGGAGAACAAACGGAACCGACGGTTCATCTGACCGGGTTGCGTACAACCTATATAACCAAAACCGGCGATTTCACCATGAATACCGAACTGACAGACACGACGACTATTCAATCCTGGTACTGGATTTCCGGTGTCGATGTACTCGCTCCGGCAAATGCGGCGACTATCGTGGCTTTCGGTGATTCCATCACGGATGGAGCGACTTCAACGCCGGACGCGGATCGAAGCTGGCCAAGTCGTTTGGCCGAACGTCTCGCGGCAAACAGGAACACCGCAAATGTCGCAATAGTGAATCATGGGATTTCCGGGAATCAGTTGTTGAGGGACGGCGCAGGAATTTCCGCGCTGGCGCGCTTTGAACGCGATGTTCTGGCACAGCCGGGAGTGAGATGGCTTGTACTGCTGGAAGGAATCAATGATATAGGCATGTCGTCCATGTCTTCTACAACGGGAGGCGTTATCAGCGCCGAAGAAATTATTACGGCACACAGACAGCTAATAGACCGGGCGCGTATGCACGGGATTAAGGTCATCGGCGGTACGTTGCTCCCCTACGGCGGCGCGAGTTACTATACCGAGCAGGGAGAAGCCGTCCGCCAGGCGGTAAATCAGTGGATTCGTACCGGCGGCGCATATGACGCGGTGGTTGATTTCGACGAGAAATTGCGCAGTTCCGAAAGGCCGAATCAAATGAATCCCGCCTATTTCATAAATGATTTCCTTCATCCGAACGACGAAGGGTATAAAATTATGGCGGATACTTTTGATCTTGGGATTTTTGAAAAATAACTGAGATCTTTTTGATATGGAGGTTCCGAAGCATGAAGCTTTCAACCAGGAAAATGAACGATGTTGTTGTAATTGACGTGGATGGGAAAATTCTCCTGGGGGATGGGGATGCAGAAATCAAGGAAGCTGTTGACAACCTGCTGGAACAGGGTAACAAGAAAATCCTGCTGAACCTTGGAAAAGTTCCATATATGGACAGTGCGGGGCTCGGTGAACTGATCCGCTGTTTTACCGCGTTGCGTAAATCCGGTGGCCACCTGAAGTTGCTGTCTCCAAATCCGCGGATCAAAGATCTGCTGAACATCACCAAACTGTTGAATGTTTTTGATTCCTATGACAATGAGCAGACCGCTATCGCAAGTTTTTCCGAATAGTTGCGGTCGTTAAAGAGCTATGGCAAAATTTTTGCATATTTGTGCCAGCCTTCTGGTTCTGAGTGTTTTTGTTAATGACACGGCTTTTGCGCAACAGACGCGAAGCATGTCGTCAAACCGCGTTACTTTGCATTTTCCGGCGGAAAGGGAAATTCTGGGCCGGGAACTGTTCGCCGAAGCCGAACGTTGCTATGAGTACATGAACAGAGCTACAAACGGTGGACTCCCGCGCAGTATCTCGGTCGTGCTTGATTGGACCGCCTCAGAAAGCGCCTGGAATTTTC
>Ga0099364_10014799_pt1 | contig 10342 bp, 9 predicted proteins | sample TergutTh196P3_FD_73070 | JGI IMG/M metagenome (GOLD analysis project Ga0099364, IMG submission 73070) | Microcerotermes parvus P3 segment gut microbial communities from Pointe-Noire, Republic of the Congo - Th196 P3 | ecosystem: Host-associated > Arthropoda: Insects > Digestive system > Gut ...
CAAACAGACGAGTATGCAAATAAATTTCATTCGTCCATTGCTTTCGACAAACGGCTTTATAAACACGATATAACCGGAAGCATAGTTTATGCCGAAATGCTCGGCAGGCAGGGCATTATTACAAAAGAAGATTCCGCATCAATTGTAAAAGCCTTGGGAGAAATCCTCTTAGACATTGAAACCGGCGCGTTAGCTGTAGATATGTCCGCCGAGGACATCCATACATTTGTTGAATCTGAGCTTATTGCACGCATCGGAGATACCGGAAAGAGGCTCCACACAGGCAGAAGCCGAAACGATCAAGTCGCACTGGATATGCGGATGTATATAATAGAAGAAATTGACGAAATATGCGCATCTATTATCAGCCTTCTTCAAGCACTTCTTGAAGCAGCCAAAAAAAATACTTCTGTCATCATGCCCGGATTCACCCACATGCAAAAAGCGCAGGCAATAACACTCGCCCATCATATCATGGCATATTTTGAAATGTTCAAACGCGATTATGAAAGACTGCGCGATTGCCGTAAGAGAACCAACGAAATGCCTCTCGGCTCCGGTGCGCTTGCTTCAACCTCGTACCCGCTTGACAGGCAGTTTCTCTGTGAAAAGCTCGGATTTGCAAAATTGACAGCTAACAGCCTTGATGCCGTTTCGGACAGAGATTTCTGCATTGAATTTGTTTCCTGCCTTTCCTTAGTCATGATGCACTTAAGCCGCTTTTGCGAAGAACTGATATTATGGTCAACCGATGCATTTAATTTTATCGAAATTTCTGACACCTATGCGACAGGCTCCTCTATAATGCCTCAAAAAAAGAACCCCGACATGGCAGAGCTTATCAGGGGCAAAACAGGTCGTGTATACGGAAACCTTATGAGCCTTTTAACCATGATGAAAAGCCTCCCGCTTTCGTATAATAAAGATATGCAGGAAGACAAAGAAGCGGTCTTCAACGCGGTTGACACTGTAAAGATGAGCCTCTCTGTATTCTGCGGAATGTTTAAAAGCCTTGAGTTTAAAACCGGCAACATGTACAAAAGCGCCCTAGGCGGCTACACAAACGCGACCGACGCTGCAGATTGGCTTGTCAAAAAAGGCGTTACATTCAGAGAAGCACACGAAATTGCAGGAAAGCTTGTGTTATATGCAATTGAGAAGAACGTACGCCTTGAGGAATTATCACTTGACGAGCTAAAAAGAGAATCAAATATTTTTGACGAAACTTTTTTTGAGGCAATTTCTGTTGAGAATTGTGTAGAAGCAAGAGCTTTACCCGGCGGCCCCTCCGCTGACGTAATGGCGGAAGCCGTCAGGAATGCTGAAGGCTATTTAGATGATTTATTATAACACTTTTTCAGGATTGAAGCTATTAATTTTGTCAAGATTTGGCATACAGTGTGTGCCGAATTCCGCTATTCTTTGGCATAAGTCAATATGTTTCAATTACCCCTTATTGACTGCTGTATAGGCTTTGGCTCTGGCGGTTGTGATGAGTTGTTTTATATCGGTTATGTATTTGGTTGGGTGCATTTTTTGCCCTCTTTGAATTGCTCTTACTTTTCCGATTTTATGGGTTTTGAATTGCCTGTGTTTTTCCTCTTTCGCTTTTCTATGTTTATATCTATTAATTGTTTACTTAACAACTGCTTAAGTTCTTCTTTATTTGGTAAATATAGTTGATACTTTGAAACAAATAGCTGGCTGTTCATTCCATAAGTTGCATATTCTACAAGCAATTCATCTTTTTCTTTTGATAGAATTATGCCAATAGGAGGGTTATCGCCTTTGGTATTTTCTTCTTTGTCAAAATAGCCCATATACATATTCATCTGTCCAATATCGCCGTGTTTTACTTCGTTGATTTTAAGGTCAATAAGAACAAAGCAGCGCAATATTCTATGGTAAAAAACTAAATCTACGCGATATACAGTATTATTTAATATGATTCGGTACTGCCGCCCAACAAAGGTAAATCCTTTGCCGAGTTCAAGAAGAAAGTTTTGAAGGTTGTTAATCAACTGCGTTTCAAGTTTGCTTTCAGAGACGATATATGGCTCTGGGATTTTTAGGAATTCAAAAACATATACGTCTTTTACCAAATCTTCAGGAGTTTCGATTATCTGACCTTTTTTTGCCAAGGCAAGTATTTTATCCTTATTTTTAGATACTGCAAGACGCATAAATAAACCGGAATCTTTTTGGCGCTTTAGCTCTCTGACACTCCAATTTTCCAGTAAATTTTGTTGGTAATAAAATGACCTTTCCAATTCATTTTCTATCTTTACCAATTCACAAAAATGAGACCAAGATAATTTGTGAGACAGTGTCTCACAAATTGGAAAAAACAGATATAACAGCCGCATATAATTCAGGTTTGAACGGCTGAATCCTCTGCCATGCCGCAAGGTCAGGTCTTTTGACAGATTTTCCAGTATGCCTGTCCCGTACTTTGCACGTGGACTGCCCTTCTGTTCATATTCTACAATGTATCTGCCTATGTCCCAATTAGTTCTGACTATACCTTCGTTGATCGAGCTAATTGCTTCTACCTGTCCGTCTATGTAACGTTTAGATATTTTATTGAGTAGACTTTGGTATGAGGTTTTATATAATTTGGCGGTTGGTTTCAATGTTTTCTCCCTTGGGTTCGCACACAGATATCTATAACATTTTCGTCTGTCTGCTTGGTGAAGATGAAGAATTCGGCTGTGCTATTACGGATTTGCATGGGGTTAGTCGGCATGTTTACTCCTCATTTACAGTTTACTCTTTATCTTTTGTGCTTTCACAAAGTTTGCTTAATTTTTCAACGAAATTTTTGTAAACTTCCGGCTTATCGATATATACATCGCTGTAATAAACAGGTTTTCCCAAAAGTATTTTTATTGCTCCTCTGATTCTACCCCATATTGTTGTGTTATTATGGTCGTAACGGGAATCTTGAATAGAAATATTGTAGTCTATATCTCCATCATCCCATACAGTTTTTTCTACAACCAACATGGAGCATCCGCAGTCACATTTTAGTATTTCCATGGCTTCTTGTTTATTCATGCCTTAGCCTCCATAATATGCATCCCCTTGTTTTGATTTTTGTGATTGGAAATATTGCCTGAATTACAGTGGTTAGTTCTTTTTGGATGTTGGTTTTCATTTTAGTCATCCAAGTATTATTTCAGCTAACGAATGTATATGTTTCATTGTAATAAGCATTGAGCGATTTACCTTCATAACTCCAGTACCGTGTAGGTTGAATATTATGATCCAATTCCAGTATTTCCCGTGTTATTTGCGTTAGAGATTTTTCTTCAGCACCGTCTGCAGTTTTGACTTTTCTGTCGGAAGTAACATATACTTCTGTGCTTATATCTCCATAAGATAAAACTAATATAGCGCCTAATGGTATGCCCATTTCTGTGAAATTTAACGGAGGGCGTCTTTTTTTATAATTCTCCGAAGCATCTTTTTCTGCGGCGGAGACAGATTTGTCAATTTCTGCCTTCACTGTGGGGGTTACGTCTTTTTTTGAAAACAAACGCAGTATGACAATTGCTTGCTCAGGGTCAATTTCGAAAAATTCTCTTTTGGGGTTTATACGGTTTGGATAAAAGGCTTTATGTAAAGAGTTTTCTACAAGCTTACAATCATCTACTTCACAAGCGAAAAGACAGTCAAATGGGAATGGCACGCCTGTTGTATTGAGTTCGTTCATACGATTGGTAATAACATTGGTGGTTTGTCCTATTTTAACCAATCCGGGCATGGCCGGGTTGGTGAGTATGTATACGATCCCTTGTTTCGTTTCTGCCATTTTGCCTCCTTGTATTTCTTTAGGTAAAGATGATTTATTATAACACTTTTTCAGGATTGAAGCTATTAATTTTATCAAGATTTGGCGCACACTGTGCGCCGAATTCCGCTATTCTTTGGCATAAGCCAATATATTTCAATTACCCCTGTATTAACTACTGTATGGGCTTTGGCTCTGGCGGTTGTGATGATTTTTATCATGACTATTCCATAAGCTCACGAAGTTTATTTTGCAGGAGTTTTTTATCAGGCAGTTTCGCGGTGTACTCAGCGACAAGTACAGGTGAGAGATTTCGTTGTAATGCATATTCTACCACCTCATCATCTTTATCCGCACATAAAATAACACCTACGCTTGGGTTCTCATTATCTTTTCTGTGATCTCTGTCTAGAGCTTCAAGATAGAAATTCATTTTACCGATATAATCTGGTTTGAAAGAGGTTGCTTTTAACTCGAAAGCGACAAGACAGGATAAACCTCTGTGATAAAAAAGCAGGTCAATGAAAAAATCTGAATTACCAACTTGAACACGGAACTGTTCACTAACAAACGAAAAATCTTTCCCAATTTCCAGCAGAAAATTTTTCATGTTTGTTATTATTGCTTTTTGCAATGTTGATTCATAATGCTGTTCCGGTAAGCTCAGGAAATCAAGGACATAGCTGTCAAGAAACTGCTCTTTTATTTCCCACTTTATCGGCAGTTTTTTTGATTTTGTTTCGCTGATAGCAGTGCGTTCATAACGCATAGCGTCAAATTGTCGTTCCAATTCCCGGTATGAGTATTTTTCATCAATGGCAAGTTTAATGTAAAAAATCCGTTCTTCATCGTTTTTCGCACGGCTCATTACAAGAAGGTTATTTGACCATGATAATTCTCTCAACACTGTTGAGAGAATTTGGCTTTCTTTGTAAGTTTCATAAAACTGCTTCATCCGCCATATATTCTGGGGAGAAAAACCGCGCATATTGCCAAAATTGGCTGCTATTTGGTTTGAAAGTTCTTCAACTACAGCTTTTCCCCAGCCTCCGTCTTTTGCTTTTTCGCTTACCTCTTTGCCAATTTGCCAGTACAGGTCTATGATTTCGGTATTCACCGTTTTTATTATACGGGCTTTGGCGGTTTTTATCATGGAGATAATTGAGGTGAAGGTGGTATCTGCACTGTTGTGGTTTTGCAGGGATTTATTTGGCATGGTAACTCCTCAATTTTAACACTACACGATTGTATAGTGTTTGTAAAGAGGGGTTATTGAGGTTTGGAAAAATTTACTAAATTCTTACAGCGGTACTTTACTAACTCACAGTTGATATATTATATTATTTTTAGTTGATTGTTTTGATCTTGGTTTAATTGTGCATATAATGAGGAGTTTGTGTGAAAAAAAATTAGTATTATAGTAGTTCTAACAGTATTTTTCCTTACAGGAAGTTTATTTGGGCAATCAGAAGATGATTTTGACATCAGGCAGAATATTCAAGGCGGTATAACTATAACCGGATATTGGGGATCAACAAAACAAGTAATTATCCCTGCAACCATCGAAGGTATAAGAGTAACGGAAATTGGAGAAAGAGTATTTCTTAATAAACAATTGTCCAGTGTAACAATTCCTAACAGTGTTACATCTCTTGGGGATTGGGCATTTTATGGTAATCAATTGACCAGTGTAACCATTCCTAACGGTGTTACCTCGATTGGAGATGGGGCGTTTTATAGTAATCAATTGACTAGTGTAACCATTCCTAACAGTGTTACCTCAATTGGAGAATATGCATTTGCTGAAAATGAATTGACCAGTGTAACCATTCCTAACGGTGTTACCTCGATTGGAGATTGGGCGTTTTCTAGTAATCAATTGACTAGTGTAACCATTCCTAACAGTGTTATCTCGATTGGAGATGGAGCATTTTCTAGTAATCAATTGACCAGTGTAACCATTCCTAACAGTGTTACAATGATTGGATTTCGGGTATTTTATGGAAATCAATTGACCAGTATAACCATTCCTAACAGTGTTACCTCAATTGGAAATCAGGCATTTGCAGAAAATAGATTGACTAGTGTAACCATTCCTAACAGTGTTACAACAATTGGAGTTTGGGCATTTCAACATAATGAATTGACCAGTGTAACCATTCCTAACAGTGTTACATTGATTGGAGATGAGGCATTTGACCAAAACCCATTGACCAGTGTAACCATTCCTAGCAGTGTTACATGGATTGGAGGTGGGGCATTTCCTTATAATCAATTAACCAGCATCACATTAGGAGCAAACGTTCAGTTTGATCTTCACATTTTTGGAAACAACCTGAACGATTTTTACATTAGTCAAGGTAGAAGGGCTGGTACTTACACATGGACTGGTCGTATTTGGACTGTTGTGCATTAAATGCCTCTAAGTCATATATTGGAATGGTCAGACACTATATAAAACCCCGCAAAATCTATACAATGTAAAAAGATGACCGCAGCACAAAAAGTAAACAATGGTCTTAAAAGTTTTAACGACATCCTTAGCCGTCTGATACCGGTTATAGTGCCGGCGGGTGTTGTCATCGGGTTTTTGTTTCCAAATGTTTTTAAACACCTGCTTCCGTATGTTCAGCTGCTTTTTGGTGTGATAACATTTTCCGGCGCTTTAAAATTAAAAGCCACAGAGCTGGGAGCTGCTGTAAAAAATCCGCTTCCGATTGTGTTTTTCTTTATTTTATGCCATGTTATTATGCCGCTTGTTTCTTTCGGCTCGTCTATTTTGCTTTTTTCCGACCCTGATGTCATTATGGGGTTTATTCTGTTGTTTGCAGGACCTACTGCGGTTTCTGGTTTTATCTGGGTTTTGATTTTCAAGGGAGACAAGGCGCTTGGGCTTACACTGATACTTCTTGATACTTTGCTTGCCCCGTTGATTTTTCCTGTTACAATTTCAATATTGGTAGGCGCATCTGTTACAATGGATATGAGCGGCGTTGCAGTTTCTCTCATATTCATGGTTGTGGTTCCCACGATTATCGGAGTTGCAGTAAACGAAACAAGCAAGGGAAAAGTTCCTGCGGTTATCTGCCCGTATTTTGATCCGCTTTCAAAAATATGTCTGGTTTTGGTAATTGCAGCTAACACAACGGTTGTTGCGCCGAAGATCAGGTTTGATGATCCTGTTATATGGAAGATGTCGGCATTGTGTATTTTTTTAACAACTACAGGTTTTTTGCTTTCCAATCTGCACGGCATAATCGGGAAGTATGGAAGGGAAAAAAGAGTGTCGCTGTTTGTTGCAGGGGGGCTTCGAAACAATAGCGCTGTTATGACAGTCGCAGTTACATTTTTCCCGGAAGCGGCGTTACCCGCAATATTGAGCATTCTCTTTCAGCAGACAGTCGCTGCAATAATGGGAAGGCTATTGCTTAAAAAGAATAACGAAGAACAGCCTCATCAAGAATAAACGCCACTTTGCCTTCGGTAAGCAGGCGGCGGTTTTCTTCCGTGGAAATTATCAACAGTGCGTCGTTTCTGTCTATGATAAGGTCGGTGGGGTTAATTCCAAAAACGCCTGTTGCAAAAATCCGCAAAGGTCTGTCCCCGACAACAGCGCGTAATTCCGGCGAAAGTCCTGTTGGGTTATCTGCAAAAATATTCTGCTGTGACGCATAATGCACCATCGCGGTGTTTCGCGATGCAAGCATCGAACGTTCGTAGATAAGGTTCATCTCGCTGTCCCAGATTTTTGGGAAAAGGCAGGGTACAGCTTTTGCAGTTGATCTCATGCCGTGTACGGGAAGGCTGCTTTCTGCGATTATTATAATTCCCGTGTAGCTTGCCGCAGATATGGGGTTTAACGTTCTTGGAACGGGAGTTGGGTATGTATGCCGGAGTAAAGATGAACTAAGACTTGAAAGTGAAATTGTATGGGAAGAACTCATACTGAGCATATCATGAGAAAGGGCAGGCGGTATATTGGATGCGTTTAATGCAAGCGCTTCAACATTTTGCAGGCTGTACTCGCCCCTCTCGATAAGGTCTGCAACAGTGGAAGAAGAATCAACCTGTAAATTCAATATACTTGGTCGAATTAAATTTAAAAAACCGGAAGACAACAAAGATTCACCCTGCGTTCTTCCCGAAGGCAGCCTGATACCTGCTGAAGCTAAATCAAGCAATACAGAGGCGTTGATCTGCTTTGTTTCCCAATCAACAGTTCCAGAAATCCCAATCCGGGTTTGTGCAAAAACTGAACTTACAGAGGTTAAAATCAAGAAAAGAATGAAAATACAAACTGTTTTCTTCATTATTCTATTATCGGTACGTTTAGGGTTCTTCCTTCATTGAGAATTTGGCTTATCTGCATGTCATTTGCTGCGGCAAGAGCCTCGGGGGTGGTTCCGTACATTCTGCTGATCGACCAGAATGTTTCGCCTCTTTGAACCACGTGGGTTCCGGTAAAATTCCCAATCTCGGAAGCCGGGACAGGAGCGCTTTGAACAACGGCAGCTGGCATAGGAGAGATATTATCGTTATAAGCGGGAATAATAATAGTTTCGCCGATTCTTAGATAACGTGAAGAAATTCCCGGATTAAGTTGTTCAATCATGTTGAGCGTCGTTCCGTAGTGCCTTGACATCGACCAAAGCGTATCGCCCTGCCGCACAATATGGTAATAATAGCGGATCAACTGTATATCTTCCCGTTGTAAGAGTAAGGTTATATCTTCGAGATTTTCGGCTGGAATTTTAAGCAGGTAGCTGCTGTCTACGGGGCTTATCCCGTAGAGGAGTTCACCGTTGAGCCGCCTCATTAATTCCCTGCTAATTCCCGCTTCATCCGCAAGTATGTCGATTGATACCTGCCGCGGAAGAGGAATTGCTGCCCATTCAATTTTTTCATGCCAGACATTTATTCCAAATCTGCGCGGCTGGGACAACACATAGGAAATTGCAACCAGCCTTGGCACAAAATGCAGGGTTTCCTGCCGCAGTTCGTTTCTTGCGCTCAATGCCCAATAATTGTCTTCGCGCGTACTTTGAACTGTGCGTGTTATTGCCCCAAGACCGCTGTTATATGCGGCAAGAGCCATCTCCCAGCTTCCAAGTACATCGTAATTTTCTTTGAGCTTTGCCAACGCGCCTCTTGTGGATTTTACAAAATCCCGCCGTTCGTCGATTAGTTCAGTAACCCTCATATTAAACGGTGCAATGCTGTTCATCATAAACTGCCAAAGCCCCATCGCACCCGATCTGCTTCTTGCTGTAATTATATAGTCCGATTCAACAATAGGCAGATATAGTAATTCAGGCGGTAAACCTCTTAATTCAATTTCTTCTCTGATAAAGGGCATGTAGATATTCCCGCGGTTCAATGTTGAATTGAGGGAAGTTATTCCATTTGGAGCCGAATATTGGGTAATGTAACGCTGGGTTAACGGGCTTTCAAGGGCTTCGGGGGTTATTAATGAGTTATACGCAGGCGGCGGTATATGTGAAAAAGACGGAATTACCTGCGAATAATTTTCGATAGTACGGACAGGCCTCCCTTCAAAATCCTGAGAACCGGCATCCGCAGGGAAAAACATACAAGTAATTATTATAACAAAACAACAAAAAATTGTGGAATTTCGCACTTAAAATTTTTCTCCGTAGTAAATTCCTGCCCATTCCCAGCGGCCGTGAATTTCCGGGTCCTGCGGAAAAAATATTTTACGGAAGTATAAATACCATGTTGGAAGGGTAGTAGACCACCCTGTAGTCCGAAGGAATGCTTCATTTGCTGTAGAAGAAGGATCCAATGTTGATGCATATCTTATGCGGTTTCCATACATAAACTGAGCAAGGTTAAATCTCCGCAAGCCGATATCGTCGGTTTCCTGCTGTTCCCATGAACGGGCAAAAAAACTAACCTTGGTTTGATATTGCGAAAGAAGAGTCGCATTATTTGCATCCAGCGCAGCTTCTATTGCGCTTATCAAGGCAGGTAATGTTTCAAACGTCCAGTCTTTTGCCGACCTGCTAAAGTCAACTTGCTGGTTTGCATACTGGTCGGCATTCGGGAAACCCGGAATTATTATTCCAGAATACGGCAGATAATTTGTATAAGCCTGAATTGCGCCGTTCCAGTCGCCTGTGCGTTCGCACACTTGTCCCAGCATAAAATAAGAAACGCCTAAATTAATTTTTTCGGGGAACCTTGATATCAATTCTCTGTAATACCAGACTTGGCGTTCAGGATCATCTACTAAGTTGATTAGATGGCGAAGACTAACAAGATGGATAGATTCATCATTAATTTCGAGATCGGGGTAGTTTTTTACAATTAAATCAAAATAAAGCGCCGCTATCGGTTCCGAATTCAACTGGATATTAGCATGTGCAATCATAAGGAAATAAAAGCCATTGTAAGGATCGGCTGGGTTATTGATTGTTCTAATGCCTAAAAAATGGATGAGTTTTTCATATTCATTCAATCGTTCGTAGGTTCCTGCAATTTCTCTTACAACAGTAAATTCTCCTTCGCTCCCCGGTTCTTCCATCTTTA
>Ga0099364_10014800_pt1 | contig 10342 bp, 6 predicted proteins | sample TergutTh196P3_FD_73070 | JGI IMG/M metagenome (GOLD analysis project Ga0099364, IMG submission 73070) | Microcerotermes parvus P3 segment gut microbial communities from Pointe-Noire, Republic of the Congo - Th196 P3 | ecosystem: Host-associated > Arthropoda: Insects > Digestive system > Gut ...
CGTAAACACATACACTTCATCCTGATAAAGATCCATCTTAAACTCCTTCATCATATCCATCGGATTCATGCTTTGTGTTTCTAGCATGGCGCGTACATCGTTGATAAACTCGTCCAATCCGCGCTCTTCTTTTACGCCTTTGTATTTCCAGTGAGCTGCCAGCCCTTTTTCGGCTACTTCATCCATCCTGCGCGTACGGATCTGCACTTCCACCCAACGCTTTTGAGGGCCTAAAACAGTCACATGCAAACTCTCATAGCCATTTTTTTTAGGTACCGATATCCAGTCCCTCAGTCGTTTCGGATTCGGTTGATACATATCCGTAACGATCGAAAACGCATGCCAGCAATCGGCACGTTCATTCTCCGGAGAGGAGTCCAGGATCACCCGGATGGCAAATAAATCGTAGATATTTTCGAAATCCGTATACTGCCGTTTCAGTTTGTTGTGTATCGAATAGATAGACTTGGTTCGTCCTTTGATTTCGAAATTCAATCCGGTAACTTCTAATTTTTCCCTGACAGGCCCGATAAACTCAGCAATGTAAGCATCGCGTGATTGTTTTGTTTCATTTAATTTATTCCTAATATCAACATATCGCTGAGGATCAATATATTTAAGAGACAAATCTTCTAATTCGCTTTTGATCCTGTACAATCCCAAACGGTGCGCTAAAGGAGCATAGAGGTACGAAACTTCTGTTGCCATCCGAATCCTGTCTTCTTCATTGATTAACTTGCCCAGACGCATCATGCAAAGCCTGTCGGCAATCATAATCAATACGACGCGGATATCTTCCGCAAAGGAAAATAACAGATGATGAAAATTGTCGGAATGAATGGCCGTATTGCGGGCATACAAACCGGAGGTCTTCAGCAGGCGTTGGAGCATTAGCGAAACATCCGTATCAAACGTTCTTTCTACCTCTTCGATCGGGATAATTTTCTTCAAAACAGGCTGGTAAAGGAGTATGGCCATGATAGGAATCCGCTTCAACCCGATATCGGAAGCGGCAATCAAAGCCGTTTGTACATTGCGCAAAAAGTCATTTATCCCGTTCGGATCGCGAGCATAACAATCAAGTACATCGACACGTCGCAGGATTGTTTTCATCTTTGGGATATCCTCTTTTTCCAAACTGTGGGATATAGTTGAAAGCAGCGTACGATAGACTGAAAAAAACGCTTTCTTCTCTTCCGGCGTAAAAAATGGGGTGGAACTCATTGCAATCAATTTTAAGTGGCTGATTAAATTGTCCTTTTAAAGTTTATCAGGTAAGATTGCTGAGAAACGCCCTGGGGGTCAATCCTGTCATCTTTTTGAAAATGCGGTGGAAGTTGCGGCGGTCATTGAAACCGGTACTTTTTGCGATACCGTCGAATGTAAACTTTTGGCTGTCTTTCCCTGATAACAAAAGGATTGCCTCCTTGATACGGTATTCGTTTATATAGGTGTTGAAATTCTTTTCCGCGCAGCGGTTTATTGCGTTGGATATTATGCGTTTATGTACGCCGAGATGTAGAGCAAGCGAATCAACCGAAAGAGAAATGTCTTTGAATATTTTTTGTTCGGTTATCAACTGTTCGATGGCTTGCATCACGGCGAAATCGGTTTCGGTGGGCGTATCCCGATTCGCTTTTGGGGTTAATTCATTTTCGATAGAGGATGTGGGGATAGCCTGTTTTTTCCCCTGGTAATACGTTGTATGGTCGTTTTTAGCCTGCGCCCATGCTTGCGATTTGTGTACCAGCACGCGATAGGCAGCCTGTTTTTGGCGGTACAAACGGTAGAGCAGCGTCAGCACGACAAGCATCAATAATGCAAAAGCAGAAATCAACACCAGGTTTCTAAAATAGATTTTGTTGCGTTCCATTTCGGCGTCGAGTTCCTGCTGTTTGGCATAAAGTTCGGCATAATGCAGTTTGCGCAGGTTGTAATCATTTTCGTAGCGCGTCCGTGCAACGGCGCTTGAATCGACGTGCTGCAATGCTTTTACCGGGTCGTCCGTCATGCGGTAATAGCGGCTCATCAGGTCGTAGTATTGCATCCACAGGCGGGCGTCTTTTGTCGGGTTAAGCATGGCGTCCCTTTTCATGTTGGCATCTAAAAATCCGAAGGCTTTATCGGCATAAAGTCCGGCGAGATGGAAATCGGGTGTTTCAAGATATATCTCGAATAGTGTAAGCGCTTTGCCGGCAGCGTACGGGAAGTTATGAGGGTTGTCGTTTTCCACCGTTTTTTCCATGCCGTATATCAGTAGCGGAACAGCGTTTTCGTAATCGCCGCGTTGGTAATAATTGGAGCCTAAATTGCCTTGGGCGATACCTGCCCACAGTTCATAATTATCCTGATTGGTAAAAATCTCCCTGTTGAAGGGATTTACTCCGCCGGTCGGCAGTTCAGGCATAATCGTTTTCGACGTTATGATTTTGTGAAAGAACGAATCCGATGTTTCCAGGTCGTTCAACTGATTGCGGTAGATAAGACCCAGGTTATTCCAGAGTGGGATTAACTCAAACTGGGTGAAGGTGTTTAATGGCGCGTCAAGTCCCTTTTCATAATACAGTCGCGCCGTTTCATACGACTGAAAACTATAGTATTGATTACCGAGTTGGGTATAATAATAGGTTCTCATCGGAAACGTTTCTATGGATACGTTCGTCAATACTTTATCCAACTCGCGGCAATACCGGAAACTCATCTCAAAGTCTTTCGTATGGTCATAATAGCATTTCCATAGATTGTAGAGGGCGCGTAACTCAATATCGGGCGCCTTTATTCTGTTTGCCTGCCGGACGATTTTTTGAAGGTCGGCGGTGTAAATGGCAGCCAGGCTGTCTGTTTGCGTTTCGGTACGGTTGGGTAACAGTTCGCGGGTACGGAAAAAACGGTAAACTGTTTCAAGGTAGTCGGCTTCGAGCGCCCATTTTTTGTCTTTCGATATTTTTGCCACATCACGCAGTTGGGCGGCGGTTTGCGACAGCCATACCTCGTCACGGTATTCGATGTCGCGGTACAGCAATGTTTCAAGTTCTAAAAAATAGGTTGCGTAGGGTTTGCCGGCAAATGCTGCAAACGGGTTTTCCTGTGCCGTTGCAACCCAGCAGTTCACATACAGGAACAATGCCGTTGATACTGTAAAAACGGACTTCATCTCACATTCCCGCAACGGTTACGGTTTTCCCTTCTATGGTTTCTTTTTTCAGGTAGATTTTGTCGTCCCACGAAACATCGGGGCGCTGGTCGAAAATAACTAACCAGCCTTCTGCACAGCCAAAGGTATCCATGTATTGCATCGTTTGCACGATTCCTTCGTTAAGCGTTTTTTCGCTGCGAAGGATTTTTAGTTCGATGGGATATTTTTTGCCTTCGTAAACTACGCAAAGGTCGGCGCGTCCTGTGCCGGCTGCCGGTTCGCGGATTATATCACCGCCGCCGTTGAGCACCCGTTGCAGGAAAGCGTGTAATATCAGATGGGGAGCAGCTTCGCGGTATTGAAAACGGTCAACCCAGATAGCGCTGTTCTCGCGCCAAAACTGCTGAAAGTCCCGCAACAGATAATCCATATCTATTTTGCCGTTTTTCAGGTAACGGGGGATTTCGGATTCGGGCTTTTTCAGCATTAAGTTCTTTTGCGCATCGTAACTCAACGTGCGGGTGATGACTTCGGCATAAATCGGATTGGCAGGTACAATCTTCCCTCTGATATTTTTTATCAACCCCAAATCCGTCACATATTGATAGTCGTCCGACAGGCTGTCAAAAAAGTCTTCGCCCGTAAGCATGGGTTCGATAACGCGGCGCACCCGTTCTTCTTTCAAACGCTCCAACAGGCTGTCGATATGCGTATCGCGCCGCAGGATAATGGTCTGGATTGCCTGATGCGCCAATGCTGCCGTAACCGGTTGCGTGTAGTCCAGATGCAACTTTTCAAAAATCACTTCGCTGGCAACGGCATTGACTAACCAAGGCTGTCCCTGGGTCTGTTCATAAATCAAATCTATCGCCTCCGTTTCAAACTGCTGTCCTGTTTCGTCCGTATGCTGTTGATAGAGCGAAATGGTTTCTTCGCGGGTGAAATTAGTAAGCGTAAACGTTTTTTTGACAATATTAAACGGACTTGCCGAACCGAGCGACTGACTGTCGGGGCGTACTTTCGCCTTGAAATCGCGGATATTGCGCATACCCACCAACGCTATGGAATGGACGAAAGGGACGATGGTTCGACTGTTATAACCTTCCCGCATTTGTCGCAAAAACGATATCAGGGTATTTTCGCTTAAACAGTCGGCTTCGTCAAAGAAAATAACCAAAGGTTTATCTAATTTCGCGCAAAACAGTGAGAGTGAATTGTTCAATACCCCTGTAAAATTCGCGTAATCGGCGTTTTCTGCAAAATATTGTGCATGGGGAATCCCGGTTAACAATACGACTTTTTTGATTAGTTTGACAATTTCGGGAATCCCTATTTCAGCCTCATTAATTCCTTGCAGCGTTTCGAGCGAACAGTAGAGCGCATGATATTTCCCCTGTCTGTTCAACCGTTCCGCCAAGTCGAGAAGATACGTTGTCTTCCCGCTTTGTCGCGCCGCATGGATAACAAAATACTGATTCATATCAATCAATTGTTCAACGCCTTGCAGACGCGTGGCGGCTTCAATCATGTAATGTGTTGCCTTATGGCAAGGCCCTGCCGTGTTAAAGTATCGCATATACATTATAATTATTTACATACACTGTTTACCCTCTTAAATTTCTATGGTTTTGGCGTCAAAATCAAATTTGATGGTTTTGAACTGCAATAGAAAATCCATTCCTAACACGCCGTCGGCTAACAGTGTTATTTGTAACGGAAATCTTATGACATTGACTTCAAAATTTACCATATCATTGCCGAATAAACTAAATTTTGGCAATTTCAGGATTTTTGAATGCTTGCCACCGCCTGCTGTCATCAATCTATCGCCTGTTTTCAACCTGTTTATGTCAAAGCCGTTCCGAATGGCAACATCTTCGTCAATGACGGTTTTTGATGAACCCGTATCAATAATAAATTTGACGCGCCTAAAATCACTTATGCCTTTCATTGTTGCAAAAACAATGATTTTTTTCTTTTCAAGTAAAAATGTATGCGTCATATCATCAATGTATTTTCGTCGATACGGTCTAACCTGATGCCGCCGGTATATACAATCGTTGAATCGTGTGGCTTCAGTTCAAGTTCCTTTTCTATTACCTTCTTACGGCTTTTGTGTTTATACAGCAATATCGCTTCTTTCAGATGCGGGGTTGGGTCAAAGACCGGGTTCTCTAAAAGAACAAATCTGTCGGGATACTCTTTTTGTATCGTTTCCCATGATGCAAGTCTTGATTTCATTTTCTATTCTTTTTAATTTCCTGACACAAACAATTTTTACATCTCGATGCAAATATAATCAAAATAATGTACGCAGACAAAAATTTGTGACCTTTGCGCATATTCTTTGTGTCCTTTGTGTTAAAAACCGTCGATTTTTCAAATTCATTGAAGACGCAAGCATGAGAAATATGGGACAATTCGCGAATTGTCCCATATTTTTTTTGAATCTGTTTTTTTTGCAGTATATTTTTGTGGCAGATTTTCCTAATAAATCAATATTAAAGTTATGGCAATTTTATTCAACAAAGTCGAAAGAGTATTACCGCGCAACCCGTCGGTAAAAAAGTGGTACGCCTCTCCGAAAGAGAGGGGAGCGAGGTGAGGTCGGAATGGATGTCTTGACATTGATTTGTCGAAGTCATGACATTGAAAGCGCGAAGTCTTGACATGGATTCATCGAAGTCTTGACATCGAAAGCGCAATGTCTTGACATGGATTCATCGAAGTCTTGACACAGATTAAATAAAGCGTTCTTTGACATATTTGGTTTACACGTGAAAAACAATTATGAATTTTGAATAATTGATTAATTGAAAAAATTCGTAATTCATAATTGATTTCCTATCTTTGCGGCGTAAAAACAGGGTATCCATGTTGCAACTGAAAAAATACAGTGAAAATTTAGCCGATTTATGTAATAAAAGTTTGGTTATAGACAGGTTGTATATATTTGGTTCTGCGGCATCCTCACGTTTCAGCGAGGAGACAAGCGATGTTGACATACTTGTGGAAACAGCCGATTTGTCGCCCGAAGAACGGGGCGAAGGACTTATTAACTTATGGAACAGTCTTGAGACCCTATTTGGCAGAAAGGTTGATTTGGTTACTGCAAATTCTTTGCGCAACCCCTATTTTATCAATGAAGTGGAACGGACAAAACAGTTAATCTATGACAGACAAAGCCAAAAAATATTTATCTGACATTCAACATGCAATCTCTTTGATAGAAAATTTTATGCAAAATACGGACAATTATTCGGATTTTGAAACGGACTTGAAAACTCAAAGTGCAGTCGAACGACAATTAGGTATTATTGGCGAAGCGGTTAATAAGTTTCGGCAGGAGGATATTACCGAAACATTAACGCACCCAAAAGAGATTGTAAATTTCCGTAACCGTCTTATTCATTCTTACGATAACATTGATAATTCGATAGTCTGGATAATTATTAAAAATCATTTGCCGGTTTTAAAAGGAGAAATAGAAACAATTTTAATATCAGAGAATTAGTTGATTAAAGAAGAACATAATTAATTGGAAATTCAATTATTCGTAATTCATAATTGAAAAAAGCGTGTAAACCAAACCGGTGTTTACACGCTTTTTTATTGCCTCCCGTCATCTTGCGAGCCTGCGAAGCAATCCGGAAAAAAAACAGCATATCCATACGTTGCGAAAACCTGTCACAGGTAGCATACGGGGAAGTAAAAAAACTGAAAACGATAACATATCAATATATAAAAACGAATGACCGGCAACCAAATTTAAAAAACAAACATAAAAGAAGGATTTTACTGTGAAACAACTGAAACATTCCTTATTGACCCTCTGCCTCGTGATGGCAGGGGCGCTGTGGACGGACGCAACAGCGCAGACTGTCCGTTATGTAACAGCAGGCGGCGCAGGCGCAGGCTCCTCATGGACTGACGCCTCAGGTGACCTGCAGGCGATGATTAACGCTTCGGCGGCAGGCGATGAAGTCTGGGTTGCCGCAGGGACGTACAAACCTAACCGTCCGGCTGATGATGTGAACATGATAGACGCGACCAACCGCGACAACGCCTTTGTACTCAAAGCAGGCGTGAAACTCTACGGCGGATTTTCAGGAACAGAAACCACCATATCCGGCAGGTCGGGAGGAGCGACTGTCCTTTCAGGCGATATCGGAACGGCAGGTGTCAATACCGACAACTGCTACCACGTAATTGTCGGTGTGAATATTCCCGCAGGCAGCAATACGCTGATAGACGGTTTCACCATTACAGAGGGAAATGCAGATGGTGGTGGTGGTGCAGGTTATATTCTCGTAAACGGGGAAGTAATTCATCCTCTCCAGGGCGGTGGAATGTATAATTTTAATTCTTCGCCCGCGCTTACAGGTGTAACAATTAGCGAAAACAATGCAACCAACGGCGGTGGAATGTATAACATCAATTCTTCTTCACCCGCACTTATCAATGTAACCATCAGCGAAAACAGTGCAACCTCCATCGGCGGCGGAATCTATAATGATGATTCTTCACCCACGCTTACCGGTGTAACCATTAGCGAAAACAGCGCAGCAAACGGCGGAGGGGGTATGTATAACGATTATTCTTCGCCCACACTCGTCAATGTAATCATTAGCGGAAATCATTCCGGCTTTGGTGGCGGGATGGCTAATTATCAATCTTCGCCCACACTTACCGGTGTAATCATTAGCGGAAACAGCGCAAACAGTGGTGGCGGAATGGATAACAATGCGTCTTCGCCCACGCTTACCAATGTAACAGTTTGCGGAAATTACGCAACTAACAACGGCGGCGGAATATATAATTTTGATAATCCTTCACCCGTAATCAACAACAGCATTATCCGGGGAAACATAGCGGCAGCCGACAATAATGTGTATAATTTTAGTTCAACACCTGTCTATAACCATAGTTTGATTGAAGGCAGCGGCGGCAGCGGCAGTTGGGATTCTTCATTTGGAACAGACGGCGGCAACAACATCGACGCCAACCCGCAATTTGTAAATTTGATTACACCCACCTCGTCAAACACGCCCAACACGCTTGGCGACTACCGCCTGCAATCCGGCAGTCCTGCCATTGATGCAGGCGACAACAGTCTCTATCTGGCGGCACGGGGCAGTATTCCCGATTTCACCGGCGAATCCGACCTTGCAGGCAACCCGCGCCTGTCGGGAGCCGCCATTGATTTGGGAGCGCATGAATATTTTTCCATTACCCCCGACGCAAACGGCATTGTCTTTGTAGATTTGACCAAATCAGGCAACGGCTCCTCATGGGCTGACGCTTTCCCCAACCTTGCCGACCCGCTGCTGCTCGCCGCCCGGCAACAGTCAAACGCCATCACATTTACCGCAGCCGAAGAAATCAAAGCCATTTATGTAGCCGAAGGAACATATTACCCCATGTACGACGCCAACGGCTACAACTTCTCAGGACAAAACTTCCCCGAAACCGACGGCGTCCGTGACAACGCCTTCGTGCTGGTTGAAGGCATCAAAATCTATGGCGGCTTTCAGCCCTCGTTGTCCCCCGCCGTCACCCCCGTCCCCGATTTCGGTTCAGCAGGACGCAACAGCGTAACCACCCTCAGCGGCGACATCGGCACAACAGGCGTGAATACCGACAACTGCCACCATGTAGTTATCGGCGTTAATATTTCCGCAAGCAGCAATACCCTGATTGACGGATTCACCATTACAGGCGGAAATGCCAACGGGAGCGGAAATATTAATGTAAACGGCAACAATACTAATAGAGGTAATGGTGGCGGAATGTATAATTATGGAAACTATGCTTTATTTAACAATGTAACGATTAGTGGAAATATTGCAAATAACGGCGGCGGAATTTCTAATTCTTCTCCTGCATCTTCTTCTTCCCTCATGCTTACCAATGTTACGATTAGTGGAAACAGCGCAAACACGTACGGCGGCGGAATGTTTCAAACTGCTTCCGCCACCCTTACCAATGTTACGATTAGCGGAAACAGTGCAGGCTCATACGGCGGCGGAATGTATAATACAACTTTTCCCTCCCGCACACACGTCAATGTTATCATTGTCGGAAACAAAGCAAGCCAAGGCGGCGGAATGTATAATAATAATGCCGGATTCTATCTTATCAATGTAACGATTAGCGGGAATTTCGGCGGTGGAGTATATAGTAATTCCAATGATTTTTGGTTAGATAACAGTATTATCCGGGGAAATCGTGGGACGTCAGGAATCAGCAATTTGCAAAACATCGGAAACAACGCCCGGATTTACTCTTCCTTAGTGGAAGGAAGCGGCGGAAGCGGCAGTAGTTGGGATTCTTCATTCGGAACAGATGATGGCAACAATATAGATGCCAACCCGCAATTTGTAAACCTGATTGCACCAACCACGTTTAACACGCCCAATACGCTTGGCGACTACCGCTTGCAGGCAGGCAGCCCCGCCATTGATGTTGGCAACAACACACGCTATCTGACTGCCCGTGGCATTTCCGATTTCACCGGCGAAACTGACCTTACAGGCAACCCGCGTCTTGTAGGCGGCGTGATTGATTTGGGAGCATACGAAACAACAGTCTATCAGGTTACCATTTCGAGCGCGGGAACAGGCGCAACAGGCGACGGATGGTACGGAGCAGGACAAACAGTAAGTATCAGTGCAGGCACAGCCCCATCGGGACAGCAGTTCGTCAACTGGACAACATCAAGCCCCGGCGTAACATTCGCAAGCGCTACATCCGCAAGTACCACCTTCACGATGCCCGCCAACGCAGTGACGGTAACAGCCAACTTTGCGACGATACCTGTTATCACCATCACAACCCAGCCCGCCCCGACCACCACCCTTACCGAAGGCAGTATCAGTGGCAGCCTCACGGTCGTTGCAACGGTAACACAGAGCGCAACGCTCAGTTACCGGTGGTATGAAAGCCTGACCAACAACAATACGGGCGGCACAGCGATTCCGAGCGAGACGGGCGCCGGTTTTGTCATCCCAACGACGCTCACAGCAGGTACGTACTACTACTACTGCGTAGTCAGCGCATCAGGCGGCGCAACCGATGTGCCTTCCGGTGTGGCAACGGTAACGGTCAATGCCCCTGCCCCTGTCTATACAGTCGGTTTCAGCGTTACAGGCGGCAACGGTACGCTTGCGGCGACAGTTGACGCCCTCCCTATTACCACCGGCGTTA
>Ga0099364_10014801_pt1 | contig 10340 bp, 6 predicted proteins | sample TergutTh196P3_FD_73070 | JGI IMG/M metagenome (GOLD analysis project Ga0099364, IMG submission 73070) | Microcerotermes parvus P3 segment gut microbial communities from Pointe-Noire, Republic of the Congo - Th196 P3 | ecosystem: Host-associated > Arthropoda: Insects > Digestive system > Gut ...
ATAGTGGTAGAAGTGTTAACACCGTTTACTCGCTGATCACCGCTTTACCAAAAACGGTGAAGGTTACGGCCCCCTTTCAACTGCCCGACGGTGTCGGTTACGTCAACCACCGAATAAGCATTCCTGCCGAATGTGCGTGCTTTGGCATATACTTTCGGAACGTTAAATAGAGCAGGAACGACGAATGCTGAAAAACTTGCTCTAAAACCCCACCTGTGTTTTTCAGTTTTCCGAGTTCAATTTTCAATTTTTTATAGGTTGTAGTATAAAAAACTTTGCGTTCTTTGCGTACTTTGCGGTTAAATCTTTTTTTAACCGCAAAGTACGCAAAGAAAGAAACGTTCACAGAGCCCGTAACGTCAGTTAGAGTCTCCCTTCTACTGGTTGCCCGGCTTACAATCCGCAGCCCTGTTCTGCGCTCTCGAACAGCGAGGGGGCAACTTTCTGGAGCGAATTTTTTACGTAATCCTGAATATTCTTTGCCTCGGACATGCGAATCGCATTTCGGGCTATCATCTTGCAGTCCGCAAGGGAAATATGCCGACATATCTGTTTGAGTCGGGCGATGCCGTTCGGGGCGCAACTGATCGTCCGCAAGCCCAGACCAATTAACGTGGCCGCATTGAATACATTCGATCCTATCTGTCCGCAGAGCGACAACGGGATTTCATGCCGTCCCGAAACATGCACCGTGTGCCAAATCATCCGCAAGACGGCGGGGTCATCGGGATTGAATAAATGATTCACACTGCTGTTTCCCCGGTCTACGGCCAAAGTATATTGCGTTAAATCGTTTGTTCCGATGCTGTAAAAGTCGGCATCTTCCGAAAACCTATCCAGCATGACCACTGCCGAGGGAACCTCGACCATCATGCCGACCTGAATGTCTGGATTAAAGGGTGTTCCCGCCTCACGCAATTCGTCCATAATTTCCTGTACGGCAGTCCGCTTTGCCTGACGGAATTCCTTGACCGTTGTGATCATAGGGAACATAATACGAATGTCCCCGTACACACTTGCCCGAAGGATCGCCCGAAGTTGACACCGGAACAATGACCAGCGTTTTAGAGCCAAACGCACGCCGCGCATGCCCAGTGCCGGATTATGTTCACGAACGTTGCCGTGGCGGTCGGAGGCTTTATCATCGCCGAAATCAAATGTCCGAATAACCACCGGCCGTCCCTGCATCGCTTCGGCAACGCGTTTGTAAGAGTCAAAATGTTCCTCCTCTGTGGGGTCTCTGTCTTGAAGCAGGTACAAAAATTCGGTACGGAACAGCCCGATGCCTTCCGCTCCATATTGGAGAGCATTCTCCGCTTCATGGGGGAATTCGATGTTGGCATAGATTGCAATTTCCGTGCCGTCTTTGGTTACTGCCGGTAGATGACGGTAGGAGTCGAGACATTCGATTCGGCTCGATTCCTTGTCTTGAATGCGTTGATATTTCTCTAACGTGTCTTCGCTGGGGGAGACGATAACGCTACCGCTGTTGGCATCAACGATCATCACATCTTCACCGCTCACGTCGGCGATAAATTCGCCCGCCCCGACGACGCAAGGGATTTCGAGTGCTGCCGCCAGAATGGCCGTATGCCCCACAGCTCCCCCTTGTTCTGTAACAATAGCCTTGATGAACCGCTTGTCAAGATTGGCGGTTTCGCTAGGCGTGAGGTTGCTCGCGATAAGTACCACCGGTGAATTTAACTGGTGGAGTACCTCTTTTCGGGCACCGAGAAGATGCTGTAGAAGGCGTTTTTCGATGTCCCGAAGATCATTGACTTTTTCGGCAATGTAACTATTCTCAATGTTAAGGAAGATGTCGATATTCTTCCTCATCACTACCGTAATGGCATACTCTGCGGAAAACAATCGGGTACGTATCAGGTTTTCCATTTCACCCTGAAAAGCCGGTTCCATCAGGATTTGCAGTTGTGCTTCAAAAATATCGGCAAATGTTTGCCCCAAGACGTTTTTCGTTGATTCCCGATTGAGGACAATCTCTTCTTTGGCAAGATGAACGGCAGTTTGAAAACGCTGAACTTCGCTCTCCACGGCCTCGGGACGGATTTTTTTTTTGGAGATGTGGAATCCCTCTGTTGCCTGTACGAATGCCTTTCCGATGGCGATTCCGGGTGAAACGGGAATTCCAAAGACCGTTTTCATCGGAGTGCCGGGAGTATTTGCGTCGGAATCCATAATTTTCACGTCCACAGTTTAGTTGTTTTGTGCAAAATTGTAGCACAAAAGCGGAGAAGTGTCAATTAGGATGTAAAGGGACGGAAAAAGGGGGGTGGTAATCCCCTAAAATTTAGCGGGTATTCTCGACCGTAGCGCACAGAGCCCGTAACGTCAGTTAGGACACAGAGTGCGTAACGTCAGTGAGGGAATCGCTCGGCTGATTCCCTGGTCCCGCGCCACGGGCTCTGTTTTTGTATAAATGGTATGAAGATGAGTCTTACTGCACATACCCCTTACTGCACATACCGCATATTCCGTGCCGGTGCGATTGCCGGCGTGGCCAGTTCCGGGGTCGTGAACGAAACCGCCGTATTACCGCCCGATCTCGGCAACACCGGTGCCGGAACCACTGATGTCGAATCGGTTTCAATCACTCTAATCGTCTCATTGCCGTTGGAAGGCAGTTGCGGTGTGATGTAGTGCTGATTCTCTCTCGGCAAACTCTCCCCCGGCAGACTTCTCGGCAATCCCGACGGCGATAATCCCGACGGCACTGTTTCATATGTCATCGAGTTGTAGCCATGTTGATGCTGTTGATAGGCACCCCGACTCACGATTCCCGGCAATGTCAACCCGTAATTGAGCCGGTGCCCCGCATCCCGCTCCCTTGCTCGGCGTTTGGCATCGAAATAGGCTTTGCCGGGCCACTCCCCTTCCGCGAGACAGATATTGTTGTATTCGAGCAGTGAACCCTTTCGGAAATGCAATGTCATAATGGCCAAGTTGTAGTCGATGACCGAACTAAAATAATTCGTTTCGGATTCGGATTGCCGACGCTGTGCCTGGAGGAGTAAGTCCAACGTCGTCGTGCCTACATCGTATGCCGCTCTCGTTGCCCGGACTTCCTCATTGGCCGCTTGGTAAGTGGCCAACGTTGTCTGCATCAGTTGATAGGCTAGACTGATTTCAGCGAAAGAGTCGCCGAGTTGGTGCGTCAATTCCAGTTCTTGATCTTGCAAAACGGCTCTTGCCTTCGACAATTGAAGTTCAGCATTCCGCACGGCGGCGATCTCCTGCCGGAATCCGAGGGGGGCGGAAAGCGTGATTCCCAACCAACCGTTATGTCCATCTCCCAGTGAACTGTATGCACTGTTGGAACCCATCAACCCATGATCACTCGCACCGCTCACCCGGTATCCTCCCTCCAAATCAAGCCGCGGACGCATAAAATTACGCGAGGCGGTCAATTCCAGTTCCCGTTGTTTCACGACCCATTTTTGTTTTCGCAATGTGGGAGACCGGAACAGGGCTTCGCAGAGAACACTATGCCAGTCAAGGCCAATCGGTGCTGTAATCGGTTCATCTATCGGGCGGATCAACCTGCCGTCGGCGGCGGGCAACCCCATCGCATAGCGAATCATCCGTTCCGCCCGAAACAGGTTGTTTTGAGCGAGTTCCGTTTGCCGACGGAACTCAAAATAGTTTTGTTCCGCTTGGGACAGGTTTTGCGCTGTCCCGCGGCTTGTTTGTGTGTCATAGTGCGACTTGGTTTGATGCCAAGTCTGGTAGGCGGACTCCATGCCGGAACGGACGGACTGGAGACGGTGAAAAGCATAATATAAGTTCCAATAAGCACGTTCGACATCGGCAACAAGGATTTGGGTTGCCATCTCGAAGTCGGTCAGCGACATATCCGTGTTGATTCGGGCAATGGCGACTCCGCCGTAGACTCCCACCTGTCCGCTGGGGCCGGCAATCTGGTTGAAGGCGATCCCGCCGCCCCGAAGCAGGGGATGCGCAAAACCGCCCTCAATCGCGGTAGAGTAACCATTGTCCGAAGTTCTGCCGGGAGTATAAATGGTGCTTGAATTGTTAATATAAAACTGAGTCCCCGGAGCAGTGTATTTGCGGATGCCTGCATGAAACGTGCCTGCATTTTTTGCATTATTCGTGTGTCTTAAGGCATTGGAATCACTATTGCTACGATCCCATCGGGCACCTGCGTTGAATTGTGCGTCGTAGGCAGCCAATGCGGCTTCCTGCCCGTATCGGGGATCGGTTTCGATGAGAGCGGGGTCATAGACCGAACGGACATTCCCCGCCGACTGCAAGAGGGCACTGGGGACTCCGGCGACACCTCCCTGAGAAAAACTGACACCCGTAAGAGAGCGGATGACTTTGGTGTTTTTCAGTGCCATCTGCACGGCCTCTTCGAGTGTCAACTCCCAATACGCACTCGGGTCGGGATTCTGTAACGTAAGCGGTGCGGTGGTATGACAAACTTCGGGAAGGGAGGGAACCTCAACATTAGGGATTTCGATCCGAGTTGCTTTATCGAGATACTGCTGGTGCCATCTTCCTGTTTCACCCAGATAGATCGGCTGTTGCGGACGGCAACCGAACTGAAAGCAAAGGCTTACAATTAAAACACTTACAGAAATTTTTGTGAGGCTTTTCGGGCGGCACATCATAACATCATCCTTGATTGAATTCGGGATAGAATCGTCCTTCCACTTGATTTTCGGCTTGGAAAACCCGGCTCCCGGCTGTACAGGGTAAGGATTTTCGGAGATTACCGCAATAGCAAATTACCTGCCATTGCTCGGTTTTCTCCGCAATCGTTACATCCGAAATGGTATTAGCGCAGCGAACCGGACGGAACCTTGCCGTACCTACCGAATCGACTGTTATTCACTTCCGAATCAAGAAAAACAATGTCAACGGGCATATCCCCCATAACAGGAATAACCGGCACAATGGGATAGAGCGTCAAGGGTATGAAGTCAAGGGCATGAACATTGGACTTTAGGTCCCTTGCGTATTTTCGTGGTTAGAATTTCGTGGTTAAGAAACTGTACAAAAATAACATAACCAAGAGCCGGAGATGGAGGCAGCCAATGATAATGGTCACGCACCGTAATCATGCAGGTAGAGTCCAAAAACAAGATTGAGAGTCAAAAAAGACCAGTAAAAGGTTGTTGCCCCCTTGCCTGAAGGGGCTTGCATAACCATCAGTCCTTCGGGTAAAATTTGTGTGGCGACTCAACTCTCGTTTCTCTCACAATGCAAGCAAAGCAAATCGACAAAGACTTTCTCCACTGGGCAATTCAAGGCGGCACACAACCAAACGAAAAATGGCAAACCAAAATGACCGCTCTACGAAGAGAGCAAGTCCAAAAGCCGGTCATCTACATCGGGACAGGAACCTGCGGACTCGGCGCAGGAGCAGGTTTCACCCTCGAAGAAATCAAAAAATATCTTGCTGATAAGAAAATTGATGCCGACATCGTCGAAGTCGGATGCGTCGGACTCTGTGCCGTCGAACCCTGCGTCGATGTCCAACTGCCCGGCAGAACACGGTTGATGTTCCAAACCGTTACCAAAGATAAAGTCGCCGCTCTGCTCGACGGAGTCTTTGCCGATGAACCGCCGAAAGAATTGATTTTGAGTCAGTTCCCGTTAGCCGCTCCGCCTGCGGAGCGTTTCGCAGGCGAAACCGCTAACTGGGACGGCGTAAAATCCCAAAACGAACATGCATTCTTCGGACCGCAGACCCGCTGGGTGCTCAAAAACTGCGGTGTCATCGATCCGACGCAACTCGAAGAATACATCGCTTTCGGCGGCTATCAGGGACTGTACAAGGTTCTCAAAATGGATCCCGCCGATGTCTGCGCCGAAGTGGAAAAGTCCGGCTTGCGCGGTCGCGGCGGCGGAGGCTTCCCCACCGGACTCAAATGGAAGTTCGCCCGAAACAATAGCGATCCCCAACGCTATCTCGTCTGCAATGCCGATGAAGGCGATCCCGGCGCATTTATGGATCGTGCCGTCATCGAAGGCGATCCCCATTGCTTGCTCGAAGGAATGATCATCGCCGCCTACGCCATCGGTGCGAATAAGGCGTATATCTATATCCGTGCCGAATACCCGCTTGCCATCCTGCGTTTGGAACAAGCGATTGCCGATGCCGAAGCAAACAATCTGCTCGGCGAAAACATTTTGGGCAGCGGCTTTTCCCTCAAAATGATTATCAAGAAAGGGGCAGGCGCATTCGTCTGCGGTGAAGAAACCGCCCTGATTCACAGCATTGAAGGCAAGCGGGGTATGCCGAGACCGCGTCCGCCGTTTCCCGCCGTGTCGGGACTCTTCGGACATCCGACGATCATCAACAACGTGGAAACCTTTGCGAATGTTCCGCAGTTGCTCAAAAACGGGGCGGACTGGTTCGCCTCCGTCGGAACGGCGGGAAGCAAAGGGACGAAAGTCTTCGCTCTCTCCGGCAAGGTTAACCGGACGGGACTCGTCGAAGTCGCAATGGGAACGACGCTTCGGGAGGTTGTCTTTGCGATTGGCGGCGGCATCGAAAACGGCAAGGCATACAAGGCGGTGCAGATCGGCGGTCCCTCCGGCGGATGTATTCCCGAATCGCACTTGGACATCGAAATTGACTACGAGTCGCTCAAGACGGTCGGAGCGATGATGGGTTCCGGCGGACTCGTCGTGATGGACGAAGAGAACTGTATGGTCGATGTGGCGAAGTTCTTTATGGATTTCATTCAGCGGGAGAGTTGCGGCAAGTGCGTACCCTGTCGGGAAGGAACTCGCCGGATGTTGGAAACGCTCGTCCGAATTACACGCGGTCGCAAAAACGAGACCGGCAAGCAGACGTTGGAACGTTTTCAGAGCATTGTCAATCTTGAACAGTTGGGCGAAGTGATTCAGGATACATCTCTTTGCGGTTTGGGACAGACGGCACCGAATCCGGTGCTTTCGACGTTGCGTTGGTTCCGTGATGAGTACGAGGCGCATGTGTATGATCGGACTTGTCCGGCGAAGGCGTGTACGGAGTTGATTTCGTACCGCATTACGGAGAAGTGTACGGGCTGTACTCTGTGCATTAAGAAGTGTCCGGCGGATGCGATTCTTGGGACGGTAAAGAATCCTCATACGATTGTAACGGACAACTGCATCGGTTGCGGTGCGTGCGTGGATTCCTGCCGGTTCAAGGCGATTGAGAAGGTGTAATTTAGCCGGTACTCCGGCAGAAGAATATTATGACTCTTTGCGCCCCTTTGCGGTTAAATCCTTTTTTTAACCGCAAAGGACGCAAAGTTCGCAAAGAAAAAACGTCCCATTTGTCCCCGTGTGTACTGCAAACGGCATGAAAATGGTCTTTTTTGCAGCCACGGATAACACAGATATACACAGATATAATTATCCGTGAGCATCCGTGTTATCCGACGACCTGCCGCACTAAAAATCGTTAAAACCGCTAAAGTTTTACTATTTTGACTCCGATTTAGGGGGTAAGAACATTTACCCCTAAAAATCGGGGGGCTAACGCCCTCGCTACTATAACGATGCCGATGCAGACGATTTACACGTCCGGGACGGGAATGTTGGCAATGGAAAAAAAACTCAATACCATTTCCAATAATCTCGCCAACATTGAAACAACGGCGTACAAAAAGCAGCGTATTAACTTTGAAGACCTGTACTACGACAATCTCCGCTATCCCGGCTCGCAAGATGTCAATGACGAATTTGCCGCTACGGGTATTGCCGTCGGTGTAGGAACCCGAGTCACGAGCGTCCAGTCCGATTTTTCGCTGGGGTCAATTACGGCAACGGGGCGTGACCTTGATGTTGCCATCGTGGGTACGGGCTTTTTTCAGTGCAGAGATGCCTTTACCAACGAAATTTTTTACACCCGGGCAGGTAATTTTAGTGTAGGTGCCGACGGGATTTTACGACTCGGCAGTTCGCACACGGGTCGCCCGGTAGAACCGACCATCGAAATTCCCGAAGGGGTGGAAAAAGTCCAAATTGACGACAGCGGAATGATTTGGGTTGTTCAAAACGGCGATGTACAGGCATTGCAGTTTGCGGGACAACTCGAACTGGCCACTTTCATCAATCCCGAAGGACTGCTCCGAGTGGGTGAAAATCTATACCGCGAAACGGAAGCCTCGGGTGTCGCACAGGTCAACAATCCCGGCTTCAACGGCGCAGGCATGTTGAGATCACAGCATTTAGAGATGTCCAACGTTGCTCCAGTGATTGAGTTGATTGACATGATTACCTCGCAAAGGGCTTACGAATTAAACAGTAAATCCACCCAGACGGGCGACCAGATATTGCAAGCGGTGATCAGCATCAAGCGGTAACGCATTCCGCCTCTATACTGCGACACGGCAATAATTTACCCTTTTTCCTTTGTGTCTTCTTTGTGTCCCTTGTGCCCTTTGCGGTTGACTCTTTTTAACCACAAAGTGCACAAGGGACACAAAGAAGACACATGTTCACAGAGCCGAATGTTCATAGAGTCGAATGTTCACAGAGCCCGTGGCGTAAGCCAGGGAATCGTTCGGTTATTCCCTAACTGACGTTACGGGCTCTGTTTTTTTGTGATTTTTTATCCGCCGGGGAAGTAAGACTATTTCTTAAACCAGTTACCGATCTTCCCTTTGACCGAATTGTTATATTCTTTCCGCATCGGTGTCGATTCGATAATCGGTGCGAGCGTTTGTGTATTGGTTAAACGCAGCGTCAATTTGTAATCACGCTGCATATCCCTGTTATCCACCGTGGTGCCCGAAGTAATGGTCGCAAAGAGCAAATAATCGACCGGTGCGCCTTCCCGACCCATGACGCTGCTGAACATCCGCATATTTTCGGGCATAAAGAGGTCGTCGTCGCGAAGACTCAATGCCCGAAGTGCTGCCGTAACCGCACGGTCGTCTACGATTTCAAACTGATCCGAGGAGGCGATTTCTTCGAGAATGGCCGTCTTGATGTGTTCCTTAAAATCACCGAGTTCCTCCATACTTTGATTTTCCAAAGTGATGAAGCAAACTCTCCGTTTTGCAGTGCCTCCCGTGTGGTATCCGACTTGCTGAATCGGCTCCGCAGCGGCACGTGCGAGAAGTTTTGAGGTGGTATGGCGTACCAGCGGATTATAAACTTCGGCACCGGCACTGTTGCTGCCGACCTTGTCGAGTTCATTATTGTGCATAAGCCGCGCCTGTGTACCTTTGCACCCGATGAATACGGCAATGTTGAACAATACGGCGAGGGTAAGTATCGAAAATAATCTCATAGAATAATTTCTTGTAATTCTGGAATAATTTGACCGTGCGAGTCACGGCTCAATGTAAAAATGAATGTTCGGCGGATGGAATAAGTTTCATGGTATCGGATCAACCGTGCGGCCTCACGTTGGGCGGCAGGTGAAGCCATATCGATATTTTCCAGTACCAAGACGGTTTCACGGCCCGGCTCATCATCCATGATGAGGAGGTCGCAAAGCCGTTGCCAAAGGATGGCACGATTGATAAAAGGGGGCGACGCGTGCGGATTATGCCGTAAAATACTGGGCAAACTGAATTGCAACGATTGTTCCCAACGTGCATTCTTCAGGGCGGCGTAGAGCATCTCCGGCAACGATTCCGGTTGCCCCGTCTGGGGTTCCGCCAAGTCCAATGAGATAAATTCCCCTTCGTTGTCGCAAATGGTTTCCCGAAGATCTTCTAGTGTTTCCCAGTATGACGGCTCATCATTGTAGAGCAGTTCGATTCGTCCTGATAGTACCGCATGGTGCTGTGTTAATGTGTGAATCATGGTGTCGGCCTCCTATATCCCTCCTTGGCACGCCTCCTTGCGCCGGAGAATAATACCAAAAAAGGGGAAACCGGTAAAGAGCAATTTTTGGTATTGTTACTGCTGGAGTGTGTCCAACATTAGTGGGTAAACGCTTTTTTGTTATTACATTATCTTTTTTGCGCCCTTTGCGGTTAAAAAAGAGTAACCACAAAGGCCGCAAGGGGTTGCGCAAAGTTCGCAAAGACAATAACGCAAAAATTTTACACACCCATTTTTTCTCGGGTGCGTTCATCCCCGATTGTGCGATTGGGCAAGATAGGTCAAACAACAACTTTACCTCCTTGTTCCTCCTAACACGAAAGGATTCCTCTCATGCCTCAACGCGTCCCCCTTACCGCCGAACACGCCAAAAACCTTTTCCTCGAACGCGCCGCCTACTAGTACCGCATCTTCCCTAATTTTGTATATTTTCTCTTGACTTTTTTTTTGAAATCCGTATTCTTCTTTCCGTTCGTCTCTCACCCTCTTACAAGGAAGTTCCTATGAAAAAACTTTACAAAGTC
>Ga0099364_10014802_pt1 | contig 10340 bp, 4 predicted proteins | sample TergutTh196P3_FD_73070 | JGI IMG/M metagenome (GOLD analysis project Ga0099364, IMG submission 73070) | Microcerotermes parvus P3 segment gut microbial communities from Pointe-Noire, Republic of the Congo - Th196 P3 | ecosystem: Host-associated > Arthropoda: Insects > Digestive system > Gut ...
GAAACAGATATCAAGCCCGCCGCCGTCGTAAAAGTCAAATTGCGTAGCCATATCGCAAATCATATCCGCGCCGATGGTTGCGCCGAACGCCACGCCCGGCGCCGGGAGACCGCCGACGCCGCCCGCCTCTACCGTCGTGTGGATGTCTTTCAGGATGCCTAACTGCGAAGCGTATTTGCCCACCATCTCCGGGATGCCTATGCCGATATTGACAATGTGTCCGGGACGCAGCTCGCGGGCGGCGCGCGCGCCGATGATCTCCGCAGTTTGATCCCCGGCTTTCGGCGTCCTTCTCGTCGTAGCGGACAGCTTGTTGATAAAGTAGTCCATATGCGTCGACGGCACATGGATATCGCCGGAGAGCGCCGGATTATACTCCCCCGCATCGGCCGCTTCTTCCTGCACGACGACGGCGTCAACCAAAAGCCCCGGTACAATCACATTGCGCGGGCGGGAGAACAAGTGGCTCACCCTCTCCACCTGCACGATGACTCTCCCGCCGTTTCTCTTCGTCGCCTGCGCCATAGCCAAGGCGTCGACGGTGAGATATTCTTTTTCAAAGGAAATGTTGCCGTTCGGGTCGACCGTACTGCCTTTAATGAAGGCAATATCAATCCTGGGGGTCTGATAACGGAGGTATTCTTTGCCTTCGATCACCTGCACATGCACTAGTTCCTGTTTGGATATCCCATTTAATGCACAGGTATCGACGCGGGGGTCGGCATAGGTCCCGACGCCGACTTCGCTCAGATGCCAATCCCGCCCCGAAGCCGCCGCACGGATGGTATGCGACAACACGCCCAAGGGAAGGCAGTATGCCTCGATTTTGTCCTCCAGCGCCATCTTGACCGCCGCAGGCATACTACTATAATGCCCAGCGACAATTTCCCGTACCGCGCCGGCCAGTATATACGGATCTGCAAAGCGCTTGCTATCCCATACGCCGAAACCGGCGGCGCAAAAGAGGCGCAGTTCTTTCGGAGAGCCGGTTTCCATGAAGCGTTCATATAAGGCGTTGTGGAGGGCTTCCGGGTTGCATTGCGCCAAAAAGGAATTGATCGCGATGCAGTCCCCATCTTTGATTAGACCTGCCGCTTCGCCGGGAGATACGATTTTGAACATCCTGTCTTCCCCACCCGCCCCTCGATGATTTCTATCGCCGGTTTACCTAGTCCTGCACTTATTCTACACTAATTCAAGGCTTTAGAAAAGGCTTCCGTTCCGGAAATCAAAAGCGACGTCAATTTGACGCCCGAACCAGCAAATAAGTATTGACTATTAATTATTAAAGTGTTAATATCCTTTTGCATAGTATATCCGAGGCATATTGTAACTATAACTTGAATATGTTGGGGCGTTGAAATCACTTGACTTTTATAGCATGGGTTTAGTTAAGGTTGTCAGTTACTAGGGATATGTTTTCAATTGGTTTTCGTGTTGTATCGTAACAAATAATGTGAATGTATCAAAAATATAATGGTGAAAGGGGTTCATTGATATGTGGTCAAATCCAATGTTTGGCGCACCGCTTGCTCGGTTCATGATGTTTATGTATAACACTCTTGGCAACCTAAACTGGTTCACTCGTTCGTTTTAGTATGTAGCTTAATGCGCATCTTATAGTAGCTGAGTAGGGCAAGCCCGTAATCTAGGACTTGCCCTATTTTTGTGTGCAATAGTAGTAGACGGATGTTACAATGAGCAGAATACTCATCAGATAAAAGACTATCTCGTTAGCGAGTATATATGCCCATAAAACCAATTCGCCTTGCAAACAGAAATGCCGGTTACCATGAGAACCTTGCTATGGCATGATCATGCATTTCCTGGAGTGAATCGCTGACCGGGAAGATATAAAATAGATTGAAATGGTCGCCCCAGCTTTCTTCCCCATTGATCGTAAACACAATTTCTTCAGTATTCGGAAAAGAAGCAAAGGTCAATAACAGTTCGTTACTAAGAAAATATCCTGCGGATGAGCCCGCGTTCAGCCGATCGAACATGGTACGATTCAAATCAATACAAAGACGCTTTCCTTCGTACCACATAGCGTCTACGCTGATCTGTCCATGGATCTCTAGTTGTTTCAAAGCATCCTCAAGAAAGCTATCTGCATATAAATCAATCGTTTGATATTCATAAAAACGCTCATCATAACCATATGAAGATACATCGATGCATGAATAAATTCGGATCGGAGGAATATCAAAACTGCCGGGAACAATATCGTTACGCTTAAGAGTCTCTATCTCGAAATCAACAGGATCTATTGGCGCTATGTCCTGTGGCGGTGTTTTCGTTTCTTCTGGCGCCAAAGATGCGGCATGTTCAAGCGTTCCTGTATTGCTGCAAGCAGACAAGGCGAATCCCAAGGCCATTACGATGTATAAAATAATGTATTTTTTAGTAAGCGTTTTCATGTTGAATCCCATACGCTCTTTCGCTCGATTATGAGCTAAATTATATTCGCAGACCACCGCTTTTACAAGGCTGACAATCTCGAGGGCCAGGATCACTCGATCCATGAACGACTGCTTCATTTCGTAGTGCTTTGACGCCGTTTTTCCGCCAGCGTTCGCATTCCCTCGGATGACCGTCACCGTGGAAAGCACAAGCTTCTTCGCCCAAGAGATGAAGCGTTTATCGTTCCACTGAATGTATTACTGATGATCCAGCGGCATATGCATTTCCAGTGTGATATACTGGTTTAGGAGGCTCAATCCTTCCGCATCGATTCCCAAGGCTTAAGCGACAGGAGCTAGCAATACCGCTATAGCAAAGCGGATAATGAATACATTTTTAAAACGGAACGAAAATGGTGTTGATCGAATGAAAAAATTCTTACATAATTTGCCCATTAGTATAATTATACTCATTTCTGTTTTCTTAACGAATTGTTCTGATTCTTCAGTTATGGATAAAGATCAAGAAACCTCTTTTCTTCTTCAAAAAGTCGATAACGAAATAGATAGCGTTGATGATATAGCATTAGGAGCAAATCATCATCAGATATTTTATGGTAAATGGGAAATAGTGAGTTTTATCTCTGGCGGCCGTTTCTCAGATCCGAATGAAGCTGTCAAATATATTGGAAGTTTCATTGAATTTGATCCAGAACAGATACTGGTTGACGGAGAAAAAGTTATAGAATATCCGCAATATTCCTGTGTTATTGTAAATACAGAAGAACGACACTTTTTTTGGAATTATTTTTTCCCCGATAATGATTCTGATGTAGTAAATATAGATTGTCCTTACTTTATTTACATATATTTACACAATAAAATAAATATGCTTAGTGTCGCAGAGAACGACATTCTTTACCATATGAATGGTTTTTACATCAAAGACTCAGAAACCTTAATATTTGATGGCGAATTTGGATTGCTAAAGATGGAACGAATATCCTATCCCGTCGGATATAAAGATTGGATTGGAGGAATATAGTTTTCGGCACGGTCTATGCCAAGCCAACAAAGACGCCTCTACAGCTCATGAATCTGCAGGGAATCATTATCGGGTTTCATCCTGCGCGAAAATGAGTTTTGCGCCGTTCCCATACGTCCAAACGATCCTATTGCCCGCAATCTCAGCGGTCGTCTGCGTTTCGGCGTCGCCTGCAGCCAAAGTCAGGACACTGCCATCCCGCACATAAGCGCCCGCCGCTTCCGTCTCGCCAAACAGAACCAAAACGTATTGACCGTCTTCAAGAAATGCAATGTACAGGAAATCTTGTATATCTACGCCCATGGCTTTGTACATCGCGTCTAAATCCGCGAAAGTCACCCCGTCGGGATCGTCCGCGATTTCGGCTATGACATATTTCCCTGTCAGGGGCTCATTCGTTTCGCTTGCCGTTTCACTTGCCGTTTCACAGCCGCACACGGCTGTCGCAAAGAAACACAAAGCCAGAAACGCTCCCAATACGATGCGTGTTTTCATCATCAGCCCTCCTGCCTTTTCTTTCGCCGGATAAAGAGAACGGCTATCCCCGCGCCTAGCAATACCACAGCCGCGCCGACGGCGGCATAGAGCGGTAAGCTACCTGTGCCGCCCTGTCTCTGCGCCCCTGCAACCGTACCGGTCGTAATCAGATAGTCCGACATGGAATCGTTGCGGTAGGTCACCACACCGTCCGTACCCACCTTGAGGTTCGTAGCGATCCGGGTAAAGGTATTCGTTTCGGGATCGAAGCGGTATACATTTACGGTGGCGCCTTCGGCCATGTCCGTCGTGATGCCAAAGGTCGCCGTGCCGGGAAGATCGCCGTGGTACGCAAAGGAATAGGTAAAATACTGTGCGTCTGATAATCCGGCGGCTTCCACTATTTCCGGCGCATAAAGCGAGCCGGGTGTGTAGCCAAAGTCAGCGTCGCCAAAATCCCCGCCTCTGATATCCGCGCCTGCAAAGGTAATGGCCGCACCGTCCTGTACAAAGGAGATACCCGCCTGCTGGTTTTCCCGCAATGCAGAAAAGTAGTCTTCGACGACGACGGTACCGGCGCCATCGCCCAGCCAGACCATATGCTGGCCGCCCTTTTGGCGAGTGATAGCGTCGACAGTCAAACCATAGTGGAGAACGGTGCTTTCGACCACCAGGCCCCCCGGCGTTTGCGATCCGGAGTCCAGCCCGGTCAGCGTATCCTCACCGTATCCCCCGCTATCCCCGTCGCCCGTTTCGTCGCCCGTGCCGAGCACCGCATCCAGAAAGTCGTCATAGTATGCGCCTGCCTTTGCGCCGAAGCCGCGTGTGAAATCCTCTAAAAAAGTGCTGTCAAAAGCAGCCAGCGAACCCGACCGAGGCAGATTCGGCGGCGTCTCTGTCTCCATTTCATCGCCAAAGTCCCAGCCGCCCTCTGTCGTGAGCATCATAAGATTCTGCTTTGAATGATACTTTTCCTGGGTCCACGAAGCGGTGTCCCTTCCCAGGACTTCCCCCGTTCCATAGAAACCTGTGTAGGGCTGTCTTCGGTTTAACTGTACCTTAATCGCCGTCGTCCAAAACACGTAGTCCCGGGCGCCGTTGACCGTGAAACGGTCGTTTGTGTAGCAGTCCTTTTTATCGATCCAGTCGATGGCGCCCGCATTGGGCGGGGGAGGCAGCATTGCACCGATAAGCGAAGCATTGATAAGCGAAAAGATATCGGTTGAATCCTGCTTCGACCTGGTATCGTGCATAACACCCTGCCACTGGATCTCCGTCAACTGGGTTGCAGCCCTGAACTTCAGGCTCTGCCTGTTCGCGTCTTCGTCTGTGAGGACGTCGGCATACTGCCATTCTATCGCAGGGGCTTTGTCAGCGATTTCGTGCAAGCCTGCCTCATATGCGGGCTGCGAAGCTAGAGGCAGCAAAACGATTGGCTGCGATGAGGCCGACAAGGGCTTGATCGAAAGAGCTGAGCCACCGGGCGCCTGAGACGACTGCGGCGTAAGGTTTGGCGGGCGTATGGGGTCGGGCCGTATGATTTCTCTCGACCGCCAATTCGCTTCCACCGTAATCGAAAAAGTCATGGTATCGAAACCGATGTCGTTGGCGACATGGACGACGAAGCTGTAGGAGCCGACCGCGATATCGCCGCTGATGGTGAGAATGCCCTCATTGCTGATGCTTGCCTCGTCTGGTACAGGCACGATAATATTGGCATTCCTGTTGAGCTCCAGTGACCAGGTCAGCGGCTCGCTGCCCGTGGCGACGAAGGGTAGAGCGTAGTCTGTACCCCGAGTCATCGTCGTAATGTACCACCTATCCTCGTAGGGCGGCGTCGGACTGGTGATGACGGGCGGCGTCGGCTCCTGCACTTCGAGGACAAAGGATGCCGAGCTTTCGCCTGCATTGTTGGAAGCCGTGAACGTCACTGTATAGAGTCCGGGCGGTACAGTGCCCGGTACGACTATCGTTTGATTGTACTCGCTGTGGCCGACGGTGGTCACAGGCGTACCGCTCTGGTTGACAGCTGTGATATTGAACGCCGTAGCTGCGCCGCCGGACAGGGTGTAGGAGGCCCGAAACACCGTCCCTACCATCGTGCGGAAATAGTCGCCATCCAAGGTGATGACGGGCGGCGCCTCCGCAGCCCCCAGCACTTCGAAGATGAAGGATGCTGAGGCCTCGCCTGCGTCGTTTTTCGCTACGGCCGTCACGGTATACTCGCCCGGCGCAAGGTTTGTCGGCGCGTACACGATGGGCGCATAGGCAGCGGGATCGAGCTTGGTAATGCTGAAACCGGAGACGGCGGCGCCGCTTGCATCGGCTGCCGAGACCGTGACCGTAAGCGGCTCTGCGCCATCCAGATAGTAAGACGTATAAAAGCTTGCCCCCGGCTCCGCACTGTAGCGGGCGGCGTTAAACGAGATAACCGGAACGGTCGGCGTAGGCGGCTCGTCAAGCCAGTCAACGGGGAAGACATTGAGGTAGCAGTCCACTTCGTCTGTGCCGGCGTCGTTGGTGGCGACGACGACAAGGTTATAGGTACCCGCTACTGCATTTGCCGCAGCCAACACGCCGCTTTCCGGGTCGATGGATACAAAAGCCGGAATGGGATTGCCATTCACAGGCTTCAGCGACCAGGTGATGGGTTCGTCGCCTTCCGCGTCGATGTCCGCGGTGAAGCTGTCGCCTTCCTCGACGCTGAAGTTAAAGCCCGTGGCGCCCCTGGTCTCCGGGTAGGTCTTATCCCGATCAATGATGGGCGGCTTGGGCGGCTCCACCCGTGGGTCGGCGTAAATCGTGAGGTTATAACGAATCTCATGTGGTGGCGCCGGGTCGTGGCCATTGGCATTGCCCTCCTGCACCACGCCCATGGTAAAGACATATGCTTTCGATTCCCAGGTCCCCAATCCGCCGGGGACGCGCAGTACCCCCGTCCGCTTGTCGATGGTGACGCCGGGCGGAAAACCTGCTATCAATCCCGAATAGGGACTGATTGTTGTACCCGGAGGCAGCTCATCTTTGATATAGTAGGCGAGCTGATCCCCCTCCGCCTCGATTTGGATCGCGACCCCATCCGGCGTATCGATCTGCTGATACTCGATATATTGTGTATCTATCTCATAGCTGTCATCGACGGGCGTCAGCCTGAGAGAGTTTGCGCCCGTGATCCGCGCAGGATTGGGATGGTCCTGCCACGTCCAGTAGGCCTTCACGCGCCGGGCAAACACAGTTGTGCTTGCCCCATCCTCGACATAGCTGTACAGTTTTGCGCCGCCCATGCTGGCGTTCATCCAGATACTCTCGTCTAAGCCGGTTGCCTGTGTGAGTTCCTCCCCGTACAGGGGATCTACCTTAGAATAAGCTTGGGCCACATGGAAAAACTCCTCCTCCTTGATCGTACGTTCACCGTTGGGGTTCATGATCCAGATGTATTCGTCGTACTGCATCATGTCGCGTATGGTGCCGTCGTTCCGCTCGACCTTCTCCTGGCTGCCCGGCACGGGGTAGACCTCCCGCCGATAAAAGAGCGGCGCCATCGTGGGGGTGAACTTGACAAGGTTGCTAGCCTTGTAATTATAGCTGAGATTGTTCTTCAGGTCATAACTAAAGTAGAAAACGGCGTCACGCGGATTCAAAAAGTAGTCTACGGCAAATCTTCCATTAACGACTTTTTTTCCTTTCGAATCGATCCAATAATTGTTTGACTGCTTAACATTACGCCAAAGCGTATTAATCGTATCAGAAGCTATACGTGTGTCAAAATAGCCTTTGGCGTCCGTCGTCACAAAGGCAACTGAATAGGGCGACGTGGATATAACTTCGAACTCGTTTGTCACGGCATCCAACTTCGCCGGCTGTATGGTGATTGTGATCCCCGGCGGCGGCATGACGCTGCGGTACAGGTAATCCACGGAATCGCTGTAGGCCGCCCAGTCGCGGAACTGCTGGGGGTTGATCTGCCCCGTGAGATAGTGGTTGAAGTAGTCGGCCTCAAAGATCGTGACTTGGCTAAACGGTGTGTGCATCTTGATCGGCTCGCTTTCGAAGCGGATCTCCGGCCCGCCCGTTTGCCCGTAGGTCTGGGGCGGCCAGAACTCCACCACGAGCTCCCTGATGCCGTTGATCCCCCATGGATTCGGGAAGACTTCCTCCCATCTGATGCCGGCGTCGCCTACCGACCCAAAGTGGTAGTTGATCGTGGGATTGGCGCCGGGCTGGTTGCTATGCCATAGCCGGCTTCTTGGGTCGAGCCCATCCCCCAGATAGAATACGCCGTCTTTAAATGTCGAAAATTGCCAGGATTTACCCGTCCCGGTAAGGGTACCCAGCATCATCCACCCGTTGGCAGGGAAATACTGGGTATCTGTCTCGGTTGCATATTGCATTTCTAATGCTGGACTTCTTGGTTGTCCCGTCTTCGCCTTTAACCGATAGTAAATGACATCCGTACAGGGTACAAAGCCGTTGACCGCTTTTGGGTTGCCGGGCATGGCTTCCTTCCACAGGACGCCCCCTACCCGCCCGGGCAAAGTGTAGCACTCATCGATGCTGACCTTGTAGCCCATCGTGTCCTTCTGCGTCCTGCGCAGCAGAGTGGGGTGCATCGCAATGATGTTTTTGCGTATGCCGATGATGGAGGCGTACACTTCCAGAAGGCCGTACACTTTGAGTTCCAGCATCAGTGCCTGTTGCAGCGACTCCACCGCGACGCCGGCGCCGATATACGCGCCCGCTCCGATCAATTCGAAGCCCGCGATACTGATTCCCATCTCCGGGCCCAGCTTGATGGCGGCATTGATCTTCCCGTTGATCTTGCAATCAGCCTCGGTATCCATCTCCCAATCGATAAACGGCTTTACGCTGGTGGGGATGTAGAAAAATGTGCCGCCCCGTATCCCAAAGGTAACACTGATGTACTCACTTGCGTAGAAATCGACCCGGAAGCTGCCGTCGACCTCGACGACGAGCACCAGCGAAGCGCCGATTGTGCCGACTTTCTCGATATCGATGCCTACAGTGAAAAAGGGTATACGAATCCTTTCTTTGAGTTCCATTTTGAGCGTCACAGAGAAAAAAGACTCCTCCTCAAGGGTCAGCGCCATACGGTAGCCGCCATTGCATTTATACCACGCATCCAGATCAGGCTTGGTGATCCGAAAACCGCCGCTGACGTTGACGTATACGCCGTTGTTGCTGTCTGTGTAACCTTTGAGCGGTGTGTTGTTGAAGCTCAGATTGACCCAGGAGCCGGAGGATCGCCATTTATGGTCGCTGGCGGACAGGTTTTCCGGCCAGTAGGGGTCGTTGGAAGCCTGCCCGCCCGTTGAGGCGCCTAGACGGACATAGTGCGGAGGGTCGTACGACTGGGCAGGGTCGCCGGAAGGGTTGCTTATGCGCCTGCCATCGGGCAGCACCAAACAATCCTCTATGCCCTCGGCAAAGCCTGTAATGTTACCATAGGTCAGCGTGATGGTTTCGCCGGTCTCCCCGCCGAGGTTGAAATCTTTGAGGACCTCGCTGATGTCGGGCCGAGCTAGAAAATAGGCGTCCCGAAAGGGCTCGACCAAGGCGGAGAGCTCAGGGTCGGCTGTGTAGGCGCCTTCGTCAAATTCGCCGGTATCCGCTATGACCTTAAAAGCCGTGCCGGTCGCCCTGTCCATAACCACCGCGCCGGGTTTGATGGCGCCAGGCGCCGCGCTTTCCAAGACTTGCTTGTCGATGAAGCCGCCGCCGTCGCGGAGGATGCGGTTGGGGGAGAACCTTTGTTCCTTGACGCCGTTTCTGCGCATATCACCCGATGCGATGCCACGGATCGCGGTACTTGCCGCTGCGTCGGCATCCGAGTCCAGCTCCACCACGCCGTCTACCAGCTCATAGGACACCTGCGAGAAGGTTGCCGGGGCTTCGTGATCAATGAGGCTGAGCCATTCGGCGCTCAGGGGCAGCATGACTTCATCGAAGTCCAGGGGCATCGGGGCCTCGGGCGCCTTGTCGAAGTCGTGGAAGACCATCCCTTCCGCTCTGGCTGCGGCGGCTTCCTGCATAGACTCGGCAGCCGCAGGCACGACTGCGGCGACTGCCGGCCCGGCTGCGGCAAAGAGCATGAAGGCTGTCAATAGAAACGCGGTTAGCTTTTTATAGAAGATCATGACATTTTCCCTCCGATTATGCATATAGGGGTTTCCCAAGGCGCCCCTATATATTTCCCTGCCTATTATGCTATGAAGCAGAAAAAAAAACACCTACCAATGTAGGTAGGATGACATGTTTTTCTCTGAATAAATGAAATTTTACTTTTATCATGGATTTTCACGACATTAAAAAGCCTTAATTACGTTTGATCAAATTTTGCTACATCGTACAAATTGCTTGAAAACATTAGCTTTCCGGGCAAATGATTCACAGGAGAT
>Ga0099364_10014803_pt1 | contig 10339 bp, 5 predicted proteins | sample TergutTh196P3_FD_73070 | JGI IMG/M metagenome (GOLD analysis project Ga0099364, IMG submission 73070) | Microcerotermes parvus P3 segment gut microbial communities from Pointe-Noire, Republic of the Congo - Th196 P3 | ecosystem: Host-associated > Arthropoda: Insects > Digestive system > Gut ...
ATGGGAGGCTATAAAAACACCGCCGAATTGGCCGGCGAATGTGGACGTATTGCCTTTGGCACGGAACAAAAAAAACAGTATTACCGTCTTATTGCTGCCATGGACAAAGCCCAAATGGAATGTGAATATCGAGACCTCGCAAAACAATTCCTTGGTATGAACGGCTATGAAAACACAACCGAATTAGCGGAAGAATGTGAGCGTATAGCCTTTGACATAAAAAAAAATAAGCATTACAACAGTCTTGTTGCAGAGATGGAGAAATCTCTAACGGAAGAGGAATATCGAGACCTCGCAAAACAGTTCAGGGACATGAACGGTTATATGAACACTGCCGATTTAGCAAGGGAATGTGAAACTCATTATCAAAAACTAAAAAATGAACGATTTCATACAGAATATTCCAATGCTTTTACTGATATGCAGCTTCTTGAGAAAAAGAAAACTCGTAAGTCGGATGAGTTGCACAAATTAGCCAATGAGTGGAATCAACTCTACTGCGCCTTTAATGCTATTGACGGTTATAAGGATGCCTCAGTATTAGCAGCAAAATGCAATCGGAAATTTACGGAATTATCTTCTAAAGCTTCAGAAGCGAAGTTAAAAGAAATCCGTAAAGAAAAGACCCGAAAATTATTAACTTCCTTTTGTCTGTTTACACAACTTGGTCTGACCGTCGTATTTTTCTGCCTGCTTTTTTTTACAGACATCATAAGCGATTTTGCAAAAGGATATGATTTTATAAATGTGAGTAGATATACGTTTGATGGATTTGAGTTATCAAATGCCAGTGAAACTGCAAGTGTAGTATTGAAATATATATTGATGCTAACCATTCCTGTTTTGATAACAGCTATTGTAATGGGACTTGTTAGATTGTTTTTCATTGGAAAGCGAAAAGGAGGATATGGCAGTTTTTGGCTTATTATGTTTATGATTGTTGTCTACGCCGTCTATGTGCCTGTCGGATTATTTACACTCGAAAAAGTGGATGCGATATGGGCTACTATGGTTTGTTTGTTCATTGCCAACACGATTGTCGCCTGTATTTTTTTCTTCTCGTTTGCCAAAAAAAGGTCGGCGCTTACAGTTGCAGCTATCGTAATATTAGTTATGAGTTTTGGTATTTATGATGGATGGTTTGCATTCGCGTTCAACCGAAGCGTTATTATTCCCGCGGGTGTGACCGAAATCAGTGATGGTGAGTATGCAGGTAAACAGTTGACCGGCGTTGAGTTCGGAACCGGAATAATCTCTATTGGGAGAAAGGCATTTAGTAGAAACGGGTTGACAAGTGTAGACATTCCCGCCGATGTCACTTCCATTGGGCAGAACGCATTCAAGCGAAACAGGCTAACCGTCATTACGATAGGAGCAAACGTGACGCTCGGAAATAATGCCTTTGGGACCGGTTTTGAAGAATTCTATAGCAATAATGGTATGATGGCAGGAACATATAAACGGGCCACAACTAATAGTAGTAAATGGAGTGTATGGCATGGTAATTTCAGATTCCAAAATGATGATGGAATTATTACAATCACCGGTTACAACAAAACAGGAAACGAAGTAGCTATACCATCTGCGATTAATGGAAAGCCGGTTAGAACGATAGGGAATAATGCTTTTTCAGGAAAACAATTGACCAGTGTGAGTATCCCCAACAGTATAACCTTGATCGGATCAAGCGCCTTTTATGGCAACCAATTGCCCCGTGTGACCATTCCAAACACTGTAACCTCCATTGGGTCGAGCGCCTTTTCCGGCAACCATCTGACAAGCGTTACCATCCCTAACAGTGTAACTTCCATTGGGTCGAGCGCCTTTTCCGGCAACAAACTAACTAATGTAATCATCCCTAACAGTATATCCTCCATAGAAGTGAGCGTTTTCTCAGGGAATCAACTGAATCAAGTGAATATCCCCCAAAGTGTGACCTCAATTGGGAGAAGTGCCTTTTCAGGTAACCAACTAACAAATGTAATCATTCCTAACAACGTAACCTCAATTGGGGTGAATGCGTTTGCAAACAATCCAGTAACAAGCGTTGTAATTGGGGAAAATGTAACACTCGGTAGCAGTCAGTCCCGCCAGTCCCGCCAGTCCCGTCAATCGCAATCTGTCGAATATGGAGTGCTTGGAGCGAATACCGGATTTAATACCACATACACCAACAACAGTAGTAGGGCAGGCATCTATACCCGAACCAATACCGGCAACACAAGATGGACTTATACGCCACCCAGAACAAATGATTAGTTTGGCTTTCAATTCGCGCTTTCTCTTACCGCAAGGAGCGCAAAGGTTTTTCGCAAAGTACGCAATTACCTGATGAAAGCATCAAACACGCTTAAACGACGGGGCGTGAAAAAAATATCTTTTTTTTCTTGGTTATGTTTCGTTTTATTTCTTTCTTTGCAGAAAAAATAACGATTATGTTTTTAATTTCAATTATTTTTTACACAAATGAAACGAGATGAAAGTGTTAATTTTTTGAAAACCAATCCTTGTTTGTGGGATTTCATTGTGATTGGCGGGGGCGCTACTGGTTTGGGTATCGCATTGGATGCGGTTAGCAGGGGGTTTAAAACCGTTCTTCTGGAGCAAGCTGATTTTGCAAAAATGACTTCCGGTAGAAGCACCAAGCTGGTTCATGGCGGCGTGCGTTACCTTCAGAATGGTGACATTATGTTGGTAATTGAGGCTTTACGCGAACGGGGTCGTCTTCTTCGTAATGCACCTCATTTAGTTAAAAGACAGCGTTTTATTGTCGCCAATTACAGGTGGTGGGAAAAACCCTTTTATACAATGGGTCTGAAGATGTACGACCTGTTAGCCGGAAGCCTCGGATTGGGACACTCGTTGCCGATGAACAAAGAGCGTGTAATCAAAGCCATACCACAGATTATTAAAAAAGGATTACGCGGAGGGGTGGCCTATTATGACGCTCAATTTGACGACGCGCGTATGGCTGTGAACCTGATGCAAACAGCCTATGAAAAAGGCGCTATTTTAGTGAATTACGCAAAAGTAACGAATGTGTTGAAAATTGAAGGGAAAGTTTCGGGTGTAACCGTTCGCGACGAATTAGTTGGAAATATTTTCGATTTGAAAGGAAAGTGCATTGTGAACGCTACCGGCATTTTCGTCGATAGTATTATGCAAATGGACAACCCAAATGAAGCGCCGATAGTACAGCCCAGTCAAGGCATCCATTTGGTTGTCGACCGGTCGTTTCTCGGAGGAGATGACGCCATTATGATACCTAAAACGAGGGATGGACGTATCCTGTTTGGCGTTCCCTGGCATGACAGGCTGATACTCGGCACCACAGACACTCCTGTAAAAGAGGTTGAACCGGAACCAAGACCTTTGCAGGAAGAAATTGATTTTATCTTAGAGACGTCGGCAAGCTATCTAACAAAAGCCCCGAAACGGGAAGATGTCCTTTGCGTTTATGCCGGATTACGACCCTTAGCTGCTCCCAAACGAAACAAAAATGAAAAGAAAACGAAAGAGATATCACGCCGGCATAAATTGTTTATCTCACCATCGGGGTTGATCACGATCACAGGCGGCAAGTGGACTACCTACCGGCAGATGGCGCAGGAAACGGTGGATTTTAGTATCGGAAAATGCGGCTTTCCAAAGAAAAAATGTGTGACAAAAGAATTGAAAATACATGGTTACCAGCCCACTAACGACTACTGTAACTGGCGGTATTTATATGGTAGCGATGGCGAAAAGATACAGGTGTTACAAAATGAAAATCCTGCATATGCCGAAAAGCTGCATCCCTCATTCGATTTTACAGTAGCTGAAGTTATTTGGGCGGTACGCGAAGAGATGGCAGTCAATGTAGAAGATGTGTTAGCCCGTCGGATAAGGGCTTTGATTCTCGATGCTCGCGCGTCAATAGAAATGGCGCCAAAAGTGGCGCATATAATGGCCTGTGAGTTAGATAAAGATGAGGCATGGGAGAAAAAGCAGGTGGCTGAATTTGAGAAATTGGCATCGGGTTATCTCATTTCGTACCCAGTATAACGGGGAATAACGTGTAACAGACAATAATACAGCGAATATCGCGTTTAGAAATAAGTCCTGGATTAACCGGTTACGATACTAAAAATAATAAATGAATATGACAAAAGTAGAAGAGGCATTACAATCGGCGCGCGAGACGCGTGATTTGCAAATTGGTGTTCATATACTGAACAGGTTGCCGTTCATGTTCGCGAAGCATTTTCCGAAGGAAAAAGCCATCATTGTAGCCGATGAAACAACGTATGGGGTGGCTGGAGGGATGGCATCGGAATATCTTCGCAATGCAGGCATCATGCAAGAGAATCCTTTTATTTTTACCGATCCCGATTTGTATGCCGAAAACAAATACTTGGAACAATTGGAAAAAACGTTGGGACAAACCGACGCAATTCCTGTAGCAGTAGGTTCCGGCACAATCAACGATTTGACGAAACTTGCCGCCTATCGCGCAGGGCGACAATACCTTTGTGTAGCCACAGCCGCTTCAATGGACGGATATACCGCTTATGGCGCATCGGTTACCTACCGGGGCGACAAGCAAACGTTTACCTGCCCGGCGCCACAAGCCATATTAGCCGATATAGAAATTATCCGCCACGCGCCGCCAGAGATGACCGCATCGGGTTATGCCGACCTTTTTGCTAAAATCCCTGCCGGCGCAGACTGGATACTATCAGATGAACTGGGGGTAGAGCCTATCGAACCGATGGCCTGGTCGATTGTACAGGATGGATTACACGATGCATTGGCTCATCCCGCCGAAGTGCATGAAGGTGCGGTTGATGCCGTCTCGTCGTTAGTAGAAGGCTTAATGTTAGGCGGTTTTGCCATGCAATGGTCGCGGACAAGTCGTCCTGCCTCAGGCGCAGAGCACCAGTTCAGCCATCTATGGGACATGGAGCATCATACGCACAACGGAAAAACGCCCGCTCACGGATTTAAGGTGGGAATCGCCACGTTGTATCTTTCTGCGTTATACGAGCAATTGCTACGTCATCCTGTCGAACAGCTTGATATAGAAGCCTGTTGCGAACAATGGCCGGAATGGGAGCAACAGGAAGCGCACGCAAAAGAGAGGTTTTCGAATACGGATTTTCTCGAAACAGTATTGACCGAAACACGCGCCAAATATATCACAAAGACGGCGCTGGCACATCAGTTGGAAGCGTTAAAAGATAAATGGCCGGTCATCAGGGAGCGTCTTACCCGACAATTATTGCCCTCAGCCGAAGTGAAACGACGTCTTCAATTGGTTGGGGCACCCGTTGAACCGGAAGAAATCGGCATCAGTCGGGTTCGGCTTCGCAACAGTTTCCTGCGGGCGCAACATCTTCGTCGCCGTTTTACCATACTCGATGTAGCCGTGCGTACCGCCTGCCTTGACTTGTGGTTAGATCAGATTTTCGGAAATAAATGATACAAACAGCACTCTCCTCCTATAATGATTGGCCGTCATTAGCTGAACGGCTTAAACAAATCAGGCATGTAGCGCTTGATATGGACGGCACTATCTATAAAGGAACGACACTTTTCCCTTATACCGTTCCTTTTTTAGCCCGGTTGAAAGAATTAGGTATCGGATATTCATTTCTGACCAATAATCCTTCCAAAAGTACAACCGATTACCTGAAACATTTAGAAAAAATGGGCTTGTCTGCAACCACCGATGAGTTATATACCTCCGCACAAGCGACTATCCGCTATCTGAAAACACACCTCCCGACCGTGAAGCGATTGTTTATATTAGGTACTCCTAGCATGATCGGGGAATTTGAAGAAGCCGGATACATATCGGCGACCGTCGCAGAAGAATCAATAGATGCGGTGGTAGTCGGGTTCGATATGACGCTGATATATTCGCGTTTATGTCGTGCAGCGTGGTGGATTAAAAACGGCAAGCCCTATATAGCCACGAATCCCGATTGGGTATGTCCTACCGACCAACCCACCGTCTTAGTCGATTGCGGTTCCATATGCGCCGCATTAGAAAAAGCCGCCGGTCGCAATCCCGATGTCACGATTGGAAAACCGCAGCCCGAAATGTTAGAAGGCATCCTCCAGGCGCATGGACTGCTCCCCCATGAAGTAGCGATGGTCGGCGACCGCCTCTATACCGATATTTTAATGGCGCATCTGGCCGGCGTTTTCAGCGTACTCGTACTAAGCGGAGAAGCAACATTAGCTGACGCCAAGCAAGCCAATCCCCAGCCGGATATTACCATACAAAACATCGCGCAATTCGGCGAGCTGCTATCCTTATCATTGAAGTAAAAAATGATTTACAAATTAAAATTCGCATTTCGCAGCTTGATAAAGAATGCGTTGTATTCAATTATCAATATTATCGGCATGGCGGTAAGTTTGGCTACTTGTTCGTTTATCTTGTTGTGGGTACAGGATGAAAAAAGCTATGACCGGTTTCATGACAATGCAGATGAGATATATATGGGTGTTGCACATTTTACCGGATATTCAGGATCAGCGTATACAGCCGGGTTATTTGCTCCGGCGGCAAGAGAAAATTTTACAACTGTCAAAGATTACTGTCGAATACGAGATTTTACGACAAACTACATTCTTACCGATGATAAAAGAACAGATGCGAAAAAAGTCTTTGTTGCCGACAGTTCTTTTTTTTCATTCTTTAATTTTCCAATCATTAAAGGTTATTCGAACGAGTTACTGAGGGAGCCTGATAAAGTTGTGATCAGTGAAAGTCTGGCATTCGAACTGTTTGGATTTGACGAACCCATAGGAAAGATGATTAGTATAAAAGGTATGTCCACCTCATTTACTGATACGGAAAGGAACTATGTTGTGGGCGCTGTGATGAAAAATATTCCTTCTAACACCTATCTCCCACGTGCTGATTTGGTAATTCCTCAAAATTCAGATCCTTATAATTTTTATTACGCGAATTGGAATGGCTGGGGAGGCTGTGAGTTTCTTTCATTTATGAAGGTAGCTAAAAGAACAGACATAGAACAATTGGCAAAAGAGATTACCAATCTGCAAACAAATGAAAGAGAAGACCGGTATTTCACATTGCAACCCATGATTAATTTGCATCTATACACCCTCGACGGATCGCCTGCAGGTATTAAAACCGTTTGGATTTTTATCTGGATTGCATGCGCTATAATCGTTATTTCGTGTATAAATTATGTGAATCTTGTCACAGGAAGGAATGTGAAAAGAAACCATGAAGTTGGGTTAAAAAAAATTCTCGGAGCAAGGAAACCCGCACTATTTTTTCAAATGATGACAGAAACCGTTATCATATCACTCACCGCATTGGGTTTTGCAATTTTAATTAACATACTGATAGCAGGAGTTTTAAATCATGTATCGGGAAAGGACATCTATTTCGGGTGGAATAATTGGGATTTTTGGGCGCTCAGTGGAATCATGTTTTTTGTCGTAACAGTCCTTGCCGGAATATATCCTGCACTATCGGTCTCTTCGTTCAAACCGCTGAATATGCTGCACGGGAAATTGACAAAAAAAAGAAATAATTATTTTCTGAAATCGCTATTTGTTGTACAGTTTGTTGCTTCAATCGTACTTATTACCACGACTATAACGATGGAATCCCAACTAACCTATATCCGTCGGATAAATTTGGGATATGATCATGAGTATGTGTTCACATGTCAAACACATGATATGGCCGGACATTACCAAACCGTAAAACAAGAATTAATGCGAAATCCGTTCATTCGGAGCGTTACCGGCGCAAGTGATATAATATTTGATGTTACATCTCTAAATACGACAAGTAACTGGGAAGGAAAAACGGGGGAGGGTTCTGTCAAATATTACAGGTTTTATGTCGACAGTTCATTTATTAAAGATATGGGGCTGGTTTTTAAAGAAGGCGCCGGTTTTGGCCTTGGAGATGAAACGCAATATATCATTAATGAGACAGCCGCTAAAAACATGGAACTGGCTGAACCGATTATCGGAAAATGGATGATTGCGGACTTCGATATTCGCGGTACGATAGTAGGAGTAGTTAAGGACTTTCATTTCAACAGCTTTTATAAAGAAATAGCCCCATTAGTGATTTTTAATTCACCTGATTTTGCTTATACACTTTATATTCGTACAACTGCGCACGAAGCCGAAAGAGCCATTACCGCCGTTGAAAAACTGTGGAAAGAATTCAATCCGAATAGTACGTTCAAATATCGCTTCCTGGATGAATCATTTGAGTCGATGTATCGTTCATATATCCAAACGGGGCGATTATTTCGAGCGTTTTCTTTGATTACAATCATGATTTCTTGTTTGGGATTGTTCGGTCTTATAACCTATAACGCCGAAGCGAAAAGAAAAGAAATAGGCATCCGCAAAGTACTTGGCGCCAGTGTAAGCGATATCGTTACATTATTGACAAAAGAATTTATCATATTGGTTAGCATGGCAATGTTGATAGCTTTTCCCCTGGCATATTATTTTTCGGAAAAATTCCTTCAGGAATTTGCTTACCGCGTCTCTATCGGCTGGTGGATATTTGTATTTTCAGGAGTGACAACCATTTTACTGGTTTTATTAACAGTCGGCTGGAAGGCCGTTAAAACAGCAACGGCTAATCCAGTAGATGCGATAAAAATATGAGGTCGCAAGGGTCGTCGCGACGTTGCAGGTAGATATACATCGTCGCTCCGATCTTTACCTTTTCCGGCATTTTATATTTTTTCCCCCAATTTCCTTGCCAATCCGGAATTAATCCTTACCTTTGTCCTTTAATTTTAAATATTTCGCTATGGTATCAACGATAATTCACACAGGCGACACCGTCTTAATTTCGCCGGACTTGACAGGTTTATCGGATTGGACGAATGGAACAGTTATTGACATTGAGGACAATACGTTTAACGGAATTGTTATTTCAGCCGAAACGAGCGACCGAAATGTTTTTTTCGGACGAAAAGACCTTTTCAAAATTCTCATTAACTCGAAAGAAACATGTTTGCAATAAGTTTTGATATTGTGTCCTCACATGAAAATACAAAATCAAACAAACCGGATATTAGGGAAAGATTGGGTAGCTTATCACCCTTACAGCGACATTACGTTTGTCGATAATTATTACATTGCGCTATGTAATAAGGTTTTAAAAATAATAAGTCAATCGGAGTTGGCAGCATTTCTCAATGGCGCAGAGGAGGAAAAAACGCTGGCTTGCATATTGACGGCTTACTTCGAGGATGTGATAAGCGAAACACGCCTGTTTTCGACCTTTACGCGGCTGCATAAAAATATGTATGGGAAAGTATTGCCATTTTATGAAATAACCGATGATTATTACGACGACGAAATCAATCTGCGGGACATTTATTTTCTGATATGGTATCATGCCTGCGTGCAGGACAAGGAGATGGTATATGATCCCTATTTTGAAAACGACGCTTCATTTAACGAAGCGGTGACGGAGATATATAATTTGTTTGATAGCGAATTTGAAAAAGCGCCGCAAAACGAAAAACTGCAAAATTTCCTGCTACTACCGATCTGGAGCAGTGCGACAGCTGTAAGGGGAAAATTATCTTTCATTGCCGAAAAATCTTTTCTTTGGAAAGCTGTTTTTGTTATGTATTTTGAGAAAGTCCTTAGTGAATATAAAAAAAATGATACGATTGTTTTAGACGATATAGAGCAAAAGGGTATTTACGACCAACAGATGCATTTTGTCTTCAACGAATGTCTGCCCCTGTTGAGTTTGCGCGCCAATGAATATTATGCCGAGGTACTCGGCGAGAAACATGCTGGATATCAGTTAATTAAAAATATTTCGAAACGAGTATTCGGTAGTTTCCTGCTACTGAAAATTGAAAATAACGGTTATCTGCTCGAACACTATGCGTCGGGGAAAAAAATATTTCTCTCCGACGAATTTACTGTATTTAAAAACGTAAAATTAGTTGAAAACAAGTCCGTTCTCTCGCTCGGTTTAGTCCATTGGAAAGAGGATATATGGCATATACAAGGCGCCTGTCTCATAAACAAATTACATAAATTGAACGCGGATGACATTTCAGACGATGCTTTCGACGACGATGTGAAAAAGGAATTTCTCGTGAATTTTGAAAAGGTGTTTCTGAAACAAACAAATGGAAAACGTCTTATCTATATGCGAGGGAGAGAAGCCTTTGTCGAATTTTACATTAAATGCTTCCGGAAATTCAAAAAAATGATAGACCACAAAATAACGGACAAAGAATTAGAGGAAAAATATAAAGACTACGAAGAGAACCGTTACAATAATTTGCCGTTTGAAAAAGATGAAGTG
>Ga0099364_10014804_pt1 | contig 10338 bp, 8 predicted proteins | sample TergutTh196P3_FD_73070 | JGI IMG/M metagenome (GOLD analysis project Ga0099364, IMG submission 73070) | Microcerotermes parvus P3 segment gut microbial communities from Pointe-Noire, Republic of the Congo - Th196 P3 | ecosystem: Host-associated > Arthropoda: Insects > Digestive system > Gut ...
CAAAAAGAACATGTGCCCGGCAGCAGAACCTACGAGGCCTTTCTGGCGGCGGTCACGGAGCTGGCGCGGACCCAGGGCACGAAAGCAAGCTACGCGCGGCCCGGCCTGCGCTATCCGCTGGGCGAGGCGGCGTTCACCATTCTGGCCCCGCTGGGCGAAAGCGTCAAGGAGCAAAACAACAACTCCGTGGTTCTGCGGCTGGATTACGGCAAGACCTCGGCGCTGTTCACCGGCGACGCGGAAAAGACGGTGGAATCCGCGCTGGTGGAGGAATACGGCGATGGGCTGCGCGCCGACCTGCTCAAGGCGGGCCATCATGGCAGCAACACCTCCAGCAACGCGCTGTTCCTCTACCGGGTGCAGCCGAAGCTGGTGGCTGTCTCCGCCGGCGCCATGAATGACTATGGCCACCCCAAACCCGAAATGCTTGCGCGCTGCCTGGACGCGGGCGCGGCTGTTTACCGCACGGATTTGGATGGTACGATTGTGTTCGCGGGGGACGGAACGGCGTTTTGGGTTGTTACATAAAGCTTAACTGCTCCCGGGGCGAGCCAGATCCACCTTAACGAGAGGCGCAAATGCAACACAAATCTACTTGACTGTTTTTCCAAAATGAAGTAAAATATATTTGTAATAAAATAATTCTCAAGAGAGAACAAGGAGGAGCATTCATGGGAATGAACGTTGCGCAAAAACTCATCCGGAGTCATTTGCTGGAGGGGGAGATGATCCCCGGCAAAGACATCGCGCTGAAAATTGACCAGACGCTGACCCAGGACGCCACCGGCACCATGGCCTATCTGGAATTTGAGGCCATGGGCGTGCCCCGGGTGCGCACGGAGCTCAGCGTGGCCTACATCGACCATAACACCCTGCAGACCGGCTTCGAGAACGCCGACGACCACCGCTTCATCCAAAGCTGCGCCAAAAAACGCGGCCTGCGCTTTTCGCGGCCCGGCAACGGCATCTGCCACCAGGTGCATCTGGAGCGCTTCGGCAAACCCGGCAAGACCCTCATCGGCTCGGACAGCCACACCCCCACCGGCGGCGGCATCGGCATGCTGGCTATGGGCGCGGGCGGCCTGGATGTCGCCGTGGCCATGGGCGGCGGAGCCTATCATATCACCATGCCAGGGGTCACGCTTGTGCGGCTCACGGGGGCGCTTTCCCCCTGGGTTTCGGCCAAAGACGTCATCCTGGAGGTCCTGCGGCGCTTGACCGTGAAGGGCGGCGTGGGCAGAATCATTGAATACGGCGGGCCGGGCATCGCCAGCCTGACCGTTCCGGAGCGCGCGACAATCACGAATATGGGAGCCGAGCTGGGCGCGACCACATCTGTTTTCCCTTCCGACGATGTCACCCGCGCCTTTTTAAAGGCCCAGAACAGGGAAGCGGACTGGACCGAGCTTCTGCCTGACGCGGACGCGGCCTATGACGACACCGTCGAGATCGAGCTTTCCACGCTGGAGCCCCTCGCGGCCTGTCCTCATATGCCCGACAACATCAAGAGCGTGCGGGAGATCGGACCCATCCAGGTCAGCCAGGTCTGTATCGGCTCCTGCACGAATTCCTCCCTGCAGGATTTGCTGAAGGTCGCCGCTATTCTAAAAAATAAAACGGCGCACCCGGATGTGAGCCTTTCGATTGCCCCGGGCTCCAAACAGGTGCTGACGATGCTCGCGCGCTGCGGCGCGCTGGCGGATCTCATTTCCTCCGGCGCGCGGATATTGGAAGCCGCCTGCGGGCCCTGCATCGGCATGGGGCAGTCGCCGAGCTCCGGCGGGGTATCTCTGCGCAGCTTCAACCGCAATTTCGAGGGCCGCTCCGGCACGGCGGACGCCCAGGTCTATCTTGTCAGCCCGGAAACAGCGGCCGCGGCGGCCATCACGGGCGTGTTCACCGACCCCCGCGAGTTAGGCGACGCTCCGGCGATCCGCCTGCCGGAGGCCTATCATATCGACGACGGCATGATTGAGCTGCCCGCCTCTCCCGAAGAAGCTGAGGGGGTGGAGATTCTCTACGGGCCGAACATCAAGCCCTTCCCCACCAGCGGGCCCCTGCCTGAGACGATCAAGGCGAAGACCGTGCTCAAAGTGGGGGATCATATCACGACAGACCATATCATGCCCGCCGGGGCGAAGATTCTGCCCTACCGCTCGAATATCCCCTATCTCTCGAAATTCTGCTTTGCCCAGTGCGACCCGGACTTCGCCGAACACTGCCGGGAGGCCGGTCGGGGGATCATCATCGGCGGAGCGAATTACGGCCAGGGCTCCAGCCGGGAGCACGCGGCGCTGGTGCCGCTGTATCTCGGCATCAAGGCCGTGGTGACGAAAAGCTTCGCCCGCATTCATTGCGCGAACCTGGTCAACGCGGGGATTTTACCCTTCACCTTTACCGACGCCGCCGACTACGATAAAATCGACGCCGGGGACGAGCTGGCCCTGGAAAATATCCGCGCGGCGATTTCCAAGGCTTCGCCCATTTGGCTGAAGAACATAACGAAAAACGAGAGCTACGCGCTCAGCTGCGAGCTTTCGCAAAGGCAGAGGGAGATTCTGCTGGCGGGAGGGCTGCTTAGATTTACGAGAGAGAGGGGCTGAAGCCATGCGAACCCGCCCGATCGACCTCAGCGCAGACCGTGCTTCCATAGCCATGCATAAGCGACTGGGCTTTTATGTTATGCGCTATGAGTATGAGAAATTGTTATGAAAATTCTTGCTATGGAAGGAACCAATCCATGACCAATACCGAACAATCCATCCAAAATGCCATTCAGAAATTCGAGGCTTTGATCCGCGCGCAGCAGGCCCGTGCAGAATCTATCAGGCAGACAGGGGATTTCGTGGACTACGACTCCCTTGATCAGCTTGTTATCGGCGTATGCGGCGGGGACGGCATCGGGCCGATCATCACAAAAGAAAGCGCCCGCGTGCTGGAATATCTTCTGGCCGGACAAGCTGCCGAAGGCAAGGTAGTCTTCCGCGTCATTGACGGGCTGACCATCGAAAACCGCGCCGCTGTGGGCAAAGCCATTCCGGATAACGTGCTGGAGGAGCTCAAGGCCTGCCATGTGATTTTGAAAGGCCCGACGACCACGCCCCAGGCAGGAGATCCCTGGCCCAATATCGAAAGCGCCAACGTGGCCATGCGCAAGGCTCTGGATCTCTTCGCCAACCTGCGCCCCGTAAAGGTGGAAAAGGACGGCATCGACTGGACCTTCTTCCGCGAAAACACCGAGGGCGCGTACGCCGTGGGCTCCCAGGGCGTGCATGTGTCGGAGGATCTGGCGCTTGACTTCTGCGTTACGACGACAGAGGGCAGCGAGCGCATCGCCCGGCTGGCCTATGAATACGCCCGGCGCTGCGGCAAGCCAAAGGTTTCGATTATCACCAAGGCAAACGTGGTAAAAACAACAGACGGCAAATTCCTGGATATCTGCAAGAGGGTTGGAAGCGAATATCCCGAAATCGCCACGGACGAATGGTACATCGACATCGCCACCGCGAAGCTCATTGATGAAAAACGCCGCCGCGGCTTCAGCGTTTTTATTCTTCCGAATCTTTACGGGGATATATTGACAGACGAGGCGGCGGAATTCCAGGGCGGTGTGGGCACGGCGGGCAGCGCCAACATCGGCAAGCGCTACGCCATGTTCGAGGCCATCCACGGCTCCGCGCCCCGGATGATCAGGGAAGGCCGCGGGCAGTACGCCGACCCCTGCTCCATGCTCCGCGCCAGCGTGATGCTGCTTTCGCACATCGGGCAGCGGGAGAAAGCGGCCCTGCTGGAACGCGCGCTGGATATCTGCATGTTCGAGGAGAAGAAGCTCGTCATCACCGGGCGGAACGACGGCTGCACCTGCGCGGAATTCGGGGATTATGTGATGGAGACGATGGAACGGCTGGCGAGTAAAAAGGCCGGATAAAGCAAATCACCGATCAATCATAGAGGAGGCCTCTCCCATGAATGACATCTCCCATGAAACCCCGCCCGCGGAAAATCAAACGCTCTCCTGGGCCACAAAAATCAACTATGGCATTGGCACAACCGGGCGCTCTCTGAGTAATGGCCTGAGCTCGCGCCTGCAGTATTACCTGCTCGCCGTGCTGCGCATGAACCGGGGCCTGCAGGGGCCGCTGCTGGTGGCTGGCAGGCTCTGGGACGGCCTCAACGACCTGCTCATGGGCACCGTGATCGATAACACGCGCTCGCGCTGGGGCAAATTCCGGCCCTGGATCGCCATCGGCTCGCTGACCAACGCCCTGGTGATGGTGGGGCTCTTTGGCGCGCCGGGCGCCCTGCGGGAAAGCCAGGGGGCGCTGTTCGCCTACGTCGCGGTGCTGTGGCTGCTGTGGGATATGACCTACACCATGGTGGATGTCGCCTACTGGTCGATGATACCGGCGCTTTCCCGGCCAGGCCGGGAGCGGGATCAGATTTCGACCATCCCCCGGGTATTCAGCGGGGTATTCGGCATCGCAACGGCGTTTAATATTCAGATCATCGAATTCCTGGGCAAGGGGGACGAGCTGGGGGGCTTCCGCCGGTTCGCGGTCATCACCTCGGCCATCTACGTGATCACGGCAGTCTATTGCGCGATAACGGTCAAAGAACCCGGCATCGCTTTTCCAAAGCAATCCGCCGGCGAAAAGAAAGAGAGCATCGGGCTGCGCAAGGCCCTTTCGATCCTGATACGCAACCGGCAGGCGCTGGTCATCGTGGCGGTGATGATCCTGTTCAATCTCGCGGCCAATATGACCAACAGCTCGTCCATTTTCTTTTTCCGCTTTGTCCTGAAAAACGACACGCAGTTCTCCATTTTTAATATTGTCATGGGTCTTTCCTCCGGTGTTGGCATGTTCGCTTTTCCGCTGCTGACAAAACACTTCGACCGTAAGCTGATATATAAGCTCGCCTTTGCCATGCCCTGCGCCGGCTGCACGGGCATGGCGCTTTCCAGCCGCTTTGCCGGGAGCATTGTTCCCTTTATGGCCGCGGCCTTCCTTGGCCATATCGGCTATGGCCTCATGGGCGTCATGCAAAATGTGATGCTGGCGGACGCTGTGGACTACGGGGAATACGAGACCGGCCTGCGCAATGAGGGCATCATCTTCTGCACGCTGACGATGCTCAGCAAGCTCGCCTGGGCCGCCAGCGACCTGTTGTCCCTGGGCGTGTTCTCAGCGGTGAAATTCGGCGGGCAGGACGCCGTGACAGCTACCCCCGCCGCCGTGCGGGGCATTTCCTGCCTGATGTATGTATTCCCGCCCATCGCGCTGGCGTTTTCGTTTCTCATCTACCGGGCATGGTATCAATTGCATCCTCAGCGCATGGAGGAGAACCAGGCCGTGCTGAAATCCAAAAAGGAACAGGCCGTATCCTCATGAAAAGATTCGGGCAAAAGCTGAAAACCCTCCCGGCCATCCTTCCCTCCGGCGGATGGCCCGCCCTGGGTGCGGCGGCGGGCTTTGCCGCGCTGTGCGCCGCGCTGCTGTGGGGGCGTTTGTGTTCCCTGCCCTTCGATGATCTGGAATTCGTGGCGCGGATGCCCTGGGCCTTGCTGGCGGGCGTATTCGCGGGCACCGCGGCGCTGCTGCTGGCGCTGTGCCTCGTCTGGGAAAACGCGAAGCCCCTGTTCTATGCCCTGCCGGGGGGCTGCGCGGCCTTCGCGCTGCTGCTCTCCCTCGCCCTGCCCGGCGAGATTTTGTTTGCTCTCGGCCTGTGTGTGCCGCTTTGGCTGTGCCTGAAGTGGACGACAGAGCACAGCGCGCCGCCACAAATAAAAATGCCGAACAGCAATACAGACATAACGATCTATATTGCCATCGGGCTGTTTTTGGCGTTCACGGGAATGGTTTCGTATTTTTCTATCATCCGTTACCGGAGCTACAACGCCACGAACTTCGACCTGGGCATCTTCGCCCAGATGTTCGAATCCATGCGCCACACAGGACAAGCCCTGACCACCCTGGAGCGAAACGCGCCGCTGAACCATTTCGCTGTTCACTGCTCCCCCTTTTACTATCTGCTGCTGCCGTTTTATTGGCTCGCGCCCCGGGTGGAAACCCTGCTGGCGCTGCAGGCGGCGGGGGTGGGCGCGGGGGTGTTCGCCATCAGAGCCATCGCGCGTCGGCTCGGCTGCTCCCGCAATACCACCATTGCGGCCTGCCTGCTTTATCTGGGTCATCCCGGCATCGCGCTGGGCTGTATCTACGACTTTCACGAGAACAAGTTCCTGGCCGTGCTGCTGCTGTGGACGGTTTACTTCCTCCTGGAGAAAAAGCTATGGCCCACGCTGCTTTTCGCCGCGCTGACGCTTTCGGTGAAGGAGGACGCGGCCATCTATATCGCCGCGCTGGGGCTGTACGCGCTGCTCGGCGGGCGGAAGGAGTGGAAGGAACATGACAAAAAGCTGCGGTTCCTCTTTGCCGGGCTCCTCATCGGCATGAGCGCGGCCTGGTTTTTCGCCGCGGCGGCGCTCATCCGGCGCCATGGCGGCGAGGTCATGGTCAGCCGCCTGCGGAACTACTACCTCCCCGGGGAGGGCGGACAGGGCTTCGCCGACGTGGTCAAGGTCCTGCTCTCGAACCCGGGCTACATGATAAAAGAGGTCTTTACCCGGGAAAAGACAGAGTTCCTGCTGTGGATGCTGCTGCCCCTGGGCTTCGCGCCGCTGGCGCAAAAACGCGGCTCCCGCTGGCTGCTGCTGCTGCCGCTGCTGGCGATCAACCTGCTTTCGAACTATGATTACCAGCATTCGGTGAAATACCAATATACCTTCGGCTCGGCGGCGCTGCTGCTGGTGCTGGCCATTTGGGCACTGCGGGATATGGCGCCCGCGCTCCGCCGGCGGATCCTGCTGATCTCCCTGTGCGCCTGCCTGCTGACCACCGTTCCGGTCTTTCATGAGCGCGTGCGCTTCTACCAGCTCAGCTGGTCGGCATATCGGGCGCAATACACCGGGGCGGACGCCGCGCTGGCCGCCTTGCCGCGGGAGGCCGAGATCACGGCCACCACCTTCTTTTGTCCCAGGCTCAGCGGGCGCGCCGCGCCGGTCTATATGTTCCCCAACTACTACGGCCCCTCCCGCGTGACAGAATACCTGGTATGCCAGGAGGAGGACTTCGAGATGTTTGAGGGGCTGGAGGAATTTCTTGATCAGCACTATACGCTGCTCCACGAGACCTCCTTTGCCCGGATCTATCTGGCGGACTGGGCCTTTGCCGAACAAATTCAGGAAGAAAAGACTTGAAAATTTTGCAAAACAAAAAAATGATCGAAGGAGAAGCTTAATATGAAATGTGACACCAGGTACCCCATCATTCTTGTGCACGGCTTTGGGTTCCGCGACCTGAAGCGCATCAACTACTGGGGCAGAATCCCCAAAGCGCTGGAGCTTGAGGGCGCGTCCATCTATTACGGGCGGCAGGAGGCCCTGGGCAGCATTGAGCACAACGCCGAAATCCTCAGGGACAACATCAACCAGATTCTCGCCGAAACAGGCAGCGAAAAGGTCAACATCATTGCCCACTCCAAGGGCGGGCTGGACGCGCGCTGCATGATCTCGTCCCTTGGCATGGCGGACAAGGTCGCGAGCTTAACCACCATCGCCACCCCTCACCACGGCTGCAAGCCGATTGACGTGCTTCGAAAGCAGACCGGCTGGTTTTATCACGGCGCCGGCTATCTCCTCAACCCTGTCGCCCGGTTTCTTGGCGACAAGCAGCCGGATTTTTACAACGCGATGCTGCATTTCAGCGTCAATGTCCTGGAGGAGTTCAACAAAAACAATCCCGACGCGCCTTCGGTTTATTACCAAAGCTTCGCCGCCGCGATGAAATACGCGCACAGCGATTTGTTCTTGTTCTGGCTCTACCTGCTCATCTGGCTGATCGAGGGTGAAAACGACGGCCTTGTCGCGGTGAAATCCGCCCAATGGACGAACTTCCGCGGCGTTTTGCGCAGCTCCACCAACCGCGGTATTTCCCACGCGGACGCGGTGGATTTCCGCAGGATGAATTTTTCGGGCAAGCAGGGCGGAGGCCTTTCGGACATTCGATGCTTCTACATCGCCCTGGTGGCGGATTTGAAAAAGCGGGGCTTTTAGCCTTTAGCCGCTTTGAAAACGTTTTACTTATCCAGCAGCGCGGCGGCGGCGGGATCAAGATAAATCGCCGCGTCCGGATGCTCCCGGAGCGCGGTGGCGGGGCAGCGGGGAGAAACCTCCCCTTCCAGCATCGTCTTGACCGCATCGGCTTTCGCGCTGCCTGTGGCGATCAAAACAATCCGCCTTGACCGAAGAATGGAGCCAACTCCCATGGTCATGGCGTGCCTTGGCATGGGAACATCGCTGAAGAACCTGGAATTCGCGGCAATGGTGCTGGGGGCCAGAGCGGTTTTATAGGAGGAGATGGTGAAATGCGCCGCGGGCTCGTTGAAGCCAATGTGCCCGTTGCGCCCGATGCCCAGCAGCTGCAAATCAATGCCCCCCGCCGCTTCGATCGCCGCCTCATAGCGCGCGCATTCGGCGGCCTCGTCGGCGGCGCCGCCATCCAGAAAATGAATCCGCTCCGGCGGAAGATCCACATGGGAAAACAGGTTCTGCCGCATGAAGGAGTAAAAGCTGTTCTTGTGCTCCCGGGGCAAATCGCAGTATTCGTCCAGGTTGAAGGTGGAAACGCGCGCGAAACTGAGCTCCCCCGCCCTGTACCGCGCAATCATACGCTCATAGCTTGGAATGGGGCTCATGCCCGTGGCCAGACCCAGCACGATATCCGGTTTCGAGATAACAGCCTCGCAGATGAGGTCGCCGACGGCTTTTCCGATGGCGGCCTCGTTTTCCAGAATATATACCCGCATTGAGATAACCCCCTATCTGGCGGATAGCCGCTCCTCCCATTTTTTTGCCAATAACGTGAGCGCGCGCCCGCGGTGGCTGACCGCGTCTTTTTCTTCAAATGACAATTGTGCCATCGTATGCATGAAGCCGTTTGGAATAAACACCGGGTCATAGCCAAAGCCTCCGCTGCCCGCCGGCGCGAAGCCGATATGCCCTTCGCATTCGCCCCGCGCCATGATTTCGCTTCCATCCGGAAAGCGGCAGCAAATGGCGCAGACAAAGCGTGCTCCGCGCGCCTCGCGGGGAAGCCCGGCCAGCAGCTCCAGCAGCTTGCCTGTGTTCGCCTCGTCATTCCCGTGCTCTCCGGCGAACCTGGCGGAGTAAATGCCCGGCGCGCCGCCGAGGGCGTCCACGCACAGGCCGGAATCGTCGCCCACGCAGGGCAGGCCGCTCTCTTCGCAGCCGGAGACCGCCTTCAGCCGTGCGTTTTCTTCAAACGTTAATCCGGTTTCCTCCACGTCGCTCAAGGCAAAGCCGCGGTCCTCCTCCGTGACCACGCTCAGCCCCAGGGGCGCCAGAATCCGCTGCAGCTCCAGCTTTTTCTTTTGATTTTTCGTCGCAATTAAGATGTCCATTGTTATTCCCCGCCAAACAGCGCCCGCGCGAACTCCGCCGCGTCGAAGGGCTGCAGATCGTCGATTTTCTCCCCCACGCCGATGAATTTTACCGGGATGTTCAGCTCGTTCCTGATATTGAGCACCACGCCGCCCTTGGCCGTGCCGTCGAGCTTCGTGAGGATGATGCCCGTGACCTCGGCGATGTCCTTGAACTCCCTGGCCTGGTTAACGGCGTTCTGGCCGGTGGTGGCGTCGAGCACCAGCAGCACCTCCCGGTCGGAATACGGCAGCTCCCGGTCAATCACGCGGTAGATTTTGCGCAGCTCGTCCATCAAATGCTTCTTGTTGTGAAGCCGCCCGGCGGTGTCGCAGATGATCAGGTCGGCATTGCGGGCCTTTCCCGCCTGAATGGTGTCGAACACCACCGCCGCCGGATCCGCGCCCTCCTTGTGCTTGACGAGCTCCGCCGCCGCGCGGTTTGCCCAAACCTCCAATTGATCAATGGCCGCCGCGCGAAATGTATCCGCCGCGCCCAGAATCACCTTTTTGCCCTGCGCGGCGTACATGGCGGCGAGCTTGCCGATAGAGGTCGTCTTGCCCACGCCGTTGACACCGATCACCAAAATAACCGCGGGCATGGTGATCAAATCGACCTCCCCTCCGCCGGAAAGCAGCTCCGCGACAATTTCGCGCATGGCGTCCTTCACGCCCGGCGCGCTGCGAATTTTCTGCTTTTTCGCACGCGCGCGTAATTGGTCGGTGATCTCGCCGGCGGTCTTCATGCCAACGTCGCTCATCACGAGAATTTCCTCAAGCTCCTCGTAAAATTCCTCTGTGATGTCCTCATTGCCCTCCATGGCGGCGTCGATGGCCTGATCC
>Ga0099364_10014805_pt1 | contig 10338 bp, 11 predicted proteins | sample TergutTh196P3_FD_73070 | JGI IMG/M metagenome (GOLD analysis project Ga0099364, IMG submission 73070) | Microcerotermes parvus P3 segment gut microbial communities from Pointe-Noire, Republic of the Congo - Th196 P3 | ecosystem: Host-associated > Arthropoda: Insects > Digestive system > Gut ...
TCGCCCAATCCCTGATAGAGTTAAACCTATCGGCGTACTGCGGCGCGATTCGCAATCCATCGAAACTCCTGCCATTGCGATAATAAAATCCGGCAAGCGCCTGAACCAACGACTGCTCATCAATAACATCGTAATCGCGGAGCATATCGTTTACGGTCTGGTTGAGTGACGTGCAACGCAGCTCGCCGATCCTGACAATATCTAATCCGTCGAAACTGTCAACAACATATTGGTTGACGTTTTCGTAAGGTTCGCGGACAGTGGTATAAATGTCTATCTGGTTTTCGTTGACGTAACCGGGGAACTGCCCTAAGCACTCAAGCGCGGAGGTATGGCAAAGCACAACGTCCTTGCCATCGAGAACGCTGTGAAACCATTCGCGGTTTGATGAATAGTTACTGCGAGTATCGACCCGCATTTCGGAACGCCTCCTTTTTGATACGGCTGTAATGTACATTATGCCCTAAAAACGCTGATTTGGCAAGCAAGAGTTTAATTGGCGCTAGGGTTTGTTTATTGCAAGTTTAGTTGCCCAACTATTTCCCGATTGCTTTAAGCTACCATTTGGCTTGCTGCTCTGTAGTCGTGGGTTCTGCGTGGATACCTGTCAGTTCCGAAATCTTGTCTGAATAACGACGCTCCAATCGTCATTAAACGGCTCAATGTAACTTTTCCAAGGTCCCATATATGTTAGCGGTTTAGCTTCTGAAACAGGGCTGACTAGGGATATCCACGCATCTTCGCTGCGTCCCCAAAATAAACCATAGACCTCAATATACCTTTCCTGCACCCGAACGCCAATAAACATTTCTTCAGGCCGCTCTATTTTCCGAAGCGTCATGTCGATAAGATGCCTTTCATCCGGAGTGAGCAAATCAAGTTGGAACCCCGGATATGTGTATCCATCGGGCCCGGAAACCCTAACCCTAAGTAATTCTTTTTCAGAATAAATCGTGAAATCCAATTCAGAAATAGTATCTTCATTTTCAATGTTGAACAATATAATCCTGTCGCGGATATCCAACAGCAAATCAAAGAAATCCTTGTTTTCTTCATAAAACCGGGTCACTATGGGAATCTCCCTATATGCGTGCCTTAACGCTCTCCACTCCGCTGTTGCATAGTATGTGATTGTGCCTGCAAGAAACACAAGCAAAGTAATTAGGATGATTCTTTTTATCTTCGTTTCCGCCCCCTTCGTATCTATTGTGCGATTCTTACTCTTTGCTATCTTCAGGCATAATTCATATCCCTTATCTGCTGTTGCTTTAATAATAGCGCAGGTAATAAGCGCAAGAAGCACATTAGACAAAAATGTAATCAATAAAAAAGGAATCCAAAGAAGTACCCCAAAGTCACCAATGCTGACTATAAATGGAATACCCATGACAATAAGGCTAAAACAAGATGAGATCAACAGCGACTGCCATATAAGTTTCGGATTCTTACAATATATGCAAACAAAATACATTATGACGCAGCTTATGGCCGGCACTAACAGAAAAGCGACTAATAAAATCGGATTATCCATGCTTATCCTTCCTCGGCGGTATATGTGAAGTTAAATAGTTTTCATAATCAATTAATACATTGACAAAACAGTAACGATAATTCCAAAGGCGCCAAAAATTAGTAGCATTTGTGGTAAAACAATCATTTTTTCAAAAAACCATACCTTTATGTTCGAATAAAATCGTGAGCGTGATTTTGGAATTGGTCTATCCCGCAAAAAAAAGCGAAAAATCTACTTGAATAGGCGTTAATCGAAGAAATTCGTCAATTATTTCTTTAAAGAGTTCTGAGTCATTTTGCCAGTAAATAGCTTTATATACGTAATCATTGTATATAAGCCCAACCCACAACCCGCCGAAAAACTGTTCTTGAGAATAATCGTCTTTAGTCGAATCAAGATTGTCAAGCATAAGCAATATATTTTCAAATTCTTGTTCACTTATTTTGGTTCTTGAGTTTTTCTGAAATCTTTTCATGAAGTTATTTAATCTTATATCTTCATGGTTTCTTGTTCCATAAGTGCAGATGAGATTAGCCCTGTCGTCAAGCACAAAATAATATGTTCTGTCTCTGTTTTCATGAGTATATAAAGCAAGTGTTGCAACGGCACTTACGTTTTGCCTGTAGAGCGTTGAAATGATAATCACCCCTATTAAGCCGAAAATAACAATTCCTGTCAATAAACGAATAAGGGTCTCCTTTTTATTACGCAAAGTACGCTCCTCTCAAACTTTCTGCTTACGTGTATGATCGGAGGATAAATCTTAAAACGTATTGTCACTACGGACAAGTATCTGCTTTCTGTTCATAAAAGCGTCCATCCCTTTCGCTGTTTCAAAAATGCAAATGCGCATAAAGGCTTAAAATCTTTTTACGGCCATGTTTGCCAACTGCCCGTATTTCATGCCCTCATTCATTCTCGCCCCTTTATACGAACGGATCCATCCAGACTTTTAGCGGTGAGTAGCTAATAAGCATATTGATTAAGTCCCTCATATGGGGGATATTGTAACTATCAATTAATTCATCAGGAGGGTCATCCGACAAATCATACAATACAATATCTATATATTTAAAAACTTTTCCGAAGTATATTACATCAATATACCAAGTATCAGTCCATGCTCTTTCGAGATATACAGAATCGTCATCCGTTATTTTGGCGACCAAATCAAGCATTTCTTGTAATTGATCCGGTTGTAATTCAACACTCGCAGTTTCCCAGATCGTTTCCAAGTAGAAGTCTGGTTCAACAATACTGTCTCCGTATTCGTCTACCCTATGATCCCCTACACCTTCTGATGTAGTCAGCACCCCATCAGATGATAGTTGGATAAAATACGCTCCAAAAGTATTGTGTGCCGGATAAATCACCACACTGATCACGGTATCATCACCTTTTGTTTCTTGAACCGGTGGATTTAAATCTTCACATAATGTATTCTCGCTTTGATAAATACCAGTGCTGACCATAACAGCATCCTCTCCATCCTCTTGAATCGGCGGATTTAATTCTCCACATGAAGCGAAAAAGAATAAGACCACAGCGATAAATGCAATCGTTGTCATGCGCTCAAGCTCCGCCCGCCGGTATCGCCTATACCGCTTCCGCTCCGTAGGTGGGTCGAATGTGTAGCTGTATTCTCGTGTCATTGGCTCGTCTCCGTGAAATTATTACCTGGTGAAACTGATTGCGTATCTCTGCTTAGTTTTCTATACACTATGACGACCTTCGATGCCGCAAATGGATAAACAACAACGCTAATAAGTGTATAAAATATTTCGACAATTACTGTCGCTGTGGTTCTTCCTCCAAAAACATTACTCAACACTGCATATGCTATTGCTAAAGACGTAGTTGTCAAGAAATGTAATTTGAGAGCTGTCACGAAATTGCCTTTAATTTTCTGTAATGCCTTGCTAAAATAGTTCGTTGTTTTCTGTTCTAATGCAATTATTGGGTTCAGCACATAAAATGCCGACAAAATAGGCCATGTTATTATGTTTCCAATCGCACCGGGGTAAGGCAGTCTCATTAGGAAAATGATCAAAACAGGCACGAACATAATTACCCCGATAATGAGATAACGGCTCAAAACAATCCAATACTTGCCCTTTGCCTGACGGTAGGCCTCGGCTAATGTTATTTTGACTCCATCAAGCAAAGAATTAATAATAATCAATATAGCTAAGATAAGTTTAGGCCAGAATACCAATACCATTGTTGACCATATCACAATCAAAATCACAATCAAAACTATTACCGACGGACTTGGAGATATTGGAATTCTCAATAGGAAAAAAGCTTGTAATGCGCATATAATCAATGATATTTTTACAATATAGTTAAAGTTTGATCTGTAGAACGACGCTGCCTCAGACATTACTTTTTTTATACTAATTCTCATCATCTCTCCTCCAAAATGGCATTGTAATGTATTCGGGCGTTTTCATGATACTGTGCCCGGATCAAAATATGCCTTGCGCGATTTCAAGGAATATTTCCCTCTCGTCCCAAGCAATTTCCGTTACCTTGTATTTTTATGAGTTTTTCCCAACGATATCCCGATTCATGATTTACCTATCTTTTCCCCACCGACACCTCTCCGCGCCCATCGTCTAAGTCAGCACTGAAAACTCTAGTTTCTTTAACCCCAATAACCATTGTTTTAGTCTCTCCGTTTTCATCGTCAATAAGAACAGTATACTTATCGCTTTGTGCGTCAAACAGAATTTCCCTTACGGTAAATAGCGGACTATGTATTATTACAAACCTTTCTACGGCATAGCTTAATGCGAGAGTCTCATTGTACGTATACAAGGTGACCGGTACTTCGCCAACCCCATCGCCTATATCTATGCTAAAGACAATAGCGTTCTTTATTCCAACAATTACCGTTTTGTCTTCCCCAAACATTTCTCCTGAAACAAAAGTATACTTATCAGTAGTCGCATCAAAAATTGATTCTTTTTTGTTCGTTAGCCTATAGTTTCTACGCAACGAATATCTATATGCGAAATCAAACGCTATTTTCTCATTGTCCAAATCAGGCCATTCTTCGTCCACAAAACCACTCCACTCTTCGCTATTCAAGAGATTACTCCGGCTTTCGTCATCATTAGCAGGAGGATTATTTTCTTTACCGGTACACCCAAACAATGCCGCAGTTATGCAAGCAAATAACACGATCACACGAAAAATAGTTTTAGTTGTTTTTACTTTCACTATAGTCACCCCTATTACCAATCAGTGACCAACACGAGGACAGGCATTATAATGACGGTCAAGATATGCGTCAAGTTGAAAAGTTCTATTGTCATTTTATCCTCCGGCAAATAGCGGAGTTCCCTGCGTTATCTTCGACACCACTCAATTAGTTCTGGAATTTAGTCATAATAACTATACTCCAATCGTCATTAAACGGCTCGACGTACTCTTTCCAACGAGAGATGCTCGCTTTCCAAATAGCAACTTCTTTGGGACTCATAAGGAAAATCTCTGCATCTTCGCTGTGCTCCCCAAAGAAACCGTGAACAACAACATGGGATTCCGATACTTCTGCACTGATAAATTTTTCTCCATTCCGCTCACGTTTTCGAAGCGTTGTATCTATTAACTGCCACTCATCTTGAGTGAGTATATCAAATCGGCTCCCTGGATAAAGGTATCCATCGGGTTCGGAAATCCTAAACTCGTTTCCAAAATAAATGTCGAATGATAATTTCTTTATCTTATCTTCATTTTCAGCATCAAACGCAACAATCCTATTTTGGATATCCAAAAGCAAATCAAAAAATTCTTCATTATCCTCATAGAACTGTATTCCTTCCGGAATAGCTCTGTATGCACTATTCAAAACCCTTTGAGGCCACGTCGCGCAAAACGTGATTATGCCCGCGAGCATCACTAGAAAAACTATTAGGATGATTCTTTTTATCTTCACTTTTGCCACCTAAGTCCCTAAAAACAGGCTGCGCATCAATTTCCGTTCCGTAGGTGGCTCGAATGTGTAGCTGTATTCTTGTGTCATATGTTTTTCTCCGTATGGTTGGGTGTAATGTACGAAGTGGCATTTTAGTGAAAAAATATCCACCAGTAAAGGAGTACGCCAAATGTAAAAATAATTGCAATTAATAAGTTTGAAACAAACCCTAATTCACCCATTCTTCCTGCAATTAACACCTGTTCATGCGGCGCCTTCATAGCTTCAATCCAAAAACTAAGTGAGAGAATTGTAAATATTATCAATCTGGAAAAGCCATCAATACCAAAGATTATTAGAAACAATGCTATTCGAAATAAAAGGATGAGTACGCTTGCCCCCTGTTTCATGTAGACCCCCTAGTATATGTTGCTGTCTTAATACATTTGAGCGCGGCAAGATAAAACGACAAAAATATATTTTCTCCTTATAATCCTCCATTGTCATCCTGGATATTCTGATACCCATAAATCTCATATTCGATATAGGCTTTTAATTCGTTCTTTATGGTATCAGGCAGAAATGGCATTATTACATCGTAAAAAATATCATTTTCTTCAACTTCAACCCCATTTACAAATAGGTTGTCATCAAAACCCCACATAGCAACATCGAACAAATTCTTACCTCCATGCGTTTCAAATTTGTAATATATTCGGGCATTTACATATGTTTGAGGTTTAATGGGTATCAAATCAGCATCTATCATCTGATTGATTAGATCAATGTGTTTTTCCAGAATCTCTCCATCAACAACTATTTTATCCGCAAACCCACCGGTACTTAAGCTATCAGTGCTTATAGGAACAAGGGTTAACAAAAATGGGGACATATAATAAATTGTCAATCGAATATTGTCAAAATCACTACGTTTGATCTGTCTGGATAGCATAAACGATGATCCTCCGGGACGCATATTTTCACTAAAAGAACTGAGTAACGCTGTTATTGTAAGCAATATCAGCATAATAAATAACAGAAAAGTTATAGTTTTTCTACCCATAAAAACATCCGTCCCTTTCGCTGTTCACGCCTTTGCATTAACATATGCAAAGCTAGAATTAGTAATCGCTTATAAGGTGAGGGCTATTTTTCCATTAATTGCAATAAAAATAATGGATTTATGGCAATAATTATTATCAGTGAACACGTTCTAAGGCGGTCTGTTGGCTTCACCACTCAAACGGCGCGGCAATTCTAAAATGCCGCGCCGTTGGTTTTGATGCAATTATCGCTCACTACTCCGCGAAGTCTGAATCTATAAGAGCGCAAAGGGTATCTACTGCTTCTACTTCATCTGTGCCATCGGCAATAATATTGATCGTGGCTTCTCTTGGTACGCCAAGCGACAAAACACCCAACAAACTTTTTGCGTTTACCCTGCGTTCGTCCTTTTCGATCCATATACTGCTCTTAAACTCATTGGCTTTTTGAATGAGAAACGTAGCGGGTCGCGCACAAAGCCCAACCTGCTTCCTAATAGTCGCTTCTTTTTCGTACATTCGCTACCATGCCTTTCCGGGTGACACACCCACAAAAACTCGCAATTTCAAATTCAACTCTATTGAGTAATAATACTTTACCAATACTTTACCAAAATATATCATCAACGTCAAGGAGCATTTTCACCAAAAATACTATCTATTGCAATTCAAGCGCTATTGCTTCATTTCGATTATTGTTACGCCGTCTTCGCCTTCTCCGAATTTACCAAGGCGGTATGATTTTACAAATCTTTCGGTTTTTAAGTGTCTATGCACCGCCTGACGTAATACCCCTGTGCCTTTACCGTGAATCACAGTCAAATTGTTAAGATTTGCCAAATGGGCGCTGTCTAAGAATCGTTCAAGCTCAGGTATCGCTTCATCTGCCGCCATGCCGCGTAAATCAAGCTCCGGTTTTGACGAAAGGCTTTTCAGCTCTGCTTCTGTTTTGATGAGATGTTTTTTTATCTCAGCGGAAACCTCTTTTTCCATTAGCCGCACTTCGTTTTCACGCGCTGTGACTTTCATTATCCCCGCTTGCAGCGACAACACACCATCCGAAGTAACTGAAATAACATCAGCAACAACACCGAGACTCATAAGCTTAACCCTGTCCCCTTGTACGATTTTTCGCTGCGGAAACTCATTTTCCTGTTCAAAGTCCTCAATCAGCCCACTCTCGGCTTCATTGAGTCTGCGGAACAGTTCAGCTTTTTCTTCATTTAGTTTCTTCCAATCCGCTTCGCTTGCCGCCTTGCGCCGCATATCGCGCAACTCCTCAATAATAGAATCAGCGGTTTCACGCGCCGCATCCAAAATATGCGACGCTTCACGTTTTGCAATAACTGTTGCTTTTTCACGCTCAGATTCGAGCCTTTTTCTATATTCTTCAGCCTTGCGGCGGTCCCCCTCGGCATCTCGAAGTAATCTGGTCGCTTCCAAACGCTCCGTTTCAAGTGAGAGCCTGACCGTCTCCAATGACGCGACCGCGTCCTCAAAAGCGGCATCACCCGTATCGACACGGCTTTTTGCGTCTTCTATAATATCTTCGGTTAGCCCCAGTCTTTGTGATATCGCAAAAGCATTGGATTTTCCGGGAATCCCGATAATCAATCTATACGTCGGCTTTAATGTCTCTATGTCAAACTCGCATGAGGCGTTAACGACCCCGGGCGAATTAACCGCATACGTTTTTAACTCCGCGTAATGAGTTGTCGCCGCAATCAAAGCGCCTCTTTTTCTCAAATGCTCAATAATCGAAATCGCAAGCGCGGCACCCTCAACAGGATCCGTCCCCGCACCGAGCTCATCAAAAAGTGCCAACGAGTTGCTCCCGCAGGTTTTCAGGATTTCTACAATATTTGTCATATGCGACGAAAAGGTTGAAAGCGATTGCTCAATCGACTGCTCATCACCAATATCAGCCAAAATACTCTCAAAAACGGCAATACGGCTGCCATCCGCAACCGGGATATGCAGACCGCATTGCACCATAGCGGAGAGCAATCCGAGTGTTTTCAGGGCAACGGTTTTCCCCCCTGTGTTTGGGCCGGTGATAACAAGAGTATCAAACTCCCCGCCAATCCTGATATCTATCGGAACCGTTTCTTTTTCGGGGAGCAGAGGATGCCTTGCTTTTTTGAGTAATACGCTGCTATCCTCAGAAACCTCCGGCGCGGCGGCGTTTAGTTTATATGATAGTTTTGCTTTTGCGAAAATGAGGTCAAGCACTGTGAGTAAATCAAAATCGCTGACTATATCCAATCCGTGCGACGCAACTTCAGCCGTAAGCTCAGCTAAAATTCTGTCAATCTCCTGTTTTTCTTTTACCGCAAGTTCACGAAGCTCGTTATTGATTTGCACAACAGCCATCGGTTCAACAAAGAGTGTCGCCCCTGAAGAAGAAATATCATGCACAAGCCCCGGAACGGCATTTTTCTGTTCCGCCTTGACAGGAACAACATATCTGTCATTTTTCATTGTGATAATAGGCTCTTGAAGCGCTTTAGAATATCCGGGCGATGTGATGATTTTATTGAGTGTTTGACGGATCTTCTCGCCGGATATACGCATATGCCGTCGGATATCACTCAAATCCCTGCTGGCTGTGTCCGCTATCTCATCCTCGGCAATAATCGCCGAAGAAATCTTAGTTTCAAGATATTTATTACCCCGCAATGATGTAAAGAAATGGTCTATCGACGTTTTTTCTTCCTTCTTTTCACCGGCTCCATAGGCAATAGAAGCGGCAGCGGCGCGTAAAAGCCCCGCAATATCCAAAAGCTCCCGCGTGCTTAATATACCGCTCATTTCAGCGCGTTTCACCGCGCCGTTAATATCTTTTACCCCGGAAAACGGCGGACTGCCGCGTAACGTCATCATGTTCTTCGCGGCGGAAGTTTCCTCAAGGCGATAGCGCACCCTGTTTGTTTCAGAGACCGGAAAAAGAAGCCGCGCATTTTCCTTCGCGGTTTCGCTCACCGCCTCCGCCGCAAGCATTTCGAGCACTATCGGCAACTCTAGTGTTATTATTGATTTCCTGTGAATGTCCATGCAGTATAATACTCCAGTGTCCGAAATTTTCTGTCAAATTGGGTGAGCAAATACAACTCGGCGACCCGGTACAACTCACGGAGCGCGGTTTCAGAGATTTTGAAAGAAAAGAGTTTTTTTGTATCGCTCTGCAAAATGTATTTCATTGCGCTTAGTGTACCTCTGCTGAGTTTTTTATATCCCGGTTTGGCGCATTTCTCGCAAAACAAGGTTCCGCCTTCAAGACTTAGAGAAGCAGATTCAAATACTTCTGTCTCACATTCGGAACAGTGGTCAATAAGCGGCGCAAAACCGGATGCCGACATGAGCCGCAGTTCAAATGCGGGTTTTACATACTCCGGCGGTTTTAATCCCTCGCTCAAAGCGTACAGCGCGTTCAAACACAACGGTAAAAGCTCCTGTCCCGGACAGTCTTCATCCGCCGCCGCCTCAATCAATTCAGCAAAATAAGAGGCCAGTGAAAGCAGCTCTACATCATTACGTAAGCCTATAAACTGCTCAATACATCGCGCCTCTGTTAACGTCCATCGGTCACGGTTTGAGAATAACGTCATTTCGGAAAACACAAATAACTGCGTGGGCGCGGCTAACTTGCTATTACGCCTGAGCGCCCCCCGCGCCGAAACCGTCAGTTTGCCGTCAGAACGTGTCAAGACCGTTAGTATTTTACTAGAATCCTTGTACGCCGTCTCACGAAGCACAAGCGCAGTTGTATTAATGTACATTAACCCCTAAATCCTATAGCAATACGTAGCCGTCGCCGAGCTATGTGTTCCTTCTCCGCTCCTTATCGTCATCCATGCGAT
>Ga0099364_10014806_pt1 | contig 10338 bp, 4 predicted proteins | sample TergutTh196P3_FD_73070 | JGI IMG/M metagenome (GOLD analysis project Ga0099364, IMG submission 73070) | Microcerotermes parvus P3 segment gut microbial communities from Pointe-Noire, Republic of the Congo - Th196 P3 | ecosystem: Host-associated > Arthropoda: Insects > Digestive system > Gut ...
GAGAGAGAGAGAGAGAGAGAGTAGGGGCAGACCTGTGTGTCTGCCAAATTAAGAATGAAGAATTAAGAATGAAGAAATGGGTTGACAATAGTGCCTTGAGACATCGCTGTGGTTTACGTCATTTTGCGCTTGACCCATAAATAAATAATTAATCAATTAATAATATTTAAAATGAATCGAATATACATATTTATTATTGTTGCAATAACAGGAATTGGTCTTGTTTGTTGTCAGGTTAGTCCTCATTATGATTACAGGGTTTCTTATATCCAAGAAATTAGTAATGAAGGGATAACGAAAACGAAACCTTATCTAACAGCAGGTGATAAGGCTCTCATCCTTGGAACTCAGGATGGTCTTTTCCCCGATATGGGCAGACATGTGCGGGGCGAAATGGGCGGTATATGGACGCATCCTGTAAAGTTAGCCGACGGCTTTTGGGTAAAAATAAGCGATGCCTCAATGCCCGACGATTGCGTTTGGCTGATGGAGGCGGACGAATTTATTACCTATCCTCACGGTAGCGGCTTTTTGTACAAAAACAAATTGAACGATGTACAGGTAAAACGTTTTCAATTTGCTCCAGATCAGGAAAAAGGTGTGGTTATTGATTACGTCATCAGAAATTCATCGGCTCATGTTCGGGAGATTGTTTTGGATTTTGTGTTGAAAACCGAAATAAGCCCTGTCTGGCTTTCAAACCGAAACGGGATACTTGATTATCCCGACCAAATCGAATGGGACAGCACAAATCAATTGTTTTCAGCCCGCGATTCCGTTAATGACTGGTATTTGGCATGGGGTACGGATAGTCCTGTTCTTGCTTTTGAAAAAGACTCTTACGTTCCGGAAACAACAATAGGACAAGGTAAAAGCGGAAGTATCAGTACCTCTGTCCGTCTTGCTGCGGGAGAAGAGAAAGTGATTACTTTTGCCATAAGCGGTTCTATGAATAGCGACCTCGAGGCAATTGCCCTCACTCACCGACTGTTGAAACAGAAAAGTGACTTGCTGTCGAAAAAACAAAAATCTTTTGGCGATTTATTGGAAGTCTCCAAAGTCACGCTACCTGACCAACAACTTGAAACTGCTTATAACTGGGTGAAAATCAATACACGTTGGCTTGAAATGGATTTGGATGGCTATGGGCGCTTTTTGGGCGCCGGGGCTATTGATTATCCCTGGTTATTCGGCTGCGACAATTCATATTCGCTACAGGGAGTTTTGGCTACGGGCGATTTTGAGCTGGCGAAGTCTACACTTAAGATGTTGAAAGATGTCTCGGAAAAGACAAATGGTAACGGACGAATAATCCATGAGATGTCTACAAACGGTATTGTTTACAATCCCGGTAACACACAGGAAACCGCCCATTATATGGTAGCCGTTTGGCAAGCATTTCTGTGGACGGGCGACCTCGAATTTCTGCGGGATATATATCCTTACATCAAGAAAGGGATTGACTGGTTAACGGTTGAAATGGATGAAAATCAAAATCTTTTCCCCGAAGGTTATGGTATTATGGAGGTTCGCGGACTTAATGCCGAACTGATAGACGTTTCCGTGTATACGCAACAGGCATTAGAAGTGGCGTCACAGATGGCAACTCTGTTTGATGAAAAAATTTTGTCGGAAGCGTATGCTACAAAGGCGGCTTTACTGAAAGAAAAAATTAACGCAGAATTTTGGGACGAAAACGAAGGAATATACTGTGATTTCTTTGGAACAAAAGAACAGGCTATATTGGCGGCAAATGGAGCCATATCGCAACTCGGCAGGTCTGGTTCCAATCAAGAAAATATTCGTTTTTACGAATCGTTAATCGCTTATTTCAACACGCTTCCAGATGGTATGCAGCGCGGATGGTTAACCAATAAAAATTGGGTCATCACTACGCCTATGGAGACCGGTATTGCACCGGTTGAGCGTGCCATTCGCAGTTTGGATCTCATTCGTAATGAGCATTGTGGCGAGTACGGACCTTATATTGAGGCTGTCGATCGCAGACGCATGATGACAATTGCAACGGGAGTACAGGCGGTAAGCGAAGCACAATATGGGCGTATTGACGAATGTTTATGGTATATGAACAGAATTGCATCTACGCTAAGCAGAACATTTCCCGGTTCAATAAATGAAATGATGCCGGATTACGGCTGTCCCGTTCAGGCATGGACGATATATGGACTTGCCGTGCCGTTAGTGATGCATATTTTCGGAATAACTCCTGACGCTTACAATAAAAGCGTGATTATTTCGCCATCTTTGCCGACTGCATGGAACGAAATGAGTTTGGAAAATCAGTGGGTTGGGGCTAACAGGTATGATATACAGGTGAAAAAAATAAATGGTAAAACATCTTATATTGTACAATCAAAAGAAAAGGATTGGAACACCGTGTTGAGAATAAACGGACTTTCCGGCAAGAGTTACGAGTTGAACGGGAAGACCATAACAGCAACAAGTGATGATATTTTGCTGGCGGGAGTAAAAAACAGTATCAAATTTTAATTTAAAAAATAAAGGAGGTAGCATTATGAGATAGAATAGAAAATGAGAAATCAGAAAAAATAGTAAGTAATGTAATTAATAATTAATGTAGTTTTAATAATTTTAACAATAAATAATAAATAATAAATAAATAAATAGATAGTAAAAATGAAAGATTTTATTTCAAATTTAAAAAAAAGTTTTTGGAAAAACATAATCAGTATATGTTTTTTTCAACTCTTCTGCATCGCAACGGTATTTGCTCAAATTCCTGTTAGCGGCGTCATAACCGATGGTACCGAGCCCTTACCGGGTGTAAGTGTATCAATCAAAGGCTCTGCAGTAGGAACGATTTCCGATGCTATTGGCAGATATACTATAAATGCTCCAAACAGTGAGGCAGTTATAGTATTTTCCTTTGTAGGTTTCACTACTCAGGAAATCATAGTTGGCTCCCAACGCATAATTGATGTAATGCTTAGCGAAGATGCACAGTACATTGACGAGGTTGTTGTTATCGGATATGGAACTCAGCGCAGACGCGACGTGGCAGGCTCTATTTCGTCTATTTCAAGCAGAGATTTGGATATTCAGTCAGCCACTAATGTACAAAACCTTTTGCAAGGAAGGCTTTCGGGAGTTTCAGTAGCCACTTCCGGCGTACCGGGACAGGCGCCTGTGATACGTATCAGAGGCATTGGCACGCTTGGCACAAATACCCCTTTGTACGTCATTGACGGTATGCCGACAAAAAGCGACGTAGCGGCAAATATTAATCCGGCGACCATAGAATCTATTCAGGTTCTTAAAGACGCCTCATCTGCTTCAATCTACGGAGCACAAGCTGCCAACGGCGTTATCCTGATTACAACCAAACAGGGAAGACCGGGGAAAGCCGAGCTGGAAGTCAGACTGAACGTAGGCGTTCAAACTCCCACAAATTTGCCTGAAATGTTAAATTCAAAGCAATGGGGTGAAGTGTTATGGCAAGCTCGGGCAAATGCCGGACAGCCAACGCAACACATTCAATATGGAAGTGGACCAACCCCTGTTATACCTGACTATATTTTGCCGACCGGCGCATCAGCCGGCGAAGTCAATTTGGGCAACTATGATATAGCGGGAAATCAGTTCATGCGGGCAAACAAAGAAGGTACTAACTGGTTTGAAGAAGTTTTCAGACCGGCTAAAACTATGAACGTGGACATCAGCGCAAGAGGCGGCAACGAAGACTCCAGATACTTCATTAACGCCAATTATTTGTCGCAAGACGCACTTACCCGATGGGCAAATTATGACCGCATAGCTTTAAGAGGTAATTCGCAGTTTTCGATAACAAGTTTTCTGAACTTGGGCACAAATCTGAGCGTGAGTTATTCCAAATACAAAGGAGGCACTGCCGCATTGGAAGCTGCAATGTTAGTACCGATAATTCCTGTTAGAGACGTAGAAGGCAACTGGGCAGGCACAAAAGCAGAAGGTCTGGGAGATGCTATAAATCCGGTAGCGGCGATTTATGGTCAAAAAGATAATTACAGCGAAACACTGAACATTTTGGGCAACTTGTTCGCTGAAGTTAATTTCCTGAACCATTTCCAGTTTAGAACAAGCGCAGGCGCTAACCTGATAAATTTAGGTTCAAAATCGTTCTCGCCAACAACATATTGGAACAGAGGCGACAAAAACACATTAGTCAATTCGCTGAGTGTGAGCCGTGGAAACAGGTTAGAAATAGTTTGGACAAATACTCTAACCTACTCTCAAAGATTTAATAATCACGGCATTACCTTTCTTGCAGGTTCGGAGATGCTCACTTACCAAAGAGGCGACATGTCAGCCTCAAGAAGCGCTTTATTGGTAGAAGACCTTGACTACAGGTTCTTAACCGGCGGAGAAACGAACATAAATAACTCTGAGAGCGGCGAAGAGTATGCCATATTTTCATTGTTTTCCCGCATCAATTATCAATTTCAGGATAAATATTACCTGAGCGCTGTCATACGTAGGGACGGTTCTTCCCGTTTCGGAGAAAACAACCGTTACGGACATTTTCCCGGAGTGAGCGCTGCATGGAGAATTACGGAAGAGGATTTTATGGCTGACCAAAACCTGTTCAACGATATTAGATTCAGAGCAAGCTACGGTGTGACGGGCAATTCAGAAATTGGAAACTACGCTTTTGCGTCCACGTACAATACAAACGTGCAGCATAGCAGTTATCCTATTCAGGGCGACCCCAATAGCGTTACAATGGGTATTTTCAAAGAAGCGATGGGAAATCCTGACCTTAAATGGGAAACAACTACCCAGACAAATCTGGGGGTGGATTTTACGGTACTCAGGAATAGATTGGCATTTTCGTTTGACTATTATTACAAGTACACAAAGGACATCCTGCAAAGATTGACCTATCCTGCTACGGCTGGCAGGGCTAATGCCCCTTTTGAGAATATTGGCGAAATAAAAAATCAGGGACTCGAATTTAGCATCAATTACAGGAATATTGCCGAACAAAGCGACTTCACGTATGACGTTGGACTTATATTGTTTGGCTATCGCAACGAAGTAACAAAATTGGCGGCAAATCAATTTATTACCTCCGGCGACTTCAACCGTACCGATGTAGGACGTCCCATAGGTTCTTTTTATGGTTTCGTTATTGACGGTATTTTTCAAAACCAGCAGGAAGTTGACGACCACGTTACACAAGCGGGGAAAGGAATTGGAAGATGGCGATATAAAAATGTAAACGACGATGATGAGGTAATTAACGATAATGACAGAACATACATCGGCAATCCTCACCCAAAGTTTGAGTATTCGTTAAACAGTAGGCTTTATTACAAAAACTTTGACCTGACATTGTATATTCAAGGCACATACGGAAACGACCTGTGTTTTGCGTCAAAACGTGGTCAAACTTCGCTTGACTTTTGGGCTGATAATTTCGGCAAAAGCACAAGAATATTGGATACCTGGTCTGAAACGAACAGGAACGCCAAGTTGCCTCAGATAAACAGTTTGAACCCTAATAACGAACATTCAAGGGTCACTACTTACCTGATTGAAGACGGTTCTTATCTCAGACTGAAGTTCTTAGAATTAGGCTACACCTTGCAGCCTTCGATACTGTCGTTAGTAAACGTTAAGCATTGCAGAATTTATGTGAACGCTGAAAATCTTCTCACGCTTACAAGGTACAATAATATTGACCCCGAAGTGAGAAGCACCAACGACATGGCGAAAGGAGTAGACACTGTTCAACGTGTGCCATTAGCAAAGATTTATTCCGTTGGATTTAATTTTATTTTTTAAATTTATTTATAATAAACTGATATGATTAACATAGTAAATAATACAGTAAAGAAAGTCACATTCATCGCAGTTTTTCTTGCGTTTTGCTTTTCCTACGGATGTGATGATATGTTGGATAGAAACCCTCAGGGCAGGTTGAGCGAATCTGTCTTTACCACAAAAGCCGCTATTGAAAAACTCCTAATATCCTGTTATAGTCCCTTAAGCGGAATGACAAGCGCTTCGCCGGGCGGTCAGGGTAATATAGGAGGTTGGCAGTCGTCTCCCGACAATATGTACTACGGAGATATGGGTCCGGGAAACATGCATAAAGGAAGCACTACGGGCGACCAGGCATCGTTCCTTTTGCAGGAACGCTTTCTTGCTACCTCCGATAATATACCTAATCCTCTCACAAAATGGAACGTGATGTATGCCGCTATTGACCGCTGCAACGATGTTCTACGAACTCTGAACGAGAACGAAATCAGCGATTTGTCCGATGCTGACAGAAATCAGATTATTGCAGAGGCGCGATATTTGAGAGGTTATTATCATTTTGAGGTAAAAAAAATGTGGAACATGGTGCCATACATCGATGAAACGGTGACCGACCTGCAAAGAAGAGTGCCTAACGACAGAGATATTTGGCCCTTCATAGAAGCCGATTTTCTTTTTGCCGCCAACACTTTGCCGCCAGCTCAGGCTGAGCCGGGCAGACCAACAAATTGGGCTGCGAAAGCTTTTTTAGCGAAAGCGTATCTTTTCCAGCAAAAATACAGCGACGCTAAACCATTAGTGGATGATATAATTATCAATGGTCCACATCAGTTAAATGAAAATTATTTCGATAACTTCAACGCTGAAAATAATAATGGCATAGAATCGGTATGGCAAAATCAGGTTGCAGTGAATGTTGCAGGCGCGGGCTTCCATCGCAGCCAGCGCGGCGGCGACCTTGCATATCCGTCAGGCTCCGGAATTCCAGCTCTGACAGGCGCAGGCTTCAACCAACCAACTTTCGACCTCGTAAATGCCTTCAAAACAGGTACGGACGGATTGCCGCTAATTGATACGTTTTGGGAAGAAGAGTTTCACAATGACATGGATGTTTTGCCCACACAACCATTTCAGCCTGATATGACTACGCCGGTAGACCCGCGGTTAGATTGGACGGTAGGACGCAGAGGCGTGCCATTCCACGACTGGGGACTGCATGGAGAAGGAATAGACTGGATAAGAGACAGAGCGTCAGCAGGTCCCTACAATCAGAAAAAAATGATAATATTAAGAAGCCAAATGGATAGATATGCCCACTTAGGCGAAGCAAAATTTAATGCCATGAATTTTAATATTATACGTTATGCCCAGGTTTTATTATGGGCTGCTGAGTGCGAAATCGAAATTGGCGACCCCGAAAAAGCGCGTGAATACGTAAACATGATTCGTGCCCGCGCCCGCGACGGCTATTATGTTAGATTGGGCGAGGATGCGCCTTTTGGCGACGGACCAACAGCGGCAAACTATGTAGTGGACGAATACAAAGAATCGTGGGCAGGAAGAGATAAGGACTGGATGCGAAAAAGAGTGAGGTTCGAACATCGACTTGAATTTGCGCTGGAAGGACATTATTTCTTCGACCTGATTCGCTGGAACGTTGACGTAGAATACATCAATGCATACATTGGAAGAGAAAAAGGCAGAATTACATATCTGAACGACGTTGTGTACACAATAAATAAAAGATACCTGCCAATTCCTTTGCAGCAAATTGATAGAAGCTATTTAAACGGAGCGCCTACATTGACGCAAAACAATTACGAATATTAGCAAAATAAATGCCTCTGTTTCACTTCGTTCCAATACGGAATGTCGCAGAGGGAAAAGGGATAAAAATTTTGCGGCTTCACCGCAAAATTTTTATCCCTTTTTTTTTTTATTTGACTTGCACAAATGAAAAATTTTGTATATCTTTGCGGCAAAATTAAAAATAATATGAATAGACCGAACAGACGCGATTTTATAAAACAATCGGCATTGGCAACATCAGGAATGTTGATAGCGCCAACTATTATTCCGGCTCACGCGCGCGGAGGAAATGGCATGGTTTCTCCGTCTGACAAAATCAGGCTTGCATTGTTTGGATGCGGAAATCAAGGCATCAATGACATCAGGAGTTTTATGAGAGATGACAGGGTGCAGGTAGTAGGGCTGTGCGATGTAAACAAAGAAGGTCCCGGCTACTGGAACGGCGGCATTGCAGGGCTAAATGTCGTTGCAAATATAGTCAATGAATTTTACACCGCGAGGAATGGAACAACATTCAGAGGGCTACGCTTAGAAGAGGATTTCAGGGAAATACTCAACATGAGAGATTTAGACGCCGTTGAAGTTTGCACGCCCGACCACTGGCACGCTATTCAGGTTATCATGGCTGCCAAAGCAGGTAAGGCTGTATATTGCCAAAAACCTTTATCACTGACTATTCCCGAAGGAAGGGCAATGTGCGACGCAGTAAGAAAGTACAAAGTCGTTTTTCAAACGGGTAGTCAGCAGCGTTCCGACCAAAGGTTCCGTTTTGTCAGCGAATTAGTGCGAAACGGCAAATTAGGAAAAGTTCATACTGTAACCTGTGGGTTGCCGTCCGGCGTGCCCGACATAGGACGCAATATCAATCAAACCGACACTGTTCCCGTACCCGAGGGCTTCAATTTTGATTTATGGCTTGGACCGGCTCCCGAAGCGCCATTCAGCCCATCGCGGGTAGGATGTAATTTCAGGTGGGTACTTGATTATTCAGGCGGACAGCTGACAGATTGGGGAGGACATCATCCGGATATTGCACAATGGGCAATGGGGACAGAAAACACGGGTCCCGTAAAAATAAGTTCAGTGTATCACGCATGGGCTAAACATCCGATTTGGAACACTGCTATTCATTTCCACATCGAAGCGCAGTTCGCCGAAGGTTTTAAAATGATACTTACGAGTAACGCCCCATACAACGGACTTCAATTTGACGGCGAAGACAACCGCTGGGTAAGAGTAGTGAGAGGAAATCACACACTATCAGAAAATATGCAAAATGTAGAACTGACCGATAATGACCTGAGGCTTTACAGAAGCGAAAATCATTTCCGCAATTTTATTGATTGTATATATTCGGGAGAAGAAACGGTTGCGCCTGTTGAAGCAGGACACAGGTCAGTTACACTTGCGCATTTGAGCAATATATGCCTGTTTCTGGAAAGGGAATTGGAATGGGACCCAAAAACAGAACGTTTTGTAAACGACACACTTGCAAATGCCTTATTAGACAGACCATTGCGAGAGCCGTGGGACTCTATTTATAAAAAATTGATTGCAGAATGAGAACATTATTCAGTATATTTTGCGGCTTGTTTTTCGCCGCAACAGTCACAATTTTCGCGCAAGGCGGAACAAACAGCGCCCTAACCGATTTGGGCGACGGATTATTTTTGTTGGGCGCTGATATAGACCCGACTAACAGCGTTTTGGAAGTAAAAGTAAATGCCGCGCAATGGGCAAATCTTATTTCTGCCGACGACGCTGTGCTTGAATTGATGAATATCTCCGGCAAGATTTTCGACAAGTTCAACGACGATTTCGATTACATGTTTTTCGTGCTCAACACGCCGTTAGACGATGAAATTAATGCTTCGTTAGGCGGTTTTGCAGGCGTTAATATCATCACCAATGGCTCTTTACGTAGCGGAATAGGAGGACCGCCGTACAACACAGCCGCCGTTATGGGTTCGGTCGGCAAACTGCAAGCCTATTCGTATTATTCGTACTACGAAGGCATTTTTGACGCCGGTATACACGAAATGGCGCATACATGGGGAGCGTTCATAAAACCTGTATACGACCCGGACAACGGTCGCATGGATGTACACTGGGGCATAACCAATGCAGGCGGTCAATTGGGCGGGTTTAAATACGTGCGGACGGTGGAAGAAAACAGCGGCGGAACGCCCGGAAGAACACTCTATCAGGCAAGCATGAGACCGGAAGTCGATGCAGACGGCTCGTTTGTTCACGGCGGATTTAGTACCGCAAGCAATAAAAATGTTCCGTATGGCGACATAGAACTCTATCTGATGGGAATGTTATCGCCGGAAGAACTGCGCAAAAAGGACTTTACATTAGATGTTTACGACGGAGTAGATTATACAACACTCGCCGATGGTTATTTTTCTGCTACAAGCGTAACAAGTTATACCATAGACGATATTATTGCCCTCAACGGCGAACGCATCCCCCATGCTTCGGTTGCACAAAAGCACTTCAAAGCTATGACAGTAGTGATAACGCGCGACTGGGTAAGCGAAACCAACATCGAAGATATCATAGAACATATAAACTGGCTTGCCGGGGAAATAGACGACGACAGTCATCCTGAAACGCTGAATTTCCGTCAGGCAACCGACAACACAGGCTCGCTAACCGTAGGCGATTTGAAAAACAGTTTTCTGTTCGACCCCTCGCTCACGTTAAGCAGTATCAGTGTGTCACACGGCGCGCTCTCGCCTG